>ERZ1026968.2-NODE-2-length-194413-cov-10.005238_pt1 | contig 194413 bp, 181 predicted proteins | sample MGYA00519295_ERZ1026968 | MGnify/ENA primary metagenome ERZ1026968 (study PRJEB26926, sample SAMN06164480) | human gut metagenome | biome: ENVO:00009003; feature: ENVO:2100002; material: ENVO:00002003 | host: Homo sapiens | place: USA | collected 2012 ...
ACACCTATTAAGTCGTCGGCAGCGTCAGATGTGTATAAGAGACAGATATAAAAAACGTCAGTAGTGAAACGGCGACAGCAAACGATATCTACAACGTCGGATGCCGCCGGACCGTCGGCATCTCGCTTGAGATCACATCGGCCAACATTTTCGGCCAGACAAGTTCCAGCGCCGTTGCCGGTACGGGCTTTATCATAACCTCCGACGGCTATATCATGACAAATTACCATGTAATCGAGCCTGCTTACAAATATAATTACAAGATCACCGTTCTTTTCAAGGACGGCGCCTCATACGAAGCATCCATCGTCGGCTTTGAGGAAGACAGCGACGTTGCGGTTCTAAAGATCGACGCCTCCGACCTCAGCCCTGTTACCATCGGCAACAGCGATAATATAGCCGTGGGCGACAGTGTTTTCGCCATCGGCCATCCCCTCGGAGAGCTGGACTTTTCCATGACGAGCGGCCGTGTGAGCGCTCTTGACCGCAACATCACCGTCGACAGGAATACCACTCCAATCAACATGTTCCAGTTCGATGCAGCCATCAACTCTGGCAACTCCGGCGGCCCCGTCTTCAATGAAAGTGGCGAAGTCATCGGCATCGCTACAGCCAAGGTCGGCTCCTCGGGAGTCGAGGGCTTGGGCTTTGCGATACCAATTAACGGCGCCGCCGACATCGCCAACGAGCTCATCACCAAGGGCTATGTCAGCGGTAAGGCATACCTCGGCGTGGATATCGACAATCGCTACACCTCGGTTTACGCTCAGTATTACAATCTGCCCGAGGGCGCGTATGTATATAACGTCGAACCTGATAGCTGTGCGGAAAAGTGCGGCCTGGCAGCCGGCGATATAATCACGCAGATGGGCGACGAGCCCATAGGCAGCTACTCCGACTTAAACACCGCAATAAAGCAGTTCAAGGCCGGTGAGAGCGCCGAGATCGTCGTGTACCGCACGAACGAGTTTGCAACCCTGACCGTCACCTTTGACGAATCCAAGCCCAATACAGGCTCCAATGGAGTCAACGAATTCGGGCTGTCCAGCCGTCCCCAGACCGGTACGGCCGGCTGATAAATACGCTACGTTTCTTCTCCTTTAGTTGGGCGGTCTCCCTACCGTCTGACATATATCCTCTCTATTTCTCCAAAACAAAAGGCCGCGGCTCAGCCGCGGTCTTTTGTTTTCCCTATATCTGCTTCACACCCGCAGGGGCGAGCATCGCTCGTCCGTCCTGCCGGAGGAGCAATTCGCATTAAAACGGCGCTTATCGTTGTTGCATCATCCCGACCGGTGATAATGCAGGTCATCGTCTAACTGCCATTGTCTATAATCGGACTGGTGTTTGGAAAGCCCTTGTCAAGTCGGCGCTGCGAAGCTGAGCGCCCGGGGCACGATCTCGATCGTGAACTTGTTTTCGTAGATTATCTCGCCGTCGAGGGAATAAGCAAAGCCCTCGGGCGCCTCCACCTCGACGACCTTTGCCTGACGGTAGACAATGACGTCCTTTAAATCCTCTCGGTCGAGGTGCTCCCCGTTTGTGTATGGTGTAAGTATTTTCACAAAGCGCAGGCGGGAGATGGGCTTTGCAAGGCAGACCTCAATGAGCCCGTCGTCGAGCCTGGCGCGGGGCGCGCATTTGAAAGAGCCGCCCACATACCGGCCGTTTGCTACGGTACACAGCAGAAACTCGCCGTCGGGATTTATGACCTCGCCGTCGGCCTTGACGGTACAGCGGTTTTTCATGCTCTTTACCAGCGCCTTGACTATCCCCTTGGTGTAAGAATTCTTGCTGCCGTGGCCGGTTCTGGCTCTGTCCTCGTTGACGGTGATCGCAACGGTCGTATCGAAGCCGAAGTTCGTTACGTTGATGCTGTAGCGCTCGCCGACCTTTAGAACGTCGATCTTCTCGGCCTTGCTCCGGATGAGCTTTGATACGTCCGCGAAGGTTTCCTTGCCGCCGTAGCACTTGACAAAGTCGTTGCCGCTGCCGCAGGGGAAGCAGGAGACGGACACATTCTCGACGCCGACCGCTGGGGAGAACACCTCGTTGATGGTGCCGTCTCCACCGCAGGCGATAAAGCGCAGCTCCTCGCCGCTCCGTTCGGCTATAGTCGCCTTTACGAATTCCGTCGCATCGCCCACGGCCTTTGTGACGTATATCTGGCAATCATCCTTCTCCGGGAGCTGCTCTATCTGTGCCCTGAGCCGTTCCTCAGTGCCGCCCGCGCCGGCAAGAGGGTTCACAACAAAGATATATTTCATGCCTTTTCCTCCATATCTTTAATTTTGTTTTTCTTTGGGGATAGTTTATCATATTCTTCGACTGTTTACCACCGTAAATATGACGTTAAGATTTTATTGAAATAATATGCAGCGTATGGTATTATACAGACAATATAATATGGGAGAGGTTATATGAAATATCTGTTTCTCGCGATCTTCATCATTTCAAGCACGATCCACCTGTACGCAAGCTACAAAAGCAACGCTAAGCTGCGGGCTCAGACCAAGGGCATCATCCTGCTGGCGCTGCTGGGCTGGTACTGCTTAAGCGTGAGCGACCCGCTGCCCATCGTCATCGCCGCAATACTCACAAGCTGGCTGGGCGATGTGCTGCTGATCCCCAAGGGCGTCAAATGGTTCTCAGCCGGCGGCATAAGCTTCCTTATTTCCCACATATGCTTCGCCGCCGCCTACGCGTATCACGTCGACTTTGCCGCAGTCCCCCTCTGGATCATCATAGCCGCGGCCGCCGCGTATATCGCCGTCACCGCGCTCGTTTTCCGCGGACTTAAGCCGCACCTTCCCAAAGGACTTTTTTCCCCCATGGCGGGGTATCTTCTTGCAAACAGCGCCATGAACTGCTTTGCTCTGTATCAGCTCATTTCCCTGCCTTGCCTTGCAACTGCGGTCACGTTTATCGGCGCGGTGCTGTTCTTTGTTTCCGACTCCACTCTGTTTTATGTCAGATTCAAGAAGGACGGATTTTTCAAGACGCACTTTGTCGTTATGCTCACCTACATACTTGCAGAGTTCCTCATTGTCGAGGGCTTCGTGCTGCTTGCGTTGTAAATATTAAAATCCTCGCTTAAGTCCCCACCGGAAGTGATCCAAAAAGGTTAGGCCAAAGTTTATGGAAAAACATTTAAGCACCCGTGGGCGAGCATCGCTCGTCCGACCGCCAGCTGGCGGTATTGCCATACGGGCCTTCCGTGTTTGGATAGAACGTATCTTTACTGCGCTAGCCCGATTATGAACTGCGGCAATTAAATGACGATCTACATTATCACCGGTCGGTAACCGAGAATAGCGATTATTTTAAGCGTTAAACCGTGTAGTTCGTGCGACGGCACCTTTGTCGACGACTTGAAAGAAAAATCCTCCGCACAATGGCAGTAGCTTATAAGGAAACATTACAAAAATTATGAGTTATGCCAGGTAAACGGAAAACGAAAAACTCTATGTGTTTGAGAAATCATTCACATAGAGTTTTTCATTTTCGGAGATATACAGATTCATATTTTTAGCGTTTCGCAGAACGCGCAGCCGTCACCGCAGGTGGCGATCTCAGGGGTTTGGGGGTATGCCACCAACAAGCAATCTGGCAGGAATTTCAGAAATGAATTTCCTGCCGAGTAAGCATCTTTTACGTAAAGATGCATTGCTTGCGAATTTTGTTTTGGATTAGTGGTAATACTCGTCATACTAAAAATAAGACTATCCTAAATTATGTCGTAAAAACCTCATTTACATCTGCACAGTTGCTATTTTCTGCTTTCCTTTATATAATATTTGCGAAACAACGAGATCTAATAAAAATCTAACATTCTGTTTGCTACAATAAATAAAATGGAAAAGGAGGTCACAGTTTTGCGAATATTACTTGTAGAGGATGAAAGGAAGCTCTCCGACTCTATTGTAAAAGGGCTTAGCAATGCCGGATATGCAGTAGACGCAGCCTACGACGGCGAGGAAGCGCTTTATGAATATGAAGTCAATGAATATGACCTTATTATACTGGATTTGAACTTGCCCAAAAAGGACGGCATAGATGTTCTGCGGGAGATTCGGGAAAAGGACAACGGGATGAAAGTGCTGATTCTGTCTGCCCGTACCAAAGTCGATGACCGCATTTTGGGGCTGGATGAGGGTGCGAATGATTATCTGATAAAGCCTTTTGATTTTGGAGAGCTGAAAGCGAGAATCCGCAATCTGCTCCGCCGTGACTTTGTGCAGAAGCCGCAGGACTTGACGCTGAACGGTTTTACGGTGGATACAAAGGCAAAGCGTGTTCTATATCATACACAGGAAATCACGCTGACACGCAAGGAATACGGCATTTTAGAATATTTAATGCTGCATAAGAATCAGATTATCAGCGCTGAAACGCTGACAGAGCATGTATGGAATAATGAATTTGATCCGTTCTCCAATTCGTTCCGTTATCACATTCACAGTCTGAAAAAGAAAATAAGCGCCGCTTCGGGACTGGATTTTATCAAAACCGTTTGGGGGCAGGGATACATCATTGAGGATGGCGAGGTGAATTGATATGAAGAAAATAACCTTACAATGGCGGATTACAATTTTAACCGCATTAGTACTGATCGTCTGTACGGTAACACTTACATTGCTTTCCATTCACAATGCCGAACCAATTTATGATTTGATAAACGGGCAAGAGAATTGGGAAATTATAGGTGGGTCTGAATTGGAAGCCGATACAGATAAGCCGCAAGCCGCTCCGCTTACACTGGCAAAGCAGGAGTTTGACGGAAAAAGTATTCTGTTCTGCACGCTGTTTACAATTATTGGTACTGTAGCCGTCTATTTTTTAGCAGGACACGCTTTAAAACCGCTGCGCCGTCTCAGCGAGCAGATAGACACAATTGATGAAAACAACCTATCTGCTAAACTGCCGGAGGCTGTTTCTAAAGATGAAATCAGCCGTTTGACGAACGGATTTAACCGTATGCTCTCACGGTTGAATGACGCTTTTCTTCGGCAAAAGCGTTTTACTGCAAATGCCGCCCATGAACTGAAAACGCCCCTTGCCACGCTGAAAACAGGGGTTCAGGTATTGGAAGATGATCCTAACGCAACATTGGCAGATTTTCATGCTCAAAATGAGGAAACCTTAGAAAGTGCAGATCGTTTATCCGGTATTGTAGATGATTTACTGACGCTTGCTTCTGCCGGAGAAGCAGGAACGAATATACAGGAAACAATCATGCTGGAGCCGCTATTTGACGCGATTTGCAGTGAGCTTGCCTCCCGTTTGGAGCAGCGGAATATGGTGTGCCATATAGAGTGCGGCGATTTATCTGTTATGGGAAATTCTGCATATCTATATCGGGTGTTTCTGAATTTGATTGACAATGCCTGCAAATACGCAGGTCCGAACGGAAATATTTGGATTAGCGCTGAACAATCCGAAAAAAGCGTACTGATTACGCTGCGAGATGACGGCGCAGGAATCCCGCCGGAACATCTGCCCTACATTTTTGACGCTTTTTATCGGGTGGATAAATCACGATCCCGTGAGATGGGCGGCTCCGGCTTGGGCTTATCTATTGTAAAAGCAATGATTGAAGCCTGTAACGGTACGATTTCAGTCCAAAGCGACGGAAGAAACGGAACATGCTTCTCCATAAAAATGCGATACTAAAATGTGATTTCAAAAAAAGACAGGCAATTTCGCCTGTCTTTTTTTCATCTAACATTTATCTAACATCTCGTATGCTATCATAGGGGCAGTTCAAGCGAAAGGAGCAACGAGATGAAACGGATAAAGTTTCAAAAACACAAAAAAATCATTGTGGCAGCAATTTGCGGCATTTTGATTTTGGGCATTGCAACAGGGATTATTTTACGCCCAAAGTCAGAAACGAACGAGGATGTCATTTGGAGGGAATACCCTGCCACACGAAGTGATATTGTCGCTTCTCTTGACGGAGGCGGAAAACTGGAATTTACAAAGGTGGAACACAGCTTTTCTGTTGACCTGAAAATAAAAGAGATTTTCGTTGAGGTTGGTCAAGAGGTTAAAAAGGGCGATAAGCTGGTTGAATATTCCAAAGAGGACATTGAAGCTAAGATTGCGGAATACAAAACCGCTTTGGAAACAGCGGAACGATCCTTGCAGGACATCAAAAATTCACAGCAGGCTGAAAAGCTGCAAAATGACCTTGCCAATGCACAGAGCAAGCAGCAGGCTCAAAATGCGTATGAAAGCTCTAAGCGTGAGTGTGAAAGCACAATTCAGGAATTGGAGCAGAAAGCAAAGCAGCTTCAGGAAACGATTGATTCTTTGAAGTCTGAATTAGAAAAAACTTCTTCTGCAAGTGACAATCAAATTGCAGATTTGAACGCACAGATCAGCGCCGCTCAGTCGGAACTTGAAGCAGTAAAACAGCAGCTTGAAACGCAGCGTTCTACGCTTGCCAATCTAACAGCCGATTATGAAAAGCAGTGCAATCAAAGTCAGCAAAATCAAGGGATTCAGAATCAAATTGATTCGCTTAACAATGCCGGAAAAGAAAATGCAGTCAAAAACGCACAGGCAGAGGTAGATAAGGCGAAAAAAAGCCTTTCCGAAGCACAGTCGCTTTTGGATACGCCGATTCTTACGGCAGAGACAGACGGTATTGTAACGGCAATCAATCATCTTCCGGGCGAGGAAGTCCCAGCTGACAGAGCGATTGTAGTAATCGGTGACAGTCAGAAAAAGCAGGTGACAATTTCCGTGTCACAGGAAGATATTGCTTCTGTTGAAATCGGACAGTCAGTTGAGCTAAGATTTTCATCTGCGCCCGAAAATGTAGTGGACGGAAAGGTGATAAAAAAGAGCCTTCTCCCCGCAGAGGGCGGCGACGGCGTTTCCTATGAAGTCATTATTTCTTTGGAGAAAGACGATCCCGAATTGTTGGAGGGCATGACTTGCAGCGTAAAATTCATACTGAAAAAGGTTGAAAATGTGCTGACGCTTGCGAACAAGGCGATACTTCTGCGAGACGGAAAACAATATGTCACGGTGAAGCTTCCCGACGGCTCCCATGAGGAACGGGAAATTAAAACCGGCTTCTCCGACGGACGAATCAGCGAAATTACCGAAGGACTTTCTGATGGCGATATTGTTGTCGTAGCGGGGTGATTACTATGAGATTATCAGAAACTTTACGAATGATCGGCGTAAACCTTGTTCAAAACAAATCGAAAGTTCTGCTGACCTCTTTGGGAATCATTATCGGTACGCTGACAATTATTATGGTTATCGCCATCGGACGGGGCGGCGAGGAACAGATTGCACGACAATATTCCAATATGTCCGCTGAAACCGTTTATGTCAATGTTTCTTTTGGGCAGGACATGGATATGAGCGCCATCCCAAAGTTGAAACCGGAATATATCAAAACGGTTTTGGAGGAAAATCCGTACTTAAAAGGAATGTATCTTCGCAGCACTACCTCTAAAGAAGCATTTTTCGGACGGGAGAAAAAGTACATCAATGTGGCTGCTGTTACCAACGGATATGTAGAAATATCCAACCTGCCGATTGCTTTTGGTGCAGACTTCTCAGATACCGATCAGGAAGAAGGACAACAGGTAGTTGTATTAGGATCGGATATTGCCAAAGAGAATTTCGGAAGCGCTGAGGAAGCCGTAGGACAAAGCATTCGCATCGATGGTCATTCCTATGAAATCATCGGTGTATTAAAGAAAAAGTCAGAGGGACTGCAAGGACTCTCCCCGGACAGCACCGTTTTTATGCCTTATCAGACAGCGCTGGACAATGAATTGCTTGACGATTTTACAATCCCACAGGCAGTAGGATTAGCGCAAAATACGGGTGTGATTGAAAAGGCAAAGGCACGACTGAAAAGCACACTTGATTATTTGTTGGACGACAGCACAATGTACGCTGTTGAGGACGCCGGAAGCCGTATTGACGCAGCTTTGGAATCTGCCCGTACAATGAAAATGCTTTTGATTTCAGTTGCGGCGATTGTATTTATTGTCGGCGGTATCGGTATTATGAATGTGCTTTTTGTGTCCGTTAAGGAACGAACAAGAGAGATTGGTATTTTGAAAGCCATTGGTACATCAAAATTCGATATTCTTATGCAATTCCTCTTGGAATCTATGGGAATCGGTTTATTTGGCGGTATCATCGGCGTGGCTCTCAGTTATGCGGCTATGCCGCTGATGAAAATAACAGAGATTGCTGTTTCCCCAAGTGTGGGCGGACAGGTGGCGGCAATGGTTTTCGCTGTATCAACCGCAGCAATCTTCGGATTTTATCCTGCTTACAAAGCGTCGGTATTAAAACCGATTGACGCTTTGAATTATGAATAATTTAAAATCAGAAAGGAATTATCTATTATGAAAAAAATCAGAACATGGTTCGCACTTTTGCTTGTTGTTGTACTTGCTGTGAGTTTCACTGCCTGCGGTACTAATGGGGCGGACAATAATAAAGAAACCCCCTCTAATAAATCCGAAAGCGGAGGTCAGGGGGCATTTTCCAACGCTGCCGATGCTATTTACGGTAAAATCACAGAAATTACCGGCAATGAAATCAAGGTGGCAATTGCGAAAAAACCTGCGGAAAACGAAGACGGCAAGGACGATCTGAAAGGCGAGGTATATACCCCGAACGAAAATGACGTGCCGATGATCGGCGGTGAACATATCGAAGATCCTATGGATAATCTTGAATTTACGGGAGAAACCAGAACCCTTACAATTCCCGCTGGAGTTAAAATTACTAATTCGGGACAGGAAATAAACCTTTCAAGCCTGAAAAAAGGAGATATTATTTCTTTTGAGACAGATGCAAAAAATCCCGATACCGTTGTTTCTGTGGATAAGGTGAAATAATGATGAAATCTATTGTTAGCCTAAATGAAATCGAAAAATCCTATGTTATGGGCGAAGAAAAGCTCCATGTGTTAAAAAAAGTCAGCTTATCCGTAGAGCGGGGCGAATACCTTGCGATTTTAGGCGCTTCCGGTTCCGGAAAATCCACGCTGATGAATATTATCGGCTGTATGGATACCCCCGATGAGGGGCACTACTTTCTCGGAGATGTTGATGTCAGGCAGTGCAGCGACAGTGAGCTTACCGAACTGCGAAATCAAAAAATCGGATTTATCTTTCAAAAGTACCATTTGATTCCGCAATATACGATTTTGCAGAATGTGATTCTGCCATTGTTGGTACAAGGAAAAACACGTTCGGAGGCAATGGATACCGCCGAAAAATACATCCGTATGGTCGGACTGTGGGATCGTATCAAGCATAAACCGAACGAGTTATCAGGCGGTCAGCAGCAGCGTGTGGCGATTGCAAGGGCATTGGTAACAACGCCTGATCTTCTCTTGGCAGACGAGCCTACCGGCGCTTTGGATTCACAAACAGGACAGGATATTCTTGCGTTGTTTCAGGAATTAAACGATATGGGAAACACAATCATTATGATTACCCATGATCTGAATGTAGCGCAGCACAGCAAAAGGATAGTACATTTGATTGACGGTGTGCTGTCTGTATCTGAGTGATACAGGAAAAATCTTTATTTTTTAGATTGGCGGTGATAGCATGGGAAATTAGCAGTATTGGACATATCTGAAACCGGTCAGCAGATTGGTGAAAAGCTGTTTGTCTTGTTAGATGAAACCCAGAAAAATGAATTAACGAAATATGTTCTGGAAAGAAAGAAGCAATCTTCTTCTACCATTCATTCCATGCAATACGTTCCTGTAAGCCACAAAACGCAAGCCAGCGTTACCTCCTCTCTGACGGAAATTCAAGTAGACGATTTATATTTCTGTTTGGAAGAAAGAACAGTGCTTGTCCGTGGAAAAGAAATTGATTTGACAGTCAGAGAATTTGACGCATTTCATCTTTTAATTTCCAACCGCAGGCGGGCAATCACATTTGAAATGATTTCGGACCGTGTGTGGGGATATGATTATGAGCCCACAACACCAAAAGCCATCCATAACATTATGAGCCGTATCAGACAAAAACTGAGAGTCGAACCGGATATCCCGGATTATATCAGTAGTGTCCGGGGCGTTGGGTACAAATTCAATAAATAATCTGCCAGAGAGGCTGTTTGTGTCTGAAAAGTCACAGCAGCCTCTCTGTTTGCATAAATTTTAACTTAAATTTGTCTTAGGCCACCAACTTTTGCTTAAAAAATGAAATGTATAGTGAGGGAATATTTTTAACTGTCAGGAAGGAGGTGTACATATCCAAAATAAGATACCTGTCATGGACTACCAGCAGTACCGCCGGGCGAGAAAACTGGTACATGAATGCTGTAACTATAACAACGGCAACTGTATCGCGTTGGACGATGGAGAGGAATGTATCTGCGTGCAGAGCATTTCCTATTCTCTGCTGTGCAAATGGTTCCGCACTGCTGTCCTCCCTTTGGACAAGCAGCTGGAAACGGCGCTGCTGTTCCGGGAGGATATGAAACGATGTGCGGTCTGCGGCCAACCATTTCTTCCCGGCTCCAACCGGGCGAAATACTGTAAACCCTGTGCGGCAAAGGTTCACCGAAAGCAGAAAAATGCCAGTGACCGGAAAAGGCGGCTCCTATGCGGACAATTAGAAGCGAGAACACCTTGATTTTACTGGCGTTTCAAACGCCTGTCGCCGGGAGGGTGGGATAAATCCCTTCTATATCCCAAAAGCGCCTTTTTAACTGTCCGCAGTGATTAAAATACCTAAACTGGATCTTCCCAAACAGGTGAGGATAATCACCGGATTCTCTTTGAATCGGGATTACTGCCTATATGGGATTATCCAGAATTGGATTTTCAGAGACTGGATAAACTGACGTTCAGCACCGCCCGAACCCCGTCTTTCTGGCGCTGGATTTCCTGCCGCTCATGATCGCCCAATTTTAGACGGAAATTAAATAACAATAAGTCAATTACAAGATAGTCAATATCAATCAAATCAATCAGATGGATTGATGGAAAGGATCACAGTATGCAGAATGAAAATTTTATGTCCTACAAAACAGACACGGAGATACCAGCCTATCTCCCACTTCCCCGGTTTTTAGTTCCGCTGGATTTATCCAACGACGCAAAGATACTGTATGCCCTACTCTTTGACCGGGCGGGTATTTCCAAAGAAAACGGGTACATAGAAACGGATGGAACAATACGTCTCTACTTTACTCTGGAGGAATCGAAGAAAAAACTGCACAGGAGCCGTCAGGTTACAACCCGCGCTTTTCAAGAGTTGGAACGGTTCGGCTTAATCGTGCGCCGCAAGCAGGGGCTTGGCAGGCCAGCAGTCATTACACTGAATATCATAACGAAGGCCAAAGGAGGGCAGGTGGAATGACTCAGCCAAAAGATTTATACGAGGCAGCACAGTATTTGAAACCGGAAACGGCGGAGCGTATGGTACAGCATTTCAAAGACGGAGCTTTTGAACTTGAACTTGATACAGAGGGGCATACCGCTGTAGAGGGGAATACCGTCTACCATGTAATTCCCCATTTTGCGGAAGAGGGTTCGGAAAGCATTGTAAATAAGCTGCGCCGCATCATGGCAAGAAATTTGGAGGATAGCGAGTGAAGGGTACTGCAAAATCAGGAAAAGCACGTTATAATAAAGGCAACCGTTTACCTGGCTGTTATCCCGCTATGCGGGAGGAAAGGAGTTACTTATGAACCAGCAGCCAGATAACAAAATTACCGCTTTATATTGCAGACTAAGTCAGGACGATGCCCTTGACGGAGAGAGCAATTCCATTACTAATCAGAAAGCACTGCTTTCCAAATATGCGGCGGAGCATGGTTTTCGCAACACCATGTTCTTTGTGGACGATGGATTCTCCGGAACGAACTTTCAAAGGCCCGGTTTTTTGGAAATGATGAAATATATAGAGGATTACAGTGTCTCCACTCTGATCGTTAAGGACTTAAGCCGACTTGGCCGGGAATATTCCTACATGGGACGCTTGCAGGATTTCATTTTTCCGGCTTACGATGTCCGGTTTATTGCTATCAATGACGATGTGGACAGCGCCAAGGGAGAAAATGATTTTGCCGTGTTCAAGAATGTATTTAACGACTATTACGCCAAGGACACCAGCAAGAAGATTCGGGCCGTTGTTAAAATGCGGGGCGAGGCGGGGGAACATCTCGCCAGTAATCCGCCTTATGGATATATCAAAGACCCGGAGAACAAAAAACGTTGGATTGCAGACGAAGAAGCCGCGAAGGTGGTACGGCGCATATTCGACCTGTGCATTGCAGGAAAGGGCCCTATGCAGATCGCAAAGATACTGACAGCGGACAAAGTGCTGACCGTTACCGCCTACAATGCAAGGCAAAAGGGCTGGGCGATGCCGGATAATCTGTATCAGTGGTGTTCTAAATCGGTTGTGGGAATTTTAGAAAGACGGGAGTATACCGGCTGTACCGTCAATTTCAAGACTTATACCAAGTCCCTGAAATTCAAAAAGCGGATGGAAAATCCAAAAGAAAATCAGCGTATATTTGAAGGTACTCAGCCCGCAATCATTGAAATGGGGCAATGGGAACGGGTACAGGCACTTCGTGAAAACAAGCGCAGGCCGACCAAAACGGGAAAGACCAGTATTTTCTCCGGCCTTGTACGCTGTGCGGATTGCGGGGCAAAGCTGTACTACTGCACCTGCAACACCTACAAGGATGATTCCCAAGACCATTTCGTCTGCTCCAACTACAAGAGCAATATCGGCTCCTGTAAAATCCACTATATCCGGGAAGTCACGCTCTATAAGCGTGTGCTGGAATGTATTCAGAGGACACTGACCTATGTGCGGCTTTTCCGGGACGACTTCACACAGGAGATGCTGGCACAGGATGAGGCCAGCCGAAAAGCCGAACTGGTCCAGAAGCGAAAGACACTTTCCGGCGCACAGAAACGCATGGAGGAATTGGACAAAATCATTCAGAAGCTCTATGAAGATTCTGTATTAGGTAAATTGAGCGATGCCCGTTTCCAGAAACTTTCAGCACAATATGAAACAGAACAGGCAGAAATCCAGCAGCTTGCTATTGCGCTGGCACGGGAGATTGAGAATGAAACCGGACAGATTGCCGATGTGGGACGTTTCTTACAGCTTGCCGACAAATATTCCGATTTACGGGAACTTGACGCCGCCACAGTAAATGAACTGATTGAGAAAATCGTAATTCATAGCCCGGAGAAAATTGACGGGAAGAAGCATGTCACGATTGAGGTTTACTTCACCTATGTGGGGAAAATCCGTATCCCGCTTTCCAAGCCGGAGCCGCTTGCAACCACAGAAAAACCGGCGTGACTTTCGCCACGCCGGTTTCACCGGAAATTTCATTTACTTCCTTATGAGCCTCCGCCTAATGGGCGGAGGATTTTTCATACTTCTGCAGTGTGGGACAGAAGGTAATCGGTCAGCATTTTGCAGTAGCCCGGCTCCATATGTACGCCGTCGGGGGAGGCGTCGTCGGGCAGGACGCCGTCAACCGCAAGGGCCTCGAAGCCGTCCACAAAGTACACCTGCTTGTCCGCGCACATACCGAGGATACGTCCGTTGAACATCTGCACTCTGTCGTTTGTCAGGTGCGCCTGCTCCGCCGTGGCCTTTACGCCGACGGGCATGATGCCGATGACATATATCTGAGCCTCGGGATGGCTCTGCTTTGCAAGGTCGACTATATTGCCGTAATACTCGATGAACTTATCCAGATCGTACCAGCCGAGCTCGTTAAGTCCGGTCATAATATATATCTTACCGTAAGTACCTCCCTGCAGAGCCTCCGACACGGTAACGGCTCCGGAAGCGGTCTCGATATAGGGCTTCGTGAACACGTCCGCGACCGTGAGGCCGACATGAGAGAAATCGGCGGCATACTCAAACTTTGCGAAATTCATGATGCCCTTCATGCGGGAATCACCGATGAAGGCCGCGTCCCTGAACCAGTCCTCGCCCTTGGGCGAGGCGGCGGGCACGGGCTTTGAATAGTCGTATTCCGGGGCGGACGCCTCCGCTTCCTTTTCGGCATAAAATTCTTCGGCAAGAGCCTTGGTGCCGTCGGCGTCGCCAAGAAGCTCCTGCATCTTGTCACGAACCGCCGTGGGCTCGTCGGCAACGATCAGCACGGCGCAGTCGCCCTCAGTAAAAATGATCGAGTTATTCAGCATCTCCACGCTTTCGGGGCTGTAAAGCTCAAAGGAGGATTTCTGCATCTGACGCCTTGCGTCCAAAGCGTCGGTCAGAACCTTCATGTCCACACCGTCGGCCGCGACCAGTACGCTTATCTCCTCGGCACGGGAGGAGGACGAATAGGCTATGGCATAGTCCCTGACCTGATCGGTATCGATACCGTAATAGTAGTAAAAGCGGTTTGCGAAGTCCCCGTCATCGGCAGCCGAAAGCAGGTCCGCGCCTTCAAGCCCGACCGACTGAAGCGCCGCTGCGGTCAGATCCTTTGCGGAAATATCTATTTTTTCTTCGACGTCGCCGCAAGCGCATAGCGCAAGCAGACAGGCGGCGGCAAGCAGTATGGCTATTGCCTTCTTCATATCTGCACCCCTAAAAATTGCTGTATTGACAGAATATCAACCACGGCCCCAGAGGTCAACATAATTCTGTAACTTTTAACGGAAATTTTCCGACGAAAAATGGCGATGATATTTGTGCAACTTTACTGTAGAAAAAAGCGGCGCCCTATATATTGTGCTCTGCTTTTATCTGCTCATACAAATCGTTTCTGTTCTCTGGCGTTATGATATAAAGCTCGCAGTCGGGATGTCTTCGCACCGCCCTAAGAAATTCCGTGTTCTGAGCCTTTACAGCAGCAAAAACCCTGTAATCACCTGACAAAATCCGCATCACCTCATGCCGGAACAACGGCGCTGCGGACTCCAAAGTTCCTATCTCGTCCATCACTACGAGGCTGCCTTCCGGAACGTCCTTCAGATAGGACGCGGCAAGGCTGTCCATGTATTCAGGGTGCCTCTCGATCCCTGAGCCGGATATGCTCATAATTACCTGTGCGTCCTCGATCCTTTCCGGCGGCGAGGCGATGTCATACAGGTAGACATAAGATTTTCCGTCGGCTCCCGCAGGCTGCCGAACCGTTATGTATCCCCGGGGTGCTTGACCCATGTCGGCAACAAGCTTTTCGATCAATGTTGATTTACCGGAATTTATATCCCCGCAGAGCAGAATCTTCATTTTTTCTCTCCTGTTGCAATTGCACTTGATATAACTTGTTAAATGATATACAATAATACCACAAATACGACAAGCTTTCAACTTGTTGACGCTGAAAGGAATTTATAAATTATGGCAGAAAAAATCAACATTGAAGATCTGAAGATCGAGACCTACGCCGACAAGAGCGTGAAGGTCTATAACGAGCTTATCGCAAAGCCCGACAGTCTGTTCGATCTGGGCTCGGCAGCCGCCGAGACTGCGGCGAGCGCGGCTGCGATGGCTCTGAAGGCCGTCAGGCTCAGCGCCTCCGGCACTCCAGAGGCAGCGCACGCCGGGAAGGAGCTTGAAACGCTGCGCACCTATTTCCTGCATCTGCTTGACGAGGAGAACAAGGCCAGGAAGCCCCTTGACAAACGCCTTGCGGCTAACTCCGACGATAACGAGCTCGAAGCGGCCTACCGCACCGCCTGCTGCATAATCGACGAGGTGTTCTATATGTCGATACGCACTGTTGAGACCCTGAACGCCGTTGCCGACGAGATCTGCCCCTGCGCGGCGCATTTCGCCTCTGCCGCCGTGCACTTTGCCAGGTGCGCGATGGATACCGTGCGCATCCAGAAGGCGGTCTATTCCACCAAGATGAACGAGGAGGTCTTTGCCCGCACCACCCGCCGCGAGCCGGAGATCGCAATCGAGAGCAGCTCCGAGCTGTTCAACGGCCTGATCGCCAAATTTGAAGGCATGATCAAGTAAGTCTGCCGGTTTTGGCATAAAATCCACCCCGTCTGTCGGACATTTACTGCTTTGTCTGACAGACGGGGTGTTTTAATTAAAGCTCTATTTTGAACTGTCTGCCGGTTTTGGCATCGACAAGCACACGCAGGGGCTCGCCGTTTGCGTCCGTGCATTCAAAATCGTAACACAGCCGCTGTCCGCCGCCATCGGTCTCTGCATAGCGCATGGAGCTGGACCTCACGCTGAGCGCCTCGGTGAGCGCGTTTCTCGCTTCGGCCTCGCCTATTATCCCCTCGGCGGAGGGGTGCGGGCTATTGTGGTTTCTAATATGCTTCGAGGCGTCGTAGGCGTACACCTGCCCGTCGTCGGCCGCCATGGAGATCATGACGCCGTCGCCCTCGCAACGTATGCCGTTGTCGGTACACTGGAATTCCATCGTCAGCACGCTGCTGTGCCGCGCGGAGGATGCGAGGACCATATCCCTGAAGCCACGAGCCTCAAGGAAGTCTCTCGCCCGCTGCTCGAGCTCCTCCGAGCTCATGTCTCCTGCGACGGCTCGCTCGGAGCTCAGCGACAGCACATTGCCCCAGCCGTCAACAGTGATGTGGCCGCCGCTGCCGAAGGAGAAGCACCTTGTACCGCTCTCGGCGGCGTATTCGGCGGTAAGTTGCTCGGGGTCGAGGCCGAAGAAGTCCGCCGCTGCCTGTTTCGCCTCTGCTTCCGATATGGGCTCGTCGCAGGGCACAGGGTCAGCCTTGGTATAGCGTCCGTCGTAGTCCAGCTCCGGAGCCTCGTCCATGTCCGACTCCATGTCTAGCATGGCGGCGCTCACGAAGCTGCCGTCATCGGGGAACAGGCTCTCGGGCTCGTCCATGAGCACGCCGCCGCCGTCCACATCGTCGTGCAGCTCTTGAAGCTCACGGCTGAGCTTCTCCGCCGTCTTGTACAGCTTTGCAAGGTTTTCCCTTGCCTCGTCATCGAAGCCGCTCTCGGCGGAGGTCTTCAGCAGAGACTGCGCGTAGTCGCCGGCTATGCCGACGAAAGCCGCCGTCTGCTCAAGCTCCTGCGTGGCAAACGGCAGCGCGGACATGGTCATGCCTGCGGCAAGGCAGTTGCCGTAGATGTCCGCGCAGACAGAGGCCGACATCTCCGGCCCCGTGGCATAGGCTCCGCGGCGCAGAGCTTCGCTCAGGTTCGACGCGGCGTGGACAACCTCGTCAAACGCGTGGGAGTAGCCGTACTCGGCGGTGTAACGATAGCCAAGCTCGCTGCGGCTGTGCACGGCGGCGTATGCGCCGAGCGCGACCACTGCCGCCGTGAGATAGGTTATGATAAGCACGAAAGTTTTTTTCCGAATAAACATAGAAACACCTCGCACTTAGTGTTGCCAAAAAAATTTTTCCTATTCGGCGTTACGCTTAAAATAGCTTTGCGCCAAGGTTCCCAACAGAGCCCGTAGGGACGAGCAATGCTCGCCCCTACGACCTGTGATTTTTTGCAGCACGGTTATTTAGAAAATGGTAATATTCCGAATATCTCCGCAGGACATAATCGGGCTGACGCAAAAACGATACATACCAATCTCAACGCGAATTGCCTCTCCGACAGGAGCCGATCGGGCTGTCACAATATAGATACGTATGATCTAATCGCGAACTAAAAGCTCGGCGATTTGGATGGCGTTGAGGGCGGCGCCCTTGCGCACCTGATCGCCGCAGCACCAGAGGTTCAGACCCCGCTCGTCGGTGAGGTCGTCGCGGATGCGGCCGACGAACACGAGATCCTGGTTCGAGGTATCCAGCGGCATGGGGTAGCTCTGGTTTGCAAGATCGTCCACCAGCTTGCAGCCGGAGGCCTTTGCGATGATCTCCTTTGCCTGAGCGACGGAGATCTTATCCTTTGTTTTGAGGCAGATAGAAACGCTGTGGCTGCGCACGACGGGTACTCTGACGCAGGTGCAGCTGACCTTGAGTTCCGGCAGGTGCATGATCTTTCTGCCCTCGTTTTGCAGCTTCATCTCCTCGGAGGTGTAGCCCATGAACTGCTCTCCGCCTATCTGCGGGATGACATTGTAGGCTATCTGGTGCTGGAACACGCGGGGCTCGTAGCTCTCGCCCTTTGACAGGGCCTCGACCTCGGCGAAGAGTTCCTTTGGGCCGTTCGCGCCCGCGCCGGACACCGCCTGATAGGAGGAAACGACCATGCTCTCGATGGGGGAGATGCTGTTGAGCGCGTTCACGGCGGTGCAGGAAATGATTGTGGTGCAGTTGGGGTTTGAGATGACGCCCCTGTGCTTTTTGACGTCCTCGGGGTTTATCTCCGGCACGACAAGGGGAACGTCGGGGTCGAGGCGGAAGGCGCTGGAGTTATCCACGAACACCGCTCCGGCGGCCTTTATATCCTCAACAAAACGCTCGGCTATGTCATTCTCCGCCGCGCCGAGAACTATGTCCATACCCTTGAAGTTTTCCGCGCAGGCCTCAACGACGGTGTGGCCCTCGATGACCTTACCGGCAGAGTTTTTGCTCGCCAGCAGGCGCAGCTCCGCGACGGGGAATTTTCTCTCGGCGAGGATCTTCATCATTTCCTGACCTACGGCGCCAGTCGCGCCGAGAATTCCAACATTATATTTCTTCATGTTTATTACCTCACTTTACAAAGCTGTTATATAGTACGCGAACAGTGCTCTCAAAGTCATCATTATTTACGCCGACGATGATGTTCAGCTCGTCCGGCCCCTGAGAGATCATGCGGATGTTTATGCCGTTCTGTCCGAGGGCTGCGAAGATGCGCCCGGAGGTGCCCGGCTGGAAGGCCATGCGCCGTCCGACGGCGGCGACGACGGAGATATCGCTTGTTATCTGGATATTGTCCGGCTCAAGCTCCTTCTGTATGTCGCCGACGATAGAATACAGCCGGCTTTTCGCCTTGTCCGCCGCGACGACAAGCGACACGCTGTCGATACCCGAGGGGGTGTACTCAACGCAGACACCGTGCTTTTCAAAGGCCTCCAGTATGCGGCGCAGCGAGCCCAGCTCCGAGCTCATGCCGTTTTTGGAAACGGTGATGATGGAAAAATTCTTCCTGCCCGCGATGCCGGTTATGAAACGGTCGCCTCGCAGTTCCTCCTTGAAGCTTTCCATAATGAGTGTGCCCGGATGCTCGGGCGCGTTTGTGTTGCGGATGTTGAGGGGTATGTTCTTCTCGCGCACGGGAAACACCGCGCCCTCGTGCAGCACCTGCGCTCCCATGTAGCTGAGCTCGCGCAACTCATTATAGGTTATGCGCTCGATGGTATCAGGGTCATCGACGATGCGAGGATCGGCCATGAGTATGCCGGAAACGTCCGTCCAGTTTTCATACACATCCGCGTCCAGCGCGGCCGCCGCCAGAGCTCCTGTAACGTCGCTGCCGCCCCGGGTGAGCACCTTTATGCTGCCGTCGGGCATTGCGCCGTAAAAGCCCGGGATCACCACCTGCCGGTTTCCGGCAAGCTGACGCAGGTTTTCATAGGACTGCTCCTTGTCGATCGAGCCGTCAAAGGAGAATTTAAGCCACAGCTCCGCGTCAAGGAAATCGTAGCCCAGAAAGTCCGCCATGAGTCTTGCGGAAAAATACTCGCCGCGCGACACGAGCTTATCCTTGCTCATGCCGCTCTCGATCTCGGCTCTGAGGGAGCTCAGCTCGCTTTCTATATCCACCCCGAGCCCCAGCTCCCGGCAGATACCCCGATAGCGTCCGGCGATCATTTCAAACACGGGATCGCAGCTCACGCCGTACTTTTTATGCGCATGGCAGAGATACAGCAGATCCGTCAGCTTGTGATCGTCCTTAAATCTCTTGCCCGCCGCGGAGACAACGATCACCCGCCGCGCGGGGTCGGCCTCCACGATAGCCTTTACCTTTATAAACTGACCGGCGTCCGCCATGGACGAACCGCCGAATTTTGCAACCTTCAGCATTTTTATCACACAAGACCCGCAATGAACACTGCCGGGTCGACCTCCTTTGCTTTGCTTACCCATGCGTGCATCGTCTCAACGGATACAGGCTCGGTAACAACGCCCTCGCCGCACTTTTCGACCGCCACCGAATCGAGCCATTCGTCGTCGGCGCAGCGCACATAGTAAGCGTGCGCTTCAAGGGAGTTATCGGGCTTGGCAGGCTCCGCCCTTTCGGTGTAAAAGCTCTTTACGCCGCTCATTATATCCAGAACGTCCTCCACGGCATTATACGCGGTCGGATAGCGTCCTGCGCCCTGACCGTAGAAGCTCTCCTTGCCTGTCAGCTCCGTGTCGAAGGAGATGATGTTTCGGTTGGTGGAGACCGCCGCCTCCAGCTCCCCGCATTTTACGAAGCAGGGCTCGACATACGCCGCAAGCCCGTCCTCCGATTTCTTGCCGAAAGCCAGCATCTTGCACACACGGCCCAGGCGCTCTGCCGCCGCGATATCCGCAGAGCTGATACTGCGGATGCCGAAAACCGGCACGTCCGCCTCCTCAAGGCAAACGCCGAAAGCGACGTTCGCGCTGATGACGCACTTACGCTGGATATCAAGACCGTCGATGTCCGCGGAGGGGTCGGCCTCGGCATAGCCGAGCTTCTGAGCCTGCTCCAGCACCTCGGAAAAGTCCCTGCCGTCAAAGTGCATGGCGTCTAGGATGAAGTTTGTCGTGCCGTTCATGATTCCTGAAAAGCTCTTGACCCTGTCAAGCCGCAGGACGCGCTCGAGATTTTTCAGCCAGGGTATGCCGCCGCCGACGGCGGGGGTGCAACGGAAGGCAACGCCGCAGTCCTTTGCGAGCGAGGTCAGCTCCTTATAATAATGCGCGACAAGGTGCTTGTTCGCCGTGACGACACTCTTTCCGGCCTTCATCGCCGTGCATACATATTCATACGCGGGACTCAGGCCGCCCATGACCTCGACCACCGCGTCAACTTCCTTGTCATTTATAATTACCGAAATATCCTTCACCGCGCGGCTGCCCAGCTCGGGCCTGTCCCCGCGTACCAGAATATACTTGAGCTCAATATTCTCTCTCGCGTCGCAGATATCCAGAACGCCGCCGCCCACAACGCCGCAGCCAAGAAGTGCAATTTTCATATTCAGTACCGCCTTTGCTTGTGTTGTCTTCGTCAAAAAGACATTTGTTTTTTGGATGAGAACAATATAGCATGAACAACGCTCAGATGCAAGGTTTTTTAAGAAATTTATTATAGAAAACTGTCAAGAATAGCGCTTTGAAATAGGTGAAAATGACGAAAGCTAAGGGTTTGAGGCGTCATCCTCTTTAAATTTTGCATCAATATATAGTGCAAAATTGCATTTTCGGACAAAAATATTGCGGGCGGCAGCCGAAAAACGACGGTTTTTTCCTCTAAAGCGAATTAGCTTGCGAAACATTTTGCAAATATCAGAAACAGGAATTTCATTTTTAAACTTGAAATCCGGTTTTAGCGGGTGTATAATATGCTCATGGTGAATTTTTTGCAATGACATTATTCAAAACCAGAAATTCAAAACAGGAGGAAATATTAATGAAAAGGTTTTTAGCACTTCTCTTGGCCGCAATGATGGTCTTCTCGCTGTGCGCCTGCGGCAACAGCGGCGACGACGATAAGGACGTCAAGAACGACGACGGCGCAGCTACGCTCGACTTCGCCACCGGCGGCGAGCAGGGTACATATTATGCATTCGGCACCGTGCTTGCACAGCAGGTATCCGAAAAAACCGCCACTCAGGTCACAGCAGTTTCCAGCAACGGCTCTCAGGCAAACGTTGAGGATATCGACGGCCGCGCCGTGCAACTGGCTTTCGTTCAGTCCGACGTTATGAGCTACGCCTACCAGGGCGAAAAGCTCTTCACCGAGAAGGTCAACTCCTTCTCCGTTGTCGCGGCTCTGTACCTCGAGCAGGTTCAGATCGTCACCCTCGATCCCGACATCAAGACCGTTGCCGACCTTGAGGGCAAGACTGTTTCCATCGGCGCAAAGGGCTCCGGCGTTTACTTCAACGCACTTGACATTCTCGGCGCATACGGTCTGTCCGAGAGCGACATCAAGGCTGAGTACCTCAACTTCGGCGACTCCACCGACAGCCTGAAGGACGGCAAGATCGACGCTGCCTTCGTCGTTGCCGGCGCTCCCACTCCCGCTGTTCAGGATCTTGCCACCGGCAAGCAGGTCTACCTTGTTTCTCTCGATGCTGAGCACGTTGCAAGCCTTATCGAGACCTCTCCCTACTACAAGGAGTACACCATTGCAAAGAGCGTTTACAACACCCCCGAGGACGTCACCACCGTCGCAGTCGGTGCAGTCGTGATCGCCCGTGACGATGTTTCCGAGGCCGCGATCTACAACTTCGTATCTTCCATCTTCGAGGATATCGACTCCATAGGTCACGCAAAGAAGGCCGAGCTGGATCTCGAGTTCGCCGCATCCATCACCGACGTTCCCTATCACCCCGGCGCAGCCAAGTACTTTGCAGAGAAGGATATCGAGGTCGCAACCAAATAATTTTACGCGATCTTAACGCGGTTTTGCCGCCACATCAGAAACTACGGTGCCGTCGGCACCGTAGTTTCCGTCGTATTTGGTATTGCCATTGGGGCTATCCGCTATTTTGACATGGAAATATACCAAATACCGCCGCTGTTTATATTCGGGCTGGCGCAATAACGGCACGCGCGGTATCAACGCGTACCAGCCGTGCGGCAGCACCGGCGGGTGTTTACCGGAACGGCACGGCATCGTGCCGCTGCGGTAAATACCAGATAAAAATGAAAGGATTGTTTGGAATGTCCCTGTTTAAGAAAAAAGACGAAGCCGTCAAACAGGCTCCCGAAGCCGAGGTCAAGGCAAGCTCCGAGACCATTGAGACGGTATCCGTCGAGGACGTCGAAGAGGTCATGAAAAAGTATGACCGCGAGTCCAACACCCGCATATGGGTAGGTGTTCCGCAGAAGATCGTCCGCTATATAATGGCGCTGTTTTCCCTGTACTGCATCTATTCCACACTTGCAAGCAACGCTTCCCTCGAGGTTCGCCTGATGATCTTCCTCGGATGCGTTGTTATCATGGGCTTTTTGTACTACCCTGCAAGCAAAGGCAGCGTCACCCCTAACAGAGTGCCGTGGTACGACTGGGTCATCATGATCGTCGGCGCATCATGCTTCTTCTATTACGGCTTTAACTATGATTCCATAATCGAAGTTCTCACCAGCGCCTCGAAAATGACGCCTACGTTCATCGTTGTGGGCATCGTGGGCATTTTGTGTCTCATGGAGCTGTGCCGCCGCTGCGTCGGCATCCCCATCCTCTGCGTTGTGGGCGCGCTGCTGGTCTATACCTTCTGGAGCATGCTCTCCAAGGGTATGCAGCTGAACATGGTGCTTGGCAGAGTTATCTACACCCTGTTCTACGGCACCGGCGGCGTTATCGGCACCCCGATCAACGTCTGCGCAAAGTTTATCGTCGTGTTTATCGTCTTCGGCGCGTTTCTTGAGCGCACCGGAATCTCAAAGTTCTTCATCGACCTCGCCAATAAGCTGGCCGGCGCGTCCTCTGGCGGTCCGGCAAAGGTCGCGGTCATCTCCTCGGCACTGTGCGGCATGGTGTCCGGCTCCTCGGTCGGCAACACCGTCACCACCGGTTCCGTGACCATCCCCATGATGAAGAAGACCGGCTACAAGCCCGAGTTCGCGGGCGCGGTCGAGGCGGCCGCTTCCACCGGCGGGCAGATCATGCCTCCCATCATGGGCGCGGCGGCCTTCCTCATGGCCGAGTACCTCGGCGTCAGCTACGGCACCGTCGCCCTGAAGGCGATCCTCCCCGCGTTTCTGTACTTTGCGGGCATTTTCATCGCAGTACACCTTGAGGCCAAAAAGCTCGGGCTCAAGGGCATCGACCGCAAGGATATGATCTCCGGCAAGGAGCTCGTTTCCAAGATCTATCTGCTCCTGCCCATCGTTATGCTGATCGCCCTGGTCAGCCTTAACCTGTATACCATGCAGTATGCGGCAGCGCTTTCCATCGTGGCGGCTATAGTCGTAGGCGTCATAAATAAGGACAGCCGTCTCACCCCCGCCCGCTTTGTTGAGGCTCTCGAGGCCGGCGGCAAGGGCACCATCACCGTCGCAGCGGCCTGCGCTATGGCGGGCATCATCGCCGGCTGCATCACCGTTACCGGCCTTGCCTCCAAGCTCATTACCGCGATCGTCGCCCTCTCCGGAAACACGCTCATCATCGGCCTGTTCCTGACCATGATATGCTGCATCATTCTCGGCATGGGCGTTCCCACGACCGCAAACTACTGCATCATGGCGGCGACCTGCGCACCCATCCTTATAAAGCTCGGCATCCCCGATGTCGCCGCGCACTTCTTCGTGTTCTACTTCGGCATCGTTGCGGATATAACGCCTCCCGTCGCCCTCGCGGCATACGCCGGCAGTGCGATAGCGAAATCAAACCCGATGAAAACGGGTATAAACGCTACAAAGCTTGCCATTGCCGCGTTTATCGTGCCCTATGTCTTTGCTTACAGCCCCTCGCTGCTGTTCGTTGACGTCGGAGGCTGGTTCGACGTCGTGCTGATCTGCGTCTCCGCACTGCTGGGTATCTACGGCGTTGCGGCGGGTCTGAACGGCTTCATCGGCAAGCCTATCAACCCTCTGTTCAGAGCTCTGCTCATCGTAGGCGGCCTGACCCTCATCATCCCCGGCATTAAGACCGACCTGATCGGACTGGCCGTAGTTGGCGGTATCACCGCTTATCAGATGATCTCGGCAAAGCGCGAAAAAAACGCCGCGGTGTAAAATCCGGCGGATAAGGAAAACCCGACAGAAAGACATCCCAAGAAACGTTTTCTTGGGATGTCTTTTTACTCTTTTTTGCGGTACGCCGCCATGTGCGCAGAGCTTTATGCATTCCGCAGGCGGCATTGCCGCAGCGGACTTTGTTTTATATCGTTTTTTTCTTTAAAGAGTTCATCAATATATAGACGCCGATCAGGACGGCGACAGACGAGGCGAGAATAACATACATCGTACCGAGTTCCACCTTGCTGCCAAAGAAATAAAGATTACAGTCAACGCTGCCTCTGATCGCGTTTACTGCTTCAGGCGGGAAGCCCTTGCTTTCCATTTCCGCAAATGCGCCGCGCATAGCGTGATTGCGGACAAGCGCGGTGCCGTAGGTCCCGGGGAGGAATGAGAGCGCCTTCTGCAGGCCTTCGGAAAACTGCGATATAGGCATATAAGCGCCGCAGATAAAGCCATAGCCGGAGCTTACGATCGTTCCCACCGCCGATATCTGCCCCTGAGTCGACAGGAAGAAATTAATTATGCTGGAAAGCGCCGTGCCGAACATGACAAGCAGAAATACGTCAAGCAGCAAGAAAAGAATATCGCTTGCGGTCATGTACCAGCCCACGCCCGCGACATAAGCAAGGCAAAGCCCCGCGGCCAGCAGGCATATGATAAGCGAGGAGATCAGCGTTGCAAAATAATAGCTGAGCGCCAGCGTGGAGCGCTTTACGGGCGATACGGTCAGATCCTTAATGCTGCCGTTTGCCTTGTCCTGTACCATAAGCATATTGGAGCAAAAAGCAACCGTTACGCAGGATACGGCGAGGATCGACGAAATAAGCTGGCCGCCGACACAGCCGTCGATCATTTCCTTGGCCGTCTCAAGTCCTTCAGGCAGGGCCGACATAAAGCTGTCTCTGTACACATTGCCCAAAAAGGTGACGTACAGGACGAGCAGTATCGCGGGAGTAATCAGAGAAGTAAAGAACATTCCCCTGTCCTTAAAAAAGAGCCTGACATTGCGTTTTATAAGTGCGTTCAAAGCCTTCATTTCTCCGCGCCTCCCGTCAGTTTCTTTCCCGTAACGGCAAGGAATACATCGTCCATTTTTCCTTTCGCTATCTCATAATCCCTGAATATGTCGGGATGCTTGATGATAAGCTCCGTTGCCGCGGCAGTGTCCGGAACGGACAGGCGATGGGCGCCGCGCAGCGGCTCATACGATACGCCTAGGGTCTTTACCGTATCCTCATCGGCGCCGTAAAGAGTGATGAAATCGCCCGTATATTTGTTTTTAAGCTCCAAAGGCGTTCCCTCCGCGATCAGCCTGCCGCCGTCGAGAATGACCACATAATCGGCGTCGGCGGCTTCCTCCATATAGTGCGTTGTGAGAAAGACCGTCATATTGTCTTTCCTGCGGAGGTCGGATATGACATTCCAGAGTATCCTTCTTGTCTGCGGGTCGAGGCCGGTGGTCGGCTCATCGAGAATAAGAATTCTTGGTTTATGAAGGAGCGCCCTTGCAATATCTATCCTCCTGCGCTGACCACCCGAGAGCTTTCCCGTGACGCGCTTGAGCAGGTCTTCAAAGTCAAGCATTTTTGCCAGCTCGGAGAGTCTTGCCTCGAAGGCGTCTCCTACGATGCCGTAAAGAGCGGCGCGGCTTTCAAGATTTTCGCGGACGGTAAGCGCCTTATCGAGCACCGAACCCTGGAACACAACGCCGAGCCTTGATTTTATCGCATCCACATTCTTGTCAAGCTCCTGCGAGTCGACGGTCACGCTGCCGCTGTCCTTGCTGAGCTGGCCGCACATAATGTTGATGGTGGTGGATTTGCCCGCGCCGTTCACTCCAAGAAAGGCAAAAAGCTCGCCTTCCTTTACGCGGAAGCTCAGATCCTGTACGGCCTTCACTTCGCCGAAGCTTTTGTTAAGCCGGTTTATTTCGATAGCGTTTTTCATTGTCACGCCTCCAGATCAGCGTTATTTGCCGCAGTTAATATAAAAGCTCTCCAGATTTCGGAGAGCTTTTATATGTTTGTTTTACGTCCCCTTTTCAGGTATCACGTCGTAGGTGGGCACGATCTCGATGCTGATGCGGCCGTCGGACACGTCGAAGTTTCGGAGCACATCCGTTCCCGCTATGACGAAGGTGAATGTCTGTATATCGCCGGCCTTCATATCCATTCCGACCATACGGTTAAAGTCGTATGCGACGAGCTGATTGTCAAGATATACCTTGACGATGTAGGAGCGTAGGTTTATGCCGGTACTGAAATTATTCTGGTACTTGGCCTGAACTATGAAATCGTCGCCGCGGGAGAAAGCCTTGGGAACGGTTATGGACAGGTTTGAGACCGTGCTGACGCTGTCCGTTGAGACAAAGGAGCTTTTACCCTCCTCGGGTATGAAGCGCGCACCTTTATAGTAAACGCTCAGACCGATCCAGTCGCCGTAAAGCGCGCGGGAGGAAAGGCTGTCGGCGTTATAGACCTTGAGCTCGTTGGGGTTGCTGGTGGTAAGAGTATTGGGGATGAGCACCATCTTGTCGTCCGTGAAGCACATGCTGTCGTAAACTCCGCCGCACATCAGCGCCAGACGGCTGCTGCCGGTGCTATCCATACTGTAGAGATTGCGGTTGAAGGACGACAGGCAGTAGAAGGTGTCGCCGTGCTTATACAGGGAGCGGTAGCGCACGTTCGTGGTCTTGGGGAACTCGCCTATGGTCTTGACAACGCCCGGCGCCTGAACGGAAACGGCGTAGAGATTAAGGTCATAATTGCCCTCTGCGTCGTAGGCGAGGAAGTACATGACGTGGCCGTCGAAGAAGCTGGTGTTTATATTGTAATCCGCGATCTTCTCAAGCTCGCCTCTTGCTATGTTGTAGGCGTGGAGCTTACCGACGCTCACCTCGGCGGTGCCGTCGCCGTCCTTGACAGTCATGGTCTCGGACAGCTTGAAGTAGATCTTGCCGTTCCAGCCATAGGGCTCGAAGTTCATGACCTCGGAGTAAGAAAGATCGGAGAAAAAGGCGTTGAAACCGCCGTTTACGATTTTTCCGAAGGCGTATTTATAACCGGAAACCTCCTCGGCGTAGTTGGTGTAAGCCAGCGCGTAGAGGCCGCCGTTATAGAAGCAGTAAGCCTCGACGATGTAGCCGCTGTAGACCGTGTCGATGCGGCCTGAGGCGGGGTCGTAGCACAGAAGGGAACCCTCTGCGCTGCCGGTATTGCTGCAGCAGAAGTACACCTTGCCGTTATAAAGGCTTATGTTATTAAGGTACTGACCGAGCCTGGCCGTGTACAGCGCGCGGGTGAGATCCTCGCCGTCGGCGAGGTACAGGCCGTAGCGAATATCGCTCTCATTCTCGTAGGATCTGTACAGGCAGTAGTAATTTTTGCCTATCTGCACGGCGACGGAGTCGTTTTCAAGGCTCGACTGGAACTCAGCCATGTCGCCGTTTACCTTGGAGTCGTGCCCTACGCGCTCTGCTGGGAGCAGGATGCGGGATATTACCATTGCGATCTGGGCACGGGTTGTGAGTCTTTCCCCTCCGAAGCTGTAATCAGCCCAGCCGTTGAGTATGCCGGCTGCGTAAAGCGTCTTTACGGAGCTGAGGTACTCCGCAGGGATCTTGCCGATGTCGGTAATCGCCCTGTCGCTTATCGCGGGCATATCCACGGCGTCGATCGTGCGGCTGAATATATAAGCAAGGTTATAGCGGTTAATGATCACGCCGTCAAGGTATACGCCCTGCGGGCAGGCCGCGGGGATCATGCCGCGTGCCGAGCAATATCTGTAATAGGGGCTGTACCAGTAGTCGCCGGCCTTCACGGTGGTGTCCAGCGCGTTGCCGAAGTAAGCCGCGTGGATACGGGCGGCAATGACGATGGCCTGGGCCCATGTGACGGTCTTCTCAGGTCTGAAGGTGCCGTCCTGATATCCCAGCAGGACGCCCTTATTGTAGGAGACCTCGATGCCGGAATAGGCCCAATGGTTCGAGCTGAGGTCGGTGAATGTGTAGGTCGTCATGTCGGCCACGTCTTCAAAGACACTGAGCCCTTCCCCAGGTACGGGCGAGGCGGATGCGCCCACGGTCAGCATGCTGGCCAGAACAAGCACTATGGCCAGTATTATAAAGCATTTTTTCATATATAGACCTCCGGTCAGTTTGAGGTTACAAATTGGTATCATAATTATAGCAGGTTACATAATGCTTTGCAATAGGAAATTGTAATTTATTGATAGGGTCAGTTTATCTTCTGGGTGACCATACGGTAATACTGCCAGCAGTGCATACGGTGCATGAGCTCGCATTGTTCCTCGTCGGGGCTTGCGCTGAGGGCGCCGTCCGGCGTCCCGACAACTCCGCTTTTAATAACAGGCAGCTCCCTGCGCAGCTCGGAAAGGAAACTGAAATAAGGATCCGCAGTCTCACATCCGGCGAGCTCCAGCGCGACTTCGCCGAGGAAGCAGGCGCTTATCCTGCCGTCGGAAGGAAGCTCGAGGCCGGAGAATACCTCTGATGCGTCACGGCCGTTCAGATATGCGTCGTTTACCCAGACGACAAAGGGCACGGTGCAGCTGTCTACAAGCTGCTCGGGAGTATCGCCGTCGCCGATGTCGAGTCCCAGCTCGCGGTAGCTCAGGTAGTCCGCGCCGAGATTCGGCAGATGGTCGCCGAAGAACACCAGAACGTAGGGCTCGTCGAGGGCGTTGAGGCGCTCGGTGAGCTCAAGCAGCATCTCCGAGGAGCACTTTATTCCGTAGCCGTAGACAGAGAGGTATTCTTCCGCCTCGGGGCTGAGGGCAATATCCGTCTGCACTTTGGGTATCTCAAAACCGTACTTGTCGTATGTATAGGCCTGATGGTTCTGGATGGTGGTGGCGTAGGTGAAAAGGCTCTCGCCGTCTGCTGTGCGGTCGGACAGCTCGTCCCAGAGCACGTCTAGGAAGGCAGTGTCGAGCAGGCGGGTCTCCTCGTCGAAGGCCTCACGGAAAATGCGGCTGTCAACGCCCATGTGGCTCAGGGCGCTGTCGCGGTTATAAAACCAGCTGTCGCCCGGGTGCAGGTACATGGTGTCGTAGCCGTAGCTTGAAAGCGCGGTGGCGGTGCTGGGGATATTCTTGAAAAAGCTGCGCATGGCGGAGTTGCTGGTGCGGTTTATGAGGTTTGTCTGCATTCCGGTCAGAACGTCAAACTCGGTGTTCGCGGTGCCGGCGCCGAAATTGGGTACCACGATCTCGCCCGTCAAGGCGTTGGGGCTGGCGCACACCTCACGGTAGGCTCTCAGCGGGTGATCATTATCGGAATAGGTGAAAGCCTCGTTTTCAAACAGATCGGAAAACGCCTCGCACATTATCATAAGCACCTGAGGCTTCTCGCCCTCGGGCTTTTCCGCAGTGTAGGCCTCGATATCCCGCTCGACCGCCTCCTCGGAGTAGCCCTCGGGCTTTTCCGCAGTGTAGAGGTCGAAGTTATACAGGAAGCAGTAGTTGAAGCCCAGCTCGTTGAAGATGCCGGCCACATTGTACACGGAGCTAACGGGGAAAGAGGCGTACAGCTCGCGGTCGCGGTAGACGGTGAAAAAACAGCTGAGAAAGATCGCGGCGCTCAGCACCGCGCCGACAACGCGGGGCAGGATCGGGCGTTTTTTTGTTCGGCCGAGCCACGCACCGAGCAATATCATCGCAGCCGAGGTGAGGACGATCAGGGCAAGGATACCGAAGTGCATGTCCAGCCGGTATTCGCCGGTGGCCTGCATCGCCTCGCGCAGCAGGGCAATGTCGCCCGGAACGAAGGGGTCGTCGCGCCCTTCGATCTTGAGGAGGTTTGCATAGCTCATCAGGCCGAAAATAAGATTCGTTACGCCGCCGGATATGAAGCTGTTGGAGCATATGAAGTAGAGCAGCAGCAGTACGACGGCGACAGGCAATGCGTTGAGCACTATGAGCAACGGATTTCTCAGCATGAATCCTAGGCAGTGCCGGAACACGCCCGGCGAGATGAACACGCCCAGAAGAAGCGTGAAGCCCACAAAGGCTATCAGCTCCGCCCATACGGCCTTGTTATGTAGTTTCACAAGCTTTTCCTGAACCTGTTTCATATACTTCCCTTATAAGACAATGATGTTGACGCAGAACGCCGCCACGCTGATAAATGCGCCCAGAAGGAACTCCCCCGCCGTGTGACGGCCGAGCTTAAGCGATGCCCACATCGTCGCCGCGCCGGTGAGCGCGCAGGGCACGATGAGCGCATTGCCGAAGAACCAGACCATACAGGTCATGGTGCCGATCGAGCTGCACGCATGGCCGCTGGCCTTTATCCTGCTGAATTTGTTTACGACTACAAGCAGCAGCGCGGCGGCGAAATAGGTCGCGGTGATAAATACGAGCTCCTCGCTACCGTGAAAAGCGAGGGCGCATATTAGCGACAGAGTGTATCCCACGGCAGTGAGGATAAAAGCGAGCTTTCTCTGTGCGTCCCTCCCCTGCCCCCTGAGCCGGGGCGAAAGCTTTTGTATCGGATAGGCAAGGGTCGGCATCAGCACCTGGAAGAAAAAAACGGCCGCAAAAAGCCCCGCCGGTGCAAAGGACTTGCCGTCGCGCACAAGGCAGCCGATGAGCAGCAGCCCGACAAAAACCGGAGGAATGGTCACTATGCGTATTGCTTTTGCAATTTTTTCTGAAGCTTTCATTAAGATCACCCGCAAAGCAAATTTGATTTGATATTGGGTATATTATGCTCCATGACGCCGGAAAAATCAAGGCATATTGACGTTCTGCAGTATTTGTCGAAGAGCGTCGCACAAAAAATCTAATAAGGACTTGACTTACGAACGTAGCTGTGGTATTATGTATAAGCTCTAAAGAGCAGCGGACATCGCGGAGTGGAGCAGTCCGGTAGCTCGTCGGGCTCATAACCCGAAGGTCGTGGGTTCAAATCCCTCCTCCGCAACCATATGATTCGGTGTAGAAATTTGAACATGGATGTCCAGAAATTCAAATTCTACACCGATTTTTTGTTGCAATACCAATGACTTTTTGTGTAATAACCATATTCACCCAATTGGACACTTTGCCAGTATTTTTTAAAAATGAGAATTAATATTCGAAAAATAAGTGATTTGAGCCCTCGACATTTTTTGCCATTTCCCCAAGTCCATTGATTTTTCAAACATTTTTTCTGTACAGTCTGGAGTTTTTAACCCATTATATCTGTGCGGGCGATTGCTGTTGTAAAACAGAATAAATTCGTCTAAACGTTGAAGAAAATCCCGCTCGGAACGGTATACTCTACGATGCAGGTCTTCTCTTTTCAAAATGTTAAAAAAAGACTCAATTACGGCGTTGTCGCACGGAAAGCCCTTGCGCGAAAATGATTGTGTAAACCATAGCTGTTTAAGAGATTCATATAAGTTTTGTAGAACGTGATACTCCATATTTCTTCGATAGCAATACTACTTGAGTCCCGTTGTAGTACTCGTTGATAACGGCAGTTTTGATTTCTTCTGAGTACATTGATATTTCTATTACCTCCGTTTAGTACAATAGTCCTCGGCACCGAAGCATGGTAACCGAGGACTATTATTGCATTAGTTTAGCGGAGGTCTCAATCTCTAAAGCTTATGTATTCGGATAACGGCGTGGGGTCACGTGTTAAAACTCGGCGAAATTAAAAGGGTGAATTGCTCAAAACACTAAGCCCCACGGGTTCAAAGCCTTTGTCCGGAGCCACATGACTCCACAGCCAAGTCGGTCAAGGCAGCAGACTGCTATATCAGATTGCCTCTATTGCCGGTGAGATCGTATGGATGAAAGGTACCGATGCTGCCGCTGTCAAAAGCAGAGCTGGCGTTCAAAGGGCAATTGGACGGTTCAGCAATGAAATAACATTTGCACAAATATAATTGGCGATAATTATCACAAATGCTGAAAATTAGAATATCCAATATTGTCAGCTTGACTTTTTATTTTCGGCTTGATATTTTAATACCATAAGTAAAGATTGGCTGCTTTATTTGCGGGGATGTCAAAAAACATACCGATTGAGTGAATAAAACCCAGCGCTACTGCATGTTTTCATGTAGGAGTGCCGGGTTTTTTTGTTTTTTCAGCCAGAAAAATATTCAAGGAGATGATCCAGTTATGCTTGACGAACAAAAAGGCCAGTTTTTCCCCGATAATCTGTTGAGAGAAATACGAGAAAAAATCGCAATGGTTGACTATGACAGCGCCGGTAAGCGCATTTACTTTGAAAATGCCGGCGGAGCTCCGACATTGAAGGCCTGCTGCGAAATAGCAGACACCGCAAACCAGGTGCCGGATTTCCCGAACCGCCCAACCCCGGGCGCTCGCCCGACACAAAAAATGATAGACGACGGAATTGCAGAGGCCAAACTGATATTCGGCGCAAAGTCCGGCTCCATACTTTGCGACCTGACTGTATCAAAGGCTATCTTTACCATGACCGGCGTCATAATGGCAAATGCCCCCGGTACAAATGTAGTAACGACGGACCTTGAGCATCCGTCAACCTACGACTCACAGAAATTTTTCTCCTCCTTCACCAATAAGGAAGTCCGCGTGGCACATATTGACCACGAAACAGGAGCCGTGGATGTGGACGATCTTCTGGGTCTCATTGATCAGGACACCTGCCTGCTCTCCCTTATCATGGCCTCTAACATCACCGGCACCATAAATGATGTTGAAACCATCATTCGCGAAGCGAGAAAGATAAAGCCTGACCTGTACATACTGCTTGACTGTACTCAGCACATTCCCCACGGCATCGTTGACGTTGAGGCACTTCAGGTGGACGCAGCCGGCTTTGCCCCCTATAAGATACTGGGCAAGCGCGGACTGGGTATTGGCTGGGTATCCGACCGAGTTGCGATCATGCCCCACCCTCACTTCCTTGAGGGCAAGGCGGATGACTGGGATCTTGGCGGATATGAGCCCGCAGGTATGGCCGGCTTGAAGATCGTAAACGACTACATCTGCTGGATAGGCAGCCATTATTCATACAGCACTGACCGCCGTGAGCTTCTCATCGCCGGCTTCCGAGCCATTGAGCTTCATGAGCGCGCCCTTATGTACCGCATGCTCAATGGGACCGACGATGTAAGAGGCGTGAACCAGATCCCCGGCACAAAGATACATTTTGTAAGCGATCTCACAAAGCGCGATGCAATTCTGCCTATGGAGATAGAAGGGATCGAGCCTGTGGACGCCGTCAAAAAGTATGTTGAGAACGGAATTTATCTCTACCATCGCTCCATGAGCAACAAAATGTCCCGCCGCGTTCTTACCGGTGCAGGCATCCCATCTGTCATCCGCGTTTCGCCGATGCACTTCAACACCCCCGAGGAAATCGACGAATTCCTCCGTGTGACGGAAAAAATCGCTGCCGGCGAGATATAACTGGATTTTTAAAGTATTCCAAAAAATACTTACAGACGCGCGAATTTGGTTGTGATACTATTATTTGTGTAGTATCTGCTGTTCATTTTTCATTAAGAAAGGAGAAACACAATGAATTACAGTATCACAACAGCCTGTTTTATAGCATTTGCAAAGTTGCCCAGCGACACACCGCTGTATGAAATGCACAAAAACATCAGTGTTGGATTTGTTGTAAATTACGAAACGGGCGATTTGGAGGATGTTATAACATCTTTGATCGTTCCGGAAACCAAGACCTTTCTGAAAGATGTTATTATCGGCCACAACATCCACAGGGAGTCGGTCTCGGATATTGTAAACTGTATACAATTCCGTTTCCACGGCAGTGCACAGAGAGCTATATGTATCGCGTTCAAACAATGTTATGACAAGTACTACACATGGCGTGAAAATGAACATTTGCCGGAGATCAGAAACCCGTCCCGCAAAACAGAAAAAGAATAATAAAAATTTAAAGAAAGAGGTATTAAAATGAAAAAGTATTTAGCTTTGCTTTTGGCATTAGTCATGATTTTTGCCCTTGCAGCCTGCGGCACCGCAAATGACGATGATGATAGCGGCGCATCTACTGTCCTGGCGTTCGGCTCCGGAAATACTACTGGCGCATACTACCCTGTTGCCGGCGGTCTGGCGCAGGTCATAAACGACTCTGTTGACAACACTACCTGCGTTGTTGAAGCCACCGGCGGCTCTGTTGAGAATATGCGCCGTGTAAACAGCGGCGAACTCCAGCTGGGTCTTGCCAACGACTACTTGCTCTACTACGCAGTCCATGAGGATCCCTTCGGCCTGTTCACCGAAGACGAGGATTTTTCCAGTCTGGTTGCCATTGCGACCAACCACGCCAGCCTGACCGCAATCGTCGTTCCCAAGAACTCCGACATTACCTCCATTGACCAGCTTGTCGGTCACTCCGTCAGCGTCGGTGCACCCGGCAGCGGCAACTACGTTACCGCAATGAATATCCTCTCCGCATACGACATTACCGAGAACGACATCAAGGCAAGACTTGAAACCTTCAGCGAAGGCGCCGAGGCTCTCAAGGACGGTTCCTGCGATGCCATCATTCTTCAGGGCGGCACTCCTGTTTCCAGTCTGATCGAGCTGACCAGCCTCACTGAATGCCGCTTCATCCCCATTGACGACGAGCATCTTGCAAAGATTACGGCTATGTTCCCCTTCTACTTCGCTTCCGAGATTCCTGCCGGCACCTATACCGGACAAGATGAGGCCATCCAGACCATTAAGACATGGAACACCGTATTCACCAACAAGGACTTCGACTACGACCTTCTGTATGCAATTCTTGAGCAGTGGTATGACGAAGCAAATCTTGCAGATCTGCAGAATGTTCACACCTCTCTCAAAGACATGAACCTCAACGAAGCTCCCAACGTCACCATTCAGCTCCACCCGGCAGCCGAACAGTTCTATAAGGACAAGGGTATAATTGACTGATACTGCTCTGCACGATATAGGGGGTATTTAATTTGGAAAAGATACAACGGCATAAGAAAACAGTAGTAACCGTGCTATGCGTTATTGCTGCCTGCTTTCACCTCTATACCGGCTTTTTCAGCCCGCTGACCGGTGTTATGCAGCGCAGCATATCCCTGGCACTAATATCAACTGTTTGTTTTCTGACTGTTCCGGCGAGTAAAAAGGAAAAAATACGAAAAGTCACAGACTGGACGGATCTGCTTCTGGTTGTCGGAATATGTGTCGCCATGGCATATATTGTCTTCAACTATGAACATATAGTAAAACGTATAGGCATCATCACGGACCTGGAAATATTCCTCGGTATCTTGACTATAGTGTTGGTGCTGGAAAGCGTTCGACGTACCACAGGCATAGTACTGCCGATAATTGCGATAGTGTTCCTGCTGTATGCGCGTTTCGGCTACCTGATGCCGGAGGTCATAGCGAACAGAGGCTATACATGGAGCCGTATAGCCTCGCAGATGTATATGACAACCGAGGGGATTTTCGGAAGTCCGTTGGCTGTATGCGCAAATTACATCGTTCTCTTTGTGCTTTTCGGTGCATTCCTTAATTTGACGGGCGCTGGAGAATTTTTCATGAATCTTGCTTTTTCCGCAACAGCGTGGGCACGCGGCGGGCCGGCAAAAAGCGCGGTTGTTGCAAGCGGCCTGTTCGGCAGTATTTCCGGCAGCGCATGCGCAAACGTCACGACCACAGGCACCTTTACAATCCCGCTTATGATAAAGACCGGCTATTCAAGAAAGGATGCCGGCGCAGTAGAGACCGTTGCGTCCACCGGCGGACTAATCATGCCGCCGGTTATGGGCTCGGCCGCGTTCATTATGTCGGAAATGATAGGTGTGCCTTATGTACAGATCCTGAAAGCAGCCATTATTCCGGCGCTTCTGTATTATGTTTCACTGTTTTTGAGCCTCGATTTTATTGCGCAGAAAAATCACCTGAAAGGCATCCCACGCTCCGAACTCAAGAGCGTTAAAGAAACACTGAAAGGCGGATTTGAATTCTTCATACCGCTTGTCCTGCTTGTTGTTCTCATGTGCAGGGGCTTTTCTCCCGCAAAAAGTGCGACGTACTCGATCATATGCATGGTTGCGGTCAGCTTTTTCCGCAAGGAACACCGCATGACATGGAAAACGTTTGTTGCGGCCCTCGAGGAGGGCATTACAGGCTCAGTCACCATCTGCGCGACCTGCGCCACGGCAGGCATCATCGTAGGTGTTGTCACCATGACCGGTATGGGACTTACTCTGTCCACAGCCATCATTCAGCTCTCCGGCGGCATCCTGATCTTGGCTCTTGCCCTCACGATGATATGCTCGCTGATCCTCGGCATGGGCATGCCCAGCAGCGCAGCTTATATTGTGCTTGCTGTTTTGGCGGCCCCTGCACTGATAAAGCTGGGTGTGGGTAAATTGACTGCACACTTCTTCATTTTCTACTTCGGAGTTCTGTCCAACATTACGCCGCCCGTGGCGCTTGCCGCCTTTGCGGCTGCACCCCTTGCAAAGGAGAGCGCAATGAAGATAGGATGGAACGCTGTACGTTTGGGATGTGTGGCATTTATCGTGCCGTACTTCTTCGTGTTCGGCCCCAGCCTGCTGATGCAGGGAACTGCGTTGGAGGTCATTCAGTGCCTGCTTACGGCTTTTGTGGGCGTATGGGCGCTCTCCATTGTGGTCGCCGGATTCTTCAAACGTAATCTGAACGCAATCGAACGCATACTCTTCGCCATAGGCGCGGTGCTGATGATAGAATCCCATCTTGTTACCGACCTTATCGGGCTTTTCTTTATCGGAAGCATGGTGCTATACTGCATCAAGACCAGAAACAAGCATGCATCCAAGGCAACGCCCGTAAATTCTTAATCTTACCAAAAAGAGGAAAACTATGAAAATAATTGATTTGACCACTGCCCTGTTTGTCGGTATGCCTATTACACCGGCATCCGGACATCCCCGCGAATTCTTAATGGAACGTACAGCCACTTTTGAAGAAGACGGAAAGGTAGTCAGCAAGCTGACCGTCGGCACTCATACCGGCACCCATACCGACTCCCCAACACACTTTATACCCAACGCAAAGACTATTGATCAGGTACCTCTGGACTGCCTTGTTGGCGAGGCCGTGCTTCTTGATGCCACCCATGTGGGCTCCGGCGGTGCAGTCACCGTTGCCGACCTTGAATATGCCAATGTTGATATCAGAGAAGGCGATATACTGATTATCCGCACCGACTGGAGCAAGCATTGGTGCAAGGATGACTACTTCAAGGGTCGTCCCTGCCTTACCGAGGAGGCAGCGCAATGGATAGTGGATCATAAGATCAAGGCTATCGGTGTTGACATGAGCGGTGTCGATCCCACCAGCCAGTACGGAGTAAGTCCCAAGCTCGGCGGCAGCCCCGTGCATAAGATTCTGTTGGGCAATGATGTTTATATCACCGAGTACCTTTGCAATTTGGACCAGATAAAGGAAGAGCGCTTCTTTATAGCCATTCTGCCCATGAAAGTAATAAATGCCGAGGCAGCCCCCGCACGCGTCATAGCAATAGAGGGCCTGCTGAATAAGTAAAGTGAGTGCAATGAGCTGTGCTTGAAAGTTTTGTCACGGCGCTGAATGTCGTTCTGCCAATAACTCTTATGCTGCTTTGCGGCGCGATGCTGCGAAGGAGCGGTGTTATAAAAAAAGAGCTTATTTCCTCCGTAAATAAGCTGGTATTCCGCCTCTTTTTGCCGGCTGCGCTGTTTCATACATGCTATACCAGCGAGCTGAAGATTGACGGCAACATGAAAATGGTGTTTTTCTGCTGCCTGAGCATCTTCTTGGTTTTTCTCCTTTACATTCCTATAATTCGTAAAGCGGAGCCGGCACCTTCGCGCCGCAGCGTTATGCTTCAGGGTGTTTTCAGAGGCAATCTTGCGATGTTTGGCGTACCCGTTCTGACACTCCTCTACGATAAGTCAAATCTTGGAGTCATGGCTATCCTGCTGGCGTTCATGATACCGGAACTCAATGTGCTGGCAGTGCTGTGCTTTGAGGTGTTATCGAATAAAAAAGCGGAATGGAAAATTGTTATATTGCGTATCGCAAAAAATCCGCTGATAAACGCAATATTCCTCGGACTGATCTTCAACTGTCTGCACATAGGTATGCCGACATTTGTTGATAAAACCATTGACTCCCTTTCAGCGGTTGCCACACCGCTGACCTTTGTAATGCTCGGTGCAAACTTCAGCTTTGCGTCGGCAAAACGCAATGGCAGAGCGTTGACGCTTATCTTGTCCGGGAAACTGCTTATCCTGCCGCTCACAGCATTGTTCCTCGGAATATCAATGGGCTTCCGCGGCCCGATATTGGCATCGACGATAATCCTTTTCGGCTCGCCTGTAGCGGTTTCTTCAGTTCCCATGACAGAAGAAATGGGAGGCGATACAGACCTGGCTAGCGAAGGTGTGATTATATCCACACTGCTGGGTGTTTGCACAATGTTCCTCTGGATATTCGGCATGTCATACCTCCGCCTGCTATAAAAAGTTTTATTGACCTCTCAAGCGCATATCCGGTCGCAGCAATATAAGTGCCGTGACCGGATTTTTGTAAAACCGCTAAATTGGTGTTGAGTTGATGTAAGTAATACAAACAATGGCTTTTACCCATGAACTTAGCAGCTGAGGAGATATAATGAGCAGACGTATTTGCGCGAACAGATAGTTTGACAGAGGCAGGTTCCTTTGCTATCATATCGCTCGGAATTAATAGCAAAGGAGAAAACATATGAAAAAACTTATTCCCTACGAAAAGCTCTCAAAGAAAAAACGACGGGAGCTCAACGCAAAAAAGCGCGGGAGCTGGGGCGGTATGAACCCCGTGACACGCAAACCCGAAAACCCAAAAGCATATAATAGAAAAAAGGCTCAAAGATGGAAAGGTGATTCCGGCTTTGAGCCTTTTATTTTTGACTGACGGCCTTGCGATTCGGCGCATTGAACAATAGAGGGAAGTGTTCATGATCAGTATATCTGCCCGATATTTATGAAGCACTCGCTATTTGATGTTAATCTGGAATGGCTGATTAGAAAAATATCTGATTATCTCCTCGTCCTCATCGTCTTCCACCTCGCGCTTAAAGCCCTGCTCCAGCGCTTCGCGGACTGCGCGGCGCAGCCCGGCTGACTCAGCGGTCATACAGCTGCGGCGGAGAGCTTCGACAGTAAACATTGGCTGCGGGGTATGACCCATATACCGCCGCTGCAGCTCGCCCTGAGCCGAAAGCAGTGCTGCCGCCAACAGCGGTTTTTCCAGCCCTCGGCTGTCGGTTCGAGAATATGAGTTGCGCCGAGGATATCTCCGGTCACACCGAATTTGCCGTAAAGGGCAAAGAGCGCCTCAGCGGTAAAGCTGAGGGGGTATGTCTTCCTCTGAAATTCAAAATCTATGTGGGATCTGCACCTTTGGGATATCCATCACCGTGCAGTCGGCGCCGATGAGGTGCGCCGCGCCGTAGCATTGCCAAACGACCGCGCGGGTCGCTCCTGCCGGTGCGGCGAGTTCGTAGGTGGCAGGGCAGGCGGTCTTAAGGGCCGCATCAAGGTCTTGCAATGTCATAATTGCCCTCCATTCTGCGCAGGGACAGGGTAGGCAGATCAAGGCCAAATTCGTCCTTGCCATGCTGCGCCTGTTCTATGCGGTAAACATGACCGTCATCAGGAATGCAGTACATATCAGCCGTTATATCCCGCCCGCTTTCCGGCAACGCACACCATCAGGTCAATTCTGGAGCCCGCCTGTACGCTTTCCCAGTAACGCGAGTGGTAAACCTCCTGCTCCGCATCTCATCATAGGACTCGCATTACTGGCGTTAGGGATTGCTGCTGTATTAAGTACAATTACACAGAAGGCCAGAGAAAACAGAATACTATCCCAATGGAAATCAACCGGCGAACTGGAGGCGGCAGTTTCCGATTTCGCTAATGCAACATCAATTTCATAGGACGATGCCAGACTGGGAAATACATACATTTTCAGAAGAACATATCGAACCATTGATTATTTCAAATATTGTAAAGGCTGAATACTTTGAAAAAATAGGAGATATGCCGGGTGGAATAAATGCAGGAATCTATCTCAAATTTGCAAATGGAAAAGAATTGAATTGGTGTAGAAATCTGAACTTTTATTTTTGGAAAGACAGGTTCTACACCAATTTTTTTATTGTAAAAGCAGCGTTTTTCAGCCGCTTTTACATATTTACCCAATTGGGCAATTTTTGCATTATATCTGTAAAACAGGCAAGAATCTTTGAAAAGATAAGAGATTTGAACCCACGACCTTCAAGGCAGCTCCTCCGAAAGCATTGATTTTTCAAACAATTTTTCTGTATTGTCTGGAGATTTGTAATTGTTGTATCTGTGAGGTCGGCTACTGTTGTAAAAACAAATATATTCATCGACACATTTTAGAAACTCCCGTTCAGAACGATATACTCTTCGGTGCAATTCTTCTTTCTTAAGTAAGTTGAAAAACGACTCTATTACCGCATTATCATACGGAGAGCCGCTGCGTGAAAAGGATTGTGTAATTTCCAGACTTCTTAATAAATTCATATATCCGGCGGAAGTATATTGAGTCCCGCGGTCACTGTGAAAAATGAGGTTCTGCGGCTGCCCTCGGTGCTCATATGCATAGCGCAAGGTTGCCGTTACGAGTTTGGTTGAGCAAATTTTCGAAACTTTGTATGCAACTATTTTTCTTGAAAAAAGATCTAAAATTACACAGATATAAAACCGCTTGCCGTCCCACCAAAACTGAGTGATATCTCCTACCCACACCCTGTTTGGAGCATCAACATTGAAATTTTGTTTTAATAGATTTCGCTTAACGCGAATTTTATTTGTATATGTCCTTTTGGCATTAATACCAACACTATGAATACCTAATTCCTTCATTATTGAGCGGACCATTTGCTTTGAAGTATGGAAGCCCTCTTGCTGCAGGACTGCCAATATTTTATCTGCGCCATAGCGTTGCTGGCTGTTATCGAATATTTCAACCAGCCGTTCCTTAATCTCGGCTCTGTGTTCGGATACATATGCGGGTTCCCTGTGATTTACTATCCGATTGGAATAAGTGCCGCGAGATATACCCAGCACTTCGCATAGGATTTTCGCGCTGTATTTGCCTTCGTATAGGCCGTATAATTCCAATTTTTCGTCGAGTGTAAGCAAGGAAGATAATCCGATGTCTTTTGCCGCTGATACATATTGCTCCAGCTTTGCAGCATGCCGGCGCAAATCCTCATACTCTTTCTGAGAAACAGCAGGCTTTTTCGCATATCTGCACGACGGCAATACCTGCTGCTTTATCCAATAATAAAGCGTACTTAGCGGGATACTCAAATCTTCAATGATACTTTGCACCGACTCACTTCCGCAATTGTATCGTGATAATGCTTCTTGTTTAATATCTTGAGAATACATCGTTAATTGCCTCCTTTTGCTGATAGCAAAAGGATACCACATGCACCCGTGACAGCTGCTAAATGAGTAAAAATAAATAGCAAATCCCTCGGCGCCAGGACAACGCCGGCAGACGAGGGCTTTTTGTGCTTGTAACGGTAATTTCAACGAAATATCCACCGAAATAAGCCCCAATATATCCAGCGCCTTTGAACCCACTATTGAAGCCAGAACAGTGGCATGATACAATACCGGCAACAGAAGGCCGGTGGTACGATGGATACAACGAACAATGCAGCGTGGGAGGTCATCACCACGGAGGAAAAGCGACGAGCCCTCTACGACCGGCAGGTGACCACGCTGGCAGCCTTCCTCGAACACGGTGCGATCAGCAAGGAGCAGCACGACAAGAGCCTGCATGAGCTAACCGTGAAGATGGGATACGAAACGACAAATTTGTATTTGCAGGAGAAATCCTATGACAATAGATGAAATGATGTTCTGGAATGATTATCCGAATATGCTTCCTATATACGAAGCGTTATCCGAACGATTGACTGAACGCTATCCGGATATGACAATCAAGGTGTCCAAGACGCAGATATCCTTTTATAACCAGCACATGTTTGCAATGGCATCTACCTCTAAAAAGCGCAAAAAGGACTGGCCGAAAGAATTTGTTATGGTTTCCGTTGGGCTTCCGTACTGTTTAAAAAACGGAAGAGTCCTTGCATCCGTAGAAATATATCCGAGCAGATGGACAAATCATGTTGCCGTGACGAGAACAACGGAGATTGATGAGGAACTGCTGCTGTGGATTGATGCGGCATATCAGTTTTCGGAAATAAAATGACAAATATCGGTTTGTCAAAACACTCGCTAGTGTACTTTTGGGACAAATACACTACTTCCAGACACCGTTTAGGACAAATACAGCAAAGTATTTGTGCCCAACGGAACGGCAACAAAAGACAGCTGCATAGCTATCATGTAAGTTGAAATAGCACGATAATATTGATATAATGTCAATGTATATTATTATTGGGATACGCAGGAGAAACATGAAGTATTGGAAACGAATATAGTATGAATGATTTAGAAGCAAAATACGATCAGTATTTAGAATATAATAATTTGCCAAAGCTTCTAAAGCGGTTTTCATTTTCAGAAAAAATGAGAATATGCGCCTGCTTTTCGCAAAAATATATTGAGTGTGAATATAAGCACAACTTGACTGACAAACAAGGTCTGCCGCTTCCTTGGACATTAGAGACATTTCTTATGCTTTCCATTGAAGCAAAAGAGTATGCAGAAAACGACTTTAATGGGAAGAATGTAAACAAATTTATTAAAATGGCTAACACGATCTGGGGGCATATCCCAGCCTCGTTGTAGAAACACAAAAATGAAGATTTTCTCGGCTGCTTTGTGCCTGTTACGGCGATGACTCAGTTTTCAATTCAAGAGTACCCATGGATAAAATTTTATAGATTTTGGAGGTTGTTCGAGGATAATTCCGAACCCACATGCTTACAAGATGAGTTTAAAGAAAAATTCTGCGCAGATTATTATGATTTCGTAATTGTTGTATACTTTTTGCAGGTAGCATTAATGTCTGAGTGTGCTATTTCGCAGGAAGCGCTTAATTATTATTGAATATTAAATATCCTGATGTACGAAGGGCGCTGACGATTTCCAGAGAAGATTATATTATAATGCAGCAGTCATTTATCTCTTCGCCTAACGAGAAGTCCGAATATGTTTATTCTGTGCGCCCCTCATACCAGTACAGCTTTATTGAATACGATGGTGTAACATACATTCCTTTGCCTCATCTATTAACAAAGAATATTACAACTTCATTTCTGTATAGATTAACAGAGAACAAAAACAACGGCTTAAGGCAGAAAATTGGCAAGTACAACCTTGAAGCCTATCTCCTAAATATCGTACAAGGTGCAAAAGTCTACGACGAGGTGTCCGGCGAGCTTGAGTATACCGGGCATAACAGAAGTCAATCAAAGAGCCCAGATGTTATTGCGCGTTATGGAAATTCTGTATTGTTCTTAGATAGCAAATCTACCGCTCCGTCGGCAAAAATGAGGCTAATTGATTTAGATGCATTTGCAAATAGTATAGATATTGTCTCTGGCTATATAGTACAGCTTCATAATCAGATAAGACAGTTTGATAAGTATAACCCATTCAGAAGAGACGTCTCATATAATGCTGACTGCTTTTGGGGAGCTGTCGTGGTATTGGAAGACTCATATGTCATGCGGAAGCAGTATTATGATGACGCACGAAAGAAGCTCGGTCTCCAAGAAGATTCCGCTGAGTGGAAGTGGCTGGTTTTACATATTAAGGTTCTTGATTTATACACAGTAGAACGTGCTTGCTATACATCAATGAACTTGATAACGGCAATGGAGAAAGCTTCAGAATCTGGCAGTTATGGAGACTATTCAATTTTGAATTATATAGATATGGCAACCGAATTCACTGACGGAGGCATAAACAACTTTAGGGATAGGGTCAAAAAAGATATGGCAGACTTAGCTGCAGATATGCATGAGAAGAAACTGATATAATGGAGCAAAACAGCGATTCAAGAATAATATTTCTTCTAAAAACGATGAAGAAGAAGCATATAGATGACACTTTAAAGCGGGGCATATTTCGCTTTGACCATCCGTCCGCATTTAACAAATGGGCTGACAGGAATGCAGCGCAATTCGATAGATGGGACTCACACTCCGGATATGTCGCAACGCATATATTTTTTGCGCCAATCTTGGGTGAGAAAAACGGGAATCCCGAATATGGTGAAGTGAAAAAACTATCCGATAAAGCCATAGTTCATGCCCAAAACTATTCAGTATCACATTCTCCAATCTGTTGCTTCCGCCAAATCGAAGAAGACGAAGTCAAAATTGAATTCGACGGTGTTGATATATCGTTGGGAAACACAGTTGACAGAATAAAAAATGAATTTGGTCACGATGCGTTTGTTTTGGCCTATGCCCCTTCTTTAATTGAACGGATAGCAGAAAAGAATGCTTGCTTTTATGGCAATGTAGTATACAGAGACACTCTTAATGACTATCAGTTTAAAGTCGGAAAACAATACCAGGAGCAAGTTGAGCAACTCTTCCGAAAAGATGAACGATACGAATGGCAAAAAGAATTTAGATTTGCTCTTAAACCTACAGAAACAGGTCCTGTCTATATTGAACTCGGCTCGATAGAAGACATTGCCATAAGCGGAGATATCGATGGATTAAGATAATAGCTGCCTTCGAAAGCCTCGCTCTTTCTGCAACATCACATTTGCACCCCCTTATCTCTCAAGTTGAACCGCCTAAAACGGCAAATGCACACACCCTAAGCAGCAGGGGGTGCATCCGCAGGCGCATTGTATCAAAATTGGGGTACTCTGCCAGAGTATTTGTGATAAGCGGCTTTTGCAGCAAAAATATGCTTTGCAACCGCACCCTCGCATTTGCAACCATAGGAGGAAATTCTATCAATATATGATTTCCTTTCCAAAAACCGGCAACCCTCGACAGAAGATTGCCGGTTTTACTTATTACCTTTTCGCTATTCACTCTTAACTGAAAATGCGGGGCCGATTTTGGAAGTAAGCAATAATATGTAACAGGGAATATTGAAAAAGTGTTTTGCAAGGCGATAGCTACTGTAATAACAGTCACACTGGGGTGTGGCTGTTATTTTTTGCGCTGCCCGCTCAATCTGGGGCAGCTCAGCATCCCTATTATCTTACATGGGGCTTTTTGCCCGTTGTACGTTTTTCACGGTTAGGGCATGGCATAAAGAACATCTGTTTGCAAATCCTTTTTGTGACAGTTTTGCACGTTTAACCGTAAATAGGGCATACTATATGATTTATATTGCCGAGAAAACCGGAAATATTTTTATTTGCTTCCTACTGTAACTACCGGAAGTCTTGCGCCCATTCGGCAAAGCAGTTCATTGCTGATACTGCCGGTATGCTCTGCAACATCAGGCGTTGACAGAGGCGTGTTTAATTTGTTGTCGATAAGGGTAGCAGTGTCGCCTACGCAGATGCCCTTTGCATCTGTGATGTCAACGGCAAGTTGATCCATGCAGATGCGGCCAATCACAGGGGCAATATGTTCGCCGATGCGGACACAGGCATTGCCGCAGGACAGACTTCTCGGAAAGCCGTCGCCGTAGCCGATAGGCAGGATGGCGATCTTACTGTCGCGCTCTGCCCGAAATGCACGGTCATAGCCGATGTACTCGCCCTTCGGCACATTCCGTATCAGGATGACCTTTGCTTTCAGCGAAAGAACGGGGCGAAGATCAAGCTGCAAAACAGTTTTATCCTCCGGCGTGCAGGTAACGCCGTACAAAACAATACCGGCACGAACATAATCACACTGTAAGTCGGGATAGTTGAGCAGTCCGTAACTGCTCTGAATGTGCAGCTTCGGTATGGAAATTCCGCTGCGCTTCAAGCCCTCGATCAACTTATAAAACCGCCGTATCTGCCCGTTCGTAAACGCGACATCCTCCGGCAGCAAACTTTCGCAGCAGCCGAGGTGCGTGAAGATGCCGTCCACTTTCAGATATTTCATGCCGAAAATACTTTTTACGCTATCAATGTCGCCTGCGTCGATCCCCAAACGGTGCATACCGCTGTCGACGGCAATGTGTACTTTGACTGGGATTTTCTGCTGGGAAAGCTCTTCTGCATAGGAAAAGCCTATCACGGTTTGCGTCAAATTAAATTTTTTCAGTTCTTTCGCACGGTGAACATCGTTAAAGCCAAGGATCAGAATTTCTCCACGGATTCCGTATTTTCGCAGTTTGATCGCCTCGTCGATCGTCGCAACGGCAAAGGACTTCACGCCGTTTCTTTCAAGGTGCGTTGCGACCTCATAAGCGCTGTGACCGTAGGCTCCGGTTTTCACGACCGCCATCAGCTTGCAGCTTCGCGGCATCGACGCCTGCAGGACCGCAGCGTTATGGGACATGTTATCAAGATCGATTTCAATATAGGCACGGTCGGTTTCCGTGCGGTGCTTCGGCCTTTTCCCGAACCGCTCCCAAAGCGCAGCGGTGATAAAGCTGAACAGAACGGAAATCAGGCATACCGCCGCATAGTGGATAAGACTGTTCCCGACCAAAAGATTTTGCAGCCGGAGCAGCTTTGCCTCCGCCCGTACTACAACGATCATCATCGGATGGATGATATAAATGAGCAGCGAAGCCGTGCGCAGTACGGCGATCCGCTTTCCTCTGAAATACACAACAGCGTAAAAGAGAAAGACCATACACAGCGGCAAAAACACATACATACTGTCGTGGCGCTGTATGCCGCCTTTGTGCAGGAGCATTGCTTCGACAAGCATAAGCTCAAAGCTCACAAGAAAACCGATGCAGGACAGCGTAAAGGTCATCCGGTGCTTTTTGTCGGCAATCAGTCCTCCAAGCAGCAGAAACACCGGCGCCATGAAAATGCCGTTTCGGGTATGATCGAACACCTCAAAGATCTGAGCGTAAAAGCCCTTGAGGAGCGGGAGCCTTTCGGCAAAGCCGTAATAGCTGTCGCCAAACAGACCGATCAGATACAAAACGGCGGCAACCGCCAGCCCCTTCCGATAATCCAGCTTTTTCACAAGATACCATGCGATCACCATACCGAGCATGGCTGCAGGCAGATACCACAGGTGGTAGAGCGTCCCGTCAAACACAAGGTCCTTCAGGATGCTCGGCAGCAGTTTTGGCTGTGAAAAATAGCCCTTATATATGTTGATCGGCAGATATAAGACAATTGCCGCTGCATAGATAAGTCCGGTCTTTCTCAAAAAGCCGAGCAAGCGGCTGTTATCATGTTGATACCTTGAAAGTACAAAGAAGCCGGAGGTCATCAAAAAGAACGGTACGGCGACACGGGCGATGACCCGTGTCAGGATAAAATCTCCCGTTTCACTGAATGTGCCGAGCGGTGAGGTGTGGATGGCAATGATCAGCAAAGCGGCGAGCAGGCGCATCCAGTCGATGCCGGTATAATATTTATTCTCGTTCATTGGCGTCCCTCCAGACGGTCACGATAAAGCCGTCCACATTATTGCCGGAAATCTGATAAGATGTATGCTCCGGCAGCGTGATCTCCGTGCGGTTGTCCGCAGCCGGAACATAGGCTATCTCAATGCGCCCGCCTTTGCAAATAAACGGATGCTTCACCGTGTAAGCCTTGATAAACTCGGTATATTCTTCGAGGGACAGATTTCGCTCCTCCATAATTTCCGAATGCGGAAAGCCCACATATCGGAAGTGCCAGGGCTCGTACGCAATGCCGGTTATCGCTTCCTTGTCTTCGGCATAGCGTTCAATAAATCCGCAGCCGGTCGCTGTTTTCCGAAAAATATCGCATATTCCATCGTGAGGGAAGTCGGGACGGATAAAGTCTATTTCATCGGAGTACAGCCCCAAGTCTATAGCAAGCCCTGTTTGGTGCTCGCTGTGATTTGGCAGGGCGACAAATTTTCGTGTAAAATCCTCGCCGTTCTCTGCGAGAGAGTCCCTGTATATTTCCGTTTGCTCCTCTGAGCTGCGCCAGCCGCTTACAGGAACGATCGAAGTTCCGGCTGAAATCTTTTGCAGAACGAGCTGCAAAAGATTGGCGGCGTTACGGCGCAGCAGGATATTCGGGTATTCCTTTACGGCAGGGCTAAGGAATGTGTGTTCATCGCGCAGAATCGGATATTCTGCATTGACGAGGATCAGATTTCCCTCGTGTATTTTGTCTTTGTTTAAAGTGATCGTGTTCATTTTACCGTATACAAGCCAAGCAGCTTGTCCAGCATTTCCGGAAAAGCCAAGCCGATTCCTTTCATCATATTCGGATAGCGGCTGTGAGAGGTAAAGCCGGGGATGGTATTGACCTCGTTAAAGACAATTTCGCCGGAGGGCGTGAGAAACATATCCACCCGTGCAAAGCCAGAGCAGCCCAGCGCCCGATAAATGGCCTTTGCCGCCTGTTGGACGCGCCTTTCAGTCTCCGCATCGATCCGTGCGGGCATGTGGATCTTTGAGGTTTTCAGCGTGTACTTTTCCGTATAATCAAAAAAACCATGGGAAAGCTCGATCTCGTCTGCTCTGCCTACTGTAAGCTCATCGATACCGAGCACGGCGCAGCCCACCTCAAAGCCCCCGATGGCTTCCTCTGCTATCACCTCTGCGTCGTGCTGAAAGGCAAGTTTAATGGCCGCTTCCAGTTCCTTGGGCTCTGTCACTTTGGTCACGCCGAAGGACGATCCGGCACGGACGGGCTTCACAAACAGCGGATATTTCAGCGTGTCGCTTATCTCTTGAATGGCAGCCGCCGTATCGCAGCTTCGGAATGTAACGGCTTTCGGCACGGAAATTCCGGCGATCTCGACCAGCTTGTGCGCTCTGTCCTTGTCCATACAAAGCGCAGAGGAAAGCGTACCGCAGCCGACCAACGGGATGCCTGCCAGCTCCAAAAGCCCCTGCACCGTGCCGTCCTCTCCGTTTTTGCCGTGCAGCACGGGGAACGCAAGGTCGATCTTCTGAACGGCGCACTGACCGTCTTTCAGCTCCCAAAAGCCGCCGACGCTGCGGTTTTGTGAAAAGGCGACGGTACATAGATTTTCCGTATCGCTGTTCCAAGTGCCATCCGCAATATTTGCATAGCCGCCCATATAGTGATACCAGTCGCCGTCCTTCGTAATGCCGATTGGAAACACCTCATATTTATCGGCGCCTAAGTTCTCCAAAACTGAGCACACCGACTGCAAAGAAACCTCATACTCGGTGGAATTTCCACCGAAAATAACTGCTATTTTTGTCTTGTCCATTGTCGACCTCATTCTTTCTTGATTAAAATTGATTAAAATGCTATCCGGCAGCAGAAACGGGAAAAACTCCTGTTTTTCGCACTGTTATCGTACCAAAAACAGGAGTTTCTTTTATTACTTTCCCCGAACGGAGTTCTTCTTTTTTTCTGTGGAAATTCTTACGATTTTCCTACATTGGGCAGCGTGACGGTAAATTCGACAATCTCATCTGCACTGTCGGCGCTGATCGTGCCGTTATGCAGCTCCACGATCTGCTTGGCGATCGCCAGCCCCAGCCCTGCACCGCCATTCGTGCTTCTTGCAGCGTCATGGCGATAAAACTGCTCGAATATTCGTGACAGCTTTTCCCTCGGAATGGTGTTGCCGTGATTGCAGAAACGGACGGTTATGCCTTTTTCGTTCTGCTCCGCTGTAATATTGATCTCGCTGTCCGGAAAGCTGTAAATGACCGCGTTGCGCAGAAGATTATCAAAGACACGCTGGATCTTATCGGCGTCACAGCGCAGCAGCATACTATCCGGCGCTTGCAGATCGCAGGTCAGATTTTTTTTCTTGAGCATCGGTTTAAACTCAAATACGAGCTGTTCCAGCAGCCTTGTAAGGTCGATCCTGCCGTATTGCAGCGTAATAGTCGAAAGATTGAAGCGGGTGATTTCAAAAAATTCGTTGATCAGGTCCTCAAGGCGCTCCGCCTTGCTGAGAGCAATGGACAGATATTTTTCCCGCAGCTCCGGCGAGATCTGCCCCTCGTCCCGCAGTAGTGTCAGATAGCCGATCACGGAGGACAGCGGCGTTTTCAAATCGTGGGCAAGGTACATGATAAGGTCGTTTTTCCGCTGCTCCGCCTCTTTTCGCATCCGTAGATTTTCCTGCGATTGTACCCTTGCAAGATTCAGCTCGTTTTCCGCGTCGGACAGCTCCTCCGGCAGGGAAAGCGGCGGCACGTCAGGGTCAGACAGCGATTTTGCCGCGTCTATCACGTCATCCAGATATTGCAGGGGCATTTTTATCGACTTTACCATAAAGTAAATGCCGCCGGCTGCCAAAACAACAAAAATGATAAACGGCGAGAGGGTCTGCAAGGTTTTGAAAAATCCGTAAATCATCGTGCCGCCATACCATGTGAATCTAGTACAGATAAACCATGCCAAAAAGTACCCTCCGACCAAAACCGCAAAGAGGATCAGCATGGACACAAAGAACCTGTTCAAAATATGTCTTGACAGCTGCGAATACTGCCGCCTGTTAGTCGATCTCATAGCCTACTCCCCAAACCGTCTTAATGAATTTCGGATGCTTTGCCGGTTCATTCATCTTCTCGCGGAGCCGTCCGATGTGTGCCATTACCGTGTTGTTATTGTCCAGATACTTTTCTTTCCATACCGCTTCGAACAACTCCTCGGACGGAACAACCTTGCCCTGATGCTCGCACAGATACCAGAGAATTGAAAACTCTATGGGCGTCAGCGGCAGTTCTTTTCCAAAAAGAAAGCACTTGTGACTGTCCCTGTTAATAAGCAAGCCGCGAATATCGTATTCATTCTTAGGGGCAGACTGATTGGAGGCTTGATTGTACCGCTGACAGCGCCGCAGCTGCGTTTTTACTCTTGCGACCACCTCCAAGGGATTAAAGGGCTTCGTGATATAATCGTCAGCGCCGATCGTCAGACCCATAATTTTATCGATGTCCTCAATTTTGGCGGTCAGCATGATGATAGGAAAATAAAAGCGTTCCCTGATCTTCTGGCAGATACGGAAACCGTCGATATCCGGCAGCATCACATCAAGGATCGCAAGATCGAGCTCTGTTTCCTCGATACACTTTAAGGCTTCCGTGCCGTTATAGTATTTAAAAACGGTGTAGCCGTCATTTTTCAAATAGACCTCTATGAGATCGGCGATCTCTTTCTCATCGTCAACAATTAAGATCTTCTCATTCATTTTCCTGCTCCTTATGATCGGGAACATCCTGCATAATGTCCCCGAAGTCGCACCTGAAATACTCGCATATATCCAGCAAAACAGGCAGCGTGACATTTTCATTTCAAAGTATAGCAGAAATACGGCGTAATGTCTATTTAAAGCCACAGGACACAAATACCAAAGCAGCTGTTGTGTCCGACACCTCAGCGGCTATGCGAAAAAAAGCCACGGAATACTGGGCTTTTTAAGGAGCTAAATGCACGGGTAACGGCGAATTTGAAGATATTTTACAAGACCTCTGAAACAATGAATGGTACAATGGATAACGGCAAGGAGGGAAAGCACATGAAGAAAGAAACCAGAACGGTAGTCTATGACGATGAATTGCGGATAGAAGCCTACCGTTTTGAGGGGATTGTGCAGCCTTTCCCGAACCATTTCCACGAGTATTATGTAATTGGATTGGTTGAGGATGGGCAGCGTGTCCTTTCCTGTAAAAATCGAGATTACGGCATAAAGAAAGGCAATATTGTCCTTTTCAATCCCGGAGATAACCATGCCTGCGTCCAGAGTGACGACGGTGCTTTAGATTATCGAGGCTTAAACATTGCAAAAAAAGTTATGCTGGATCTGACCGAGGAGGTCACCGGCAGGCGTGAGCTGCCCGGGTTTTCTCAAAATGTGGTCGATGATGAAGAAGTGGCCTGCTACCTGCGTCCGCTGCACGAGCTGGTAATGAAAGGCTCCCGCGAGTTTGAAAAAGAAGAAAATCTTCTTCTGCTCATATCCATACTCATTCAGCAATACGGACAGCCTTTTGAAAGCTGCATCCCGGAGTGTCCGGACGAGATCGAAAAAGCCTGCGCCTTTATGGAGCGGCATTATGCGGAACGCATTTATTTAGACCAAATTTGCCTATGTGCCGGTTTGAGCAGATCGACCCTGCTTCGGACTTTCACCAAATCAAAAGGCGTAACGCCGTACAGTTATCTGGAGAATATCCGTATCGGCAAAGCAAGAAAGCTTTTGGAACATGGAGTTGCGCCTGTCGAGGCAGCGCTGCATACGGGCTTTTCCGACCAGAGCCATTTCACAAATTACTTCAACCGATTTATCGGCTTGTCCCCCGGCGTCTATCGGGAAATCTTTTTAGGCAAAGGCGGCACGGAGGAAAAATCACATGGAATTTTGCGGTGAAAATATTGGTTGCGGTAAAAACAAGCGTTTATATTTACATGGTTCCCGTTATCACCGTTGTGACTTCGGTGCTCATTCTCCATGAGAAGGTCACCGTCTTAGCGTGTCTTGGTAAGGTCTTAACATTGGCAGGCATGTTCCTGCCGGAAAGCAAAGTATTCACGAGAAAAGAGGAAAAAATGGACTTACAAAATGAAAAATGCGTCATGGTAATCGACGAAAATCTGCCGCTGGGCGTTATCGCAAATGCGGCGGCAATTATGGGTATCACGCTGGGAAAGAAAATACCTGAGGTCGTCGGCGCTGATGTCACCGACCAAAGCGGTAATCAGCATCTTGGTATTATTGAATTTCCTGTGCCGATTTTGAGAGGTTCGCCGGAAATCATGAAGAAAATTCGAGAGAAACTTTACAAGCCGGAATTTCAGGATTTGACTGTCGTTGACTTCTCCGATCTGGCGCAGGGCTGCAAGACCTACGAAGAATTTATTGAGAAAATGGGGCAGGTTCCCGAAAGCACTTTGCAGTATTTTGGTGTTGCTATCTGCGGTGCAAAGAAAAAAATCAATAAGCTAACGGGAAGTATGCCGTTATTACGGTAATTCAAGAGACTGAGGAACAACGGATAAAAACGTTGATTTGTAGGCTGTATTTGTGCGCTAAATGAACATAAAGTTGCCTACGGCGGTTTTGGAAACAAAACCGCCGTTTTCCTTGACCCGTTTACGGGTGATAATGACTTTCTTGTAATTATCTCAAGGGTATCGTACAATATTTGTAAAAGTTGTAGCCTTTAATTATTAGTTCTGTATGTATTCGTTCCGTCAAGTTCTGTTGTGCGAGATATTCTTCCTTCAAAAATCAAACGATCAACGAGAGCAAGCGTTTCTCCAAAAGCAAACCATTTTTGACCTGGCGGAAATGCATCCCAGCTTTTCGCTCGGATGTTCCATGTCATTCTCTCTGCAATTTCATATACATTTGCTCCTTGATTGAGCCGAAGGGGTAACTGTATGGACAATACTGTCATAGAAAACTTCTTCGGTCTGCTCAAGAGCGGGTTTCTTTATCTGCAAGAGTTTCAATCCATGGAGCACTTTAAGCAGGATATCATTGAAATCTCGATTACTACAACAGCCGCCGCATCAAGGCACAGCTAAAGGGCTTTCCGCCTGCTCTTCACGGTTCGGTTCACAGAGCCGGCGGTTTTTTTCACTTTCACTGTTATTTTGAGGCATTCTAATTTTTTGACAAAAAGCAGGGATTATAATAAGGCGCCAATCAAAACCGCTTCGGTTCTGCGAACCGAAGCGGTTTTGAGCATTCAGCCCAGCCGGGCTCTTACTGCTTTGATATAGTCCTCGCTGCTGACGGCTTCGGCGCGAATATCGCTCAGCGCAAGCAGGTCGCCGGTCATGACGCCGCTTTCGATCGTATCGACGCAGGCTTTTTCCAGCCTGCCGGCAAAGTCCGACAGCTCCGGCGTGCCGTCAAGCTCGCCGCGCTTTCTCAGCGCTCCTGACCATGCGAAGATGGTCGCCACGGGATTTGATGACGGCTTTTCGCCGTTTAGGTACCTGCGGTAGTGGCGGGTGATCGTGCCGTGCGCGGCCTCGTATTCAAAGTTGCCGTCCGGCGAAACGAGGACGCTCGTCATCAGTGCAAGCGAGCCGAAGGCGGTGGAGATCATATCGCTCATGACGTCGCCGTCATAGTTCTTGCACGCCCAGATAAAGCCTCCCGAGGAGCGAAAGGCCCTTGCGACCGCATCATCGATGAGGTTATAAAGGTAGTTAAGGCCGAGTCTTTCAAATTCCGCCTTGTATTCGTTCTCAAAGACCTCGGCAAAAATGTCGCGGAAGCGGCCGTCATACTGCTTTGATATGGTATCCTTCGCGGAAAACCAAAGATCCTGGCGGCTTGAAACGGCATAGCCGAAGCAGGCGCGGGCAAAGGAGCGTATGGAGCGGTCCTTGTTGAACATACCCTGAAGCACACCGCCATCCTCAAAATCGCAGATGGTTTCGCGCTTTGTACTGCCGTCCGGCGCAGTGAACAGGAGTTCCGCCCTGCCCGCTCCGTCGATCACCCAATCGGTGGCCTTGTAAACATCGCCGAAGGCATGACGCGCGATAGTTATGGGCTTATCCCATGTGCGGACATAAGGCTTTATGCAGCTCACCGTGATCGGGCTGCGGAAAACCGTACCGTCAAGCGCCGAGCGGATGGTCGCGTTTGGGCTTTTCCACATCTTTTTGAGCCGGTACTCCTCCATGCGCGCGGAATTGGGCGTGATAGTCGCGCACTTTACGCCGACATGCAGCCGTTTTATCGCTTCCGCCGCTTCGACGGTCACTTTATCGTCGGTCTCGTCCCGATGCGCAAGGCCAAGATCGTAGTACTCGGTCTTGAGCTCGACAAAGGGGAGAATGATCTCATCCTTTATCATCTTCCAGAGTATTCTCGTCATTTCATCGCCGTCCATCTCGACGATGGGGTTCAGCATTTTGATCTTTTCCATATTCGTCACTCTCCTTTTAATGCATACCAATTCATAAGGCAGCCGCTCAGCAGGATCTCCCTGTCCTCCGCGGTAAGCCCGCGCATATTAAGGCGGATGCTGCCGCAGGGCTTCGAGCTGTCGGCGGGGATTATCCTCGCCTCCACGCAGCTCCCGCCGTTTTCGACAGCGCTGCGCAAGGCCGGAATGTAGAGCATATCGCCGACCGCGCAGTCAAACTCCGCATCGGGGTCGAGAGTAAACGGGAGCATGCCCCAATTGATGCAGTTGGAGCGATAGCGCTTCGTTGCGTATTCATAGCAGATGTTCGCGCTGCCGCCGAGCACACGCTGACAGGACGCGGCCTGCTCACGGGCGGAGCCGTCGCCGGGCTTATTGGCGAACACACAGGAACCGAGCTGAACATTCACCCCGCTTACGCCGATGCGGGCAAGCGCCGCATCGATCTCCGGAACGGTATCTCCGTTTTTGAGCTTTTCGTTTTTAGCCCTGACCGCCTTCGCCCTTCCGACATAGCCCGGGCAGCGCCGTGATAGCGCAAACTCTGCCAGCTTCATGGGATTGGAACGGTAAGACGAGGTCTCGCCGGAGGGGATGAGCTCGTCTGTTGTCGTCACGGGGTCGCGGATAACGGCGGCAAGCTCAATGAGCATATTCTCGCCGAGAGCATCGATCTGCGGCCACGGCGTGATGTTCGGGCCGTAGCGCAGTTCCTCCCCGGCAATGGATCTGTCCCAGCCGTTATATACGCGGTTTTCGTAAATGCCGCCGCTATACTCACGGGCACAGGTCTTGGGCATTTCGTAATCGATCTCGGTCGCCGGAGTCAGCACGCCGCCCATACGGGCCGTCGCGGCTATGGAGCGCGCATCCATAAGCGCGACTGCGGAGATCTGACCGTCGCCGGGCTTCGAGCCTTCGCGGTTGGGGAAGTTTCGCGTGGTGTGGCGAATCGAAAGGGCGTTGTTGCCCGGCACGTCGCCCGCTCCGAAGCACGGTCCGCAGAAGCAGCTTTTCATCGTCACGCCGCTCGCCATAAGACTCTGCTGGACGCCGTTTTTGATAAGCTCCATATTGACGGGCACACTGGGCGGATATACGGACATGCTGAAATATCCGTCGCCCGTACCGCAGCCTTCGAGTATCGCGGCCGCTTCCGCGATGTTGTCGTACATTCCGCCCGAGCAGCCCGCGATGATGCCCTGATCGACATATACTCTGCCGTCGCGGCACTTACTTACAAGGTCGAGGCTGACTTTGCCGCCGAATCGCGCCTGCGCGCGCTTTTCCGCTTCACGCATAATGTCTGCCGGATCTTCAAGAAGCTCCCTTATGCTGTAAGCCTCTGAGGGGTGGAAGGGCAGCGCGATCATAGGCTCGATGCCGCCGAGATCTATGCTTACCATCTTGTCGTAATAGGCCCCCTCGCTGACGGCGAGTTTTTCGTAGGCCTCCTCCCTGCCGTGCAGGGCAAGGTAATCGCGCACAAGCTCGTCGGTCTCCCATATGGAGCTGAGGCAGGCTGTCTCCGTGGTCATTACGTCAATGCCGATGCGGAAGTCCATGGGCAGATTTGCGATGCCGGGGCCCGCGAACTCAAGGATGCGGTTTTCGACAAAGCCCTTCTTATACACCGCCCCGCAGAGCGCGATTGCAACATCGTGAGGGCCCACGCCCTGCCTTGGGCTGCCCTTGAGGTAGACGAGGACGACCTCGGGGGCGGCGACGTCATAGGTGCCCTTGAGAAGCTGCTTTACAAGCTCCGGACCGCCCTCGCCCACGCCCATTGTGCCGAGCGCGCCGTATCTCGTGTGGCTGTCCGAGCCGAGGATCATGCGCCCGCAGCCGCTCATCGCCTCGCGCGCGTACTGGTGTATAACCGCAAGATTTGCCGGAACATATATGCCGCCGAACCTCCGCGCGGCAGACAGACCGAAAATATGGTCGTCCTCATTGATGGTGCCGCCTACGGCGCACAGGCTGTTGTGACAGTTTGTGAGCGCGTAAGGAACGGGGAATTCCTTCATGCCGCTCGCAAGGGCGGTCTGAATGATGCCTACGTATGTTATGTCGTGGCTGATGAGGCTGTCAAACTTAAGTCTCATGAGTTTTGGATCGGAGGATATATTGTGCGAATTCATTATAGAATACGCTATGGTGCGTTCTCTGCCCTCCTCTGCGGACGGTGCGCCGTCAAAGAATTCCACTGGCTTTCCGCCGTGGATATATACGCCTTTATTCAACTTTATCATGCGAATACACCTGCTTTTCCAAAATACTCACCAATTATTACACATCAGCTTTAAAAATGCAATATCTTTTTGTCGAAATTGCAAAATTGAAATTTTTATAGCCATATTTAAAAGAAAAATTGCATAATTATGATATTTTAAAAAATATTTCTTGCATTTTTTGCGAGTGGGTAGTACAATCTCATACACAAGAGGGGTGATCGTAATGCTAATATGCAGCACCGGAATAGGTCCGGAGCTCGAGAGTCTTAACGAAAATATATCGGATGTTTATACTCTCGATCCGACCAGATTGAAGGACAGCTCTGTAAAGCGCGGCCTGCGCAACGCCGACGGAACGGGCGTTTTGATCGGCATTACCGACATCGGTAGCGTTCAGGGCTACACCGTCGAAGACGGAGAGAGAATACCTATGGACGGCAAACTGTACTACCGCGGCATAAATTCCACGGATATCGCCGAATCGCACCTTAGGGACAGCAGCTTCGGTTTTGAAGAGGTTATATATCTTCTGCTGATGGGTAGGCTGCCCGACAAGCGGCAGTTTGAGCAGTTTAATGAGATCATTAAAAGCGCGCGGCAGCTTCCGGAGGGCTTTAACGAGGATGTTATCTTCAAGGCGCCGTCGTACAACATAATGAATCAGCTCTCGCGTTCGATCATGGCGCTTTACGCCTATGATCCCTGCCCGGACGACACCTCGCCGGAAAATATGCTGCGCCAGTCGGTCGAGATCGTTGCGCGCATCCCGTCCATCGTCGCCAATTCCTATGCTGTAATGCGACATTACATACTGAACAAATCGCTGTATATCCACCGTGCATGCGACGAGCTTTCGCAGGCGGAGAACTTTCTGCGCATGGCGCGGCCTGATAAGAGCTACACCCCCGAGGAGGCGCATCTGCTTGACATGATGCTCATGCTCCACGCCGAGCACGGCGGCGGCAACAACTCCACCTTCACCTGCAGGGCAGTTTCCTCGACCGGCACGGACACCTACAGCGCCATTGCCGCCGCAGTCGGCTCGCTCAAGGGGCCTCTGCACGGCGGCGCCAACGCCAAGGTCATGGAGATGTTCTCGCACATCAAGACCAATGTCGGCGATTACAAAGACGATGACGAGATCAGGGCATATCTGAACAAACTTCTCGACGGCCGCGCCGGCGACGGATCCGGAAAGCTCTACGGCCTCGGCCACGCGGTATACACGCTGTCCGACCCCAGAGCGGTCATGATAAGAAAATACGCCCGCTCCCTCGCGGCGGAAAAGGGCAGGCTTCAGGAGCTTGAGCTGATGGAGGCCGTCGAGCGCATCGGACGCGGCCTTGTCATGGAGCGTAAGCAGATGGCGATGCCGATCTGCGCAAATGTCGATATGTATTCCGGTCTTGTTTACAGTATGCTCGGCATACCCGTTGAGCTGTACACGCCGCTGTTCGCCATCGCAAGGAGCGCCGGCTGGTGCGCCCACCGAATGGAGGAGGTCATCAGCGCGCCGCGCATCATGCGTCCCGCGTACAGAGCGATGCACCGCGGCGAGCGGTATGTGCCGATGAGCGAAAGATAATATAGCTGAAAACAGGGTGTTTCAACCGCGAGGAAGAAACACCCTGTTTTTTGTACCGAAAACACCATTTCGGAGAAACGGAATAACATGATGATAGGAAGCATAAGGCGAACATCCGAACCCGTTTTTAAGCGGATATCATAGGCGCAGGCCGCGTTTCGCTCAATCACAAGGCATAAAGCTTTCCTCAATCGCGAAGCCTTGCCTGCACCAACGCTATCTCGTTTAAAAATCCCTGACCTCTGCAATTGAGTTTTTGTCCTTTATCAAGGCAGAGAACGCAGGAATACTAGCGTATTTCAAGGACGATAACGAAGATAAAGGGCAAAAATGCTTTGCAGAGGCGTGTTCGTATGCTCGTCTTATGCATAGGGGCTTCGGCCCCTTTAATATTATTTGAAAGGCGTCATCGTTATGAATGAGCATTTATGCCTGAACGACATAGCTCCCGGTCAGCACGCAGTTGTGAGCCAGCTGCTCGCTGCCGGCAGCATGCGGCGCAGGCTTTTAGATATCGGTCTGATCGAAAACACGGACGTCGAGTGTCTTGGCAGAAGTCCCGGAGGCGACCCCTCCGCCTTCCTGATACGGGGAGCCGTTATCGCTATACGTTCCGAGGACTGCGCGGATATTCTGATCCGCACATCGTGACAGGGGGGATGCATAAATGGGTCTGACAAACAGCTCCGTCGGGATCAGGGCGGTGGATTCGGGTCTTGTGATCCGAAAGCAGTCGCCGGACGATAAGGTAGTCGCGCTGGCGGGAAATCCGAATGTGGGAAAAAGCACGGTGTTCAACGCCCTGACCGGCTTAAATCAGCATACGGGCAACTGGCCGGGAAAGACCGTTACGAACGCGCAGGGCTACTGCGCCGCCGGGGATCGCTCCTACGTCATGGTGGATATCCCCGGCACCTATTCCCTGATGGCTCACTCTGCCGAGGAGGAGGCTGCGCGGAATTTCATCTGCTTCGGAGAGCCGGACGCCGTTGTTGTTGTGTGCGACGCGACCTGTCTCGAGCGAAACCTCAATCTTGTGCTGCAGACCATGGAGATCTCGCCGCGCGTAATCGTATGCGTCAATCTGATGGATGAGGCAAAGCGCAAGAACATAAGGATCGACCTTGAACTTCTCTCCGAGCGACTGGGGGTGCCGGTGGTCGGAACGACGGCTCGCGATAAAAAAAGCCTGAACATTCTTATGGATTCGCTGGAGCAGGTGTGCTCCGCTTCCGCGCAGCCCGAGCCGTTTGCGGTTCGATACTCCGACGCTGTCGAGGAGGCGATCGCCCTGCTGGAGCCGCTGGTAAAGGAAAAATGCGGCGGACGGCTCAACAGCAGATGGCTCAGTCTAAAGCTGCTCGATCAGGACGACTCACTGATCCGTGAAATAGACGCTTATCTGGGAGAGGGCTTCCTGCAGGACGAAGCCCTCCGGCGCGCTATTGAGGGCGCAAAGCTGCGGCTTCGGGAGCGGGGCGTTGAAAACGGGGATCAGTTTAAAGACCTTACGGTATCTGCATTGATACATAGTGCGGAGATGATCTGCGACGGCGCGATCACCTGTGAGAATCCGCAATACGCGGAGTCCGATCGAAGATTAGACAAAATCCTGACCAGTAAGCTCACCGGCTATCCCGTCATGCTCGCCCTGCTTGCTTTTATCTTCTGGCTGACGATAAGCGGCGCGAACTATCCCTCTCAGCTTCTGGCGGACGGATTATTCTGGGTACAGGACAGACTGACGGAATTTTTTATCTACATCCACGCGCCCGAATGGCTGCACGGCCTTCTTGTCCTCGGCGCATACCGGGTCCTGGCATGGGTAGTGTCCGTTATGCTGCCTCCCATGGCTATTTTCTTTCCGCTGTTTACCCTGCTGGAGGACGCGGGATATCTGCCCAGAGTGGCCTACAATCTTGATAAACCCTTCAAGCGCTGCTGCGCCTGCGGAAAACAGGCGCTGTGCATGTGCATGGGCTTCGGCTGCAACGCTGCGGGCATTATAGGCTGCCGGATCATCGACTCGCCCAGAGAACGGCTGCTTGCGATACTTACAAATAACTTTGTGCCCTGCAACGGCAGATTCCCCACGCTGATCGCCATACTTACGATGTTCTTTGTCGGCACGGCGGGAGGGGGATTTTCCTCGCTTCTGTCGGCGCTGCTTCTGACGGCAGTTATCGTGCTGGGCGTATGCATTACGTTCGCGGTAACTAAGCTCTTATCCATGACCCTGCTGAAAGGCCTTCCGTCGTCCTTCACGCTGGAACTGCCGCCGTACCGAAAGCCGCAGATCGGCAAAGTTATCGTCCGCTCCGTGTTCGACCGAACGCTCTTTGTCCTTGGCAGAGCCGCCGCGGTAGCCGCACCCGCCGGACTGCTTATCTGGCTCATGGCAAACGTCACGATCGGCGGCGTCAGCGTATTGGATCACTGCGCCTCATTTCTGGATCCGTTTGCCCGCCTGATGGGGCTGGACGGCGTGATTCTGATCGCATTTATACTCGGGTTTCCGGCAAACGAGATCGTGATCCCGATCATCATCATGGCATACACGGCGCAGGGAAGCATTCTGGAGCTCGACAGCCTTGCACAGATGAAAGAGCTTTTTGTCGAAAACGGCTGGACGTGGGTGACCGCGGTGAGCGCCATGCTGTTCTCGCTCAACCACTGGCCCTGCTCCACAACGCTTCTGACGATAAAAAAAGAGACTGGAAGCTGGAAGTGGACGGCTGTCGCCGCAGCCGTACCGACAGCCGTAGGCATTACGGTGTGCATCCTGTTTAACGCGGTCGCGGGAATATTCGTATGAAATAAACATAGCCGGCTCCGTCTATACAGAGCCGGCTTATATTATTCTTTGAACTTAGAGGAAATCGCGGCAGGATACCAGAAGGTCTATCTTCTTCCACTGTGTCTCCTCATCGATGCAGTTGCCCTCCTCGACGGATGCGAATCCGCACTGGGGGGACAGGGCAATATTATCTCCCACGATGGCCTTGGCCTCCTCATAGCGGCGCTTTATCTCGTCGTGATCCTCCAGCACCGGGTTCTTGGTGGAGATCAGGCCTGCAACGAAGGTCTTGCCCGTGCCCTTCAGGACCGCCCATGGGTCGAAGGAGCCGGAGCGCTCGTCGTCGTACTCGACAAAGAAACCGTCATAGGGGATCCTGCTGATGACCGGAGCCACGGTATCATAGAAGCCGGAGAAAAGGGGGTGACCCTTGAAGTTGCCCTTGCAGAAGTGGTTTGCGATAGTCATATCGGCGGGCTTGCCCTCGAGCGCCTTGGTGGAAACGCGGCGGAACCACTCCAGCACGTCAGCCTTCTCATAGCCCAAAGAGGCTACCTTCTTAAGGAAGTTCTCGTCGATCATGTATGTCCATGAGGTATCGTCGATCTGTAGATAGCGGCAGCCGTGGGCGTACAGATCCTTTATGGCGTCCCGATAGGCCGCAGCGATATCGTCTATGAGCTTGTCAACATCGCTGCCGTAATACGGCACCTCCTTGACGCCGAGCTGGAGGTAGTTATCAACAAGGATCATGTTGGGGCCCGAGATGCACTTTTTGGCGGTAACTCCCTCATATTTTTCAGCCTCTGCGCGCAGGAAATCATAGGCCTCGATCTCGGCGTGGCTGCGTGTCGGGTCATAGGATACCTTGCCGGTGATGTAGCCCAATTCGATGTGGTTCACAACGCCGTTATGCATCTTGTCAAGGTGCTTGGTGGTAAAGCCGTCAAACTCCTTCAGCCAGTCCAGATGCCACCATCTGCGGCGGAATTCGCCGTCGGTGACGAACTTCAGGCCGTGCTCGACCTCTTTGGCCACAAGCCTGGATATCTCAGCGTCCTCTACCGTGCGCAGCTCGGCAAGCGACAGCTCGCCTGCGGAGTACTTTGCGCGGGCCTCCTTGATGGGAGCGGACCGGAGAAAGGATCCTACGATGTCATATTTAATGTTCAGCATATTCATGCCCTCCTGATTCTTGGTTTGATCACTGTGTTATTTTTTCTGCAATTTACTCAAAAAATTATAACATGCCGGCAACACTTTTAAAAGCACCTATTATTTTGGAGGCAAAAAATTCATCATTTTAACTTAATTTCAGCCCATTACGGGCAAATTTATTTGTCAATGCACACTATTGCCGGCTTTGCAAAACGGCGGCGGCGTGGTATGATTGATAAAAAGCTCGGAAGGAGGCGATATGATGAGAACGCCCGAGCATTTTGACTCTGACGTTTTATTTTTCTTCGACGGGAAGCCGCGTGAGCTTACCCTCTTCGAAGAGCTTTTCGGTCGCATGGAGGAAGCCTTCCCCGACGCCTCCGTCAAGATTCAGAAGACGCAGATAAGCTTTTACGGCAGGCATCTTTTCGCCGCCGTGTCCCTCCCGCTGCGCCGCCGTAAGGAGTGGCCGAAAGAGTGCGTCCTCGTGACCTTCGGGCTGGGATACCGCAAAGCCTCGCCCCGCATTGCCGCTGCGGCGGAGCCCTATCCCGGGCGCTGGACACACCACATCGTTATATCGGATGAGAGCCTGCCCGACAATGAGCTGATGGGCTGGCTGCGCGAGGCGTGGGACTTCGCGGAGAGCAAGCGGTGACGGGAGGCGGACAGGTATGCGGTATATCGCACTTTTGCGGGGCGTTACCCCAACGGGCAAAAACAGGATCCCGTCCATGGCGGCGCTGAGCGGTTTCCTGACGGAAGCGGGCTTTCGGCGGGTCCGAACATATATCCAGAGCGGGAACATTATTCTTGAGACCGGTCTCTCGCCGCGGGAGGCCGCGGAAGCGATACACCGTGTTATTTTGAATAATATAGGCGCCGATCTTTCCGTCATCATGAAGACTGCCGGACAGCTTGCCTCGGCAGCGGAGGAAAATCCTTTTACAGTCAGCTTTGATCCCGACCGCGTCCATCTGGTGTTTACCAATGACGAGCCCGACGCCGAAGCTCTCAGGGCGCTGACGGAGACGGAATATGAAGAAGAGCGGCTTGCCGTCGGCAGCAAGTGCATTTATATGTACCTGCCCCGCGGCGCGAGAAAGAAAAAACTCAGCACAAACTATCTGGAGAGGCGGCTTGGCATAACTGCAACGATGCGGAAGCTCGGCGTCGTTCGGCGCTTGGGGAAATTGGGAGAATGAACCCTTATGACACTCGGAAAAAGGAGAGACATGCTATGGCTACAACACCTGATTATATTGATTTTGTCTGCGATCAGATATGCGGCGCGGGCGATATACGCTACCGCAAAATGTTCGGAGAGTACATGATATATATAAACGACAAGCCCGTGCTTCTGGTGTGCGACAATACGGTGTTCGTGAAGATCGTTCCGGAGCTCGACTCCGTGATGGAAGGCGCGGAAAAGGGGTTTCCCTACGAGGGCGCCCGCGAGCACTACGTCCTTGACATTGAGGATACTGAAAAAGCGCGGGCGGTCATTGCGATACTCGAGCCCATCACGCCGCTGCCCAAGCGCAGGAGCGGGAAAAAATGAAAAAGCCGGACGACTCTGCGCAGAAAGTAAGGTGATCTTATGAAGTACAAGGCTCTTATTGACAAAATGACCCTTGAGGAAAAGGCCTCGCTCTGCTCGGGCAGGAATTTCTGGAACACAAAGCCCATAGAGCGGCTGGGCATACCGGGAATAATGCTCACCGACGGCCCCCACGGTCTGCGCAAGCAGAGCGGCAGGGCGGATCATCTCGGACTTAACAAGTCCATACCGGCCACCTGCTTCCCCACCGCCGCAGCAGCGGCCAACAGCTGGGATGAGGCGCTCATCGAGGAGATGGGAAAGCGGCTCGGCCTTGAGGCGAGAGCCGAGGAGGTGAGCGTGCTGCTCGGGCCGGGTGTGAACATCAAGCGCAGCCCTCTGTGCGGCAGGAACTTTGAATACTACTCCGAGGATCCCTACCTTGCCGGCAAGTGCGCCGCCGCGCTCATCCGCGGCATCCAGTCAAACGGCATTTCCGCCTGTGTCAAGCACTTTGCCGCAAACTCTCAGGAGCTGCTGCGCATGACGAACGACTCCGTCGTTGACGAACGCACCCTGCGCGAGATATACCTGCCAGCCTTTGAAGCGGCAGTCAAGGAGGGCGGCGTCGGCTGTGTCATGACCTCATACAACAGGGTCAACGGCGTCTACGCCAACGAGAACACCCACCTTCTGCAGGATATCCTGTTCGGCGACTGGGGCTATAAGGGCATGGTCGTGACCGACTGGGGCGGCGATAACGACAGAGTACGCGGCCTTATAGCGGGAGACCATCTCGAGATGCCCGGCACGAAGGGCGACACCGACCGGCAGATTGTTTTTGCCGTGCGCAGCGGGAAGCTCAGTCCGCAGCTTCTTGACGAGCGCGTAGACGTGCTGCTCGACATGATCTTCTCCACCAGGGCGGCGTTCAGCGAAAAGGTAATCTATAGCAAGGCCGAACACCACGCCTTTGCCTCAAGGCTTGCCGCCGAGTGCGCCGTGCTGCTGAAAAACGAGGGTGGCATACTGCCCATAAAGCCCGATCAGCGCGTCGCCGTGATCGGCGACTTTGCGAAAACGCCTCGGTATCAGGGCGCGGGCAGCTCGCGCATCGAGCCGACGATGCTCGACAACGGCCTTGACGAGCTCAAAAAAGCCGGCGTCAACGTCGTCGGTTTCTCGCGGGGCTTTAAGCGTATGGGCGGCAATAGCAAGAGATTGCTCAGGGAGGCATGCCGCCTTGCCGAGAACGCCGATACCGTTTTGCTGTGGCTGGGTCTTGACGAGGGCAGCGAGGCCGAGGGCGCCGACCGGACGCATATGCGCCTGCCGGATAATCAGCTCAGGCTGCTGGAGGAGCTTAAAAATGTAAATCCCAACATCGCCGTCGTGCTCTCCTGCGGCAGCGCCGTCGAGACCGGTTGGGATGAAAACGTCAAGGCCGTGCTGTGCGGCAGTCTGGGCGGCCAGGCGGGCGCGAGCGCCATTGTCGGGCTGCTCACGGGCAGGATAAGCCCCTCGGGCAAGCTGGCCGAGACGATGCCGTACCGCCTTGAGGACACGCCCTGCGCAAACTACTACCCCGGCGTTGAGGCCACAAGCGAATACCGCGAGGGCCTGTACGTCGGCTACCGCTACTACGACACGGCGAACGTCCCTGTGAAATACCCCTTTGGCTTCGGCCTGAGCTACACGAGCTTTGAATACGGCGGCATGAGCCTTGACGGTACGGGCGTGAGCTTCACCGTCAAAAACACCGGCTCTGTCGCGGGAGCCGAGATCGCGCAGGTATACGTTGCGCCGAAATGCGGCGGCGTTTTCCGTCCGAAAAAGGAGCTGCGCGGCTTTGCGCGTGTGCAGCTCGAGCCGGGCGAGAGCCGCAGCGTACATATTGATCTTCCCGAGCGCGCCTTCGCCTACTGGAACACGCTGACCGGCGTCTGGGCCGTCGAGGGCGGGAGCTACGAGGTGCTCGTCGGAAGCTCCTCCCGCGATATCCGCCTGAGCGCGGAAACCTCAAAGCCCGGCGATGGAGCTCCCGACCCCTACACCGACGAGGTCTTCGCGCCCTACCGCTCGGCGGATATAAAAAACGTTCCGGACGAGGCTTTTGCCGCCCTCCTCGGGTGGGATATACCGCCGCGGCTCTGGGACCGCTCCGCGCCGCTTGAGTACAATTCCGCCATCGTCCAGGGCGCGTACCTCAAACGCGGCCTCGGCAGGGCTCTTTACCGGCTCGTCTATAACGCCCGCCGCGTGATGCTGCTTCTCGGTGATAAAGACGGCGCAAACAACGCCATGTTCGCTCTGAGCCTGCCCTACCGCGGGCTGGCGCGCTTCACAGGCACCCTCACCGAGGCGCGGGTAAGGGCGCTCGTGCGCGTCATAAACGGCGAAAAAGGCGCTCTGCGCGCATTTTTAAGGGCGGGGCGCGATAAATGACGGTCGAAATTTCCGGCTTCAGCGTGATTATTACGAAAAAGAGGATAAAAAACCTGTACCTGCGGGTGCTGCCCGACGGCGGAGCCGAGGTCTCCGCTCCGCTCGGCATGCCCGACGGCGAGATCATACGTTTTATCGAGAGCAAGTCCGGCTGGCTTTTAAAGCAGCAAAAAAGGCTTGCTACTCTGCCGCAGCGGACGGCAAAGTGGGAAAGCGGCGAGCTTTTGCCTGTTTTCGGGAAAAGCTATACCTTGCAGACCGAGAGCGGCGGCAGGTCTTACTCCCTCATCCTTGATGGCGGTCTCGCCCGTCTGAGGCTGAGGCAGGGCTGTACGGCCGAACAGGCGGAGGCGTTTGTGAACTCTTGGTACGGGGAGCTGCTCAGGGAAAAGCTGGCGGAACTTTTGCCGCGCTGGGAGGGCGTCACCGGTTTGCGCTGCTCCGAGCTGCGGATAAAAAACATGAAGAGCCGCTGGGGAAGCTGCAATCCGCGCTCGGGGGAGATAAATCTCAATCTCCAGCTTGCAAAATACCAGCCGGAATGCCTTGAATATGTCGTACTGCACGAGCTTGCCCATCTCAATATTCCCGGCCACGGCGCGGATTTCAAGGCGTATCTTGACGTATACATGCCGGACTGGCGGCAGCGGCGGGATCTCCTGAACGGAAAATGAGGCCGGATCGGATGCAATTTTTTCTTTTTGACATCTTGACGGCTTTGTGCTAAAATATCAACACTACACAAAATACGCCCTGTGTTTTGAAAACAACAATATTGTTGTTTACAAATTGTAGATAAGTGTGGTATAGTAACCGCATCGGAATAACTAAGAATTAAATTGGGAGGAATTCAATCATGTGCATTAAGGCAATTGCCAACTTTGACTTTGAGGCAGCCAAGGATCATGTCAAGGAGACCATTAAGTATCTCGACGCAGGCAAGCTCCTCGGCGTTGCAGGTCTCGCTCTCGAGGCCGACCCCAAGGCGCTCGTAAATAAGGTCAAGAATAAGCTCGCTGACGAGGATCTCAAGCTCGCCGTTCAGAAGAAGCTGAGGCTCGTCACCGACATCGTTGGCTGGGTACCCACCTACATCGAAGGTCTTGTCGGCGCAGTTCAGGGCTACAAAGCCTGATCAATATCGAAAAAACTCCGAAGCATCCGCTTCGGAGTTTTTATTTTTTTCATCGTTTTTGGATTTTAAATATTCTTTTTTGCGTCAGCCCGACCGGTAACAATGGAAAATGCCGCTTTTGCACTCGCGCTCGTTTTCCATCGTTGCTATTTTTTAAATTCTATTCCCGCACCTGTAGGGGCGAGCATTGCTCGTCCGCGCTGCCGGAGGGACGATACGCATTAATGCTTAAAAGAGTCATTTTTGCCGCGACCCTATCTGTAACTTTGTAATTGATCTTTTTATTTCCATTGTATATAACGGGCTGACGCAATAAAGATACGCGCTTTTTTACACGGGTTGGCAGTCTGCCAAGACCCGCCTGTCGGAGGGCGGACGGCCAATGCTCGCCCCTACGACCTGTGATTTTCTAATGGAACTATTATTTTGACATGGAAATATACCAAATACCGCCGCTGTTTATATTCGGGCTGGCGCAATAACGGCACACACGGTCTCAACGCGTACCAGCCGTGCGGTAGCACCGGAAGGAGGTCAGCCTTGGATCGTGATCGTATCGGAGGCGGTGATCTTACCGATATCCTTTCCGCCGTATGTACCGTAGAAATCCCAGCTCGCCTCGACGGGGATGCTGACGGTCTCGCCGAGCTCGGCGGGCACGGTCACTGTGATGCTCGTCATGGGCGCGGCGTTCATATACTGCTCGCTCTTGTAGCTGATGCCGGGGCTCGTGAAGCTGTGTTCGTTGCCGTTTACGCTCAAAACGCCGTTGTGAGGCCCGACGGAGAGCGTGTAGGAATACAGCACGAGGTCGAGCTGGAGCGTCAGCTCCTTATCGTTTGCCGAGGTGACCGACCAGTTGACCTGCATATTGAGCTTTGTTCCGGTATTGCTGGAAAAGCTTCCGGACTCATTGACCGTGCGGGTATTGCCTGCGGTCGTAGGCTCGGGCATGGAGGTCGGTTCTGCGGTGGGCGCTGCTGTTTGCTGAGGCATCGGGGTCGGGGTGGCCGGGACATTGTCGCCGACCTCCGGCTTTTCGCTCACGGACGGCGCATTGCGCCGTATGCTGCTTCCGGTCGCCCATGCGGATATGGCGGCAATTATTAGCAGTACCAGCACCAGACTTATAAATACATTGGTTCTGTGCTTATCCATAATCTTCTCCGTTCCGCCGCGGCGCGGCAAGTTGTTTAATTGATTATACACCATCCCGCCGCAAAAATCCATACCTTATTAAGCAAGCGACTTTCGGGATTTGTTGACAAACGGGTCCAAAACTATATATAATGTGTTATCATGTTGTCAAAACACTGCCGAGAGGGGTGAAGCTGCTTGGCAAAGGGCGGAAAACATCTGAATACGCAGCCTCGCAAAAGGTCCGCAGGGAGACGGAGCGGCGCGCATCTGTCGAAAGCGGATAAGGCGCGGGCCTCAAGCCGCAGAGCGCGGCACAACCGGCGGCGCAGCCAGCTCCGCGCGGGAACGCCCCAGATGATCGTAATGCTGATCCTGTGCATATTCATGATCTCCCCCCTCAGAGGCTGCACCCTCTCCGACGGCGACTTCATCGGCTATTCCGCAGCTCAGGAGATCGCCTTCGGCGACGCCGGTATCGTGCAGGAAAAAGCGAACGACGTTTCCGTCGAAATGATAAATCTCAACGGGCAGATGTGCTATAAGGTGCAGTTTTCCGGCTCCGTCACCGATTACAGGTACATCATCGACGCAGACACCGGCGACATTCTCGGTCAGGGCTTTTACCGGATGGAGCGAACAGAAGATTAAGCAGAATACTGTAAATCCCTCTCTTACTCCCCAATATCTGGCTTGGCAATTAATTTAGACAAATTCACATAAAATGTGTAATTTTTGGTGTATATATCACAAAAAACCTATTATCGACAGAACATATTGTGGTTGCATCCGCTGAAAGTTTGTGTTATACTGTTAACGCTATTATGAAGCTGTACGCCCGTCCGAGGCGTGATACTACTTTGTAAACGTTCGATACCGCAGTTTTACCGGGCTGCCGTATCACCGTGATAAATAGTAAATCATATTTAAAGGAAGGAAGAACCATATGATGAACGAAAAGTACGCACCACTATTCACTCCGTTCAAGATCGGCAATGTCGAGATCAAGAACCGCATTGTCCAGTGTTCCATGGGCGGTACCTCTCTGTTTGGCTGGCTTGAGCCCTGCCATTTCGACAAAGAGGCAGCATATTTCCTGCTCCAGAGAGCTCAGAAGGGCGTTGGCCTTGTCCTCCCCGGTATGCAGTGTGTCCGTGACACCATGGGCCGCCGCTGGCTGTACCAGAACAAGAGAATGTTCAAGCAGCTCAAGGAGTACATGGTAGAGTACCACAAGACAGGCGCAAAGCTGTTCATCCAGCTCGCAGCAGGCTTCGGCCGCTCCATGGCAGTTACCCCCTGGATGGTCGTCCTGAACAAGAACCCCATCCTGAACAAGATCGCTTCCCCCATCGTTGACGTAAGCTACAGCTGCGCATCCGCTTCCGCGACCCCCAACCGCTGGCAGGAAGACATGCTTTCCCGTCCCATGACCGTTAAGGAGATCCATGAGATGGTCGAGGCATTCGGCAAGACCGCAAAGATGCTGCGCGATGCAGGCGTCGACGGTGTTGAGATCCACGCTGTCCACGAAGGTTATCTGCTTGACCAGTTCACCATGGAGAACTGGAACTGGCGTGAGGACGAGTACGGCGGCTCTTTCGAGAACCGTTTCCGCTTCCCCGTTGAGATCGTTCAGTGCATCAAGAAGTACGCCGGCGACGACTTCCCCGTATCCCTCCGTTACTCCGTCGTTTCCAAGACCAAGGGCTGGGGCAAGGGCGCAATGCCTTATGAGACCGACTTTGAAGAGTGGGGCCGCGACATGGCAGAGTCCGAGAAGGCTGTCAAGTACCTCGGCGACGCAGGCTACGACTTCTTCAACTGCGACAACGGTACTTACGACGCATGGTACTGGGCACATCCGCCTCAGTACATGCCCGACAACTGCAACCTCGCAGATGTTGAGCACATAAAGAAGTTCACCGACAAGCCCGTCGCTTGCGCAGGCCGTATGCTCCCCGAGACCGCAGCGGAAGAGATCGCCGCCGGCCGTCTGGACGCAATAGCCATCGCACGTCAGAACCTCGTCGATCCCGACTGGATCATCAAGATTCAGGAAGGCCGCGAGGATGAGATTAAGCCCTGCATCCGCTGCCACAACGGCTGCTTCAACTTTGCTAAGTACAAGGGCACCTCTAACATCCAGGGTCTGGAAGACTCCCTGCACCTTGGCCGCTGCGCTCTTACTCCTTCCACCATGCAGCACAACCGCTACAAGATTGTTCCCACCAAGCACCCCAAGAAGGTCGCTATCATCGGTGCCGGTATCGGCGGCGTAGAGGCAGCTCTGGTCCTGAAGCAGCGCGGCCACAAGCCCGTTATCTTTGAAAAGACCGACAAGATCGGCGGCCTGTTCCTCACTGCATCCGCAATGAGCTTCAAAGAAAACGACAAGGAGCTCATCCGCTGGTATGAGAACGAAGTTAAGAAGCAGGGTCTCGACATCCGCTTCAACACCGAGATCAACGACCTGGGTACCGTCCGCGGCTTCGACGAGATCATCGTTGCTACCGGCGCTGTTCCCAGAAAGATGGTCATCCCCGGCTTCGAGAAGTGCCTGACCTTCACCCAGCTCCTGCGCGAGAAATACCCCGTAGGCGACAAGGTGCTCTTCTTCGGCGGCGGCCAGTCCGCTTGCGAGGCTGCATACGAAATGATCAAGCAGGGCAAGCACCCCATGATCGTTGAGTTCGCTAAGGACCTCGTTCCTGCCCAGAACGTCTGCCTGTCCAACGCTTCCTTCCTGCGTGACGCTATGGAGTACCATAAGGTTCCCGTTTACCTTGAGCACACCATCCGTGAGATCAAGGACAAGACCGCTGTTATCGCATCCAAGGACGGCAAGAACGTATTTGAGATCGAGTACGATAACATCGTAAACGGCATCGGCTTTGTTCCCGCTCCCGTAGGCGGCAAGGCAAAGAACGTACATCGCGTCGGCGACTGTGTCACCATCGGCAACCTGCGTACCGCTATCTGGCGCGCATGGGACGTCGCAATGAAGATTTAGTCTTCAGTCCCGCGAAACCGCATAATCAAACTAAGCAGGTACGGAAAATTTCCGTACCTGCTTTTTCACGTTTTTTTGCTGCCTTCATCCTCGGTTTTGCCGTCGATGCTTTTTTTCGAGCCGTCGATGAGCCTTTTAAGAAAGCCTGGGATGGGCGCGCCCATGGCGGCGGCGTTTTCCACGATGCTTCCAAGCTCGGTGAACGTGTACCAGACCGCGACCAGCGGCGTGATCATACAGCGGCCGTCAAGGTCAAGAATGCCGATGCCCAGATTATCGCCCACCACGTTCAGCGCAATATCGCACATGACCGCCACAAGCACCGCGAAAATGCTGCCCAGCTTATGCCACAGCCCCTGCCTTGCGGCGGCACTGCTCCAGCTTCGCTTGTATATCGCTGCGCAGGTGCCGGTTATATAGTCCAGCGCCGTCGACAGCAGCCATAGTATTATGAGCCAGCCCACCCATCCGAAAAGCGCCGTGCCGAAGGCTGCGATCGCCGTTACCGCGGCCTTTATTTCCGCGGCTTTATCGGGTGCGTTCATTTCTTACTCCTCCCCTTCAAAGTAACGGCGCATTACCTCCATCACTCTGAGCATATCCTCGCTCAGATCAAGGCTGCCGTCATTTTTCCCCTTTAGGGCGCCGGATTCGACATAGCGCTGCGCCATCTCCCGATAGCCGGAGGGCATATCCTCAAGACTGTTCCATCTTACCACTTTATTTTCACTTCCCTCTTCAATATATTCCACGCCGAAGGCGCGGCAAACGCCCCGGCAGATAGCCTCGCCCAGGGCTCCGGTGTTGGCGATAATCCAGCGCGCAAGCTCCGGATCGTCGTGAAACTCGCACTCGACATAAGCGCATATCGCGTTTGAGTTGCGTATCTCGTAAAACTGCTTCTCCCTGACGCCGTAGGCGGAGCGATAGAGGGTTATCGCGTCGATCTCATCATAAATCGGCTGCGCTATCGCCAGCCTGTCGTCGCTTCGGCGGGATACGAACACGACACAGCCCCTGCCTCCGCCGGCGTTCGTGTGGATGGGCATGTGCAAATCCGCGCCCCACGCGTTTGACTGCCTGACGCTCTCCTCGATCTCCTGCCCCTCGGGGGCTTTTTTCACCTCAAATCCGCAGCGCCTGAGCGCTTTTTCGGCAGCGGCCGCTATCAGATTGCACTGGCTCTGCTCGTTCGTGTTCCCCGCAGCATATAGATTTGCCGTCTGCTTGGACGGAGATAAATATATTTTCAAAGTTATCCTCCTTTTGTTTTCGGTGCCTGTAACCGGCGCCGCAAGCGCCGCGCTATCATTTTATGCCTCGATTACAAGCTATGCCCTTCACTAACAGCCTGCATCCGGTGCAAACTTGTACGTTTATGTGCAAGTAAAAGTAAAAAGAAGGAGTTAATTAACAGTTTGTTCGTCCTACATTGACATTTTCGACAGTATAGGGTATCATTTGGACACATGCTTAAAGCATACTGGTATATGGTTTATAGGAGATAAATGAATGGACAACAAAATGGAAAAGCGCTATGGTTTACCCACCGCAATATCCATGGTGATCGGGATCGTCATAGGTTCCGGCGTATTCATCAAAGGCGGCAAGGTACTGTCTCTGACAGGCGGCAATCTTTTACAGGGCATTGCAGTTGTGGGCATCGTTGGTCTCATCTGCATCATCTGTTCTCTGGTTTTTGCAACTCTCGGAAGCAAGTATGAGAAGGTCAACGGCGTTGTGGACTACGCGGAGCTCGCGCTCGGTCCCAAGTACGCATATTATGTGGGTTGGTTCATGACAACGACCTATACCCCCGCGCTGGCATCCATGCTTGCATTTTTCTCGTCGATGATGTTCCTCCAGCTTTTCGGGATCTCGGCGATCGACTTTGCCACGGGCCAGGTCAACCCCACAGCCATCGGCGTCGGCGCGGGCTTCCTCATGCTCGGCTACGGCATAAACGCCCTCAGCCCCAAGATCGCCGGTAAGCTTCAGGTCGGCATGACGGTCATAAAGCTCATCCCGCTCATACTCATGGGTATAGTCGGCACCATCGCGGGTCTTGCAAACGGGGCGACGCTCGACGTGCTCAATTTTGTCAATTCCCCGGAATATGCGGCCGTTGACGGCTCGGGCTTCTTCAAGGCGATCGTCGGCTTCGCCTTTGCTTACGAGGGCTGGATACTTGCGACCTCGATAAACGCGGAGCTGAAGGACTCCAAGAAGAATCTGCCTCGCGCACTCGTTATCGGCGCACTCGTGACAATCTCCATCTATGCTCTGTATATATGGGCGATGAGCATCGTCGGCGACGTCAACACCATCATCGCAACATGGCCGTTCGGCGAATCCCTGCCCCGCATCGCGTTCTCAACGCTCTTCGGCAATGTTATCGGCACCGTCGTCTATGTGTTCATCACCATCTCATGTCTCGGTACCATGAACGGCCTTATCATGGCCTCCTGCCGCAACATGTACTCCATCTCCATCCGCGGCATGGGTCCCAGGCCCGAGTTCTTCGGTCATATAGACTCTCAGAACAACTTTGCCATCAAGTCCTCCGTCCTCGGCATGATGCTCGCCGGCTTCTGGTACGCATGGACGGTCATGATGTGGATGGGCGGCCCCGGGCTCTTCGGCTCCGTGCACGGCTCCGAGTGGTTTGCGTGGGAGCCCGATGAGATTGGCATCATCTGCCTTTACCTCATGTACATCCCCATGATGATCGGCCTCATGGTAAAGGCGAAGGATCTGCATCCCATAAAGCGCTTCGTGCTGCCCGCGCTGGGCGTCATATGCTGCCTGTTCTTCTGCTACGCCATCTGGGTGGGCTACGGCTGGAAGCAGTGTACCGGCTTCCTGGTGTTCTTCGCGGTCGTGATGCTCATCGGCTACCTGTTAGAGCGCTTCCGCGCGAAAAAAGCCGAAAAAACATAAAAAAGCATAAAAAATCGCTTCGTTCAATGAACGAAGCGGTTTTTTGTTCATACCTTAGTAGGCGACGCCCCAGTAGATCATATGCTTTGCCTTTTTGCCGCATATGGGGCAGGTATCGCCGAGATCCTCCTGGTCGAAGGGGATGCAGCGCGAGGACATTCCCGCCTGCTCCTTCATCTTCATCTCGCACTCAAGCTCGCCGCACCACATGGTCTTGATGAAGCCGCCCTTTTCCTCCTGAAGCTGCTTGGCCTCCTCAAGGGAGTGCGCCTCGAAGATGTGCTCGTCGAGGTTCTTCTTGGCCTTGTCGAACAGCCCCTGCTGCACGGCGTCGAGCAGCTCGTGGATCTTCCCGCCGATCTCGTCGAGGGAGACGGATATCTTTTCGCCGTTGTCGCGGCGGACCGCCATGCACACATTATTCTCGATATCGCGGGGACCGAGCTCGATGCGCAGGGGAACGCCCTTCATCTCGTACTGCGCGCATTTCCAGCCGAGGCTGTTGTCGCTCAGGTCGATCCTCACGCGCACACCGATCGCCTTGAGCTTTTCGTAAAGCTCGGCTGCTTTCTCGGTGACGCCGGCCTTGTGCTGGGCAACAGGAACGACGATGACCTGAATGGGCGCTATGCGCGGGGGCAGGACAAGGCCGTTATTGTCGCCATGGGTCATGATGATGCCGCCGATGATGCGGGTGGACATGCCCCATGAGGTCTGATGGGGGTGCTTGAGCTTGTTATCCTTATCGGTGAAGCTTATGTCGAACTGCTCGGCAAAGCCGGTGCCGAAATAGTGGCTGGTGCCGGACTGGAGCGCCTTATGGTCGTGCATCATGCACTCGATGGTGTAGGTGTTGACGGCACCGGCGAACTTTTCCTTCTCGGTCTTGTTGCCGCGGATTACGGGCATCGCCAGATAGTTCTCGCAAAGGTCGGCATACACCTCAAGCTGCTGCAATGTCTCCCTGCGCGCTTCCTCCTCGGTGGCGTGCAGGGTATGTCCCTCCTGCCAGAGGAACTCTCTGCCGCGCAGGAAGGGGCGGGTGGTCTTCTCCCAGCGCAGGACCGAGCACCACTGGTTGTACAGCATGGGCAGATCGCGCCATGAATGGACGGTGTGGCTCCAGTGGTCGCAGAAGAGCGTCTCCGAGGTAGGGCGGATGCACAGGCGCTCGGTCAGCTCCTCAGAGCCTCCCATAGTTACCCACGCGCACTCGGGGGCGAAGCCCTCGACGTGATCCTTTTCCTTCTGCAGCAGGCTTTCGGGGATGAGCATCGGCATCGAGACGTTCTCGTGGCCGCCGGCCTTGAACATCCGGTCAAGCTCCTTCTGAATATTTTCCCAAATGGCATAGCCGTATGGACGCAGGATGAACAGACCCTTCACGCCGGAATAATCGACAAGCTCCGCCTTGGTGCAAACGTCGGTGAACCACTGGGCAAAATCCTGCTCCATATCGGTTATTTGTTCAACTTTCTTTTCCTTCGCCATTGTTTTTCTCCTTCATTCGCCAGAGGCCTTCCTCCAGCGTTAATAGTCCATATTTTATAAGAGTATCAACTGCTTGTCAATAGCTCCAGCTGGCGGGAAGCGGCCCGCATTGGGATTGATATATGTCTTTTTTGCGCTCGCGTTCTCAATTACATTGTAGGGGCGAGCATCGCTCGTCCACCTGCCGACAGGCGGGTCTTGCCAGAGGGGCGATCCGCGTTAAGATCGTGTGTGTCGTTATTGCGTCAACCCGATTATATCCTTCGCCGGTATGTTCGTTACATTTCCACCGTCTAAATGACAAAGCAATTTTAATCCTGCACATGCGCCCGTAGGGGCGGCCATTGGCCGGCCGAGACCGATGGATGCGTCACCGGAGATATAAAGGTCAAATCCGCAGGAATGTCAAAGGCTCCGCTTTTTGGGTGGAGCCTCCTTACTTCAAATTGATAAAGAGTTTTTGTCTGACGTAAACCGCCGATTCAAGTTTAAATTGATAAAGCCTTGACCTGTGTGTATTTTTTGTCTATAATATTGTGGATAATGAGAATGTGTTCGGAGGTGACGCGTATCAACAGACAGCGATATATGGCGGAGCTATCAAAGCTGCTGGCCTTCATGTTCAAAGAGGACAAGGCCGAGATCCTTGCCCAATACAACAAGATGCTGGACGAGGCCGAGGATGAGCAGGCTCTGCTGGAGGAATTCGGTTCCCCCACCAAGCTGGCAGTTACCATTTCCCGTACCTATAAACGCGATGAGCGCAAGCTCTCGGTCGAGGCGGACTCAAAGGCGGACGTTCCGCCCACCCCCGCGGTCGAGGAGCCGGAGGCGGACATTCCCTCATACGCGGATATAATTGAAGAGATCCGCAGAGAAAAAGCGGAAGAACAGGGCATCGAGTACAAGCCCATATTCTTCAACGAGCCCGAAGCTCCCGCAGCGGAGGAGACCCACGCAGTCGAGGAGACCCACGCAGTCGAGGAGACCCACGCAGTCGAGGAAGCTCCCGCAGTCGAGGAAGCTCCCGCAGCAGAGGAAAACCCCGTAGTGGAGGAGACCCACGTAGTCGAGGAGGCTCCCGCGGTCGAGGAGGCTCCCGCGGTCGAGGAAGCTCCCGCAGCAGAGGAAAACCCCGTAGCAGAGGAAATCCCCGTAGTGGAGGAGGCCCACGCAGTCGAGGAGGCGCCCGCAGTCGAGGAAGCCCACGCAGCGGAGGAGACCCACGCAGCAGAGGAAAACTCCGTAGTGGAGAATTCCGACATTCTTGACGAGCTTGAAAGCGCCGAGCCTTCCGCCCCGAAAACCAAACAGAAGACTAACGCAGCGCTTCTTATTCTATACCTCATTTTTGCGATCCCTATCGGCCTTGTTCTGCTCGTCCTCGCGGTCGTGGTGGGCCTTACGCTTCTTGCTGCGGCAGCCGGCATAGCCGTACTCGCGTTCAAGGTCGTCGGCTTTGCGTTTTCCACCCTCGTGGTGTTCGCGGATATCATGCTGTGCATCGGTGCGGTGCTCGTTTCCGTCGCCATCGCTCTCGTTCTGCTGTGGCTGGGTCTGCTGACGCTTATTAAGGGCATTCCCGGACTGTGCAGGGGCGCCGCCGGCCTCGGCAGGAGATTCTGTGTCAAGGAGGTGGACGTCAATGACTAAGGCGGGAAAGATAATACTCACCGTTGCGGTGATCGCGCTCATCCTTGGCGCACTGTGCCTCCTTGCCGGCGTCATCACCGGCGGCGACTTTGAGCGCGTCAAAAACGTGTTCTACGCCGCGTATGACGTCGAAGACCGCCTGAACGTTCTGAGAACGTTCTTCACATTAAGTAAATGATCCAATACGATAAAACCAGCCGAATGAGATTATTCTTATCCCGGCTGGTTCTTTTCTGCATGTGACCTACATGATGCGATCTGCGCGGCGTGGCAGAATACACAGAAAGCCGGAGTTTTCGTTCCGAAAATTCTATTTTAGCCCCCTTTTCAATTATTGTTTCTTTTGATATAATTGCTAAGATAATGCTCCGCACCGGCGGCAAGCATCAACACAACACGATATAGAGAGGACGATTTAAAATGATTTCTCACGGCAAAGAGATCAAGGTTTTCACCGGCAATTCAAACCCCGAGCTGGCAAAGTCCATATGCGGCCAGCTTTTCAAGAACCTCGGCGAGTGCTCCTGCGCCCATTTCGCTGACGGCGAGTGCTCCATTTCCGTTCACGAGCCCGTCCGCGGCACCGACGTTTTCATCGTTCAGTCCACCTGCAAGCCCGTAAACGACAACCTTATGGAGCTGCTGGTCATGATAGATGCCATGCGCAGAGCCTCCGCCGGCCGCATTACGGCGGTCATCCCATACTTCGGCTATGCCCGTCAGGACCGCAAGGCCAAGAGCCGCGACCCCATCTCTGCAAAGCTCGTTGCAAACCTCATCACTGCCGCCGGTGCAGACCGCGTCCTCACCATGGACCTCCACGCCGCTCAGATCCAGGGCTTTTTCGATATCCCCGTTGATAATCTTTTCGGCGCTCCTCTCTTTGCAAAGCACTATATTGAAGTTTTCGGCAAGGATAACGACGACGTCATGGTCGTATCCCCCGACGTGGGCAGCACCGCCCGCGCACGCACCTTCTCCATGAAGCTCGGCTGCAACATGGCTATCGTAGACAAGCGCCGTGAGAGAGCCAATCAGTCCGAGGTCATGAATATAATCGGCAATGTCGAGGGCAAAACCTGCATCCTGCTCGACGATATGGTCGATACCGCCGGCTCCCTCGTCGGCGCGGCAAAAGCGATCGTCGATATCGGCGGCGCGAAGGAGGTTTACGCCTGCGCAAGTCACGGTGTGCTCTCCGGCACCGCGATCGAGCGCATAAACAACAGCGTTATAAAGGAGCTCATCCTTCTTGATACCATCCCCTATCCCGCAAACGTCCCCGTCTCCGACAAGATAAAGTACATGTCCGTTGCGGGGATCTTCGCGCAGGCTATCCAGCGCGTTTACGAAGAGATTTCCATCTCCCCCCTCTTTGAATAATTTTCCTTCGCCTGGCGGAGGGGCGATTCGCATCAGGGCTCAAAAGAATCGTTATTGCGATACCCCAATCGGTGGTAATGAAATGGTCGTTTTATAGCCGTTGTTCATGATCGGGCTGATGCAAAAAAAGATACACTTCATTCTTGACGCGGATAGCTTTCCGGCAGCCGCCGACGGAGAGGCAGTTCGGTGCAGCGCTTCAAATAATCTTTATTACCGGTACCCGACCGGTGACAATGGAAATGGTCTTTATATCGCCGCTGTTTATAATCGGGCTGTCGCAAAGACGATAAACACCATCTCAACGCGAATTGCCCCTGCGGCAGCAGTGAGGAAACAGGCATGATATTTAGCAGATCCCGTGACGGTAATTCAATAAGCTGGCTCGTCGTGTTCCTCGGCAACCCCGGCCCGAAATACAGGGGAACGCGGCACAATGCGGGCTTCATGGCCGCCGAGGCTATGGCAAAGGAGCTTGGCGTCAGCATAAACAGGCTGCGCTTCAAGGCTCTGACCGCCACTGTGAGTATCGGCGGCGAAAAGGTGCTGCTCATGATGCCGCAGACTTATATGAATCTGTCCGGCGAGGCGGTCATTCAGGCTGTGAAGTTCTATAAGCTCAGCCCCGACCATGTTATCGTGGTTTCCGACGACGTCGCCCTGCCCATCGGCAAGCTGCGCATACGCAAGGGCGGCTCGGCCGGAGGACACAACGGCCTGAAAAGCATCATCCAGCACCTGGGAACCGATCAGTTCCCCCGTATGCGTATGGGCGTCGGCGCGGCTCCCTACCCGGAATATGACATGGCAGATTGGGTCCTCGGCACCTTCAAAAATCAGGACGCCGAGGATATGGAGCGCCTTGCCGAGAAGGTATCTGCCGCCGTCTCGTGCTATATTACCGAGGGCGCGGATCGCGCGATGAACAAATTTAACTAAAGCGCAGGAGTATTGAACCTGCTCGAAGCACGGGATAGCCGAACAGCCGTCGGTTTTGAAGCGATCTTTTTGTCTTTCCTTTGCACTATGACGGCAGGGCTGGTGTTCCCTGTCGTCTGTTTTATAAGTAACAAACCCGAAAGGATGAACAACATGAAGAAAAGCTGCATAGCAATGCTTCTGGCCGGCGGTCAGGGCTCAAGGCTCTACGCTCTGACGCAGGACGTTGCAAAGCCCAACATGCCCTTTGGCGGCAAGTACCGCATCATCGACTTTCCTCTGTCCAACTGCGCAAACTCCGGCATCGACACCGTGGGCGTTCTTACACAGTACCGTCCCCTGCAGCTTAACAGCTACATCGGCGGCGGTCAGCCCTGGGATCTGGATTCCTCCGACGGCGGTGTGTTCATCCTGCCGCCGTATCAGACCGCGGGCGAGGCGGGCTCGTGGTTTTCAGGTACCGCAAACGCCATTTATCAGAACATCGCCTTTATCGAGATGTACGATCCGGACAATGTGCTCATCTTGTCCGGCGACCACATCTACAAAATGGACTACTCGAAAATGCTGCACGAGCACATCGAAAGAGACGCCGCCTGCACCATCGCGGTGCTTCAGGTCTCCATGGAGGACGCCACCCGCTTCGGCATCATGAATGTCGGCGAGGACGGCTACGTCAGCGAATTTGAGGAAAAGCCCAAACAGCCCAAGAGCGATCTGGCCTCCATGGGCATATACATCTTCAACTGGAAAAAGCTCCGCAAGTACCTTATTGAGGATGAAAACGATCCCCAGTCCAGCAAGGACTTCGGCAAAAACATAATCCCCAACATGCTAAGCTCCGGCGAGAAGCTCTGGCCGTACCGCTTCGACGGTTACTGGCGCGACGTCGGCACCATTACGAGCCTCTGGGACGCGAATATGGATATGCTCTCGACCACGCTCATCAATCTTTTCGACCCGAGCTGGCCCATCCGCTCAAGAAGCACACCCCGCCCGCCGCACTATGTCGGCGAGGATGCAAGGGTGATACACTCCATCGTCACCGAGGGCTGCGTTATCGAAGGCAAGGTCGAAAACTCGGTGCTCTCAAGCTCGGCGAAAGTCGGCAAGGGCGCCAAGGTCCTGTACTCGGTGCTGATGCCCGGCGCGGTCGTTGAGGACGACGCCATTGTTGAATACTCCATCCTCGGCGAGAACACGGTGATAAAAAAAGGCGCTCATGTCGGTGCGGCTCCCGACGGCAGCGAGGCTTGGGGCGTCGCCACCTGCGGCCCGAATATTGAGATAAGGCAGGGCGCCGTGGTACCCGCAGGCGCCATGATATACAAGAGCGAGGAGGTTTGAGCAATGAGCGATTTTCACGGAATAATCTTTGCATACGGCTCCGTGCCCGAGCTGGGCGAACTCGTGCGCAACCGCACCGCCTCATCACTGCCCTTCTGCGGCAGATACCGCCTCATAGATTTTGCCCTTTCGGCGCTTATGAACGCCGGTATACACGATGTCGGCGTTATCATGCAGCGCGATTATCAGTCCCTGCTCGACCATCTCGGCAGCGGCAAGGACTGGGACATGGGCCGCCGTCTGGGCGGTCTGAGGATGCTGCCGCCCTTCGGCCTGCCGGAATACCATCAGGGCGATTACACCGGCACCATCGAGGCTCTGAACGCCGTTTCAACATATGTCCGCGAGCTTAACGCCAAGTACATCGTCGTGATGCACGGCAACACCGCGGCGAACCTCGACCTCCGCGCTGCAATAGTCCGGCATCTCAAGTCCGGTGCGGAAATCACAGCGATCTGCACCGAAAGCACCCCTGACTACCGGCATCACCGCTATCTTGTCGATGCCGACGGCTTTGCCCGCAGCATCATCTTCCATCAGACCGATGCCGCAGAGGGCGTGGCCTCCCTTGAGGCGTATATCATTTCAAAGGAGCTGCTCGTCAGCATGATGGACGCGTGCGCCGCCGCGAGGCACTATCATTTCCACAGAGACGCAATCGCAGAATATCTTGCCGCAGGCGGCAGGGTCAACGTCTACCTGCACTGCGGCTACGGCAAGCGCATCATGAACACCGAATCATATTTTAAGGCCGGCATGGATATGCTTGATCCGAAAAACCGCGCCGAGCTGTTCCCCTCCGACCGCCCCGTTCGTACAAAGAGCCACGCGGACGTCAGCACCTATTACGGCGAGGACTCGGTGTGTCGAAACAGCCTTGCGGCAGATGGCTGCATCATTGAAGGCGAGATCGAAAACTGCATCCTGTTTTCCGATGTACGCGTCGGAAAGGGCGCAAAGCTCAAAAACTGCATCCTCATGCGCGGCTGCGTCGTTGGCGAGGGCGTTATCCTCAGCAACGTCATCGCGGATAAGGATGTCGGAATATCATCCTATCAGACCCTCATGGGCAGCGCGAAGCTCCCCATCGTCATACCCAAGAGCAGCAAGATCTAATATCCCAAAGGAGTAAGCAGCATATATGTTCACAAGCCAGATCTCACGCGACGAGGTACGCAGCGCTATCGAGGATAAGCTCTGCGCCCACTTCGCCGTTACAAGCAAAAACGCAAGCGACGATCAGGTCTTTCAGGCCGCCGCTATAGTCATACGGGAGATAATGAGCAGACTTCTCGCCGCGGAGGAGGTAAAAAAGCCCGATCGTGAGGTACACTACCTCTCCATGGAATTTCTCATGGGACGCAGCCTTATGAAAAACGCCTTCAACCTCGGCATTTCCGAAGCGCTCACCGGAGCGCTCGCGGACCTGGGGCGCAATGCTGCGGACATTTTCGAGTCGGAAAACGACGCCGGCCTCGGCAACGGCGGTCTTGGCCGTCTTGCCGCCTGCTATATGGATTCCCTCGCTTCTCTCGGCATCGCCGCGACGGGATATTCCATCTGCTACGAGCTTGGCATTTTCCGCCAGAAGATAGCCGACGGCCGACAGACCGAGGTCGCCGACGACTGGCGCAGCACGGCGGAAAGCTGGCTCGTCGCCAGAAATGACGAGGCGGTCGAGATCCGCTTCGGCGGCCACATCGCCCCGCATTGGGACAGCTTCGGCCGTTACCACGCCGAGCACATAGGCTATCAGACCGTCACCGCAGTGCCGCGCGATATGCTCATAGCGGGCTACGGCGCAAACGAGATAAACACCCTGCGCCTCTGGGACGCCCGCAGCACCAGCGCTCTGGATATGTACCTGTTCTCCGAGGGCGAGTACGTCAAGAGCCTTGAGCAGCGCACCATGTCCGAGGTCATCACAAAGGTGCTCTATCCCGCCGACGACCACATCGAGGGTAAGACCCTGCGCCTGAAGCAGCAATATTTCTTCGTCTCGGCCACTACCCAATGCATAGTTAAAAAGCACATGGAGCGCTACGGCGATATCCGTTCCTTCGCCGAGCACCACGTTATTCAGATAAACGACACACACCCCACCCTCGTGATCCCCGAGCTTATGCGCATAATGATGGATGAATACGGTCTGGGCTGGGACGAGGCGTGGCGGATCGTCACCGCCGCCGTCGCGTACACGAACCACACCGTCATGTCCGAGGCTCTGGAAAAATGGCCGCAGGAGCTTATCCAGACCCTGCTGCCCCGCGTGTGGGAGATCCTGTGCGAGATAAACCGCCGCTGGTGCGAATATCTTGTGTCCAAGTTCGGCAGCAGCGAAAAGGTTGGGCGCAGCCTCATCATTCAGGACGGTCAGGTACACATGGCAAACCTCTGTCTTGCCGCCTGCTATAAGGTAAACGGCGTGTCCGGCCTGCACGGCCAGATACTCAGGGACGATCTGTTCAGGGACATCTGCGAGCTCAGCCCCGAGCGCTTCACCTACGTCACCAACGGCATCGACCACCGCCGCTGGCTTGCGCAGATAAACCCCCGCCTGCACTCTCTCGTTTCCGATCTGTTGGGCAGCGATAACTACCTCCGCCGTCCGGAGGAGCTTTCCCGCCTTTCCGACTTCGCGGAGGAAAGCGCCGTTTGGGATCGGGTAAACGAGATAAAGCGCCTTAACAAGTGCGATTTTGCAGCGTTTTTGAAGCGCAACGACAGCTTCACCCTAAACACCGACGCCATCCTTGACGTTCAGGTAAAGCGCTTGCATGAGTATAAACGCCAGCTGCTGTGCGCCATGCTCATAGCCCGCCTGCAAATGCGGCTGCACGATGATCCAAACATGGATTTCACCCCGCGCAGCTTCGTGTTCGGCGCGAAGGCCGCCGCAGGCTACCGCACCGCCAAGCGCATTATCGAGCTCATCTGCTCGCTTGCCGGCGATATAAACAACGACCCTGTTTGCCGCGGCAGGCTTCAGGTCTGCTTCATGGAAAACTACCGCGTCTCCGCCGCCGAGGCGCTCATGCCCGCGGCTCAGGTCTCCGAGCAGATATCCACAGCCGGCAAGGAGGCCTCCGGCACCGGCAACATGAAGCTCATGCTCAACGGCGCGGTCACCATCGGCACACTCGACGGCGCAAATGTCGAAATGTATGAGCGCCTCGGGGATAAGAATATGTTCCTCTTTGGCCTCAGGACCGAGGAGATAGACGACCTCAAGGTCTCAGGCTACGACCCGCAGCGCTACGCTCAGTCCGATCCCGAGCTTTCCGCCATTCTCGACCGCATAAGCCGCGGCTTTGCCGACGGCAAGAGCTATTCTGACCTCGTGTCGGATCTTCTGTACAACGGCGACCCATATATGCTCTGCGCCGACTTCCGCGACTATGTTGACACTCACGACAGGCTCTATTCAGCGATCTCCAACCCCGGCGAAAGAGCCCGTCTTTCACTCATGAATACCGCCGAGGCCGGCATCTTCGCCGCCGACCGCGCCGTCAGAGAATATGCGGAGGACATATGGAAAATAAAACTGTAATAGTGATAGGCGCCGTGAACATGGATATCTGCGGACGTCCCAAAGCCGCGCCGAACATGTATGATTCCAACCCCGGCGTCGTTTCCCTCAGCCCAGGCGGCGTTGGCAGGAACATAGCCCACAACCTGCGCCTTCTGGGTCTGAACGTGAAATTCCTTGCCGCCCTCGGCAGCGACGTTTACGGCGACAGCGTTTATGCAAGCTGCTTGGAGCTGGGCATGGATATGCACCTTTGCCGCCGCATCAGCGGCGGTCGCACCTCCAGCTACCTGTACATCACCGACGAAAAGGGCGATATGCTCGTCGGCGTCAGCGATACGGATATCTCCGGCAGCATAACCCCGGATTATCTCAAGCCGCACCTGAGCGAGATAAACGCCGCCGACGCTGTCGTCATCGACGGAAACCTCACGAAGGAGACCATTTCGTGGATAGCCGATAACGTAACCGCGCCTCTGTATGCCGACCCCGTATCCGTCACTAAGGCCGAGCGCCTGAATCCCGTGCTCAAAAGGCTCTGCGCCTTCAAACCCAATGAGTATGAGGCAAAGAGCATGACGGGCGAGTCGACCTCCCTGTTTGCAGCGGAAGCGTTTCTGAGAGCCGGCGTGAAGCGTGTGTTCGTATCCCTGGGCAGCGACGGCATCGTCGCGGCTGAGGACAGCGAGATCATAAAGCTGCCGTGTGAGCACGTACCCGTCGTGAACGCCACCGGCTGCGGCGACGCGGCGACCGCCGCGATCATTTGGGCGGGCGTGAACGGCCTCGGCCTCGCCGAGAGCGCCGCCGCCGCCATGAAAGCAGCGGCAATGACTATCGAGTGCGCGGAAACGGTGAATCCGGAGCTCTGCGCCGAGCTAATAATGTAATAAAACCTGATATTGCAGCACCCCAGCTTATTAAACCGATAAGCTGGGGTGCGCTTTCTTTTTTTTGATAGTTCAATTTTTAACACTTGCCTGGACAAAAACGCACACGCACTTTTTTATCGCACCCGCCCTGCTCAGAAAGCAGCCTTGTGATTATAAACAATCATGCACGGACGAAAATGTACACACTAACGAAATTTCCGGCAAATCAATGCTTTTCCGGCCGTTGGCAAGTAATTTGCGAGTATTTTAACATAGAGCTGTTAAAGTCTAAATTGCAGGAGGAAAAACATGGACTACGAATATACATGCCTAACCATCACCGAGCCGAGAGCCGGCGTGAAAATGCTGACCCTGAACAGGCCCGAGTGCCTGAACGCGATCTCCATCAAGGAGGCAAGCGATCTCGAGCACGCTCTCGAGTGCCTTAGGATGGACAAAGCCTGCCGCGTCGTTATTCTGACGGGCGCGGGTCGCGGTTTCTGCGCCGGAACCGATCTTAAGGAGATGAGCGAATTTCAGAAGGACCCGAACCGCTTTGAAAACACATGGTGGCTCCAGAAAAAGATGGCTCACATCATAGAGCTCATCCGCTATATCCCCCAGCCGGTCATATGTGCGCTCAACGGCGCGGCGGCCGGCGGCGGCGCGAGCTTCGCCATGGCCTGCGACATCAGATTAGCCGTTCCGAAGTCCAAGATCATCCTCTCATACATAAACGTCGGCATGACGGGAGCGGACATGGGCGCAAGCTATTTCCTGCCCAGGCTTGTCGGTATGGCAAGAGCCTCCGAGATCATGCTGACAGGCCGCCCCGTTTTGGCCGACGAGGCCGAACGTATCGGCCTTGTGGCGAAGGTCGTCGAGCCCGAGCGGCTCATTGACCGCACCCTCGAATACGCCGAGGTGCTTCTGGGAAAATCCGAGCTGGGGCTCATCCTTACCAAGGAGAGCATAAACGCCGGCATGGATGCAGGCGGACTAAACCAGCAATGCCACTTTGAAAACCGCAACCAGCTGCTATGCACAGCGATGGGATCTTTCGCCGAGGGCGCATCGAACTTTTCCGATAAAAAAAAGCAAGGAGGATAAAAAATGAGATCATTATTCTATGAGCCTGGCAGGATAGGAAATGTCGAGATAAGAAACCGCCTTGTGATGGGCCCTGCGGGTTTCGGCTTTTGCGACGAGACCGAGGGCAGAGTAAACGACAAGGCGATAGAGTTCTTCCGCCAGCGCGCACGCGGCGGCGTGGGGCTCATCGATATCGGCGCTTTGCAGATAGACCCCGCGCTCTATACAAATTACGATATGCTGAAGATATTCGACGACTGCTACATACCCGATCTCCGCCGCCTGACCGACGCAATACACGCCGAGGGCGCGAAGGTGATGGGGCAGCTTCTGCATCAGGGGCGTTACTGCGCAAGCAGGCAGTATGACGGCAAGATAGGCGTCGCCCCCTCAGCTGTGTTCGCAAGATACACAGGCGAAACGCCCCGCGAGCTCAGCCTTGCAGAGTGCGAGCAGCTTGTCCGTCAGTATGGCCTTGCGGCAGCACGCGCCGTGAAAGCCGGCTTTGACGCCGTTGAGATATGCACCAACTCCGGCTACCTCATCGGCCAGTTCCTTTCTCCCGTCACTAACCTCCGCACCGACAAATACGGCGGCGCGACTGTTGAAGAGCGAATGACCTTCCTTCTGGAGGTCGTTGCCTCAATCCGCGCGGCAGTTGGACCCGATTTCCCGATATCGGTGCGCATAGGAGGCAATGACTTCGTACCGGGCAGCAATACAAATGACGACGCAGTCGTTATAGCCACCGTACTCGAAAAAGCGGGCGTGAACGCGATAAACGTCACCGGCGGCTGGCACGAGACCTTCCTGCCGCAGGTCACTATGGATGTGCCCTACGGTGTGTTCTCCTACTGCGGCAAACGGATCAAGGACGTGGTGAACATCCCCGTCATCCAGAGCAACCGCATGAACGTAGAGACCGCCGAACGCCTTATCGATGAGGGCGTCGTCGACTTTGTCTCTATGGCAAGGCCACTCGTTGCCGATCCCTGTCTCATGAGCAAGGCGGCCGAGGGCAGATACTCCGAGATACGTCCCTGCGTGGGCTGTAATCAGGGCTGCCTTGACCGTATCATGCGCCACATGCCCATCACCTGCCTTGTTAACGCCGAGGTCGGCAGGGAATTTGAAAATCTGAACGACGGCAGGCTGCCGACCGAGTGTGTTTCAGAAAGTCCCGAGAAGATACTTGTCGTCGGCTCCGGCCCCTCCGGAATGGAATTTGCCCGCATCGCCAAATGCCGCGGACATAAGGTCACGATATGGGAGAAGCGCGAGAAGACCGGCGGCCAGTTCGAGGTCAACTCCGCGCCCCCGGGACGGCACGATTTTGCAAACTTCGGAAGATACCTCGCTGCTGAAATGGAGCGGCTTGAGATCCCCGTCATATTCGGCAGGGACGCCTCCGCAGACGAGATCCTCGCGGCGGTCGCCGCGGGCGAGTTTGACCGCGTCGTTATAGCAACCGGGGCCCAGCCTATAGCCCCGAACATACCCACCGAGGAGGGGACGAACGTCGTTCAGGCGTGGGACGTACTGCGCAAGCGCGTGCGCGTAGGAAAGAAAATTGTTGTTGTCGGCGGCGGCGCGGTCGGCGTCGAGACCTCGGAATTTCTCGCCGAGATGGGCACCATGACGCCTGACGTCCTGCACTTTTTGATGTTCTACAAGGCTGAGACCCCCGAAGACCTGTACAAATACATGACCCACGGCACGAAGGACGTGACGCTTGTTGAGATGGCTCCGAAGATCGGACGTGATATAGGCATCACCACAAGGTGGAGCATGCTTGCGCGCATCAAGGCGCTGGGCGTAAAATCCATGCCCAAAAGCAAGGTCGTCGCTCTCGAAAAAGCCGGTGTACGCATTGAGAAGGAGGACGGAAGCCAGGAGCTCATTCCTGCCGACACGGTCGTTCTTGCAGTCGGCTCACGATCTGTAAACGCGCTGTACTCCGAGCTTGAGGGCAAGCTCGAAAAGCTCAGCCTCATAGGCGACGCTCAGAAGCCCGCGTTCATCCTTGACGCGGTTCGCTCTGCCTACGACGCGTCGTATAAGCTTTAAGAAAAAATATGACAAGGCGCCTTCCTTTCGGAAGGCGCCTTGTCATATTTGTATGCCGCCGATACCGGCGTTAGTCTGTAAAATATATTCGGCAGCCGGAGGAAGGATCGCTCCCTGCACGGATACGGCCGCGGGCTATCAGATAGTCCAGATGCGCCATAGCCTCGCCCATAGCAAACCATTTCTGCGCCGGAGGGAAGTCATCCCAGCTTTTCGCGTGGATGCGCCAGCGAAGAAGTCCCGTAAGCTCATAGGCATTGAGCCCGGGCCGCTCCGCAATAATGCGCTCAAGCTCGCCGAGCCTTCGCTCATGGTGGGCAATAAGCTGCTCTGTGCGCTCTTTCAGCGTGACGCTGCCGCAGTTCCGGTGGCCGGGCAGAACGGTCTCGACTTCGAGCTCTTCCACTCGTCTCAGGCTTTCCAGATAGTCGCCGAGCGAGTCGGGGACGCCGCTCCAGCAGGTGATGTTCGGGCTTATGTCGAACAGGACGTGATCGCCCGACAGCAGGAGCTTTCTGCCCCTGTCGTACAGGCACATATGCCCCGGCGTGTGTCCCGGTGTGCAAATGCATTCAAATTCATATCCGCCGTATTTCAGTATATCGCCGGCATTCACGGCGGACACGTGGAATTTGTCCGGAGCATATATCGTGGCGGGGTTACAGTCAAAGATCACTCTAAGCATTTCCCTGCTCATGCCCTCGGAGAGCGCACGGGCGCGGATCGCCGCCCAGTTTTCGCCGGCAAGGAGCTTGTAATCGTGTTCACCCATTATTATCCTGCACCCCATCGCCTCAAGCGCGGCGGCGTTTCCGGTGTGATCCGAGTGAAGATGCGTCAGAAAAACGTCGGTATCCGCTGGCTCGGCCTTGAGCTCAAAAAGCGCCTCTGTGAGTGCCGCCAGGCACTCGGGATTATTAAAGCCCGTATCGACGAGCAGGTTCCGGCTTTTGCCGTTTCCGGCCGCAAAATAGGCGTTGAGCCATTTCAGCGGGCTGTTCGGAAGGGCGACGGGAATGGAATACAGGTTTTCGCAGATCTGTGTAATCATTATGTGCTCCGTACTCAGCTCAAATTCTCATCCCCCGAACACAGGGGGATGAGAATCTGAACATATGAAATTTATTATTTTACAGCAGTGCCGGTGCAAGGGTCAGACCGAAGACCATAAGCAGCGCATAGCTTATTAAGATCATTGCAAGGCTGTACTTGAACGCCTCGCCGATAGTGACGGTCTTATCGGTCAAAATAACGCCGGAGGTGGGACTGGAGGCGTAAGTGAGGTAGGCGCAGTTTGCGATGCAGCCGATCAAAACTGCCGCAATTATGACCTGATTCCCACTAACGCCGGGGATAGCGGCCAGAGCCGGAACGAACACGCTCGCGCCGACTGTGGCGGATACGGTGTTGGACATGAAATTGGTCGCAAGGCAGGCAACGAGCGCGCCGACGCAGAGGATGAGCTCTGGGGACATATTGCCGCCGAGTGAGGACAGCATGCTGTTGAAGCCGTCGACAATGCCGAACTCAGGCTTTCCTATGAATCCGGCGAAGAACATTACCGCGCCGAGGAACACGACCAGAGACCAGTTGACCTTTGCAAGAGCCGGCCCAAGCTCGATGACGGGTTTTCCGTCCTCGCCCTTTATTATACACATAGCGGCTACCGCAAGGCAAGCACAAGTCGGAACTCCGATGGATGCAAAGTATGTATTCACGACGCCAAGTCCGGAGATATACGGCAGAACCCAGCTCAGGATAACGAGTACGACGCTGATCGTCGCGACCTTGCCGGAGCGGTTGATGCGCTCCTGGCTGAGTCTTTTACGGACGGCGGAGTCGTCAAAGCTCTTGAATTTCGAGATGTCGGGGCGGCAGACAAAGCGTATTACCAGCAGCGCAACGACGATGCAGATAAGGCCGAACGGCAGGCTGAGCTTCATCCAGTCAATGATGTTTATTGAATAACCGATAGACTCGAGGAACGTCATGATGACGGTGGGGATGGGGCGGCCGAAGGGCCACACGCCGTCCATGATGGTCGTTACCCACAGGGTGAGCAGCAGCAGAGCCTTATAGAACTTGTCCTTCTTGGTGTAGCCGACGGACTCGGTCACGCTGTCGATGATCTTCAGGAAGATGAAGCACATGACGACGGGATAAACGACGGTGCCGATGACGGTTATGGCAATGCACAGCAGGATCATGAAAACATAGGGGCGGCCGGAGACGATGCGCCGCGAGATTATCCACTCGGCGATGTGCTGCATGGCGTGGTTATCAATCATGACCTGCACGATGATGAGCATGGGGATGATAACGGTGTTTACGCTGTTGCCCCAGGCGTAGTTGAAAACAGTCTGGCCGTCGGCGACGCCGGTAAGCGCGAGGGCGACCAGCGCGAGGAAGCTCGGCCAGCCGGTGCCGACGCCTATCCACAGGATGATCGTCGGAACAAATACGGCCAGCATGCCTACGCCGGCTTCGGTGAGACCGCCGGCCGCAGGGAAAAACAGCTTTATCAGTACCCCCACCGTAACGGCGATCACAAGCAGTATATAATCCTTTTTCTTCATTAAAAATTCTCCAAAATCATAATTTTATTCCCCGCACAGCAGCTTGAGCTGCTTTTTATCGAGCTTGCCGTTTGGCAGCTTGGGGAGTTTATCCATAAAGACAACCTTATCGGGAACCTTGTATTTCGAGATGTTGGCCTTGGCATATTCTCTGAGCTCGGCCTCGGTCCTGCGGACGCCGGCCTTGAGAGCGCAGAAAAGAACTATCCTCTCGCCGACCTTTTCGTCTTTGCAGCCGACAACGCAGGCTTCGTCGACGTCGCCGCTGGAATAGTACAGCGCCTCGATCTCCGAGGGCACAACATTATAGCCGTTGCGGATTATAATGTCCTTTTTCCTGCCGGTGACGGAGAAAACGCCGTCTGAGTCAAACACTCCGATATCGCCGGTCTTGAACCAGCCGTCGGGCGTATAGCATTCGGCGGTCTTGTCGGGCATATTGTAATAGCCGACCATGACGCCGGGGCTTTTACAGACGATCTCGCCGGTCTCGCCGGCCTGCGCGAAAATACCGTCATCCTTTAATATTGCAAGCTGCACATGTCTGCTGGGGCGGCCGCACTGCTCGTATCTGATCTTCTCGGAGTCTTCATAATCGGCAATGCACAGCGCCGAGACCTCCGTCATACCGTAGGCGTTTAAAAGACGGCAGCCGAGGGTCTTGTCAAACCACTGTATGCAATGGCGCACGCTCGGCGCGCCTGCTATCATGCCGCTGCGCAGGCAGCTTAGGTCGGGCTTCTCGGTAAGGCTTTCGTAATAATCTATCTCTCGTTCGTACATCGTCGCAACGCAGTACTGCACGGAAACGCGCTCCTTTTGGAGCAGCTCCAGAGCCTCGTCAGCTTTGAATTTGCCCGAAAGGACTATTTTCCCGCCTGTTCTGACCGCAACAAGCACGCCCATTATGCCGAACATATGGCAGAGCGGAACGGGAACGTAGGTAACGTCGGTCTCCTTCATGCGATACCGCTCGGCTATATCCATTGAAGGCACGACCAGATTTTTAACGCTCATTATCACGCCCTTTGGGAGGCCGGTCGAGCCGGAAGTACATACAATTATCGATGCATCATCTTCGAGCACCTCAACCTCGCGCTGAGCCGATCGTTCGGCTATCCCGCTCAACGCATACTCTCCGCTGTTTAAGTCTATTTTTATGCACTCCGTCTTGGGAGCTATCCTCTTCAGAACTGCGATCTGCTCATCATCGTAGAAGACCGCGAAGTTCGGTTCAATCGTATCAACCACATGTTGAAGTTCATGCTCTTTGTGCTGCACGTTTATCGGCACAAGCACCGCGCCAATTGCCGCAGCAGCAAAAATCAGCGTAACCATTTCACAACAATTAGGCAGACAAACCAGAATCCTGTCATTCCGGGCTATACCCCTGCCGGCAAGAAAGCCCGCGACGGCTTTAGAGCTTTTTTCAAGCTGCGAATAGGTCATGCGGCTCCTGCCGTCATAGACCGCCTCGCGCTCGGGAGTATTCTTCGCCCAGTGTGACAGCATGAATACATTTAATGTATACATGAGCATGCCTCCTTGTCTGTTTCGGGCAGGTCAGGCCATATCGCTATGGCCTGACCGTTAAAATTACTGTCTGAAGTCTTCGACGGGGCGCTTGTTCACAACACCCTTTTCATAAAGGCCGGCTATCTCTTCATCGCTGTAGCCGAGCTCCTTGAGGATCTCCTCGTTATCCATGCCCATGCTGGGAGCCGCGCGCCAGACCTGTCCGGGGCGGTTTGCCATGTGCGGCATGGGAGCAACACTGTTGACATCAAAGCCGTGGTTGCTCTTGTAGGTGGTGAAGGTACCGCGCATCTTCCAGTGCTCGGTATTGAGTACGTCCTCATAGGTCATTATGCGGGTGCAGGGCACGCTGTGAGCCAGGAGCTCCTTTTCCGCCTCAGCGGCGGTAACGGAGCCGATGTAATCCGCCAGAGCCTTGTCCCATGCGTCGCCGGCGGGAGTTCCTTTGGCGATGATGGAGTTACCCTCGGGATTGAACTCCGAGCCGTACTTGAGGCCGAGCCAGTCGGCGCCCCTGCGCATGGTGTTGCCGCCGATTCCGACAACATAGACGTCCTGACCGTCAGCCGCGGTGAAGGGTCCCCAGCCTGCGATGGTCGCGCTCTGCTTTGACTCGTCGCCGTAGGTGCGTCCATGGGTGGCGTAGTCGGAGAGATAAAGCTGCTGGCGCATCATTATCTCGACCTGTGCGCAGTCGATGCTCTCTCCGACGCCGGTCTTGCAGGCACGGTAGTAGGCCGCCAGCGCGGAGAATGCGATATACATCGCCGCCTGGGCGTCGCAGGAGAAGGGCGCGACGGCGCCGTTGTTCTGATTCATGAAGCCGGAGGCCGCTTGACCGATGGCGTCGTAGCCGCCGCGGGTATAATAGTCGGGATCGCCGTTCTGGCCATAGCCAGAGACATGGACTATAATGAGCTTGGGGTTCCAGCTCCAGAGGACCTCGTCGCTGAGACCCCATTTTGCCAGAGTTCCGGGCTTCCAGCCCTCGATGTAGATATCCGCGTCCTCAAGTATCTTGCGGAATATCTCCTTGCCTTCGGGAGAGGGAATATCCACAGCAAGAGTGCGGCTGTTGCGGCGCTCGATCTCAACGGTAAGGGGAATGCCGGAACGTGAAGTGTCGGGTATCCTGGGATTTTCAAGCCAGATCAGGTCCGCGCCGTGGTCGGCGAGCATGGTAGCGCCCATGGGGCCTGCCATATTAGTCGCACTGTGGACGACCTTGAGGCCGTCAAGCACACCGAAATCGGGCTTGTTTGGATTTTTCCACATGATTTTATCGCTCCTTTATTTTTTCTTGTACTTTTTAATGATCTGACGGCCCGCGATATGTACCATTACCTCGTTGGTGCCGCCAGCGAACTGCCAGCCGCGGGAATCCTGCCAGCAGCGGGAGACTCTGGTCTCGGTGGTGTAACCGATGCCGCCGTGGATCTGCATGGCGTCGCTGCACACCTCGGTTGCGGCCTTGCAGATATAGCGCTTTGCAAGGGCGGAATCGAGCCTGATGGAGATACCGTTATCATGCTCCCATGCGCACTTATAGAGCATGTTCTGCATGTTGATGATCTTGATCTCCATGTCGGTCAGCATCTGCTGGATCTGCTGGAATTTATAGATGGGCTGGTTGAACTGGATCCTCTGCTCGGCATAAGCCGCGGCGTCCTCCATGGCGGCCTCGGCAAGACCCAGAGCCTGAGCGGCGATAAGCAGGCGCTCGACCTCGAAGTTCTGCATGAGCTGAAGGAAGCCCTTGCCGCGCTCACCTACGAGGCAGGAGTCGTCACACTCGACATTGTCGATGTACATCTCGCAGAAGGATGTGGTACTCTGACCTATTTTGTGCAGTCTGGAGGTCGAAATACCCTTTGTCTCCAGCGGGACCATGTACATGGACATATTCCTGTTCTCGCGGGCGGGATCCTCCTCCTTTGCCACGATGATGGTCATGGGGGAAACGTCGCCATGGGTGACGAAGGTCTTGGTGCCGTTGAGGACGACCTTATCGCCGACGCGCTTGGCGGTGGTGGTCATGGAGCTGTTGTCAGAGCCCGCCTGAGGCTCGGAAATGGCAAGGGAGAAGCAGGACTGGCCGGTCTGTTCGTAAGCGTCCATCGCCGCCCTGATCTGCTCGGGGGTGCCCAGCAGCACCATATCGTACATATTGAGGATGTTGGAGATGAAGGGCATCGTGCCGCCGGTAAGGCGGGAGATCTCCTTTGCGAACATCATGAGCGTTACCATGTCGCAGGGGGTGCCGCCGTATTCCTCGGGGATGCCGAGGAAGCCGAAGCCTGCCTCGACGAAGGCCTTGCAGACCTCCGTGGGCACCTCGTGCTGCTCGTACCACTTCTTAACTTCGCTTTCGGGAGCATATCTGCTCATAAACTCTTCAAGGCTCTCAAGCAGGAGCTCCTGCTCCTCGGTAATTTTAAAATCCATGGGTTCTCCTTTTTATTCTCTGGTAGTTCTGTTTTTTTATAGCTTCGCCTTAGTTATCCTCGCCCAGCCTGGGAAATGGCTTTTCAAAGTCAAGGAAGCTGCCCGAGCCGGTGTAGTGCGTGGAAACATAGTCAAGTCCCCATTTGTGCTCTATGAGCTTGCGCTCGCGGACATATTCGGAGCCTTTCAGCTCACTTACATGCAGAACGGGGGACATACAGCAGTCGACCTTTTTGGAAAACTCGACCCATTCATCGAAGCTGCGCTCGTTAAACAGCTCCGTGACCTCTCTGTAATAGGGGTTTTCGGGAGAAGCCTTCGTGTGCTGCTGCGGGATGAGGTGTTCTTTCCCTGCAGCCTTGCAGAAGTTTGCAAAAAACTTCTCCTCCAGTGCGCACAGGGACATATAGCGGCCGTCGGAGGTTTTGAATATGCCGTAGCCGATACCGTGGTCGTTTATCCCGTGCTCGGCGCCGCAGGCGGAATTATGGCACACGTGCAGACCCATACAGGACAGCATCGCGTCCGTCATTGAAAGGTCGATGTACGAGCCCCTGCCGGTTCGCGCGCTTTTGACAAGTCCGGCGAGGACGGCCTCGCTGGCGGCAAAGCCCGTCACCAGATCCGCTATCGCCATGTGGGGCTTTATCGGCGCGCCGCCGTTGTCCAGAAGCTGGTCGAGAGCTCCGGAAAGGGACATATAGTTCAGGTCGTGCCCCGCAAGGTGGGATATGGAGGTGTTCTGGCCGTAGCCGGTTATGGAGACATAGGTGACCGAAGGGTTGAGGGCGGATATGGTCTCGTAATCGATGCCGAGCCGAGCCGTAACGCCCGGTCGGAAGCTCTCAACAATGGCGTCGGCGCTTTTTGCAAGCTCGTAGAAGCGCTCTCTGTCCTCCAAATCCTTGAGGTTCAGGCTTATGCTTTTTTTGCCGCGGCTCATCGAACGGAAGATAACGCCCTCGGCTCCGTCAACTGTATCCATATATCTCGCGGGGTCGCCGTTTTTATCCTCTATCTTGAGGACCTCCGCGCCGCGCTCTGCAAGGCGGAGCGTGGCGAAGGGGCCGGGAAAATATCGGGTAAGATCTAATATTCTTATGCCGTTAAGCATACCGCTCATCCTTTCGGATCAGACTTCTCTGGGCAGGCTCTTTGCGCTTACGCGGGCTGCATATGCGAAGATCAGGCAGATAACGCTGAGCACGACGCCGATGATGAACACCGCCTCGTAGCCGCCGGTCCAGTCAACGACATAGCCGAAGAGGGTCGATCCAATAGCGGAGCAGAAGGTACCGAAGCTCATTGCGTTGGAGTAGATGGTAGCAGAATCCTTGCCGTTGCCGAAGCACTTGCGGCTGATGACCGGTGAGATAACGGCACAGGAGCCGTGGCACATGCCGTACATGAAGATGAACACCAGCAGCATCGTTACTCCGAGGCCGGCGCCAAAAAGGAGCGCTGCGCCCATTGAGATGATGCCGAAGCCGTAGGAGCAGATGATGGCGGTCTTGTAGCTCTTATCGGAGAGCCAGCCGAGGCCGATCTTGCCCGCGAGCTGTCCCCACATCGCAGCGGAGCTGATGGAGGCGGCGATAACGAGATCGTATCCCAGAGAGGTGGCGTAAGAGGTCCAGTAGAAGTTGACGCAGGTGATGAAGGAGATAGCGCCGCAGACGATGGCCAGGAAATAGAACGCCTTGCTCTTCATTGCGACCTTGAGTGCAACGCCAGCGGAAACGGGGTTGTTTGCAGCGGCTGCCGCGCCCTCGGCTGCCTCTTCAAAGCCATAGGGCACCTGACCCTTGTCAGCGGGATAGCTGCGGAGCATGAAGACGGAGGGGAGAATGATGAACGCGCCGGAGATGGCCGCCTCGATCCAGTAAGCGGTCCTCCAGGAGGTGGCTGCGATTATGGCCGCCATGCCGGGCTGGAGAACGATGCCCGCTATGCCGGAGAAGGCCATCGCAAGGCCTATGAAGAAGCCGGCTCTCTTATTGAACCAGCGATTGATCATGGTGGGGACGACGATGTACATGGGACCGGCGACGCCGAAGCCCTGAATAGCGGCAGCTATGTAGATCACAATAAGGTTTGGTGCGATGGCGAACATTGCAAAAGAAATCGCAACGCAGGCGCCGCAGAGGGTCATTACCCTACGGATGTCGGTCTTGGCGACCATTTTGCCCAGAACAGGCAGAGAGAAGGACATCACAAGGCAGACGATTGTCATGTAAATGGAGAAGGTACCCTTGCCTACTCCGAAGGATTCAGCGACAACGGCGTAGAAAACGCCCGCAGTGCTGAATACGATGCCGACGCCGCCGAAGACGATCAGGCAGCAGGCTATCGCGATAACTGTTGAATAACTGGATTTTTTCTCGTTGATCACTATAATTCACTCCTTATAATTTTCCGCAATATTTCTGTTTGGAATAACTTTGCGACCTCTCGGTCCTTTTATACATTGGGATCCTGTTCCTGACTGAGTTGTTTTTGTGGGACTTATGATTTTTCCGTCAAAGCGATTTGGGAAGACCCCCGCGTCAGGCGGCGGGCGCCGGTTTCCCGGTCTGCCGGACTTTTTGCTTCACCTCCATGCATGTCACGGCAAATAATAGGCTGCGTTGATTTCATCGCTTGTTATTTTCATAACGCAAGAAGTATGCCAGCTAAGGAGGCGGCGGAAAAGGCAGCAGAATATTTGTCGGGAAATTAACTTTTTTGTTTGTTTGCCTAAAAACAAGCAAACATTTTTGTGAATTTTTTATGTGCGGTTTTCCTGCTAAAGGAAAATAAAAATTCGTCGAAAAAAATTTTTTTCGGGAGCTTGTATAAGCGAATTGGACAATTATTTGACAATATAGAGCATAGTTGAACAGCTAAAGGTGTTCAATTTTGTTCATTATTTTCGCCAAAAATTTGCTCCAAAATTGTCAAAAAAATATACGACTTGACGAATTCCGATAAATGTCGTACAATTTTTGTGAACAAAAGTGTTTTGTTGTGGATTTGTGCGCATTTAGCAAAGCCCCCTGTACAAATTTGCACAACCATTTATTGTTTCGCGCAGTGAAGCTATAACAATTCGCCGTTTCCGGCGTCCGCCGCGCAAACGGGGAGCCGAAAAGCATTAAACCAAAAAACAGTTGCAAAGCTGCTATTCTTACCGTTAGGAGTTTTTGACCATGGAACTTATCGATATGTTCTCTACCGACCGCGATCAGTTTTTGAACGCCCTGAAGCAGCGCCTCATCTCCGGCGAGGCGGTGGATCTGCACGGCGAATACAGGGAGCTTATGGGTGAATGGAAGGAGTCTATCCGCGTTCTGGACGGAAAGAATCTCTCAAGTCTTTCGGACAAGCAGCGGGACACCTCGGTTTTCCATCGCGTTTCGGAATTCACAAAGTACAAGCTTGCGTATCTGGACTCTTACACGCTCGCCCGCGAAAACGCCCTCACCGCGCTGGGATGCGTTATCCTCTATCTGGATTACGAGCTCTCCGCCTTCCGCGTCGCGGGCAGCTCCGAGCTGCGCGACGAGCTGCGTAAAAAGGGCATACGCCACGGCACCTGCTTTAAGAGGAATAATATAGGCATGTTTGTCGCCAATCAGGCGCGCTACGCGAAGGGTCAGACCCTGTGCAGGGTCGGCGAGGAAAACTACCTTGACGTTTTCTCCGATTACGTCTGCTTTGCCCGCTATGAGCAGGAGGCGTTCCGTGATTTCTGGGGCGTCAATGTCGTCATTGCGCCCAAGACCTCGTACTCCCGCGTAATGAAGGCGCAGGTCAACCAGATTCTCGATATGCTGGACATTTCCAATCAGGTCATGTATCCCTTCCAGGAGAGCCGGCTCGAGCTCCTTCAGGCGGCGGCTTACGGCGCTAACGACATGCTCATGCTCGTCGATTGCGGCGGCTATGTGGCGTTCACCTCCGAGACCTTTGAAAAGCGCTTCGGAAAGGGTGCGGAAAAGTGGCCGATGGTCAACATCCGCTCGCTGATGCCGGAGCTTGAGTTCATCATGCAGTATATAAAGGATGGCACCCCTCGGTCAACACGGGAAGTTTTGTTGACCGACGCCTCCGGCTGCAGCCGCTTTTACGTTATCGATTTCCTGCTGCTGAAAAAGCACGACCGGCAGCTTGGCATAAAGTGCATATTCGTGCCCGTTAGCTCGCAGAAGCGCGGTTCAACAAAGGGCTTTGGCCAAAAAACGCGCTACGATTTTGACAGTATAAAGGGCAGCGATCCCAAGCTGCTTGAGATAAAGCGCATTGCGCTCAGCGCCGCCGAGAACACGAGCAGCGTGCTCGTTCAGGGCGAGAGCGGCACCGGCAAGGAGCTCATGGCTCAGGCGATACACGCGGCGAGCGCTAACCGCAGCGGCGCGTTCGTGCCCATAAACTGCGCGGCGATCACTCCCGATCTGCTCACGAGCGAGCTTTTCGGCTACGAGGACGGAGCGTTCACCGGCGCCGTCAAGGGCGGAAAGGCAGGAAAATTCGAGCAGGCCGACGGCGGCACTATCTTCCTCGACGAGATCTCGGAGATGCCGCTGAATATGCAGAGTTCCCTGCTGCGCGTCCTTGAGGACGGCGTTATCTCCCGCGTCGGCGGCAACCGTTATATCTCGCTGAACATCCGTGTTATCGCGGCTACGAATAAGGATCTCTGGAGCTGTGTTCAGGCGGGCACCTTCCGCGCCGACCTGTTCTTCAGGCTCAACATCATTAAAATAACCATCCCGCCTATCAGAGAGAGGCGGGACGACATTGAGCTCATGATGCATCACTTCGCTTCCGTGTTCGCCGAAAGCGGGATATGCACGATAAGCTCCTTTGACCGCGAGGTCATTGAGCTGTTCAGGAATTACGCATGGCCCGGCAATGTGCGAGAGCTGCGCAACGTTATCGAAAGATGCGCAAACTCCTTCAAGGGCGAGGTGCTCACTAAGGACACGATGCCGCCCGATCTCATCACCATGATGATGCAAAATCAGGTCAGCCGCAGAGAGGATACCTCCTTTGCCCGGCAGATATCCGACGAGCCGGAGCGCGTCAGCTGGAAGAAGTACGATAAGCGGCGTATCGCGGCTTTAATGGAGAAGTATAACGGCAACAAGTCGAAGGTCGCCAAGGAGCTGGGCCTTTCAAGAGGCACGCTTTATAAAAAGCTCAGAGAGTTCGGCTTTGAGGGCTGACGCCGGTTTAAGGGGAACCGCTCGATATGTATGATTTAAAGACTTTAAACAAGCAAAAACAAAAGCTCAATATCGACCGCAGACTCATCCAGAGCATCGACGTTCTGCAAATGACAGAGCAGGAGCTCTCGGAATACATTCTCAGCGAGGCCGAAGCAAACCCCTCTCTGGATATGGACGCGCTGTACGCCGAGGGTTCGCCCATAAAATTTCGCGAGAAGGCCGAGTGGCTTTATAAGCACCGCAGAAGCGAGCCGCGCTCCCGCTCACCTGATGAGGACGACGGCAGACCAGACCCGCTCGACGCCGAATGTACCGACGACATGCAGGGCTCCCTGAAGTGGTTTTTGCTCTCCCAGCTGAAGTCCGAGGAGCTCGACGGCGAAAACGAGAAGATTTTCGGCTTTCTCATCGAATGTACGGACGAAAAGGGTTATCTGGACCTTGACCCCTCGGAGGCCGCCGCGCTTCTCGGAGTTGAGGAAAAGACGGTCGAGAGCTGCCTTTGCCGGCTGCGGAGCCTTCAGCCGGCGGGCATATGCGCCAAGGATCTGCGAGGCTGCCTGCTTGCGCAGATACGCCGCACGCCGGAAGAGACCGCGGCGAGAGCCATAATAGAAAATCACCTCGGCGACTTTGCCAGGGGCCATTATTCGCTGATCTCAAAAAAGCTGGGCATACCGGTGAACGAGGTGTACAGAGCCTGTGAGAAGATAAAGAAGCTCTCTCCCGTGCCCGCCTCCGGCCTGCCGGCAAAGTCCGCTACGGAATACCTTGTTCCGGACGCAATGGTGACGGTCTCCGGCGGCGAGCCCGAGGTTACGCTGTACCGATCCTATACGCCGTATCTTGCCATAAACCCCTACTACCTCGAGCTGTTCAGGGAAACCGACGACCAGAAGGTGAAGGAATACCTCAACGAAAAGCTCGAAGCGGCGCAGCTTCTGATGAAAAACATAAGCCAGCGCGAGAGCACCTTCTTAAGCTGCGTGAAGGTCATTGCCGATATCCAGTGCGACTACTTTGCCGATAAAAACAGCGCGCTCACGCCCATGGCGCTTGACGACGTTGCGTCCCGCGCCGGCGTCCACATATCCACCGTCAGCCGCGCCATACGCGGCAAATACCTGCAGAGCGGCCGCGGCATAGTTCCGCTTCGGAAGCTCTTCTCCCGAAGGCTCGACTCTCATCACGCCGACGACTGCTCTGCGGACATGGCAAAAAAGCTCATAGCCTATTTTGTGGAGGGCGAATCCAAAGCCTCTCCGCTGTCGGACCAGCGGCTGAGCGAGATGCTGTCGGTCAAGGGCGTTATACTTTCGCGGCGCACGGTCGCAAAGTACCGTGAGCAGCTCGGCATCCCGAGCACGCTCAACCGGAGGCAGAAAAGCTTTCAGTGAACAATTGTGTTAATTTTTTTGTTTTATTTTTGGTGCCGAATCCCGAGAATAAACATTTTTAAACAGAAAATGCGTCAAATATTTGGCATGCTTCTTGCTCTTGAAGTGAATGTGTAAAAATTAATGGCTTTTTGAACACTTGTCGACGGTTTTCAGGAGGCCATCAAGCAAAAAATTGATCATGAGGTGAGTTATGAACATCATTACATGTGCGAAAATGGTTCCGGACGACGAGTCGATCGCCTTCAAGTCCAACGGCGAGCTGGACATCGAAAACGCCGGATATACGATAAGCAACTACGATATGAACGCCATCGAGGCCGCAACCCAGATAATTGAAGCCGTCGGCGGCACTCAGGTAGCGCTAAGCGTAGGTCCGAGCAGGATAACCGACTCCAAGTTAAAGAAAAAAATCCTGTCCAGAGGTCCCGACAGCTTCTTTGCCATCACGGATGACAGCATGTCCGTTATGGACGCTTACCAGACGGCGTGCGCGCTTAAGCGCGGCGTTGAGAGGATTGGCGAGTTTGACCTTATCGTCTGCGGCGAGGGCTCGGCAGACTCCTACGCAAAGCAGGTCGGCATGCAGCTCGGCCAGCTTCTGGGCATCCCTGCCGTCAACTGTATCAGCAAAATAACCCCCGAGGAGGGCAAGCTCATCTGCGAGCGCACCCTCGAAAACGAGGTCGACGTCATCGAGGTCCCGCTGCCTGCTGTCATCGCCGTCACCTCCGACATCAACATTACCCGCCTTCCTAACATGAAGGCCATAATGGCCGCCGGCAAGAAGCCCATGACGAACGTTCCCACCGGAGAGCTCGAGGGTGTTGATGCATCGCTGGAGGAGATATCACTGCTTCAGCCCAAGCAGACCGGACGAAAAATGGATATCGTCAAGGGCGATTCCGACGAGGAAATCGCGCTGTTCATATCCAAGATTGCAGAAGAACTTAAGTAAGGTAGGTGGACGAAATGAGAGCATTTATATTTGCCGAAAATAAAAACAGCCTGACCGAACTTTGCGCGGGAGCGGCAAAGCTTTGGGAGAGCGTCGAGTCCGTCGTCGCCGGCCCGACAGACGGGATCCTCGGCTGTGCAAACGTTATATGGACGATAAAAGAAGCTCCCGGCGCGCAGCTTGAAGTTTATACCGAGAGCCTTATCGCACTTATTGAAAAGGAAAAGCCCGAGGTCGTCGTCACGGACACCTCCAGACGCTGCGCCCTTATCTCCGCCCGCGTCGCGGCGGCGCTCGGCACGAGCGTAATTTCCGAGCCGTTTTCCATTACCCGGGATTGCCGCACCGAAAGGCTGGTGTACGGCGGCGCCGCGGTAAACACCGAAAAGCCGCTGGGCAGCATCGCTGTCATAAAAGCGAACGCGTCCGCATTCGGCGAAGCGGAAAAGCCGGAGCTCGACTCCGTCGTCAGGGAGGCCGAATTTATTGAGCCGGCATGGCGCATCAAGGTTCTTGAGCGCGTCGAAAAGCCCGAGACCTCCGTCAGGCTGGACAAGGCAAAGCGCGTCATAGCCGTCGGCAGAGGCATAGCCGAGGAAAAGGATCTTGCCGCCGTGCGCGAGCTTGCAGCGATCATCGGAGCCGAAGTCGGCTGCACCCGTCCTGTCGCCGAGGGCGAGGGCTGGATGCCAAAGGAAAACTACATCGGCGTTTCCGGAGTCATGCTCAACGCCGACATGTACATGGGCATCGGCGTTTCCGGCCAGATCCAGCACACCGTCGGCGCGAACGGCTCCAAGGTATTCATTGCGATAAACAAGGACGAGAACGCCCCTATATTCAAGCAGGCCGACTACGGCATCGTCGCGGACCTGTATAAGGTCCTCCCCGCCCTCATTGAGCATATGAAAGGAGAGTAACATGAGCTCTGTAAACAGTGTTATATCCGCCCTATCGCAGCTGCTGGGCGAGAACCGCGCTCTGACGGGAGGCGCCATAGGCGCAGATTACGCACATGACGAGCTGCCGGGAGGCGCAGCCTTCGCGCCGGACATGGTGTGCGTCGCCCAAAGCACCGAGGACGTAAGCGCGGTGCTGCGTATATGCAATGAAGCGGACGTACCCGTAACAGTGCGCGGCGCGGGCACCGGTAAGGCCGGCGGCAGCGTTCCCATAAAAGGCGGCGTTGTCCTCTCCGTCAAGGAGATGGATAAGGTCCTCGGCATTGACGAGGCTGCAAAGACCATCACCGTCCAGTCCGGCGTACTGCTCCAAGACGTTAAGTCCGAAGCGGCAAAGCACGGTCTGTACTATCCCCCCGACCCCGGCGAAAAAACAGCCACGATCGGCGGCAACGCCTCCACCGGTGCGGGCGGCCCCTGCGCGGTGAAATACGGATCTACCCGAGATTACATTGCGGATGCTGTTATCGTCCTTGCCGACGGCTCCATAGCAAAGCTCTCGGATAAGCCCGAATATGCCGAGGTCATCGGCAGCGAGGGTACGCTTGGCATCATCACAGAGCTGACGCTCAGGCTGCTTGACAAGCCTGCGGCCGACGTTACACTGCTCCTGCCTTTCATGGATGCCGAAGGCTGCATCGCGGCGGCTGATAAAATAAAGGCGGCGGGCTTTGAGCCCGCGGTACTCGAGTACCTTGACACGGACATCGTTGAATTCTCCGGCAAGGTCACCGGAAACCCCGTCTTCCCCGTTGAGATGGACGGCGAGAGGGTCGGCGCAACGCTTATGGTCACAATCGAGGGCGAGAACGATGACGATCTGGATGAGAAGATGGAGGCTGTCGCGGAGCTGTCCGAGGAACTGGAATGCCTAGATATCCTTGTCGTCGATACCGTATCCCTCAAGCGCGACGTCTGGGACGCGCACGACGCATTCCATACCTCCATGGAGACTGTCAAGAGCGAGGGCGAGCTTAACGTTGACATTCCCGCAGAACATATGGCGGAGCTTGTGTGCTTTGCCAAGACGCAGGGCGAAGAAAAGGGACTTTCCGTTATGACTTATGGCCATGCCGGCAGCGGCGGACTGCACATCCACGCGGTATCCGATGCCGCGAAAGACGAATTTGCCCCCGCAATGGCTGAGCTTGCCGAAGCGGTGTACAAAAAATGCGCAGAGCTCGGCGGCAGCATCGTCGGCGAATACGGCGTGGGCTATGCAAAGCGCGAGGCTTTCGGCGAGCTTGCACCCGAGCGCCGCGCCGAAATGGCCGCGGCAAAGGCAGCGCTTGACCCCAAAGGCATACTCAATCCCGGAAAGGTGGTATGAAAAATGCTTAAAATATTATGCTGCGTAAAGCAGGTGCCGGACGTCGACCAAATGCGCATGGACCCCGAAACTGGGCTTCTCATCCGCGCGGGAGTGCCTGCGATACTTAATCCTCTGGACGCAAATGCGCTGTCGGCAGCCGTCAAGGTCAAGGAGACCTACGGCGCGGAGATAACGCTGATAACCATGGGACCTCCCAACGCGGAGGCTGCGCTGCGCGAATGCCTCGCCGTCGGCGCGGACAAGGCCGTTCTTGTTACCGACAGAGCCTTCGGCAACGCCGACACTCTGGCCACCAGCTATTCCATAGCATCCGCCGCAAAGCTTGAGGGAGAATTTGACCTCATCTTCTGCGGTAAGGAGACGCTCGACGGTGCCACCGGTCAGATGGGCGCTCAGCTTGCCGAGCGCTTTGACGCGGCTCAGATCACCAGTGCCAGCCTGATAAAATCCATTGACCTTGAAAACAGAACCATGGTAGTCGAGAGAGAGCTTGAGACCGGCATTGAAACGCTCGAGGTCTCCATGCCTTGTCTGCTTACCATGGAAAAGACTCATTACCCAGTCCGCATCCCCAACCTCAAGGGCAAAATGGCCGCTAAAAAGGCTGCTATCACCACCGTAACCGCCGACGATATTCCCGGGCTTGACCGCGGCCGCATCGGCGACCCCGGTTCTCCCACCAAGGTTCCCCGTATGTTCCCGCCCGTACTGCCCGAGCCCGGCATGATACTCGACGAGGGCAGCCTTGAGGCAAACGTCGCAAAGCTCTTTGAGCTCATTAAAGACTGAGGAGGCGGCAGATCATGCAAAAAACAGATTACAAAAATATGTGGGTATACATAGAGCATACCGCGGGTGTGGTACACCCCGTTGCTCTGGAGCTCTGCTGCGAAGTGCGCAAGCTCTGCGACAAGAGTGGAGACAAGCTGATTGCAGTCGTTGCCGGCGCACTTCCCAACGAGGAGTATGAAAAAATAGAAGAATGCGGCGTTGACGGCTTCATCAAGGTCAGCGGCACCGGCTATGAGAGGTACAATACTGAGGCATTTACAAACCTTTTCACCGTGCTGTGCGAAAAGCACAAGCCCTCGGCGGTATTTGTCGGCGGCACTACCAACGGACGTGACTTTGCTCCCCGCTTTGCCGCACGTCTGGAGACGGGCTGCACCAGCGACGCCACCGAGATCATCTATAACCCCGACACTACCGACATTGAGTTTGTCGAACCCGCAGCCGGGGGCAAGATTATGGCTGTCATCACCATCCCTGTGCTCCGTCCCCAAGTGGGCACAATCCGTCCCGGCACTTTCAACTATGCTCCCACGGGCAAAAAGACCGTCATTGAGAACATCCACGAGGAAATCAGCTTTGACCAAGCCGCAATCCGCACAAAGTTCATTGACTTCGCGGCAGACGCCTTTGACCCTGAGCTTGACATTGCAAACTGCGAGACCATTGTATGCGTCGGCAGTCCCGTTAAGGGGGAGAGCCTGCCCAAGTATCGGGAGCTTGCAAATCTCCTCGGAGGCAAGCTTGCCTGCACAAGACCCGTTGTTGACCGCGAGCTTCTGCCTTATAAGCTTCAGGTCGGTCAGTCCGGCGTCATGATAAAGCCCAAGCTGTACATAGGCTTCGGCGTATCGGGCGCTGTGAACCATGTGACGGGCGTTGACGCGGGCAAGTTCATCGCCGTCAACACCGACCCCAAGGCCGCTATTTTTAACTACTGCGACTACGGCATCATCGGCGACATGGACGAGGTCTGCGATCAGATGATAGCCATGCTGAAATGATACCCCTGCCGGCAGCGCCGATATGCTCGGCCGCGTGAACTGACTATTTCCGAGCGCTTACTTTCAAACCTCCCATTGTTATACTACTCCTTTCTTCCTTTTTAAAGTTCACAGCCGGCTTTCCAATTTTAAGCCCTGCTCATCTCTCCCGAGCAGGGCTTATTCAATGAAAAAAGACCGTTCCGACATGATGACCTAAACCTAAAAACGGATAATGGGCAAATTCCCTCCTGACGTTTGCTTTCCTACATCAGGGGAGATTTGCCCATTATCCGTCTTTTGCGGTGAGATTCACTTGCCGCGCCCGCGGGGGAGGTAAGCGGCTTCTTAATGCAGATATCTACATTACATTTCCATTCGCAAGTATTCTCTCAGAACAGCCAGTCCTTTTTCAAGCTTTCGCATGCTTCCGGCAGAGCTGATAGAAATTCTTAAAAACGCCTCGCCATCCTTTTTTGCAACCGCAAATCTGTCTGAATGGAATACTACTATACCCCTATTCAGCAGATCTTCTTCCACCTGCCTGTACGACTTATCTGAGTGCAGGGGTATCCATTGAAAAAAACAGCACTTGCTGCGGGTCTCAAGCTCCGGAAAATATGTTTTACAAAGAGCTGTTGCATTTTTGCATGAGCTGTATTTATACTTTGCGAGCTTATACGCGTCGCCGTTCAGTATAAGCTCGGTGATTATTTCAGCATCCAGTGATGAGGTCTTGACGTTTATATTGAAAAGACCATGGCGTATCTGCGCTTTGAACTGCTCGGAGTATGCCAAAAATGCAATACGCAGCCCGGGACAAAGGCTTTTTGAAGTGCTGCATATGTAAACTCCGTTTTCCGGAACACGGTCGAACAAAGACCGTGTTTTTTTGCCCTCAGCCGCAGATATCCATGAGCCGATATCATCTTCGATAAGAAGGAGATCCTCACTGCGTATCACCTCTGCCAGCGCATCGCGCCGAGCTTCGGGCATGACAACGGTGGTGGGATTTGCGCAGGAAGGCATAAGGTAAACGCCTTTAATGCGGGATGCTCTGCATTTCTTTTTAAGTTCCTGCGCACTCATGCCGTCTTTATCACCGGGAACGGGTACAAGTGTTATGCCCAACATCTTTGCCATCTCTATGAAATTTGCGTAAGTATATTCATCCACGGCGATGCAGTCATGCGCAGAGAACAGCGACATCAAGACGATGGTAAGCGCATTCTGACCGCCGGAAACGATGGCTGTATGCTCAATGTCGGTATGTACGCCGAGCTGCTCCATCCAGCGCACACCGGCCATACGCTGATAAGGAAAACCGGAAGGATGCGAATAGTCCAGCAGCTCATGCAGCCTGCCGCTTTCCATGACCGATTTTGCCGCTTTTTCGATCAGCGCGCTGTATTCGCTGAAACTGTTAAGCGACCCCATATCTATCTCGGAGTATTCCTCGTCTGAGATATATAGCGTGGCGTCTTTATCTATCTGCTCGGCAACAAAAGTACCCTTTCCCATGGTACCGTAAATAAGCCCCTTTTTCTTGCAGATATCATAAACCTTGGTGATACTTGTATAGTGCATATCAAGATAATCCGCTATCTCACGCTGTGGAGGCAGCTTCGTGCCGGGCTTGAGCAGGCCGGTCTTTATGCGCATCTCGAGGTCATCCGCCAGAGCCTGACAGTATGGCGGCTTTAGCGCGTCTCTGTCCGGCTTCCATGACAGGGGATAATTATCAAATGTATTTATCGGCATGGGCTTCTCCTTTGCGAATTGTAATTCATACACTTTTAATATTGTATGAATTATATCATGGTGCTACAATCATTGCAAGACGATATAGAGGAGAAATATTTCATGAAAAACAGAAAACTGCTCGGGCATGTGTTTGCCCTGCTGTCCGTGATCTTGTGGGGCACGTCGTTCATAGTCAGCAAAAACCTGATGGAAACGGTATCTCCGGTTCAGCTCATGTGGCTACGATTTGTTATAGCATATATTGCTCTCTGGATTCTGCACCCGAGATGGTACTTCAACACAAAAGACGAGCTGATGTTCCTGCTGATCTCGCTCTTTGCAAACACGCTGTACTTTTTGACGGAAAATACGGCGCTCAAGCTGACGCAGACGTCCAATGTGAGCATCCTTGTAACCACGGCTCCCATATTTGCGGCGGTTATACTGCGCCTTTTCGGAAAGTCAGAGCGCATCACAGGCAGGCAGCTATTGGGCTTCGCAGTTGCTTTTGCCGGAGTCATACTTGTTGTGTTTAACGGCGTGATCAATCTGCGGCTTAGCCCGAAAGGTGATCTGCTCGCATTAGCCGCCGCCTTTTCGTGGGCTGTTTACGGCACGCTTGTTCGTCGATCATCGGAAAAATTCAACAGCTTTCTAATAACAAGAAAGCTTATGTTTTACGGAATCATTACATCCTTTCCGATATTGATATCCGAAAATGCGCAATTTGAATTCTCGGCTATTTTTTCAACAGCGAACATTCTCAGCCTGCTTTACCTCGGCGTAATATGCAGTGCGATATGTTACATGATGTGGAACAGCGCCATAAAACAGATAGGAGTATTGAAAACCAATATCTATATGTATGCGGTGCCCATGGTAACGCTTATAGCGGGGGCGGTGTTCCTGAATGAGACCGTGACATTGCTGGGCGTTGCGGGCATTGTGCTTGTGATTATCGGCATGGCGCTAAGCAACCTGAAAGAAGCAAAGAAGGAATAAACTATGGATATAGCTTTGACAGGGACAGCGGGGCTTGTTTTATATGCCGCTTTTTTTCTGGCGGGTATGATGGACGCCGTAATCGGCGGCGGAGGACTTATAACTATGCCGTCGTTCCTTGCGGTTGGCTTCCCTGCGCGCTATATATCCGGTACCACAATCTGCGCCGGCTGTCCGGGCTCATTCATTTCGTTTGGCAAATTTGCGGCAAGCGGGCAAGTAGACTGGCGTTCCGCTTTGCCCGCCGTTCCTACGGCCATAATAGGTTCGCTTCTGGGAGCAAGACTGAATGTCTGCATTTCGGAAGATGCGCTTGAGAAAATCATGGTAGTTTTGATACCCGTAGTCGCGGTTATCATGATTTTCAATAAAGACCTCGGAGAAGAAGACCTGTCGGGAACTTTCAGCAAGAGACGGCTTTACTTTCAGTCTGCAATTATTGGGCTTGCCGTCGGAACATACCACGGCTTCTATTCCGTAGGCGCGGGTATGTTTTACATTCTGGCATTCGCTTTGATAAACAAAATGAAGCTTACGCTTGCGTCAGGCAATGCAAAGCTCGTCGTGATTTCCGCAAATATATCCGGCACATTGACCTATGCTTTTTCTGACGCCGTTGTTTGGAAGCTGGCTTTACCGGCAATGGCCTTCAACATTGCCGGAAACTATCTTGGCGCACGGCTTGCATTATCTAAAGGGGCAAAGATCATACGGCCAATGTTCTATGTAGTTATAGCGCTTTTGATGGCGACTGTATTGATCAGACTGCTTACTTAACATTGCCGGTTTTGAAGCGGTCTTTTCCGCTGCGGCGAAAAACTCTGCAAGGCTTGCCCACAAATTAAAAAAGACCGTTCCCTCGGGAACGGTCTTTTTTAATGCTAAGTAATAAATTACTTGATCTCGACGGATGCGCCGACGGCCTCGAGCTGAGCCTTGAGAGCCTCTGCGTCTTCCTTGGAGACTGCTTCCTTGACGGCCACGGGAGCCTTCTCGACCATTGCCTTTGCCTCTGCAAGGCCAAGGCCGGTGATGCCGCGGATCTCCTTGATGACCTTGATCTTCTCTGCGCCGAAGCTGGTCATAACAACGTCGAACTCGGTCTTTTCTGCGACAGCCTCTGCTGCGCCGCCTGCTGCGGGAGCTGCTGCTGCAACTGCGGAGACGCCGAAGGTCTCGCAAATCTCATCGACGAGCTCCTTGAGCTCGAGAACGGAAAGAGCCTTGATCTCATCGATCATGGCGGTGATTTTTTCGCTTGCCATTATTAATTTCCTCCAAATTTGTTTTTTGTCAGCAGCCTGTTATTCTGCTGCTTCTGCGGGTGCGGCCTCTGCTGCGCCGCCCTTCTGCTCGATGACCTCCGTCAGGCATACTGCCAGACCGCCCATGATGGCGTTCAGGGAACCTGCCAGCTTTGCGTACAGATCGTTCTTGGAAGTCAGTGCGGATAGCTCCGCGATCTCCTGCTCATTCAGGATCTTGCCCTCAAGAAAGGCAGCCTTGACGTTGAACTTTTCGTTCAGCTTCTTGGAATAATCGCTGATGATGCGGAAGGGTGCGATGGGATCGCCGCTGCTGGTAGCCAGAGAAGTGCTGCCGTTCAGGATGGGGTCAAGCTCGTTCATGCCGACCTTATCGATAGCGATCCTGGTAAGGGTGTTCTTGACGACGGTGTAGTCGACGCCTTCCTTGCGCATTTCGGTACGAAGTGCGGTATCCTCGGCAACGGTGATACCCTGATAGTCCACGAAGATACCGGAGCTCGCGCCCTTTATGCGCTCGACGAGTGCTTCCACGACCGCCTGCTTCTCGCTGAGAACTTTTGCGTTAGGCATGTGTGTTTTTTCACCTCCACACTTTTGATCCGCGCCCGTTAGATAAAGAAAAAAGCCTCCCTGTCCGCAGACATGGAGGCTTGAAGCATTCAAAAATTGATGCCTTCCTCGGCAGGATTTACACTGAAAGCCACCTGCTGTCTTTGGAGCGCTCGAATAAAATATCAGATTTCCTCTTATTTGTCAAGGCTTTTCGGCAAATTTTATCGGCGAAGCTCCATTAATTTGCCGTACAGCGTGTCCGAACGGCAGATAGCCGTCATGACGAGGGTCTGGATGATGAGCATCGCGCCGAACTCGGCAAGCCGAGTGACGAGCAGAGGCCCGAACTTAGGCCCGAACACTATGGATATCATCGCCGTGTTCAGAACGAGCGTCACGGTAAGCCCGTTTGTGAGCGCGGCAAGAAAGCACTGCTTCAGTCCCGGGCGGTTTTTATATAGAAACAGCCCGAAGAAAAGTCCCGTCAAAGCCGCCGTCACGGTAAAGCCCGGGAAGTAGGCTCCCGTGGGGAACAGCAGCGAACCGGCAAGATCGCCCAGCGCCGCGCAAAGCGCCGCCCATGCGGGGCCGTAGAGCATTGCGCAGACCGCGATTGCGGCAAAGCCCAGCCCTACCTTGGCGATTAGAATATTGAGCGCCAGCAGCCGTGAGAAAACCACATCTATGGCTATGAGCATGGCGCTTACCACTATCATTTTTGTGTTTATTTTCATATTATTACCACCGCCAAAAGATTGACTCCCATATGGAAGAATATACACGTCCACACCGACCCGCTCTGCTCGTATATCCAGCAAAGCGTGATGGCGGCGGGGATATACTGGATCGCCATCAGCAGGTAGCTTATATCCCACAGGGCAAGGGCATACTGCCACACATGGTAGATGCAGAAGACGAAAACGCACACGCCGTAGGCGAGCCACCGGCCCTTGCGATAGAGCCCGCAGAACAGGCCGCCGCGAAAAAGTGCTTCCTCCGCAACAGGCGCGAGGAACACCGTCATTGCGATTATAATGCCTCGGTTTTCGCCGAACATGTCTTTGATGGCGTCCTGATTCAGATTATCGCTTCCCAGCCCCAGCGCGCCCATGATGAGCCCAACGGCGGTGGACAGCACAAAGTACATCACGATGCCGAGACCGAAGCTCCTCAGACATCCGAAAATATTATCGATCAGCGTATCGAAGCTGCGGCGCAGATAGCGGCCCAACAGGAGAAAGACCAGCGCTGTCGTGACGGCGTAGTACAGCAGATTCGACTGCGTTACCGTCATAAGCTGCGGATACAGCGACAGCAGGACGGAAATCGCTATCGGAAACAGCAGCATATGCAGCAGCAAAAGTATCATTGCGCTCCAGAACTCGGTTTTTTTCAGATAATCCCGCATCAGCCTCTCGCTTTCTGCTGAAGCTCGCTCAGCATGTTCAGAGCCTCCAGAGGAGTCAGTGAATTTATATCGGTGCTTCTTAATATCCTGCCGACCTCATCGGTACCCGCGTCGGCAAGGCTTATCTGCCCGCAGCCCTCCCTTTCGGGAGCCTTGGGCTCGCTTTTTCCGGCCTCGAGCTCCCTGAGATAGCCCTTGGCCTTGTTTATGACGTTATCGGGCACGCCGGCCAGCTTCGCCACCTCGATGCCGTAGCTGTCGTCGGCCGAGCCCGGCACGATCTTGCGCAGGAACACAAGACTGCCGCCCTGTTTTTTTGCGCTTATGGAGTAGTTGTGCACGCCCTCCACCGCGCCCTCGAGCGCCGACAGCTCATGGTAATGCGTTGCGAACATCGTCTTTGCGCCGAGCTTTTTCTTATCCGCGCAGTATTCCAGTACCGCGCGGGCTATCGCCATGCCGTCATAGGTGGAGGTACCGCGCCCTATCTCGTCGAGGATGAGCAGGCTCTTATTCGTCGCATAGCGCAGGATATCGGCGACCTCGCTCATTTCGAGCATGAAGGTCGACTGACCCGAGGCGAGATCATCCGAGGCTCCGATGCGTGTAAACACCCTGTCTACCACGCCGATGACCGCGCTTTTGGCCGGAACGAAGGAGCCTATCTGCGCCATGAGAACGATGAGCGCGGTCTGGCGCATGTATGTGCTCTTACCGGCCATGTTGGGGCCTGTGACTATGGCTGCGCGGTTGCCCTCGCAGTTGAGGCTAGTGTCATTAGGGACGAACATCACGTCGCTGAGCGTCTGCTCGACGACGGGGTGGCGGCCCTCGCGTATCAGAAGCTCGCCGGAGGTGTCGATCTCTGGCATGCAGTAGCCGTTTCGCACCGCGACCTCAGCAAGAGCGCAGAAAACGTCCAGCCTTGCGACGGCGTCCGCGCTGGCCTGCACCTGCTCGACCTTTTCGGCTATGGTGCGGCACAGATCCATGAAGAACTCGTACTCGAGCTCCTTTATCTTGTCGGCGGCCGTCAGGAGGCTCGTTTCGAGCTCCTTCAGCTCTTGAGTGAAATACCGCTCGTTTGAAACGAGGGTCTGTTTTCTTATGTAATCGTGGGGGATATTGGTCTCTCCGGCGGATTTGGGCACGTCGATGAAGTAGCCGAACACCTTGTTATAGCCCACCTTGAGCTTTTTGATGCCTGTGCGCTGGCGCTCCTTGGCCTCCAGCTCCGCGACGGCCTCCGCGCCGTTATCGCGGATCTTCCGGAGCTTGTCCACCTGCTCTGAGTAACCTGCTCTGAGTATACCGCCCTCGCGCACCGAAAAAGGAGGATCGTCGCAGATCGCCCAGTCTATGCGCATGCGTATCTCATCGAGGACGTCCATGGCGGCGATATCCTTCAGCGCGGCGCTTTTGAAGCCGCCAAGAAGAGAGCATATCTTCGGCAGAGCCCTTGCGCAGTCGGCAAGGCTCAGCAGGTCGCGGCCGTTGGCGGTGCCGTAGACGATGCGGCCTATGAGCCGCTGCATATCGCTTATGCCGCGCAGCAGCTCTATGAGCTCGCCGCGCGTGACGTTATCGCGGAAAAGCTCGTCCACCGCCGCAAGACGGCGCTTTATCGCAACGGGACTCAGTAGCGGACGCTCGAGCCACGACCTGAGCAGCCTTCCTCCCATAGGTGTTCTGGTCTTATCCAGCACCCACAGCAACGAGCCTCGCTTTTCGCCCGTGCGCAGGGATTCCGTCAGTTCAAGGGAGCGGCGGGTCGCCCAGTCCATCTCCATATACCTGCCGCCGCTGAAAAGATCTATGCTACGGATATGCGCCATGTCCATTTTCTGCGTTTCATCGATATACCGCAGCAGCGCTCCGGCGGCGGAGACCGCAGCGGGTACGTCGCCCAGCCCAGCCTTGTCAATGTCGGGCAGGTCGAACTGCTGGCATATGCGGGCGGCGCAGGCCATGAATTCATAATCGTCGCCGCCCATTTCAAGCATACAGCCCAGCCTTTTTCGGGCGAAGTCGGGTATGGTTCCAGTCTCGGCGGCTGCCTTGTTCATGACGAGCTCGCGCGGCGCAAAGCGGCCGAGCTCATTTAAGATATGGCTCACCGTATCCCCCTCAAAGGCCGCGACGCAGAACTCGCCCGTCGATATGTCGCAGAAAGCCGCGCCGCCCCGTCCGGCCTCATAGAACACCGAGCCGAGGTAATTGCTGCGCCCCTCCTCGAGCATGGAGACGTCCGTCACGGTGCCGGGGGTAATGATGCGGATAACGTCGCGCTTGACCAGTCCCTTCGCTGTGGCGGGGTCCTCGATCTGCTCGCATATGGCGACCTTATAGCCCTTGGCGATAAGGCGGGCGATATAGCTCTGGCTGCTGTGATACGGCACACCGCACATGGGCGTGCGCTTTTCCGGATCGGCAACGCCGCGGTCGCGCGTCGTGAGCGCGAGATCCAGCTCCTTTGAGGCGATCTTCGCGTCCTCGTCGAACATCTCGTAAAAATCGCCGAGGCGGAAAAACAGCAGGCAGTCGGAGTGCCGCTCCTTTATTTCGTTATATTGCTTTTTCATCGGCGTCAGTTCAGCCATTTTCTCACCTGTCACTTGACTTTTTTCTCTTCCCTTTCCTGCTCAAGAGCCGCACGGAAGCGCTCGGGGACGAATTTCATGCATTCCTCCCATGTATTGTCGGCGTAATTGAAATAGAAAACGCCCTTCTCGACAAATTCAGGGAACTCGCGGCGCTCTTTGGCGCCAAGCTCATGATCCGACGCGTAGCACCACCACGCGCGGCGGGTCTTTATAAGGCCGCAGCACCGGACGCTGTCCCAATCGAGCCGGTATTCCGAACCCTCCACGCCGCCGGTACGGAAGATAATGCCTGTGCCGGTGAAGGATATGTTTGCAAGTCCGAAGCTGCTCGCGGAAATGAAATTTGCCGAAACGAGCCATATTGCCGAGAGAACCATCGTAACGGCCGCGACGCCGCGCAGGCTCGAAAGCGGCGTGAAGAATCCAAGCGCAAAGACGGCAGCTCCCGCCGCGAGCAGCGCCAGCCCTGCGTAATACAGCGCTTTCACTATGTTTGAGGGGAACCTCAGGCTCTGCGTCACCTGATATCTTTTTAGCTTTTCTTCCTTCATGTACTTTCCACCTCTCCGTAAAGCGCCCATGTATTACTTGAAATTATTTTGACGTCAATGAATTTTCCGATAAGCTCCGTGCCGCCTTTAAGGTGCACGAGCCTGCCTCCGTTGGTGCGGGACGACAGGTTGTACTCGGGCTTTCCCGTCTCGCCGTCGACGAGCACGCGCACTATTCTGCCCTCATACTCGGCGTGCTTCTGCACCGAAACGCGGTTTGCCGCTTCGAGGAGCCTGTCAAAGCGGCGCTGCTTATCCTCGCGCGTCGCCGCGTCCGGCATCTGAGCAGCCGGAGTTCCGACTCGCTTTGAGTATATGAAGGTGAACATCGCGTCATAGCGCACCGCGTCGCACAGCTTAACGGTGTCCTCAAATTCCTCGTCCGTCTCGCCCGGGAAGCCCACGATGATATCCGTCGTGATGACAAGGTCGGGCATGTACTTTCTCGCAAGCTCGACCTGCTTTAAATATTTCTCCGCCGTGTAATTGCGGTTCATGGCCTTCAGGACGCGGTCGTTTCCCGACTGCACGGGCAGATGGAGCTGATGGGCGCACTTATCGCACTCAGCCATGGTCCTGAAAAGCTTCTCCGTCGCGTCCTTGGGATGGCTGGTCATGAACCGGATAAGAAATTCGCCCGGTATGTCGTTTATCATACGAATCAGGTCGGCAAAATCCGTTTCGCCTCCGAGATCCCTGCCGTAGGAGTTGACGTTCTGGCCCAGCAGGGTTATGTCCTTATAACCGCCGGCAACGAGCTGCTGCGCCTCGGCGACTATGTCCTCCGGACGTCGGGAGCGCTCCCTGCCGCGCACATACGGCACTACGCAGTAGGTGCAGAAATTATTGCATCCGTACATGACCGACAGCCATGCCCTGACCTTGCCGTCGCGCTTTAAGGGCATGCCCTCGGCAACAAAGCCGTCGCTGCGGTCGACGGCAAAAACGCGCTTTTTGCCCGTCATCGTCTTTTGCAGAAGCTCCGGAAAGCGCCACAGCTCATGCGGCCCGAAAACCAGATCGACAACGGGGTAGGATTTCTTTATCTTCTCGGCCATGTGCTCCTGCTGCACCATGCAGCCGCACACCGCGATTATCTGACCCGGGCGCTGCTTCTTGCTGTGATTCAGCTGCCCGACGTTTCCCAGCACGCGCATCTCCGCGTGCTCGCGCACGGCGCAGGTGTTCACGACGATAACGTCTGCCTCGAACTCGTTCTGCGTAAAGCCGTAGCCCATCTCGGCGAGATAGCCGCGTATCTTTTCGCTGTCGGCCTCGTTCTGCTGGCAGCCGTAGGTGTCCACCATGGCAAGGGGCTGCCGCCCGGCCCTGCCCGCCGTCTTATCAAATATCTCGGCGCAGATAGCCTCCTGCCGCCGTATCTCGTCAATGCTTATTTCTTTTATCTCGTAAGCCATTTCCATGCTTCCTTCTGCCAGCGTAATTACAATTATTTTAAGTTTATCATAAAACAGGCCGAACTTTCAACTAAAATATCCCGTTCGGGGAGCCGCACCGAAAGTTTTGAGGCTGTTAACAAAAAGCCGGTGGTTTTTTGATAAAAAATAGTATATAATAAATTATTCATAGGCAGGAGAGACTTATATGACTAAGATAAACATACTGCCGCCCTTGGTGGCGGACATGATAGCCGCAGGCGAGGTGGTCGAGAGGCCCGCCTCCGTTATAAAGGAGCTCGTTGAGAACTCCCTTGACGCGGGCGCGAAAAAAATCACCGTCGAGTTCAAAAACGGCGGCGCGACCTACATCCGCGTTACCGACGACGGCTGCGGCATGAGCCCCGAGGACGCGGGCGTCGCCTTCATGCGCCATGCGACGAGCAAGCTGCACGACGAAAAAGGGCTCGAAGCCATAGGCACCATGGGCTTTCGCGGCGAGGCCCTGGCGGCGATATCCGCCGTGAGCCGCATAGAGCTCGTCACCCGCGAAAAGGGTGCGGCGGAGGGCGTCGCCGTGACGGTGCGGGCGGGAGATATCATCGACATGGTGCCCTGCGGCTGCCCCGAGGGAACCAGCATCACCATCCGCGATATCTTCTTCAACACCCCCGCGAGGCTGAAATTTCTGAAAAGCGACCGCGCCGAGGCATCGGCCTGCGCCGCCGCCGCGATGCACTGCGCGCTGGGCAGACCTGAGGTCTCGTTGCGCTGCCTGCGCGACGGCGAGGAGATTTTCTTCACGCCCGGCGACGGCAGGACTGAGTCGGCGGTATACTCCCTGCTGGGCAGGGATCTCGCGGCGTCGATGCTGTCATGCAGAGCCGAGGGCGAGGGCATGGCGGTAGAGGGCTTCGTGTCCTCCCCAGCGGCGGGGCGCGGCAACCGGAGCAATCAGCATTTTTACTGCAACGGTAGATACATAAGATCCGCGCTTTTGCAGGCGGCAGTCGAGCAGGCATACAAGAATACGCTGCTTACAGGCCGCTTCCCCTCCTGCGTTCTCTACCTCAGCCTCAGCCGGGGCGCGGTGGACGTGAACGTGCATCCGGCCAAGACCGAGGTCAAGTTCTCGGACGAGAAGAAGCTGTTCGATCTCGTGTATCAGACCGTGCGCGCGGCCATCGAGCAGGAGAGCAAGCCGCTTGAGATCAGGCTCTCGGAGAGCACCCGCCGCCTTGCCTCGGCTCCCAAGCCGGACTTTTTCAGATCCATGAGCGCCGAGGATTACCGCAAAGCAGCGCCGAAAGCAGACCAGCGCGCCGAGCCGCCGCAGTTCAAAGCCGAGCCCGCCCATTTCGCAGCCTCGCCGTCGAACGCGCAATCTTTCTCCCGAAGTCTGCCGAAATCTGTCGAAACAGGAGTGCGCAAGAGCCCCTCATATATCGGAAAAAGTGTTGAAAATCCAGTTGAAAATGTTGAAAACATCACGGAAAACGCCTGCCGCGTGATAGGCGAAGCGCTGAGCACCTACATCCTTGCCGAGCAGGACGGGGAGCTGCTGCTCATCGACAAGCACGCCGCGCACGAGCGCATAATCTTCGACCGTCTGAAGGCCCAGGGTCGGGAGATCATGAGCCAGACCCTGCTGAGCCCCGTCATAATAAAGCCCACGGCCGAGGATGCCGAGCTCATCGAGAAAAACGCGGAGCTTTTATCCTCGCTTGGCTTTGAGATCGAGCCCTTCGGCGCAAGCGAGCTTGCCATACGCGCCCTTCCGGACGATATTGACATAGGCGAGGCGGAAAGCGCCGTCGAGGAGCTTTGCGATAAGCTGCGCCGGGGCGGCGTCAGCGCTTCAGATGCGCGGGACGAGCTGCTGCACACCGTAGCCTGCAAGGCGGCTATAAAGGCAGGCAGACGGCATGACATAGCGGAGCTTGAGCGCATCGCCGCGGCGGTCGCGGCTGGGGAAGTCAAGTACTGCCCCCACGGCAGGCCGGTATCGGCGCGGCTCACCAAGAAGGAGCTGGATAAATTCTTCAGCCGCATCGTCTGAAAGGAGCCGCCATGCCCCCGAAAATCGTTGTTGTAACAGGCCCGACGGCAACGGGCAAGACCCGCTTCGCGGTCGCGCTGGCAAAGGATTTTGACGGCGAGATCGTTTCCGCCGACTCCATGCAGCTCTACCGCCGCATGGACATAGGCACCGCCAAGGTCACGCCGGCCGAGGCGCAGGGCGTGCCGCACCACATGATCGACGTCGCAGAGCCTTACGAGAGCTATTCCGTCGCCCGCTATGTCCGCGAAGCGGCCGCCTGCATTGAGGATATCCTCTCGCGCGGGAGGCTGCCCATTCTCACCGGCGGCACCAACCTTTACATCGACTCTCTCGTATCCGGCAGGGATTTTGCCGAAAACGAGGGCGATAATGCACTGAGGGAGCGCCTCGGCGCCGAATATGATGAAGTCGGCGGCAAGGCAATGCTCGAAAGGCTGCGCGGCTTCGACCCTGAGAGGGCGGCAAAGCTGCATCCGGCCGACCGGCGGCGCATCATCCGCGCTATCGAGATATATATGCTCAGCGGCAAGACCATGACTCAGCACGACCTTGAGACCAAGTCGGTCCCTCCGCGCTACGACGCTGTGCGAATCGCCCTCGATTTCGAGGACAGGGCACAGCTTTACGAGCGCATCGACCGCCGCGTTGACACGATGGTCGATCAGGGTCTTTTCGATGAGGTCGGGAGGCTTTTGAGCGAAGGCGTTTCTCCCGACGCCACCGCCATGCAGGCCATAGGCTACAAGGAGCCGGCCGCGTTTTTTCGGGGAGAGATCACAAAGGAAGATGCGATCGAGCTCATAAAGCGCGAGTCGCGCCGCTACGCCAAGCGGCAGCTCACATGGCTCAGGCGCGACGACGGCCTTTTCCGCATTCGCTGGGGAGTATCGCCCGATTTTAATGAAGCCCGACGGCTTTCGACGGAATATTTGCACTCGCGTGGTTTATGATATTTTCGTATCGTGTCCGATACGAAAATACATATACAGGAGCTGCAATTATGCAAAAGACACAGAATTTACAGGACGCTTTTCTCAATCAGGTTCGCCGCGACAAGATAAACCTCACGGTTTTTCTCATGAACGGCTTTCAGATGCACGGCATCATACGGGGCTACGACAGCTTCACCGTCGTGCTCGATTCCGACGGCAGGCAGCAGCTTATTTATAAGCACGCCATCTCCACCATCATCCCGCCCAAGCCCGTGGAGCTGAACGAAGACTGATGCGTGGGGCGGGATACCTTCGCTTTGCCGCAGCGGCGCTTTTTCTTGCGCTGGCGGCATACCTCGGGGCGGGCTTCCTGCTGGAGACCAGGGCTCCGGAAACGGTGCGCGCAGAGCGTGTCACCGAAAGCAGCTCGCTCTGCCTTGAGGGCACCGTCATACGCGACGAGCGCTATATCACCTGCTCGGATGATGAGGCTTACCTCCCCTTCCGTACTGGTGAACGCGTCCGCGGCGGCGAGGTCGTCGCCGTCAGGCAGGAAGCGCTGGAGGGCTATCTGAGCTGCCTTGACAGGAAAGACGGCGGACAGCCGGAAAAAGGGGAGCTGCGCGGGCTCATATACGCGCCCTGCGGCGGCTTTTTCAGCAATTATCTGGACGGCTGCGAGGAGCTCAGCCTCGAAAACTTCGACGATTTCACTCCCTTCACGCCCAAAAACGCCGTCGGCAAGATCGTACAGGGCGGCTGGCTTTTCGTCGCCGAAACTAAGGAGGCAGAGCCGCTCCGGCGCGGGCAGCGCGTCACGCTCACGCTGCTTGACAGCTACAGAGCGCAGGTGCTCTCAAATCAGGACGGCAGGCTCATCATCCGCTGCCGCGAGGGTCTTTCCGACGTTCTGAACTCCCGCCGCTTATCGCTTACGATAACGCTCTCGGAAAGCAGCGGGATAAAGGTCCCCCTCGGCGCGATACGGCACGACGGGGATACTGCCTTTGTATATGTTCTCAAGGCGGGGCTTGAGGAGAAATGCCCCGTTGAGATTATTTTTCAAAACGAAAACTACTGCCTTGTACGGGAGGATAAGCTCCGCGAGGGCATGGATATAATATTGCAAAAAGATATATAGAAATAGCTAAGGTGATTAAATATGAGCATTGCCGAAAACGTTAAGCAGGTAAAGGAAAACATGGCCGCCGCGGCGAGACGCTGCGGGAGAGAGCCGGACAGCATCCTCCTGTGCGCGGCGACAAAAATGAACGACGCTGAAAAAGTGCGCGAGGCTATAGCCGCAGGTGTTGACATCTGCGGCGAAAACCGCGTTCAGGAGCTTACCGAGAAGCTCGAACAGGGAGCATACTCCGGCTGCCCTCTGCACTTCATCGGGCACCTCCAGAAAAACAAGGTGAAGTACATCGTGGGCAGGGTCTCCCTCATCCACTCCGCCGACAGCCTTGAGCTCATCGAGGTCATCGATAAGCGGGCGGCCGCCCTGGGCCTCATGCAGGATATACTGCTCGAGGTGAACATCGGCGGCGAAGCGGCAAAGTCCGGCTTCGCGCCTGGGGAGCTTTGGGAAGTTGTCCCTCGCATGTCAGATTTTCCGGCCGTGAGAGTGCGCGGACTTATGGCGATACCCCCAATTTGTGAAAATATGGAGGAAAACCGTCCATATTTTCGCGCAATGAAGCAGCTTTTTATTGACATTGGGGCAAAAAAATACGATAATATCTTTATGGACTTTTTATCTATGGGCATGAGCTCCGACTATGAGGCCGCTATTGAAGAGGGTGCGAACATCGTCCGCGTAGGTACCGGCATTTTCGGCGAGCGCCGCTATGCCCCGAAATAACATAAGGAGGACTACTATGGCTTGGTTTGACAACATAAAAAACGCAATGCATCCCTATGATGATGACTATATAGAGAACGAAGCAAGAGCCGCCGAGGAAGAGTTCGCCGAGGAAGAAGATCCCGCGGTCGAGGAGAGCTTTGAGGAAAAGCAGCCCCGCCCCGTTTTCTCCCGCAGAGAGAGCAAAACCTCTGCGCCGCCTCCCGCTCCCGAGAAGAGCAAGATGAAGCTGCATCTTGTCAACCCCTCCGACTTCGGCGAAGCAGCCGAGATAGCCGACAGCCTGAAGTCCCGCCAGGCGGTCCTCATGAACCTTGAGATGGCCGACGGCGACACGGCCCGCCGCATGATCGACTTTCTGTCCGGCGTCGCCTATGCACTGGGCGGCAGGATAATGCGCGTTTCCGCGCAGGCCTATATCGTCACCCCCACAAACGTCGATCTAGTGGGCGACGCCGTTTCCGATTTTGAAAGCGCCGGCCTGTATTTCTGACGGCTCGGCAGACACAGATAAGGTGGATTTGATATGACTACTCCTCAGGAGATCCGCGGAAAGCGCTTTGCCAGAGGCTTATTCGTCGGATACGATATGGCAGCTATCGACGAATACCTCGAAGAGCTCGCAAACGACTTTGAGGCTCTGCAGGAGGAGAACGCCCTCCTCAGGGGCAAGGTCAGGATCCTTACCGGCAAACTCGAAGAGAGCCGTGTCAAATAAAACGCGCTGAACGCGGCAGACATAAACAACAATTAATCAGCAACTACTGAAAGGTGGATTTAGATATGACTACTCCTCAGGAAATCCGTGAAAAGAGCTTTGACAAGGCCAGAAGCATGTTCGGCGGCTACGACATGGGCGTCATCGACGACTATCTCGAAGAGCTGGCGAACGACTTTGAAGCTCTTCAGAAGGAGAACGCCGTCCTCAAGGGCAAGATGAAGGTCCTTGTCGACAAGATCGAAGAGTACCGCGCCAACGAAAGCGCTCTGAACATGGCCATCCTCTCCGCGCAGAAGCTCAGCGTTCAGATCGAGAACGACGCCCGCGCCCGCAGCGCCGCCATCGTCACCGAGGCCGAGAGCAAGGCCGCTTCCCTCCTCGGGAATATCGACGAAAGGATCGCTCTGGAGGAATCCCGCCTTCAGGCTGCCAAGCTCAGCTCCGCGAAGTTCTTCGAGTCCGTTCGTGAGATGTGCCAGAAGCAGCTTGACACGCTCGACACCATCAGCGCCGCCTCCCGCCTGAATCCCGACAAGGCCTCCGAGGCCATACGAATACCTGCCGAGCCCGCCGCTCCCGCTTCCATGGACGCAGGCAACACTCAGGTGTTCAACTTTGTAAAGGACGAGATCTGAGTTTTTTGCCGAAACATCTGTTTCGGCTTTCGCTGCGTGATAACAGAAGGCGTGCGTATGGGAGATATACCGTCAGCGCGCCTTCTTCATTTTTGATATTGATTGAGAATAACAGAGGAGAAAACACAACATGGCACAGAAATACGATGCAACACTTAACCTGCCCAAGACCGAGTTCCCCATGCGCGCCGGCCTGCCCAAGCGCGAGCCCGAGATGCTCAAGCGCTGGGAGGAGCTGGACATCTATAACGAGCTGCTCAAGAAGAACGAGGGCAAGCCCCTGTTCAACCTCCATGATGGCCCTCCGTTCTCCAACGGCGCCATCCACATGGGTCACGCGCTCAATAAAACGCTCAAGGATTTTATCACCCGCTCCTACGCCATGCGCGGCTACTACACCCCGTATATCCCCGGCTGGGATAACCACGGCATGCCCATCGAGAGCGCCATCATCAAGGAGCAGAAGCTCAACCATAAGGCCATGAGCGTCGCTGACTTCCGCTCCGCCTGCGAGGCCTATGCCGAGAAGTACATCGGCATCCAGATGGAGGGCTTCAAGCGTCTCGGCGTCATCGGCGACTGGGAGCACCCCTACAAGACCATGGACAAAGGCTTCGAGGCCGACGAGGTTCGCGTGTTCGGCATGATGTATAAAAACGGCCATATCTACAAGGGCCTGAAGCCCGTCTACTGGTGCGCCCATGACGAGACCGCGCTGGCAGAGGCCGAGATCGAGTATCAGGACGACCCCTGCACCACCGTGTACGTCAAGTTCCCCATGAACGACGACCTCGGCAAGCTTTCTCACATTGACAAGTCGAAGCTTTACTTCGTCATCTGGACGACCACCACATGGACCCTGCCCGGCAACCTCGCCATCGCGCTTCACCCCGACGAGAGCTACGCCATCGTCAAGGCCCCGAACGGCGAGATGTATATCATGGCCGAGGCACTGACCGAGAAGGTCATGAATATCGGCGGCTTCACCGAATACGAGATCGTCGAGACCCATTCCGGCAGCTTTTACGAGAATATGCTGGCCGACCACCCCTTCCTGCCCAAGACCAGCCGCCTGGTGCTGGCCGACTATGTCACCATGGACTCCGGCACCGGCTGCGTCCACACAGCGCCCGGCTTCGGCGCCGACGACTATCTGACCTGTAAGGCGTACGGTATGGAGATGGTCGTTCCCGTCGACGATCAGGGCCGCCACACCGATTACGCCGGCAAGTACGCCGGTATGGGCACGGAGGAGTCAAACCCCGTCATCTTAAATGACATGAAAGCCAGCGGAGTTCTCTTCGCCTCCGAGGACATCGTCCACAGCTACCCTCACTGCTGGCGCTGCAAGAAGCCCATCATCTTCCGCGCAACTCCCCAGTGGTTCTGCTCGGTCGATTCCTTCAAGGACGAGGCCATCGCCGCCTGCGAGGATGTGCGCTGGCTGCCCGCGTGGGGCAAAGAGCGCATGGGCGCAATGATCCGCGAGCGCGCCGACTGGTGCATCTCCCGTCAGCGTCGCTGGGGTCTGCCCATCCCCGTGTTCTACTGCTCTGACTGCGGCAAACCCGTCTGCACGGATGAAACCATCGAATCCGTAGCGCAGGTCTTCGAGAAGCATGGCTCCAACGCATGGTTTGAGATGGAAGCCGAGGAGCTCCTGCCCAAGGCCTTCAAGTGCCCGCACTGCGGCGGCATCCACTTCACCAAGGAGACCGACACTCTCGACGGCTGGTTCGACTCCGGCTCCACCCACTACGCTGCAATGAAGCGCGATCAGGGCTTCTGGCCGAGCACCGTGTATATCGAGGGCGGCGACCAGTACAGAGGCTGGTTCCAGTCCTCACTGCTCGTGGCCGTCGGCGCACTGGGTCAGGGCGCGCCGTACAAGGAGTGCCTCACCCACGGCTGGACAGTCGACGGCGAGGGCAAGGCAATGCACAAGTCCCTCGGCAACGGCGTCGATCCCGCCGATATCATCGATGAGTTCGGCGCGGACATGATCCGCCTGTGGGCAGGCTCGGCCGACTACCACGTCGACGTCCGCTGCTCCAGAGAGATCTTCAAGCAGCTTTCTCAGAACTACCTCAAGTTCCGCAATACCGCCCGCTACTGCCTCGGCAACCTCGACGGCTTCGACGCGAACGACCTAGTCAGGCCCGAGGATATGGAGGAGCTCGACCGCTGGGCAATCACCCGCCTGAACGCTCTCATCGAGAAGGCCGAGAACGCGTACTACAACTATGAGTACCACGTCGTCTCTCACCTCATCAACGATTTCTGCGTTGTTGAGCTTTCAAACTTCTACCTTGACATCATAAAGGACAGGCTCTACTGCGAGGAGAAAAACGGCCTGAAGCGCCGCTCGGCTCAGACCGCGCTGTTCCTTATCCTTGACACCCTCACCAAGATGTTCGCGCCCATCCTCGCCTTCACCTGCGATGAGATCTGGCTCGCAATGCCCCACCGCGCCGAGGACGACGCGAGAAACGTTCTGCTCAACGAGATGAACAAGCCCTTTGCCGAATACGCCCTCGACGAGGCCGCCATGGCGGATTGGGACGCGCTCATCTCCGTCAGGGACGACGTCAACGGCGTTCTGGAGAGAGCCCGCGCCGACAAGCGCATCGGCAAGCCCCTCGAGGCAGCCGTCACCCTGCGCGCCAGGGGCGAGAGCAAGGCGGTCGTTGACAAGCTTTCGCGCATGGACCTTCGTGAGCTGCTGATCGTCTCCGAGTGCCTCGTCGCCGAGGATGACGAGATCGATCCCGAGGCCGTGACCGGCGTTGGCGCGAACAACAACGGTCTTACCGTGTCCGTCAAGGAAGCCGCCGGAGCAAAGTGCCCCCGCTGCTGGATGCACTCGACCGACGCCGATCCCGAGACCGGGCTGTGCCCCCGCTGCTACTCCGTCGTAGCTAAGCTTGACTAATTTAGGCTTTTGGTGCATTATATACAGGGGGGGAAATCTCCCCTGTATATAATGCATTGTATAAGGCGGCCATAAACAGACCGACCGCCGAAAGGATAAAGATATGCTGTATGCTATCATCGCCGTGATAATCCTTATCGCGGATCAGTGGCTCAAATACTGGGTCACCGTAAACATCACTCTGGCAACCGGCTCGGAGGCTTTGATACCCGGGGTCGTCAAGCTGGTAAATATCCACAACTCCGGCGCGGCCTTCGGCCTGCTGGACGATGTGCCCTTTGCACGCTGGATCTTCCTCGGTCTTACCGCCGTTATGGTCGTCCTGATCATCGTACTGCTCGTTCGGCGCACCTTCAATTCGAGGTTCGCCGTCTGGTGCGAGGCGCTGTTTCTGGCAGCTTCGCTCGGCAACTGCATTGACCGTGTGCTCTACGGCTACGTTGTGGATATGTTCAAGCTGGAGTTCGTGAATTTCGCCGTGTTCAATATCGCGGATATCGTCCTCGTGGTTTCCTGCCTGATGTTCGTGATCTACCTCTTTGTCGGCGACAGGGACGACGGCGAAGAAGAGCCGAAGAAGGCTCCCTGCCCCAAAGCCCCCGTTGACGAATTCGAGGATATATTCGGCATAGAGAGCACCGATCCCGCAGCCGCCGTTGCTCCCGGTAAGAGCTCCGCCGACGTTTTCGGCTTTGACACCGCCTCCGCCGAATTCCCCGCCGAGGCAGTTCCCATAAGCGCGGATAGATCCGCGCGGATGAGCGACGATGAGTTCTGGAGCTCCTTCAAAACGGCGCTCCACGCTGAACCTCCGGCGGACGCCGCGGCCCCCAAGGCTCAGCCCAAGGCACAGCCCGCCGTACAGGTGAAGGCCGCGCCCAAGGCCAAGGTCAAGGCCGAGAGCTATGACATTGAGGACATTCTCGCGGAATTCAAGGATATTTGATGGATAATATAATAGTAATAATTGCACAGGAGCGCGCCGACAGGATCGACGCTCTCCTTGCTCAAAACGTGCCTGAGCTCACCCGCAGCGCCGCCCAGCGGCTGCTGGACGCGGGAGCCGTGAGTGTGGGCGGCAGGACGGTGAAGAAAAACTATAAGTGCTCGGCGGGCGACGAGATCGAGCTCATACTGCCCGAGACGCAGGAGATCGAGCTCAAGCCGCAGGATATCCCCATTGATATCATGTACGAGGACGGGGACGTCGTCGTCGTGAACAAGCCGCGCGGCATGGTGGTGCACCCCGCGCCCGGCCATCCCGACGGTACGCTGGTCAACGCGCTGATGCATCATTGCGGCGCCTCGCTGTCGGGCATCGGCGGAGAAAAGCGCCCTGGCATCGTCCATCGGATCGATAAGGATACCTCGGGACTTCTGATCGCGGCAAAAAACGATCTTGCGCACCTGATGCTCTCGGCTCAGCTTGCCGACCGCAGCCTGTCCCGTGTCTACGATGCCGTAGTCAGGGGCAGCTTCCGCGAGGACTTCGGCGCCGTGGACGCTCCCATCGGGCGGCACCCTGCCGACCGAAAAAAAATGGCGGTCACGGATAAAAGCTCCCGTGCCGCCGTGACCCATTGGGAGGTAATTGCGCGCTACCGCGGCTATACCCATATCCGCTGCCGGCTCGAGACCGGGCGCACGCATCAGATCAGAGTGCACATGGCGCATATAGGCCACCCGCTGCTGGGAGATCATGTCTACGGCGCGCCCAGCCCCGACAAGGGGCTTGAGGGGCAGTGCCTCCACGCAAGGGAGCTTAAATTCATCCACCCACGCACCGGCGAGCCCGTCCATATCCGGACCGAGCTCCCGCCATACTTCCTTGCGGTGCTGAAAAAGCTTGCTCCGCTCTAGCCTAAAGTTTATACGCTTCCAACTCCCTTATGCTTAAGGAGAAAAAACGGAAATGATACCGCCGGAAAGCGCTTTCAACAGCAAAAATTCAGCAATTTGTAATAAAATGCTTGTTATCCTTGACGCAATGGCAGATGATGCGGAGAGTATCGTTCAAATACGGGAAAACTTGGAGTATTACAGACAACATCTATCGACAGAAGGAATTGTTGCTTTGTTAAAACTAATGATATCAGACGAACTGATCAGAGGGTATTTCAATGATACAGATATGTTCGAGGATTCTTGGTTTGAGCTAACAAGCAAAGGGAGAAATTATTTAAATGATAATATTGATTTAGTGGAGTAGGGCAAAACACGGAAATCCTAGGAGTATCATAGCGTAAGATGCTGCCGCAATTACTACGCACAGGCCAAGGAAAAATTTCCGGCGCTTGACTCGTTCCTGCGTGAATTCGGTGTAGATATTTCAAAGCCCGACGAAATAATGAGCGTAGAAATGGGAGAGTGCATCGATTATATCAGTGTTGATTATACCGTTTGCGGGAAAGTTGACACAACGGGAGAGCGTGATATCGAAGTATATGATAATGGAGCCTTAAGCATTATTATCACCAACGGTTTTGCCTCTCCGAATGAGCAAACCGGAGATTATTTTACAATTTCAGTTACGCAAATCAAGCTCCCCCGGGTGTTGGATGAACCCTTTCCGGAATACACAAAGGGAAAAAACTGCTGATAAATTAAAATACTTTTTCAAAAACCTGTTTTGGAGATAAGCGCAGCCCACAGGCGTACTTTGCAGGGTCAAAAAGGAGAAATTAATTTGAAAGAAGTCGATCCAAGCAAAACCAAACGCGCAACGGCATTTGAACTCTGGATGAACGCGGCAATGCCTATGGTCACGCTTTTCAAGACCCTGGACGTCACAAATCTTGTAAAGCTGAGCCGTAATAAGTGTAAATTCAATATGCTGCTGTGCTGGTGTATCGGAAAAGCTGCCTCCCAAACGGAGGAATTCTATCTGCTACCGGTAGGCCCAAAGCTGATGCAGTATGACCGCCTTGCAATAAACACCGTCGTTGCAGTCCGAGACGGCGGCATAAGCACCTGCGATATACCTTTCTCCGAGGATCTGCACCAATTTGATCAGGACTATCTGAGGCTGACGGCCCAGGTGCGCAACACTTGCAAGGCCCACAATCTCGGCGACGATTATATGGTCATAGGCACTTCCGCGCTTGTTCAGACTGAGATCGACGGAGCTGTAAATATTTATGCCGGATTTTACAACAACCCGTTTATGATCTGGAGCAGATATAAAAGGAAATTCCTGAAAACAACCCTCGCCGTATCGTTCCAATTCCATCACACGCAGATGGACGGCGGAGATGCAGCGCGATTTCTTGAATGCTTGCAAAAGGAGATAAGGAATCTGAAAATGTAATAAAGCACCCTATACTCAAATGTAAAAATCGCCGTCTGAATTCTAAGACGGCGATTTTCCGTTGATCTCGCGCGGTTTCTTATTTGCCTAATTTCAGGCTGTCGAGCATGGCGTAGATCTCGTCATGACAGGCGGAAACGACGCTGTCGTCGGGCTCGGCGCCCCCTGCGCAGCTCCATGTCAGGGCATAGCTAAAGCCATCTAACCTAAACGCGATGAAGCTCCAGCGCTCGCCGCCGTCATAATAGCCGATGTTTGCCTCGATGCCGTCTTTGCCAAGCTGGGTTCGCTCTTCCTCAAGCCCCGTACCGCATACGCCGAAGCCCCTTTCGTAGTACAGCAGGCTGTAGCACAGCTCCGGCGCCGACTTAGGCGAGAGGATAAGGCCACAGCAGCCGTCTCCCGAATAATCCTCAAAGCTCCAGTCCTCAGGCACGGACAGCTCGATCGACGCGGCATCGTCGCTGTATCGCGCCGTGACGAGGTTTTCCGACGCCTCAGGTGTGATAATATTCCCGTTTGCGGAGGCCGCGTTCAGAGGCTCTGCGCACGAGCACATGCAGAGCGCCGCCGCGAGGGCGCAAAAAATACTGATAATTTTCTTCATGGCACACTCTCCTTTCACAGTATCTGACGATAAAGACGCGATATTGTTCCGCATCCCGTCAGGCTCCTGCCCATTTTTGATGCGCACACCGTTCAGAAAATAATAGCAAATGCAGCTGAGCCAACAGCATTCACTATTCCCAACATTTCATCAATAGAGTTCCATGCTTTTTGATTGTCCATTTACAAGCATATCAGTCATTACTCAGGGCGTTTTTCACATTTAGAATTTTCTCTGTTAAACGCTCCGGCTTGTTGCTGCCGTCAAAATAATGCGTTACCGAGTATTCGATCGTGTTGGTACTTTCATCTATGGCCACAACGTTGAAATAGCCGACCTGACCGTTTGAATTGTAGCGCCAGTGCCCTGTATCACTTCCATTGTATGATTTGTTTTTTACCCTGTCAAGCTTGTCATAGGTGTACTCAATGTAATCACCGTTGCCGTAATCAGACCGCAGCAGGCGAAAAAATGGGCAGGCATGGACCGAGTCCAAACCTGCCCTTACAGAACTTGTTATGTGGTATATACGTAACACACCAAGTAGGGTCTCAACTAACGGACGATGCAGTCATTAAAGATATCCATGAAGTGACCGATCACCCGTTCTTTATACTTTTTTCCATGCAGAATTCCAAGCCCCATTGTCAATGACACCGCGATGGCCCATCCTAAAGTCAAGCCTACGAAATGAATAGTACCACCTGAAAACAAGCTTAGGAAAACACCCGCAACATACAAAAGAGCGAAGAAATAGTAATTATACTTCGTATATCCGAAATTATAATCTATGATTGTTTGTCCGTTTTCAGTACTGATCCTGCCGGTTAGTTGCCGCGTGCAAGTAGATATCTCCATAGTCTCATATGCGCCACGGTCATAAATCCAAAACTCATTATTTTCTATCTTGCCATACATGACTTCATCGAGAAACCATCCAAGACCATACATCAGTCTTTCAGGCGAATAACTTGTGTTTAATTTCTCATTCAGCCTTTCAAATGCTTTCTCTTGTGTTATATTCAGCGTTATTCTCATTCAGCCTTTTCACTTCCCTATTTAGATTTATATATTTGCTTTACAATTGTGTAGTTACCTGTCATGTGAAAATCAGCACCTAGAGAAGTAGCTATAGACCAGTCAATCCCCGCAGGGTCAGTGTTACCATCCCATTCGATACCAACAATTCCGATTGTACCTCCCATGGAATGCGACCATCCTTCTAAATCGTAAATATTATCTACATCAATTGGTGATAGTGTGTCGAACGCTATAAGATCTTTAAGCGACAGCGCTTCCACCTTACCTCCTACACCTCCGCCAACTTTGAATGTCGTAACTAAATAGTAATTTCCCTCGTCATCACCAATCAGCGATGCATCTATACCGACATAGCCGCCTATTCCACCGCCTGCCGAAACGTTAACAATTTCTTTATATTTTGAATCTGTTTTCGGCTTATTAGTAAAAGTATTTGCAGTAACAGGATTTCTGCCTAATTCTGTGCATAAGAACGAATACAGTCCACCATTGTCATAACATACAACCGGATTATTCTCACAATATGCGAACATATTGGTTGAAAGCTCACCAGACACATCAGTCGAGGCAAAGCTGTCGGCATTCAGGAATCTACCCACCTCGGGGTTATAGTAACGGCTGTTGAGGTAGTAGAGGCCGGTCTCAACGTCGTAGTAATACCCTCTGTAGCGGAAGGGATTTGCAGTGCCGATGCTGTAGCCGCTTGCATTCGTGACGCTGCATTTGCCCCATGCGTCGTATTCATAGGTCGCTATTATCTTGCCCGTCGCCGCGTCGGCCAGAGCCACTACGTCGCCCTGCAAATTATACAGATAGTATGCAGTGACGTTCCCCTGCTGAACGCCCACTCTTGCTCCCGTGCTGTCATAGAAAAACCACATCACGTCGCTGCCGGTCTTTTGCGCAAGTATCTGCGTGCCGTTGAGCAGGTATTCGGTTTTTGTCCCATTGACGGTCTTGCTGTTCCTTATCCCGTCTGGCGTGTAGGTATTAGTAACATAGGCTTTTTGTCATCTGTAGCATATCTTGTGATATGCTACAGATGTTTTTTTCGCCTAAACCGTCCACAAGAAGCTATCTTTAAAGTCATTATAGCACTCTTCACATATCCAATATTTTCCGTCATCCGTGCAGTAGGGTATACCTTCAATTTGCTGTCCGTTACCTATTTTGCAAAAGCAAAATTCGCAGTGTTCATGGTCGGATGTCTCGGTCGGAATAAAGTTAGTATGCTTTAAGTGTTTTCCCAAGAGATATTCTTCCTGACCATTTAATCTCCAATCTTCCATGTTTGCCTCCAACTTATTTTGGCAAGATACGGCTGCCGGGGAATATCCTCCAAAACACTCTAAAAATATCTTTATAATCCCAATGTGCTCTTATTGGCACTCCGTGATTCAAATCAGCGTTTCAGCAGCTCGTACACTTGCTCGGGATCAGCAGCGCGATACTCGCCATCAAAACATTCCCGCACAGTATACCTGACCGGCGTATCTCCATTGTAAATTAGATCATATCTCTGGCTTTCCAGTATACCTGTTGCTTTTACATAAGTGTCCATAAAACAGGTAACAAGCCGTTTACCATCATACAAATACTTTTCACTGTTTATAAATGCACAAATCGGGCAGTCAGCCTGACCTATGATCGTAGCATATTCGTACAATGATATAGAACCGTTATCATAGCTGCATTCCGATATGCCGCTTATATATGGCATATGCAGCATATCTTCAAGGATAACCGACTGTGTCGCACTGCACTTTTTTTCAATGAGTTCACCTTGAGTATAATACATCTGTCCTTGTTCAACAGCGTACTTATTTACCAACGTCATTTCATTGCTTTCATTGAAAAAGTATTCATAGACAGCATCAGCCTTTGACGGAAGCCTGCTGACCAATCTGCCTCTTTTGCAGCCGCCAATCACCCTGTCTTTTATAGGGCTTGGGCAGTAGTATCCTCTGTGTATCGTTCCCCCACCTTTTGAAAGCTCACGGCGATGGGCACTATCTGCTGCGTTAGCCATAGCCTCGAAAAAATTCTTGTCATAAGATTTACACAGTTCTTCATAATATTTAGCTTTTCGCGAATAGTATTCGCTGTCCTTAAAAAAAGCTGCCATGAGAATAACGCTCCTTTCTGTCTACCGTCAATACGGCTTTAACAAAAGACAGATTAATCATCTGAATTCTCAAAGTGTTTCTCAAAAGCTTTTTCAAACGCCTGAACAGTCTCTTTCTCATATTTTTTACTGAAAAGGACTCCGTTCAGAAAAGACAATAAGACGTAGGCCGCCCAAGACAGAAATAAAGACAGGATTCTCGTTGGTCTTATGAGCCCTCCAAAAATTGTTCCGATAGCCAGCGCGATAAAAAGCAAAAAAGCAAAGTACTTAAAGTCGCAATACGAGTATCGGAATGACATTTCCACTATTGTTTTTCCATTTCCGGCATCAGAAGCAGTACCCCATAGCTGTCTGCGATAAAAACCAATTCCTCCAAATTCATCAGTCCTATAAACAAGCCAAAACCTATCATTTTCCAAGCCGCCATATGTGCCGCTTTCTAAATCCCAGCCGATTCGATACAACAGCTTAGAAATGGTATAATCAGTATTCACAGCAGAGTTGAAAACTTCAGGAAACTCATCTTTTGGAACGTCAAATACATATGTCATAAAACGGTATTATTCCTTTCACTAAAGTTTAAACACCCACCATCGGTTTCCTCCCATATGGAAATCAAAGCCCAATTTTGCCACAGAGATATCGACAGATTCCAGATCAACGTCCCATTCAATACCAATTGGGCCAGCAGACCCGCCCATGGATAGCGTCCATTGACCGTCGATGCCTAGCAAATCAGATTTGTCTTCAGGTAGTATTGGGAAAGATAGCAAATCTTGTATGGCAGGCACTTCTGCGGATAGGCCAACTCCACCTCCTAGAGTCAATGAGGTTACAATATACGTCTCTTTCTCTACATTATCTCGTATTACTTGAAAACTGGATCCAATGTATACTCCTAGGCCAAATCCCCCACCAATCGCAAATACAGTTTCATATCGGCTCTCTTCCGACTTTTTCTTTTTATGGAACTCCTGCGGATCCCAGTCGCTCATCATACCGATACCGGCATGACCCATTGGGTCGCTGTAATTAACAGAATTATTCTCACAATATGCGAACATATTAGCGCTGAGCACATCGGAGATATCGGTCGATGCGAAAGCATCCGCATTCAGGAAGCGGCCGACCTCGGGATTGTAGTAGCGGCTGTTGAGGTAGTAGAAACCGGTCTCGGTATCGTAGTAGTACCCACGATAGCGGAAGGGATTTGCAGTGCCGATGCTGTAGCCGCTTGCATTCGTGACGCTGCATTTGCCCCATGCGTCGTATTCATAGGTCGCTATTATCTTGCCCGTCGCCGCGTCGGCCAGAGCCACTACGTCGCCCTGCAAATTATACAGATAGTATGCAGTGATGCTCCCCTGCTGAACGCCCACTCTTGCTCCGGTGCTGTCATAGAAGAACCACATCACGTCGCTGCCCGTCTTTTGCGCAAGTATCTGCGTGCCGTTGAGCAGGTATTCGGTTTTCGTACCGTTGACGGTCTTGCTGTTCCTTATCCCGTCCGGCGTGTAGGTATAACTCAACAGACGGAGTATATTAAATGCGATATACTCCGTCTGTTTTTGTGTCGCAGTTAGGGCAATTTACAGACGCCAATTCTCCCTATTACTATCTTTTATCAATGATACTCTTTATGGCAATTGCAATTACAGTAATAAAGCTAACGGCAATAATGACCACTAAAAACGTCAGCTGTACCACTCCTGATATATTTTCTGCATATGTACTCACACGAAGATTCAGCATATTCTTCAAGCTAGGTAGGAACCGAAAGGCGCCCCCTACAATGACACATATAACATATGAGGCTAACATAATGGCAAAACGAGCAGCCGCCGTCTTAGGTGACTTGTTTTTGTAGATCACCGCAGCTATAGCAACAAGCGCCCCAAAAAGAAAACAAATATACAGCAACGCACTGTCTACTCCCGACAATACATACGCGTAATACACAACATACTCTACAATTGACAGTATATACAAAGACAGTCCGCCTATTACTCCAAAACTTATTGTTTTCATATGCTCCCCTCCTTTAGCCATTTGTTCTTGCGTTCATATATTGAACCGAGTTTAGTGTGAATTGATATATAATGAATATCCATATTTGATCATCTCATTGTCTCTGGGGTCATCAAAAAAAGTAGAAAAATCACCAAATTGAAATCCATAATTACTTATCTGATTCATACCCGCTCCAAAGCACAAGACATCTAAAGGAAACAGAACAGCTCCTACATATCCAAAGTTTATATTTCCGGGATCATCATATCTTAGAATATTACCATTATATATGTACATTTTTCCATCTTCGAATTTCCACTCTTCTGTTAATTTAATGTCTAACTTCCCTCCATCTTTTACATTTTCGTAAAAATGTACAGCAGCTGATGCAACACCATGATCATTTATATAATTTTTAAAGTCAGTCGCATTTTGTTGCATATAATCGTTAAGTGCATCTGTAATATCAACGATTTCAGGTTTGGGTTTTCTTTCATACCCATATAAGTATTCCCAATTGTCATGATGCCAATTTCCTTTAGAGTCAAACCAACAGAATCCAATCTCATCAGAACGACCTACAGGCTCATTATCACAATAAGTAAATACATTTGCGCAGGGCAGCCCAATCATACTCGTAGCAACAATTGAGTCGGCGTTCAGGAATCTACCCACCTCGGGGTTATAGTAGCGGCTGTTGAGGTAGTAGAAACCGGTCTCGGTATCGTAATAGTAGCCGCGATAGCGGAATGGATTTGCCGTGCCGATGCTGTAGCCGCTTGCATTCGTCACGCTGCATTTGCCCCATGCGTCGTATTCATAGGTCGCTATTATCTTGCCCGTCGCCGCGTCGGCCAGAGCCACTACGTCGCCCTGCAAATTATACAGATAGTATGCAGTGATGCTCCCCTGCTGAACGCCCACTCTTGCTCCGGTGCTGTCATAGAAGAACCACATCACGTCGCTGCCCGTCTTTTGCGCAAGTATCTGCGTGCCGTTGAGCAGGTATTCGGTTTTAGTCCCGTTAACGGTCTTGCTGCTTCGTATCCCGTCCGGCGTGTAGGTATAGCTCAGCGTCTGAGAGCCCTTGACAGCGGACATCAGGCTCCGGCCTGTCCAGCCGAGAGTCCAGCCCAGATAGGTCGTCGGATTGCCTATCGTATCGTATCTGATGTTCTGTCCGTTATACGCAGTCAGCAGATCGCCCCAGCTACTATCGCCGTAGGTATAGCTTACCGTCGCCGTAGCCGTTCCCAGAGTTCCCGTGGTGTACGCATATTCCTTGCGGCTGAGGATATTTCCGGCTGCGTCGTATCCGTATGTGAAGCTCTTGTTCTGCGTCGCAGAATCATGCCGCACAAGCTGATTCTTGCTGTCATAGCTATACTTTTCGCGGATCGCTCCGTTCGACGCACCGGCTCTTTCACAGGTTATATTGCCGTTATCATCGTATGTATAGTGCCCGCCATTGAGTTCCAGCCCTCCGGCAGCGCTTGAAAAGCTTACGCTCTCAACGGTCGCGGTTGTTCGATCTATCTCAAAAATATTATCGGAAACGTATTCGCAATAGCCAAAGCTCGCTTCGACATTGGCCGCCCCTGTATTCGTCGTGGTATAGGTTTTCCCTGTCAGCCTGCCCAGAGCGTCATAGTTGTTCGTTATCTTGTTCGAGCCGTTAAAGGTCGTTTCCAGCGGCCAGTAATCCCGGCTGGAATACGCATAGTTAACGTTTTTCGTCTGCCCTGCGAAGGTATAGCTTACACCCGTCGTCTGGTCAAGGTTATTATAGCTTCTTTCAAGCTCCGCATAAAATCCTGTGGGATCGGCCATATCCCGTATCACAATACACAGGGGGCGTCCTATGTCGTCATAATAGTAATAATACTCCCTATCCGCCACAGGATCCTCGAAGTATCCCACCTGACCATTTGCGTTATAGCTCCAGCAGCCCACATCAATTCCATTGTATGATTTGTTTTTTACCCTGTCAAGCTTGTCATAGGTGTACTCAACATAATCACCGTTGCCGTAATCAGACCGCAGCAGGGTACCGTTGTTCGCAGCGTAGGTGTTAGTCGTAAGCGTCCGGTTGCCGATCTTCACCTTTGTGTTGTTGCCGAAGGCATCATACTCAAAGTTATAGGTTGTAGTCGGAGAGCTGACGCTGCTGAGCAAGCCCTTGTTCGTGTAGGAATAGCTGACCGTAGACGCTCCGGATGCACCGGCATTGCTGCTGTCGCTTACGCTGAGCAGACGGTCGTTGTTGGGGTTGTAAGTATAATATGTATACTCTCCGTTCGAGTCTTTCACATTCTTGAGAGTGCCCTTATTTGTGTCGTAAGTATAATGCGTTACACAGCCTCTGTCATCCGATGAGTTGAGAGGATAGTTGCCGTCTTGCGTATAGTTTGTATACCGTTCTATGTATTTTGTATACCCAGAATCTGTGCTTGCCGAAGTGACAGATGTTACGTTACCGGTCGAGTCATAAGTATAGCTATACTTGATGCCTGAGGATTTTGACGTTGCCGATATGAGCTGATGTTTATTAGAATTGTTCACCGTGGGATACACAAATTCATATTCCTTGTTGTCCGTGGTAGTAAGTTTCGTCAGCTCGTGGGCGTTTGAGTAGGTATACGTCTCGCTCCTGCCCGCGTTATCCTTGGCGCTTATGAGGTTGCCCTCGGAATCGTAGGTATACGCCTGTCCGGTTTTGTCGATGGTTAGTTGAACGTCATCGAAGTAGGCCGTATTAGCGTTCAGATCATAGTACAGGCAGATATTGACGTATTTTACCGTTTTATTCGCGTTCGCGCCGCTGTAGCCCACAGTGTCGGCATTATACTGCCACACACCAGCGCAGTCGGCATTGAAGTCGAAGTAATCGTATACTGTAGTATTGTCGGTGAAATAGGTCGTGACGCCAAGGCAGAATTTACGCTCGCTGCTGCTCAATGGCACGGATGTTGCATATGCCGCAGCGCTCAGTGTCAGATGCAGATCCTTGGCCGGCTGGTTTATCTGAACCGTCTGGTACATCTTTTTCTTCGTTACGCAGTCGCCGATGATCTTTATATACCGTTCAGATGATCCCGTGCTGTAGCCGTCCGCGTCCGTGCATTTGTATTTGATCCACGCATTTGAGCTCGTGTTCTCCATGCCGCCGTTTTCGACCAGATTATACTCGTTGACCGAGTAAGTGCCTTCCGCCTGTACGCAGTCAACCCATATATTGTCCGTTCCTGTGTTCGACACCCGGGCGATCATGTAAGACGCACCGTTGACGACCGTATTAGGATAGTAGATGCGCTGCCACTCCGTTCCAAGCTCGAATATCCTTGAATTGAAGGTGCTTATGCAATTATCGCTGCTGTCATAAAAATAGATAACCAATCTGGCCTTTGAATTGGCCGACGAACCCTTTACATATGCCGAAACGTTGAAGGAACCGGAACTCTTATCCAACCGTTGCCGGATATATCCGCCTGAGCTCAGGCGGATCGACTTAAATCCCAGGTAATGCTCCGATTCACTGACCAGTGCACCGGAATATGTCCAGTTGGTCAATCCGTTTTCAAAACTATGGTTGAGGAACAGATTGTCAACGAATTTCTTCCCGATGGTGTTAGAGAGAAGCGTGTTTGCTTTCTTGCCCGTTGTATTTCCGGATTCATACTTGTACACGCTCGTCCCGCCGCCGGCGTCAAATATGTTTACTGTTCGCCCGTAATTGTCGAAAATATATGTTTCCGTTCGGCCTCGATTGTCCGTGAATTTTGTTCTGCCCAGCTTGTCAAAGCTTAATTGCAGGCTTTTGCCGAGATTCGCCGAAGAAAAAGTTCCTGTATCCGCGCTGCTGTATTCTTCAACCTTGGAGATACGGCTTTTGGCCGCAGAGTCGCCGGTAGTCGGGTATGAGTATCTTATCCAGCCGCCGTTCCTGCTGTGCACGGCGGACAAATAATTTCCACTGTACTTAAACTCTGTATATGTCCCGTCGGCATAGGTTATTTTGGTAAGCAAATTGCCCGAATAAGTAAATGATACGTTACGTCCGGCAGGGTCGGATATCTTTGTTATCTGCCCGCTTGAGTTGCTTGTAAATGTAAACACCCGCCCCGCGCCGTCAATGACCTTTGAGATCTTCCAGTCCTCGGTCGAGCTTTCCTTATATTTGACCTCATAATAGTTGCCGTTCGTATCAAAAGCTTTTCTCAGGCAGCCGCGGCTCGTGAAGATCAGGCTTGTGCCGTCATCGGAGGTTATTTTATACTTTTCGTACGAGGGCTTTTCCTCAGTTACCTGCGTTATTGTCAGGCCGAGGCCGTCTTCATCCTTATATACGCCGGCGCTGCTCTCCTTGAAGTAATGCGTCGTGCCGTCCGCATCGTCGTACAGGAATCTGTATCCGGCATTGTACAGCTTTGTGTTGAGATCATCTGCGTTGCTGGTAGGGCTGATGATAAGTATCTTGGCCTGTACGTTCAGACGCCAGCCGAGCCCCACCGCGTTCGGCAGATTGATATTGCTGCCCGCCTGATAGCCGTTATAGACAAGGCTCAGAGACACGGGCATTTTGCTGCCGGTCGTTGAGGCGATGGGCGCGGCAAAAACCAGATTTCCGTTATAATCGTTTACATATCCGGTTCCGCTTTCTCCGGCGCTGTGGCTGTGCGCCGTCCAGTAAGGCTCCAGACCCTTGCTGTTTCGGTAGTTGATCTGAAGCGTCGGGCGCGCTCCGATATATGACGGGTTGTTGGATGCGACAAATTTCGCCAATGCCCAGATGTTTTCGTTGTTTGCCCGCAGGCATATGCCGTAATTTGCTTCGCCGTCATACCAGCCCTTCACGACCTTGGAAATGTTGAAGGTCACCCAGCCGGGTTCTGCCCTCGAGCCCACATCCTGATAGTCGATTATCGTGCCGTCGTTTTTCGGCAGACCTGAGTACGACGTGCTGTTTCTTACAGTGCTCTCGCTCCAGCTCTCAGTAACTTTGTACGCATTGATTTTCAAAGTGGAATTACCAACATGCTGGTAGCCGTATGTTCCATCAAGCTGAGCAAGTTTTAAATAAGCGCCCGTAATCATATCGCCGGCAGCGAGCGTCGGCAGCGTAAATTTAACATATATTTTTGTTTTGCCGTAGGTAGTTCCGTTGTCATTGCCGACAACTAAGGCGCCGTAAGGATATGAAGCGGATTTGTATATAGCCGTTGCGTCCTGATCGAAGCTTCGTACCGCCTCCATTACATACGGATCAATCTTTACAGGGTACGCTCTCCCCTCGGCGGCCAGCCATTCCTTGCCGGCGCTCAGCTTCACTTTAATGGTTCCTTCAGATTGAGAAATAATGCTAAGCGCGACATCCCCGCTCATTGCGCCCGCCGAGTCTGTCATATAAGGCGCGGAAATGGTGAAGACATCTTCCCCATCCGAGGTTTTAAGGCTTATCTCTTTTTCGTTTATCTGTTCCGCGGTCAGAGAGCCGGTATTGTAGTTAATAACGAACTCTGATCGAGCTGTATTGCTGTTTAAGACGATGTTTTCTTTTAGATATATAGAGTCGAGGATATATTCCAGATCCACATCGGGATATATGCCGTTGTAAACGATGCCGTCGGTCACCTTATCCAATTCAGTGAATCTGGCATTGTCGTCCCTGGCATCGGCAGATATATCAAACCGCTCCAGCTTCTGTGCCGTAATATTGCCTGCCGCCTGTTCTTCTGCGTCAATGACCGCGCCGGAGGCGCTTGCTTTGGCACTCGCAGCCGCATTATCCGTTGCGCCCTGTTGGCGCTGCACCTCAACCACGGGAGGATCTACGGTGGCCGTGGGTGTTTCATACGACCACGAAAGTACATGCTCTCCGCTGGTGAAGACGACATTGTTTCCGCCGTATATTTTTCCAAAGCGCACATCCAAAGGAGAACTGGCGGGCGTGTATATGTCTTTATTTGTGGCCGCTTCTTTGGACAGCGACAGGGTGTTGTTAATGTCTATCCAGTCTGCTTCGGCAGTTTCCTTATAGTGAACCGGCCGCGAATATTTTATTGCAGTATAGGTTCCGTCGGTATTTAAAAAGTGCTTAACATTTTCCCCGCGTTTATCCGTATCCTCAGCCAGTATGGTTTTCTCCGGGCTTTGCTCCTCAATGTCGTAAGATCCTCCTTCACTTATGCTGTCGTCTCCGATGACTCTGCCGGCCTGGAGCCCTGTCGCAAGTACATTTGCCGGCATTATTTGGACAACAAGGATAAGCACAAGGAGCACCGCCAGGGTACGCTTCCAGCCATTATAATGTGTCTTCATATCTATATCCTTTCTGTTTGGTGCACACTCTGTCAGATATGAGGTAACTGTCATTTGCGTAAGTTTCACTTAATAGACGCCATCGGTAACACCTCCCGACATAATCCTAAGCATAAGCATAAGGCGAACACCTGTCGAATTGATTTCAAGCAATGATTTTTGCCGAAATGACAAAGGCCCTGCTGTTTTGGTAAAATAAAGCATAGGAGCGCCTAACCACTGCCGGTCTCGGCGCCCCTATGCTTAATACCCTGATACACATGGCAATTTGCCGAAATGGTGCGGCTAAATATACCAGTCGGTGAAAGCGTTTCGCTCATACACGGCTTAGCCTAACGAACAAATCCCGCCGCTTCATTACTCGGGCAAAATGATGGCCGCATTGGGGAATGTGCTCCAATCCAGCAGCTGCCCGCAGCGATCACAGAAGCCCTGATATTCCCTTTCAAGAGTGTCTCCGCACTGTGGACACACAGGAAATACTGTCAGCCCACCAAGGTATTTACTGCAATGAACATGCGTAACCTTCATAGGAATACGAAATGCCAGCTCCTGTTTGATTGAAGATGCGATCAGCAGGTCGTTTGGGGTAAGATCAAAACCGGCGCAAAGCTTTTCTAACGTCAGAATAGTCGGCGCTGTTCGACCACGGGCAATGTCCCCAAAATATCTGGAGCTGAGATTGCATTGCTCTGACGCCGCTTCATAGCTTAGTTTGCGCGCGTCGCACAGCCGCAGAACAGAGGATGATAAATTGTCTAAAAACATCTTAAAATCACGCATCCTGTCTTAAGATGCTTTTAGCGTAAAAGCAGTCTTGCTCTATCTCAAGGAGGCATACTTCCTGAGTTCGCATGCTGCATAAAGCACTTCAGGAAGGCCACCCGAATAAGCACAGCAGAGTCGAATCCTGCCTGCTTTAGCAGGCCGATTTCCGCACATGCTTCATAACAAGACTTGCAAATACGCAGAGCCTGTCGAGGCGAAAAGGGCCTGCGTCAGGCAGCAGGTATTCGGCTCCCCTCGCACAAATAACCGGCTAAATTTCCCATGCGGCATGAAAAATCGCTCCGGACAGTATTCATAAACCCAGCTCCTTTTTCGGCTTTGATCAGTTCTCGCTTTGAGAAGTGTGGACCATGCACGGCAGCTGCAAAATCGCAGTTATGATTATTCCCGTTCCGATGGGGATAGACACGCGGTACATACCGACGATGCTAAAAACTACATACACCAACAAAATAGAAACAGATACAATTCTTGCTATTTTCCTAAATGCCTTCACTTCTTCGGCCGAAAGGCGCCTCGCCGCGGAATCTATCGGGCTGAGGAGAAACACGCAAAGCTCCGCAGTAGCAACAAGGCAGACATGATACATAAACAGCCGGTAGGCTATGGTGAGCTTGACGAATAAAAGGAATAGTGACAGGAATATAGTGGAAGATATGAAGCAGGAAAGGGGAGAGCTCAAGTGAAATCCACCGCTGAATTTTCGTATAAGTATGAATGGCACGATCATAAGAAGTCCTTCGGCGGGCATTCCCATCAAACCACCGATGACGCTCACGAGAGCAAAGGGTATGAGATTAAAAAACAGACAATAAGCAGCATATTCATATAATTGAACGTCGCTTGACGAAATGGCTCCTGTGCTCAGGAGCCATTTCGCTGTTTTTTTTGCGGCAGTATCGATCATCTGATTTTGCTGAACCGCTCCAGCCCTTTCGGAGTCTCAGGCTGGTAGATCATTGAGCAGGAAGCTGTGTTTGCACAAATGAACATAACGGCGCTGAGGACGGCCGATGCTGCAAGTGCTACGCGGTAAAATAAAGACTGCATTTTTTCCATAATTTTTTCCTCCATTCTTATTTTTTGCTGCTTACAAAGCTGCTTATGAAATAATTTTACAAAAAAATCTTTATACAATCTATATGTTTTGCTCCAATTGCAAGAAATCACCGTAAAATGTTGTTTTTTGGTCAAAAATCGACATTGTTATGAGAAATCGCAGAATAATTCTATTTAATTTAAATAATTTCGGAAATAATACATGTATATAAGAATTGTTCTGCAAAACATTGTTAACTTTTTTGCTTCTCATTGATACCATTTCTATGGGTGATAACATGGAATTAAAATACGATGAAATGGGAAAAAGAATCTCTGCAAGGCGCAAGCAGCTGCGAATGAAGCAGAATGTTTTAGCCGAGCTTATCGGCGTGTCAAACAATCATTTATCAAGCATTGAATGCGGAAAAGAAAAACCAAGTTTGGATCTGTTTGTCGAGATCTGCAACTCATTGGAGATAACTCCTGACTATCTGCTTATGGGCTCAATGCACTCAGGTAATGTCCCGCAAAATATCGTAGACAACTTGAGACTGTGCTCGCAGAACGATATAGAGATCATACGTGTCCTGGTGCAGGAGATGGTCAAGAGGGGCTCGACAAAATGGAATAATGACAATTTTGCTTAAAGATGCTATAATGGCAGAAACAGGCTCAAAGAGAGGAGCTTCCCATTATGCGTATTCTCTTCTGTGATGATAATTGCGAAATACTGATGCAGTTAAAAAAGTATGTCGGCGATTTCTTTGAAAAGGCCGGAGGAAAACAGCCTGAATATGCTGCTTATACATGCGGTGATGAGCTGCTTGCAAACGAAACAAAGGCTGACATTGCTTTTTTGGATGTCGAAATGCCGGGCAAAAGCGGCATTCATGTAGGCGCGCGACTTAAGGAGCTTAATCCGAGGATAAAAATCTTTATTATAACCTCCTATCCTGATTATTTGGATGAAGCCATGCGTTTTCAAGTCTTCAGGTATTTGTCAAAGCCGATCGACAAGACACGCCTGTACCGCAATCTCAAAGACGCGATGTACCAGTATAGTATTGATACTAAGGAATTTGCAATTAATACTCGCGACGGTATTCTTACCCGCACCGCAGAAGAAATAGTATGTGTGGAATCCTTGACTCGAAAGGCTGCTATATATACAGTATCGGAAACCATCATCACGGCAGACAGTATGGAGCACTGGCGGACCGAGCTTACCCTCCCCTGCTTTTATTCGACATACCGCAGCTTTATTATTAATATGAAGTACGTGAGCTCCATACAGAAAGACCTTGTAATTCTCAAATATAACGGGAAGGTCAAAGGAGCATATCTTGCGCGGCGAAAGTACACTGATTTTAAGGATACCTATCTTTTATATCTGGAGAGCACAAGATGACGGGTGAGAGGCTTTGCTTTGCAATGGTATATCTTGCGGAGGGCTTGATCGTATGGCTATACTACGAGCGTGTTTTCGTCAGGCGCGGAAGTCTCTCGCATACACTGCTTACATTTGCGTTATGCTACACTGCTCTGTTTCTGCTGTCGTCTACTGACAACATATTACTAAACACATTAGCATTTCTTTTGGGCAACTGCATCCTTCTGCGCCTTGACTACACATGCAGGTTAAAGACCGCTGTTTTGCACAGTGCTCTTTTGACTTTTATAATGAGCTCGTCTGAAATCATTGTGACGTTGATCATAAACACCGTTGTTCACGACTATAATGCCTATACATATAACGGCGTTGTAATGGTGGCTTTGGCGGTGTGCAGCAAGTTGCTGTTTTTCTTCATAGCGGTTTTTTCTTTCTCGTACAGTAAAACCCGTGCACACAAACAGAAATGAAACCAATATGACAGCGCTGTTTAGTGTTATGCCCGTTGTATCCGCAATTATCGCGCTGACTATCATATACATAGGCGTGTCTGTCCCGTTGGTTGCACTTACTGAGATACTTATGTCTGTAAGCGTTATTGCTCTCCTGCTTCTGAATATTATCGTACTGGTCATATATAACCGCATTCAGGTTATGGATGCGGAGCATCTGGAGCTGAGCATGAGCAGCTTGCGCGATCACGCTGATGCAGAATACTATAAAATGCTCAAAGAGCAATATGACCGGCAGAGAGTGCTTATACACGACATCCAAAATCATTTCGGTGCGATCGAGGGGCTTGCTGAGGACGGCAAATCCGAAGAAATCAAAAATTATATTCGCCGTATGGAAAACTCTCCTGAGCTCAAAGGAAAAAACAGAATGTGCGATGATTCTATCCTCAACATGATTTTGATACGCTATGATGAATTTTGCAGTGAAAACAACATAAATTTTCATTGCGACGTAAGAGCCGATGCCGTATCATTTTTGGACTCATCGAGTATAGCCGCGCTGTTTGGCAATCTGGTTTCGAACGCAGTTGAGGCAGCCTCGTTATCGTACGAAAAGCTCGTGGATTTGTCTGTGATAAAATATACCGAGCAGAGCAGAGTAGTTATTACAGTCGTCAATTCATGTGACGTTCGGCCTAAAGTGGATCGCAGCGGCGGACTAATTTCGACAAAACAAGACGCCGAAAATCACGGCTGCGGAATGAAAAGCATTGACCGCATCGTTAAAAAACATGGCGGAACGGCGAAAAACTATTATAACGAGGCCGAAAAAATGTTCCACTATATCATTCAATTTGATGTATAAAAGTTTGGAGATCAACGCCTGCCCGCAAAGATGCGGGCAGGCGTTTTTGCTGCCATTAATGCCATGTTTTTGTCGTTTCGTGCAGATTACGTTGACTTTCAATTCGTTTAAAGTCAAATTAAATTGCCAGAAAACAGATAACGGAATATGACAGAATACACTTTTAGACAAGGAGCAGAACTAATGGTAAGCAACTTCTTAATTAATGATTACATTCAGATAAGGTCCGAGCTTAGACAGTATCAAAAGAATCAGTTTTTTATTCTGTCCCTTCTTATAACAGGTGCGTCAACTGTATATGTTTATAGTATCGGCAAGGATTCAACCATATGTCTTGCAACAGGATTTATAATCCCTGCCATATTTGCAGCATTAGGAACCTTTTGGTTTGACACCGTCTTCAGATACAAGCACTTTGGATATTATTCGTGTCTTATAGAAAGTAAGATAGAATTTGCTATTAAAATCAATATTGATAAAGAGACAAGCGCTGGAAACCTATACACACTTGGGTGGGAACATTATAACAGGCGGGTAAACGAGAAAAGAAGTCAACACATTTTTATTTTTAAGGATCGCCTCAAGTTGCCCAGGATCACAGGGTTTGCAAATTACTATTACTATTGCATCTTTTCTGCAGGCGTGATCCTATTGCCACTTGCTTCATGTGTTTACTGCAGTCGTCAGTTAGCTGTAACTACTGCAACAGACATATCAAATCTTTGCTATGTTGGAATATGGCTCTGGGTGATTCAGCTTATAATCAGTATTCTATATGTGATGCTGATTATAAAAGATAAAAAACAGTTTGAAGAAACACTCGCGCAAAAAGAAGAAGAAATAAAGAAAGATTTAGAAATTATGGAGAATGGAAACAAACAGCCCGTGGTATAATAAAGCCTCAAAGACGTATTGGAGCAAAAAGGTTTTATGAGATGCCTTTCCAAGAAGCGGCATCAACTTTCTGACCAAGGACAAGCATTCATTCCAGAGTATGATCAGGAAACCAATACGCTGATCGTTATTATTGATGAGCAGCCCCGCCATTTGTGTCAGTCGATTATACCTTGCGAAAATATTCGGTACATCTCCATTTTCTAAATGAGCGGTATAAAACCCCGCACCCGCAGGGGCGATCCAACGAGGAGAATTTTTAAGCAAAGAGAAATATGCGGCGATTTTTGACGTCTTTTATTGGTGAACGCGATTTTTGACGGTTTGCCGGCCGGTTTGGGGGTATCGCGGTCAACTGCCGAATACAGACAAGGGAGAACAGTATCTACCGACTTGAGACTGTTCTTACCTGTGGAGGTTAAGCCTGCAATGACCGATCTTCAAAAGACCCGGGCTCTGCGCGCCCTGAGCGTGCTGCTGGCAGTCATAATACTGCTCTGCGCAGCCGTCACACCCAACGCAAGCGCAAAAACCACCGATGAATACTACGAAAACGCGGTGCTTTTCTGGACGAATCTCGAACGGACAAGGCATGGTCTTCCAAAGCTCCAGACCACCGATGCGCTTGAAGCTGCGGCGGATATCCGCGCAGCTGAGATTTCGCGCAGCTTCAGCCATACCCGCCCAAACGGCAGCAATTGGTATACAGTGCTGAGCAGCAGTGGCATAAGCTACTCAAGCGCTGCCGAGAATATCGCAGCCGGTCAGGCCGACCCCTGTGAGGCAGTCTCCGCGTGGATGAACTCCTCCGGACACCGAAGCAACATTTTAAGCAGCAATTACAGCCACATCGGCGTTGGCTATTACTACACCAGCTCCCCCGCGTCAAAGCACAGCAAGCACTGGGAGCAGCTCTTCGCAAAAGGCAGCTATTCCGGCTCCGGCAGCGGTTTCCATGTTGCACCAACCGGTATTTCCGCCGATAAGACTAGCATCAGCCTCTCCGTGGGCGGAACCACGGAGCTCAAGGGCACACCGGCTCCCATATACGCCACCTCGGAGATCACCTGCGTGAGTTCAAACCCCAACGTCGCGCAGGTCACGGGTACTCAGGTGAACGTTTTCAGCATAAGAGGCGTCGCAAACGGTACGGCGAACCTTACGATCAAGTGCGGAGGCTACTCCTGCTCCGTCCACGTGACTGTGGGCAGCGGCAGCGCGTTTAACGACGTCAACCCCGCGAGCCCGTACTACCCCGGCATCGTGTGGGCGTCAAACAAGGGAATCGCGGCCGGTTACGGCGACGGCAGCTTCCGCCCCAATAACACCTGTACCAAGGCGCAGGCGCTGACCTTCCTCTGGAGAGCGGCGGGATCACCGGAGGTCTCGGGCGCAAACCCGTTCTCGGATGTCTCCGTCTCAAGCCCCTACTATAAGGCCATACTCTGGGCGAGCCAAAAGGGTATCGCCGGAGCGGAATACGGCAGCAGCTTCCAGCCCAACAAGCAGTGCTCGAGAGCCGAGATCGTACTGTACATCTGGCGCTGCGCGGGCTCGCCGCAAAGCTTCAAAAGCGCGGGCTTTACCGATATATCCGGCCTCAGCGGCGACAGCAGGACTGCGGTCAACTGGGCCGTGTCGAAGGGCATAGTCACCGGCTACTCCGACAGCATTTTCAAACCCTACGAGACATGTACCCGCGCCCATGTCGTGACCTTCCTGTACAGGTACTATAACTGATATCTAACTTACAATTTTATATTGTTTGTACTCCTTTCTCCACCCCATCCCCCTCTGTATCCGGCGTCTCCCCCAGACGCCGGATACTTATTTCTTCTGCCACAGGGTCTATCCGCGAAGAGAGTGGAGGTCATCATTTTTGCGGCAGCCCAACCGGCGACATCGGAATTAGTTTTTATATTGCCATTTTCCAAATGACAGAGAGATTTTTAATCCCGCATCCGTAGGGTCGAGCATCGCTCGTCCGCTCCTGCCGGAGATCCGCATTTAGATAGAGCGTCTCGTCATTGAGGATGCCTGACCGTTACAATAAAGATCGTCGTTTAACTGACGCAGGATATAATCGGGCTGACACAGGAACGATATTCATCATTCCCAACGCAGATCAGCCGTACGCCAGCACCGGAGAACCCGTATGGCAATGCCGGTCACATTATGTACATTCTGCAAAATTTTGACCACTCTGTTGATTATTTGTCTAAAATATCGTATAATATCCGCACAGCGGATATTATACCGGCGCATCAAGGCACTGTGTGCCTTAGCGCATTTATTGGTCAATCGCCTCGCCTCTTATGAGGCAACCGGCGAAACTGCCGTTTATACAATGTATTTTAATATATAATATTACGGAAAGAGGTATTTTCGTGAACCCGCCGAAAAAGATAGACAGACGAGTAAAATACACTAAGCAGGCCATTAGGGACAGCTTTCTGAAGCTGCTCAGTGTCAAGCCCATCGAGAAGATAAGCGTAACGGAGATATGCCGGGAGGCGGACATAAACCGCGGCACCTTTTACTCCCACTACACCGACCCCTACGACCTGAAGGACAGCCTCGAGGCGGAGCTTGTGGAGGCTATGAAGGCTCGTATGCAGGACCTCGGTGTGACGACCCGTCTCGCATCTGTGCAGACGCTTGAGCTGCTGAAGGAAAATCAGGAACTGTGCAGGATCTTCACCGGGCCTTATGGTGACAGGGAAGCGATGATGAAGATAATCAGGCGCAACGCCGCCGCGTATCTGGCGCAGGAGTCGGATCTGCTCTGCGATCTGAGCGAGTATGCGCGGATGTGCGTCAGCGAAATGCTCATAGCCTCCATCGCCTCTGTGGTCAAGTACTGGCTCGACTCCGGCATGCAGGAGCCCGCCGAGCAGGTCGCGCTCCTGCTGGACACTTACTGCCTGCACGGCCTCACAGGTCTCAGAACCCTGCCGCTGCCGGAGAGCCATCCGCACTGATACAGTGCGCATCGTTTTTGCGGTGTCCCGCTTATATCCAGCGGAAAAGTAAAGACCATCTCCGTTATCACCGGTCGGGCTGACGTGATATGGAAACTGCAAAGGCGTTACACCGAATCGCCCCTCTGGCGAGGAGACGAGCGATGCTCGCCCCTACAATACGGGGTACTTTTATATAACGCTCACGTAGGGGCGGCCATTGGCCGTCCGTTATCGCCGGTCTGGTTGGGGTAGAAACGACAACTTTGAACGTTACACCGAGCTGGCCGTGCACCGAGCACAGATTTACATAATGTGTTGAAAACTATGTTGGAATTGTTCAAAAGTATTGATAAATGTGGGCTTATTTACAGTTTGGCAAAATGATTATGACGAAAGGCAACGAATTATGAAAAAGATTGCAGCCGCACTGCTCGCGCTTGCCATGGCGGTATCGCTGTGCGCATGTCGGTATATATTGTATGATGAGGACAAAAGTCCTATCCCCAAATTTGACATGACGGTAAACTACAGCTTTGCCGACGAGACCTTGCCCGGGGATCCCGGCAGTAGCGTTATTTATTACAGCCAGAGCCTCGGTACGGCAAACATACATTCCGATGCCGGCGAGCGGGCGGCAGCGGCGATAAACGCCTCGCTCGAAACCCTGTACGCCCAGCTTCAGGATGAGGCTGACTATACCAGGAGAGTCGCCGCCGACCAATCGGCAGACAACATCTTCATGCTGAGTTATAAGTGCGCGCCCAAGGCCGTCCGCTGCGATACCCGGGTTCTGAGCCTTGTATTTGACGTGGAGCAGGACATGGGCGGAGTTCACGGCAAATTTGTTCGCTACAGCCGCAGCTACGACTCCGGCTCCGGCGAGGAGCTGAGCCTTGACGACGTTGCGAAAAACTCAGATCAGCTCAGAACATTTATTGAGAATTACGTCATCGGCCTTGCCGCCGGCGAGGATTACCGCGAAGACGGCGAAAGCTTCCTGTTCCCCGAGTTTGAGGAGACGATAAAAAGCATCGTCGCCGAGGGTCAGAAGTGGTATTTTGACGACAAGGGACTTGTACTCTACACCGACCCCTACGATATCGCGCCCTACAGCTACGGCGTACTGTGCTTCACCGTGCCGTACTCCGCGCTGGAGGAGTTTGTCGATCCCGACTTCATGCCTGTCGGTCACGAGGGCGAGAACGGAATGATACTTGCCGAGGCGGGAGATAACTTTAACCGCGACGGCATCAGCATGGTCGGTACCGTGACCGTAGACGAGCGTGCGCAGAGCGTCATCCTCTCGGCTGAGGAGACGGTGTACGACGTAAAGCTTTACAGCAGCGAGCGTATGCTCTGGCAGCGCAATTACCTGACCGACGGCGAGGCAGTCGAGCTCATATGCTACATCCCCGACGCGATCCCGAACATCATCCTTGAGTACCGGCTTGCCAACGGCACCGTCATAACCCGAGGCGTGTTCCAGAGCGGTAAGGACGGCTCTATCCTGCTTGTCGAGATGAGCGAGGAGGAACTGGCGGGATTCAATGGCGCGGGCTGAGCAAGGCGCGTTAAATCTCCGAATTTTCCGTGCGCCGAGTACGCGGACGAGCGATGCTCGCCCCTACGGCAGTAAACAAAGAAAAGAGTTCTCTTTTTAAAGGGAGCTCTTTTTGCGTTTTTTATCACCGGAACGCTGCTTTTTCAGATATTAGTCGATTATCACTTCAAGCAGATTATTTACGCTTCTTCCTAAAAATGACCGAACATCAAAAACCATGCACACGTAGGGACGGCCATTGGCCGTCCGCTCCTGCCGGAGGGGCGATTTTGTATAACTCTTAAAAGAATCGCCATTGCAGATATGCACAACAATTAAACAACGGAAATCGTCGTTTAATTGCCGAAGTATATATTCGGGCTGTCGCAAAAGCGACACGCACTGTTTCAATGCGGATTGCCCTTATGGTCATGTATTTTTTTATGGAACTGTCATTTAGACAGCAGCAACATAAAGGATATTTCGATTGTCTCCGGTCGTGCACAGGCAGTAACGACTGTTTGAAGCCCTAATCCGAACTGTCCCTCCGGCAGGAGACGAGCGGGGCAACGCAATAACGACAATTTTAGGCGTTGCACCGATGGGGAAAACACTTGATTTTTAATGTATTGCTGGTAGAATGTTTTCAGGCCGATTTTGGCTTCGTGCGCTACGATGAAATTTGAGGTGAATACGATGCGCATACTTATTGCCGAAGATGAAACAGGGATCGCCAAGGCGTTGAAGTTGATTCTTGAAAAGAACCGCTTTTCCGTCGACATGGTGCATAACGGGCTTGACGCGCTCGACTACATGCTGTCGGTCAGCTACGACGCGGTGGTGCTGGATATAATGATGCCGGGGCTTGACGGCCTTGAGGTGCTCACGCGGGCGCGGGAGGCGGGCGTGAACTCGCCGGTGCTGTTTTTGACCGCCAAGGGCGAGATCGAGGATCGCGTCGCGGGGCTCGACGCAGGCGCGGACGATTACCTGCCCAAGCCCTTTGCCACGAGTGAATTTGTATCCCGCGTGAAGGCGCTCACCCGCCGCAGCGGAAGCTACACCCCCGAGGTCGTCCGCCTTGGCGGGACAACGCTGGACTTGAGCGGCTATACCCTCGGCGCAAACGGCAGGAACGTGCGGCTGGGCAACAAGGAGTTCCAGCTAATGGAGCTGTTCATGCGCAACCGGGGCAGGGTCTTTTCTACCGAGTACCTCATGGACAAGGTCTGGGGTCTGGACTCGGAGGCAGAGATCGACGTCGTTTGGACATATATCGGATTTCTGCGCAAGAAGCTCAAGCAGCTTGACGCGGACGTTGAAATTAAAACCATTCGCGGAGCGGGATACGCTCTGGAGGAGAGCTGATGCTGAAAAAAATGCGCCGCCGCTTCATCGCGTCGGCTATGGCCGCCATTTTCGCAGTCATGCTGCTGCTTCTGCTGGCGGTAAATTTATGGAATTACAGTATAACGACCGACAGGCTCGATTCCACCCTCGACGCCATGTCGATCTGGGGCGGCGCCGCAGCCTACGGCGAGGCGGATTATCCGCTGTCCGGCATCCTCGGCGACCGCTCGCCGGAGGCCAGATACATGACGCGGTATTTCTGGGTGCAGCTCGACACGGAGCACAACACCATGCGCGTATTCAGCGACTATATCGCCTCCGTCACGACTGAGGAGGCGGCGCAGTATGCCTCCAACGTCGTCGATTCCGGCAGACAGCGGGGCTACAGCGGCGAGTATCGCTACACCGTGCACAGCGGCAGCGGATATTACACCGTTGTGTTCCTGAACGCCTCGCAGGAGCTGCAGGCCGTGCGCACGCTGCTGATTGTATCATGCGCCACGGCGGGACTGAGCCTGCTGCTGATGTTCGTTCTCGTCTCCGCGTTCTCGCGGCGAGCGATAGCGCCGTATGTGAAGAATATCGAGCTCCAGAAGCAGTTCATAACCGACGCGGGGCACGAGCTCAAGACCCCCCTGACCTCCATTTCCACCAGCGCCGACGTCCTGGCTATGGCCGACGAGGATAACGAGTGGGTCGATAACATCCGCCGGCAGTGCCGCAGGCTCTCCAAGCTGGTAGCCAACCTCGTCACCCTGTCGCGGCTGGACGAGAGCGAGCCACTGCCCGACAAGGCGGAGTTTTCCCTGAGCGACGCCGCGTGGGAGACCTCCGACCCCTTCGTCACGCTCGCCAAGGCACAGGACCGGCGGTTTGAGCGCAGCATCGAGGACAACCTCAGCCTCTTCGGCGACCGGGCGCTGGTGCAGCAGATGATATCGATCCTGCTGGACAACGCCTTCAAATACTCCGACCCCTGCGGCAGCATAAGCCTCAGTATATACAGGCAGCGCAAAAGCTGCGTTATCGAGGCGTATAACACCTGCGAGCCCGGGGCGCTTACGGATATCGACCGGTTTTTTGACCGCTTCTACCGCGCCGACAAGGCTCGCTCGGGCTCTGGCGGCGGTACGGGCGTGGGTCTTTCCATAGCCAGGGCCGCGGCCGAGGCTCACGGCGGCAGCATAAGCGCCAAGACCGCCGACGGCAAAAGCGTCACCTTCACCGTCATTCTGCCCGAGGGGCGCTGAAGCGTTCTGAAAACAGAAAAAGCTCCCGTTTTGAGACGGGACCTTTTTTCGTGTTTATTACGCCGTTTTTCTTCTGCTTCCGAATATAGCGTATGCTATGCCGCTGAGGATGAGGGCTTCTATCGCCGGAAGGGACAAAATAGCTGTTGCGATGTATATCGGAAGCTCGATAACTCCAAAAGCTTTACCGGCTCTCATCAGCTCCGGTACGAAAAAGCTTAGCGGCAGAAGAATTTTAAGGACAATTACGGACGCGAAATCATAGCGGCCGCGCCTGACTCTTATTACCGTTACGGTAACGGTGGCGATAATGGGGAGCGCGATAAGATACCATATTCCATAAAGCGATGTGGAAGGGATCATGGCGTCCCTGGTTGTGCTCTGGATAACAGGGGTCGCTACGCATGCGAGGATCAGGATGAGCTACTGCCACCATGTGCGCCTTAGATAATCTTTCATGTGCAAAGCCTCCTTTTTTCATGTTCTGTAAGGGTATGTATTACAACGGCTTTTTTCGTTTGCTTTTTGACAATCTCCGTATGTCGCATGGCATCAATTTCCTCAAAAGGAAGTTTTGCCCTTGGGGCGGGTTTTTGTCACAGATAGGGGGTATCCTCCGGAGGGAGGTATTCGTTTTTGAGTATCGCCTGAAAGTCGGGGTTTGCTCCGGCGGCCTCGGTCTCCATCGTGTCGCGCACGAAGTTTATGAATTCCCCGACCAGCTCCGAGCACTCCCTGTCCTTTATCCACACCAGAACATATTCGACCTGCCGCGCGGGCTCGGTTATGACCTTCGTCACGAGAAGGTCATTCGGGGTATAGGTCGTCTGCGGGAAGATACTGATGCCGACGTCGCGCTCGGTCAGAGCGACCGCGTCGACGTAGCTTGACATGGTGCAGATGATGTCCGGATCGGCGTCGATCTCGCGGAACCATTTTCTTATGGCCTCGACGCGCGAGGCGCGGCTGGGCACGATAAGGGGCTGTCCGGCAAGGCTGCTGAGCCTGATCTCGTTCCCTCCGCTTTTGGCAAGCGGGTTATCCTTCGACATGACAGCGACCCATGGTCCCCTGCCCACGGCGAAGCCCTCAAGGTGCTCGGTATCGTAGGGCGCGGCGATCACCGCGAGATCCGCAAGCCCCTGCCGCAGCCGGTCAAGCACATCGTCGCTGCTGCCGTTCCACAGGCTGTAGTGAACATTGGGGTACTCCTCCTTAAAGCCGGATATCCAGCGGGAGGTCAGGAAGGGCGCGCGTCCCTCGACTATGGCGATGTTGACCGTGCCTGACACGCCGTTTTCAAGGCTCATAACATCGTGCTTTGTTTTGTCGGCAAGGTCGAGCAAACGGAGGGCGCTGCGGTAAAGCAGGCGTCCGGCCTCGGTGAGCTGCAAGCGCCGCTTGCCGCGTATGAACAGCTTCGTGCCCAGCTCGTCCTCCAGCGACTTTATCTGATTGCTCAGCGGCGGCTGGCTCATGCTCAGCCTTTCGGCCGCGTGGGTTATGTTCAGCTCCTGCGCAACAACAGTGAAGTATTTCAGCGTTCTCAGTTCCATGGTATTCACCTCAATTCCTATCATATCAAAAAAGTATGATAACTGCAATGGTATATGTATTTTATTTAATATATTTTCTGTGCTATCATACATTCATATTTGTTGTGATCATTTACTCTCCAACCTATTAAAATCCAAAGCCGCTTTTTTCAGCGGCTTTCGATTTTATAGGAAAATCGAATACCGTAAATGCTATGACGGAGACAAGTACCATGTTCAGGCTGTCGCAGCGAGTCGGGGACGGTGTAAGCCCGATACGTGGGGACATGGGAATAACACTTCAGAGCAGCGATCTGAACGGCGGGGCCCAGTAGGAAAGACGCGGAGTGCGGCGTTAACGCACGAGGGCTTGACTGAGCCCGTAAAAAGTGATTGCTTCTGGCAATAAATTAGGTGGCACCGCGGATTTGCAGCTATTCGTCCTAAAGTTTAGGGATAGCTGCCCAAAAAATTCGGAGGTGCATTTTTTATGTGTTCAATCATGGGTTTCACATCCAAAAGTCTTACCTCGGAGTCGGTCAAAGAGTATTTCGACCGTACCGTATCTAGAGGCCCCGATATGTCGCGGATCGAAGCGATGGGCGATACCTGCCTGTGCTTCCACCGGCTGTCGATCATGGGTCTTGACGAAAGCGGCATGCAGCCGTTTTTCATGCAGGGCGACGCCGCCGTGTGTAACGGCGAGCTGTACGGCTTCAGAAAGCTCAAGGCCGAGCTCCAGGGAAAATACGAGTTTAAGAGCGATTCCGACTGCGAGCTTATACTGCCCATGTACCGCGAGTACGGCCTCGGTATGTTCGAGAAGCTCGACGCGGAGTTTGCAATGATTATCTATGACGGCGCGGCCGGTAAGCTCATCGCCGCCCGCGACCCGATAGGCATCCGCCCGTTGTATTACGGTTATCTTGCCGGCGGCGAGCCCGTTTTCGCAAGTGAGGCGAAAAACCTCGTCGGCCTGTGCGATGAGGTCATGCCCTTCCCTCCCGGACATTACTACGCCGACGGGAAATTCGTGCGCTACGCGGATCTCACGACGGTGAGCGAGTACACCGAGGATGAGCTGGACGCGGTTTGCGCCAAGATCCGCGAGAAGCTGATCGCGGCTGTCGAAAAGCGCCTTGACGCGGACGCGCCGCTTGGCTTCCTGCTCTCGGGCGGGCTCGATTCGAGCCTTGTCTGCGCGATATCGGCAAAGCTCCTCGGCAAAAAGATCCGCACCTTTGCCATCGGTATGGATCTGGACCCCATCGACCTGAAGTATGCCCGCAGCGCGGCGGAATTTATCGGCTCCGAGCATATGGAGGTATATATGACCAAGGAGGAGGTTCTCGCCTCGCTCGAGGAGGTCATAGCCATGCTGGGCACCTACGATATAACGACCATCCGCGCAAGCATCGGCATGTACCTGTGCTGCAAGGCGATACACGAGCGCACCGATGTGCGCGTGCTTTTGACGGGCGAGATATCCGACGAGCTTTTCGGATACAAGTACACGGACTTCGCCCCTACCCCCGAGGATTTTCAGGCTGAGGCGAAAAAGCGCGTTGACGAGCTGCACATGTACGACGTGCTGCGCGCCGACCGCTGCATCTCGGTAAACTCCCTTGAGGCGCGCGTGCCCTTCGGCGACCTTGATTTCGTGCGCTACGTTATGAGCATAGACCCGAAAATGAAGATCAACAGCTACGGCATGGGAAAATACCTCCTGCGCCGCGCTTTCGCGGACGACGGTATCCTGCCCGACGATATCCTCTGGCGCCAGAAGGCCGCGTTTTCCGATGCGGTGGGCCACTCCATGGTCGACGACCTCAAGGAGTACGCCGAGAGCGTTTACACGGATGAGGAGTTTGCCGCAGGCTGCGCAAAATATGATTTTGCCATACCCTTCACGAAGGAGAGCCTGCTTTACAGGGATATTTTTGAAAAGTACTATCCCTGTCAGGCACGCATGGTAAAGGATTTCTGGATGCCCAACAGGACGTGGCCCGGCTGCGACGTCGACGATCCGTCCGCTCGCGTGCTCAAAAACTACGGCGCCAGCGCGTATTGACAATTTTTCAGACCGCATTGAGATTGGCGGATATCGTTTCTTCGCCAGCCCGACAGGTGACATTGGAATTGGTCTTTATATTTCCATTGTCTAAATGACTGAGCGATTTTTAATACCGCACCCGTAGGGACGGCCATTGGCCGTCCGCTCTACCGCAGGGTCGACCCGAATTAACGCTTAAAAGAATCTTTTTACCGGTTCCCGACCAGTGACATTGTAAATAATCGCTCAATTGTCATTGTTTATATTCGGGCTGATGCAATGACGATACGCACAACCTAAATGCGGGTCTGTCCGGCAGCCGCCGGTCGGGCTGTCGCAATAACGATAACATGAAATGCAGCACCGATTGGAAAAAGAGCGCGAGTGCAAAAAAGATTATTTGAAATCTCATCGGTCGAGCTGACGCAATAACGATAATAAAAAATGGAGAAGCGATAGGAAAAAGATGAAGTATGTATTTGTAACGGGAGGCGTTGTGTCCGGCTTAGGCAAGGGCATCTGCGCGGCATCTCTCGGCAGGCTGCTCAAGCAGCGCGGCCTGCGCGTAAAAAACCAGAAATTTGACCCCTACCTCAACGTCGACCCCGGCACGATGAGCCCCTATCAGCACGGCGAGGTTTTCGTCACCGACGACGGCGCGGAGACGGATCTCGACCTCGGCCACTACGAGCGCTTCGTGGACGAGAGCCTGAACGGGAACTCCTCGGTCTCGGCCGGCAGGATATACTGGAACGTCCTCAACCGCGAGCGGCAGGGCGGCTACCTCGGCGGCACGGTGCAGATAATCCCCCACGTCACCGACGAGATAAAAAGCTGTATCTACGCTATGGAGGAAGAGGATATCGACGTCCTCATCTGCGAGATAGGCGGCACCGTCGGCGATATCGAGAGCCAGCCCTTCCTCGAGGCGATACGTCAGGTCGCGGTGGAAAAGGGCAGGCAGAACGTGCTGTTCATCCACGTTCCTCTCATAGTTCAGATCCCCGGCAGCGGCGAGCTCAAGAGCAAGCCGACGCAGCATTCTGTAAAGGAGCTGCTGTCAGTGGGCATCCAGCCGGATATCCTCGTGTGCCGCACCGACGCGCCGATAACGGAGGATATCCGCCGCAAGATAGCTCTGTTCTGCAACGTGAGCCCCGACTGCGTAATCCAGAACGCGACGGCCTCCACGCTTTACGAAGCGCCGCTGCTGCTGGAGAGCGAAGGACTTCCCGAGGCGGTGTGCCGCGGGCTGAGCCTTGACTGTCCCGAGCCCGACCTTGCGGAATGGACCGCCATGGTGGAAAGGATAAAGACCGCGCACAAAACGGTGCGGATCGCCCTTGTGGGCAAATATGTCTCGCTCCACGACGCGTATCTTTCCGTCGCGGAATCGCTGTTTCACGCCGGCACCGCGAACGACGCCGTCGTCAGTATAAAATGGGTCGATTCCGAGGAGCTGACGGAGGACAATATTGCGGATGCCCTCGTCGGCTGTCAGGGCATACTCGTGCCAGGGGGCTTCGGCGACCGTGGCATAGAGGGCATGATACTTGCCGCGCAGTACGCCCGCGAAAACGACGTGCCGTATCTGGGAATCTGTCTGGGTATGCAGATCGCGGTCATCGAGTTTGCCCGCCATGTTTTATGCTGGCAGGACGCAAGCTCTGCCGAGTTCTCGTCCGATACGAAGCATCCCGTCATCGACCTCATGCCGGAGCAAAAGGGCGTTACCGCCAAGGGCGGCACGATGCGTCTGGGCAGATACCCCTGCGCGCTGGCCTCCGGAAGCAAGTCGCATGAGCTCTACGGCGAGGGCATCGTGTTTGAGCGCCACCGCCACAGATACGAGGTAAATAACGACTTCCGCGAGGAGATAAGCTCGCACGGGCTGATCCCCGTGGGTCTGTCGCCGGACGGCAGACTGGTCGAGGTGGTGGAAAACCCCGCGTGCAAGTGGTTTGTCGCGGCGCAGTTCCATCCGGAATTCAAGAGTCGACCCAACAAGCCGCACCCGCTGTTTCGCGGCTTCGTAAAATCCTCGCTTGACAGATGCTCCGAAGGTGGTAAACTACTGCCATAGGAAAAACAGGGGGAATTATTTGATGAAAACCAAAGACATGGCATATATCGCGCTTATGGTGGTGCTCATATCGGTCTGCTCGTGGCTGTCCGTGCCGTCGGTGATACCCTTCACCATGCAGACCTTCGGCGTGTTCTGCGCCCTGTTATTGCTGGGCGGCAGACGCGGGAGCATCGCGGTGCTGCTGTATATAGCCATGGGGGCCGTGGGTCTGCCGGTGTTTTCAAACTTCACCGGCGGCGTGGGAAAGCTCATGGGGCCCAGCGGCGGGTATATATTCGGTTTTTTGCTGACCGCGCTGTGCTATTGGGGGCTGACCGCTCTGCTCGGAGAAAAGACGCTTATAAAAATACTCAGCCTGGTGGCGGGGCTCGCTCTGTGTTACGCCTTCGGAACGCTGTGGTTCGTGGAGGTCTACTCCCGGACCGAGCCGATAGGCGTTCTCAGCGCGCTTTCAATGTGCGTGTTCCCGTTCATACTGCCTGACGCCCTTAAGCTCGCCCTCTCCCTTGGGGTGGAAAAGCTGCTGAAAAAACATATAAAGCTATAGCTTACAAAAGCCGTCCTAGGGCGGCTTTTTTCATACCCTCGGGTCTTGAAAGACAGGGCGAAAGGCTGTAAAATATAATAAATGTCTTATCTGGAGGCGCTCCGATGGAGGAAAAAAAACGGCACAGACTGCTTTGGAAGGCGGGCAGACCGATAGTAAGGGCCGCCGCGAAGCTCATATTCAATTTTGACACGGAGGTCTGCCGCGAGGACGGCCCCCTGCTCATACTGCCGAATCACAACGCGGAGCTTGACCCGATGTTCGTGGCCTGCGCGTTTCCAGAGCCGGTGTACTTTGTCGCCAGCGAGCATCTTCTGCGCAAGGGCAGGGCGTCGGCGCTCCTGCGCTGGAGCACGCGCATCGTACCCCGTCAGAAGGGCGGCAGCGGCGCGAGCACCGTGCGCGGTATCGTGCGGCAACTGCAAGAGGGCAGCAATGTATGCCTTTACCCCGAGGGCAACCGCTCCTGGGACGGCGTGACCCGCCCGATCACCCCCGCGACGGGGAAGCTGGCGCGTATGTCGGGCGCAAAGCTCGTGACCTACCGCACGGAGGGCGTATATTTCTCCAACCCCCGCTGGAGCGGCGGCTCCCTGCGACGCGGCAGGACATGCGGCAGGATAATGGGCGTTTACGAGCCCGAATACCTGAGAAGCCTCACCGCGGGCGCGGTGCAGGAGCTTATAGAGCGCGATCTTTTCGAGGATGCCTATGCTCGCCAGCGCGAAAAGCCGGTGAGATTCAGGGGCCGCCGCCTTGCCGAGCACCTCGAGACGCTGCTGTTCATATGCCCCCACTGCGGAGCAGAGGGCAGGATGCGCAGTGAGGGCGATCACTTTTACTGCGATGGGTGCGGAACGAAGCTGCGCTACACGCAGGAGGGCTTCTTCGTGGGAGAAAACTGCATTTTCGACACCGTGCTTGACTGGAATATCTGGCAGAGTAAATGTATCGGAAAAAAATGCGCCGCCGCAGGCGACGCGGCCATTTTCGAGGACGGGGACATGGATCTGTATATCATCCACTCGGCCGAGAGCAGTGAGCTTGCAGCCCGTGGCAGGCTCGCCCTGTACCGCGACCGGATTGAGCTGCCCGACGGCAGCGCCGTGGGCACGAATGAGCTCACGGGCATGGCGATCATGGGGCCGCAGGATCTGTATTTCAGCGTGAAAAATAAAAATTATCTTGTAAAAACAAACAGGCTCTGCTGTACCTTGAAGTACCTGACTGCCTGCAAAGTGTTTGACAAAAGTCTGCAATACGGTATATAATTTTTATTTGTTATTTTGGTTTTTACGAGGGAGAGAAAATGAAAGCGATCGGATTTGACAATGCCAAATATGTGCGCGAGCAGTCGCGCAATATCCGCGAAAGAATATCCAAATTCGGCGGCAAGCTGTATCTGGAATTCGGCGGCAAGCTCTTCGACGATTACCACGCGTCCCGGGTGCTGCCCGGCTTCGAGCCCGACAGCAAGGTCAAGATGCTCCTCGAGATGAAGGACGACGCGGAGATCGTCATCGCCATTTCAGCCGACGATATCGAGCGCAACAAGCGCCGAGGCGATCTTGGCATTACATACGACGAGGACACCCTGCGCCTTATCGACGCCTTCCGAGGCATCGGCCTGTATGTCGGCAGCGTTGTCATAACCCACTACCGCAGCCAGCCGGCGGCGGAGCTTTTCCAGAAGCGGCTGGAGACCCTCGGCGTGAAGGTCTACCGCCACTATATCATCCCCGATTACCCCTCCAATGTGGAGCTGATAGTCTCCGAGGACGGCTTCGGCAGGAACGACTATATCGAGACCGAGCGCAGCCTCGTCGTCGTCACCGCTCCGGGCCCCGGCAGCGGCAAAATGGCCACCTGCCTGAGCCAGCTCTACCATGAGCACAAGCGCGGCGTGAACGCAGGCTACGCAAAGTTCGAGACATTCCCGATCTGGAACGTGCCGCTCAAACACCCGATAAACCTTGCCTACGAGGCCGCGACCGCCGATCTGGACGATGTGAACATGATCGACCCCTTCCACCTCGACGCCTACGGCGTGACCACGGTCAACTATAACCGCGACGTGGAGATCTTCCCCGTCCTCAACGCGATTCTCACCCGCATTTACGGCGAGAGCGCCTACAAAAGTCCCACGGATATGGGCGTAAACATGGCCGGAAACTGCATTATCGACGATGAAGCGTGCAGCGAGGCCTCAAAACTGGAGATCATCCGCCGCTACTACGCCGCCGCCTGCGCTCTGCGTCAGGGTCTGGGAAGCGTGGAGGAGGTGCGCAAGATAGAGCTCATCATGAACTCCATCGGCATCTCCGCTGCCGACCGTCCAGTTGCGGCGGCAGCCCTTGCAAGGGCGGAGGAAACCGGCGCGCCCGCCGTTTCCATCGAGCTGCCCGACGGCACCATCGTCACCGGCAAGACCAGCTCCCTGCTGGGCGCGTCCAGCGCCTGCCTCATGAACGCGCTGAAGAAGCTCGCGGGCATAAACAAGGAGCTGCTGCTCATCGCGCCGAGCGTCATCGAGCCGATACAGCACCTCAAGGTCGAGCATCTGGGAAACCACAATCCCCGCCTGCACACCGACGAGCTGCTAATAGCTCTTTCCATATGCGCCGTGACAAATCCCCTCGCGGAGCTGGCGATAGACCAGCTCGGCAAACTGCGAGGCTGCGAGGCGCATTCTTCCGTCATCCTCTCGCGGGTCGACGAGAACCTGTTCTCGAAGCTCGGCGTGAACATGACCTACGAACCCAAGTATCAGGCCAAGAAGCTCTATCACAAGAAGTAAAAGCGCGGGGTTAGGACATGGACAGGATAATAAACGTGCCCTATCTCGACCAGACGAACGCAGCGCCCACCGGCTGCGAGAGCGTTACGGCGGTGATGCTGCTGCAATATCTGGGCGTTGATATCGGCATTAACGAGTTTATCGACAGCTATCTTGACAAGGAAACGTTTGAAATGCGCGACGGGGTGCTCTACGGCCCCGATCCCGCCCGCTGCTTCGCGGGGGATCCCTATGACCCCGAAGCCATGGGCTGCTACGCTCCGGTCATAAAAAACGCGCTCGAGCGCGTGATCGGGGACCGCTTCGAGATCATAGACGAGACCGGACGCGAGATCGACGAGCTTGTCGAGACCTATATAGACGGCGAGGGCCTACCGGTCGTGCTCTGGGCCACGATAAATCTCCGCCCCGCAGTGGAGGGACCCTGCTGGAAGCTTAAGGATACCGGCCGGGACTTCACCTGGCGGTCAAACGAGCACTGCATGCTCCTTGTCGGCAGCGACGGCGGCGACTACGTCATAAACGACCCGTGGGATAATAACGGCGTTGTGCACTATGACAAGGAGCTCGTCCGCCACCGCCACCGCGAGCAGTATATGCAGGCGCTGGGTCTGAAAAGAAAATAAAAGAAACGCCCTGCGGCTTTAAAGCCGCAGGGCATATTTTACGCGTATTTGGTTTTTGCCTCGAGTTATTCCGCTGCTTCAACGCTTATCTTCTTGCCGACGGTGGAGCGGAGAATGAAGAGCGCTGCGATGGTCATCACGACGGCGACGGGCAGGCAGATCCAGATGTTCTGAACAAAGCCCGCGATGATGAAGTTCACGAAGCTGATTGCCGCGACGGTGATTGCGTACGGGAGCTGTGTGCGGACGTGGTCGATGTGGTTCACATTCGCGCCGGCAGAGGCCATGATGGTCGTGTCGGAGATAGGCGAACAGTGGTCGCCGCATACGGCGCCGGCCAGGCAGGCGGAGATGCCGATCATGAGGAGGGGATCGCCGACCTGGAAGATGGCGGTAACGATGGGGATCAGGATGCCGAAGGTGCCCCAGCTCGTGCCGGTGGAGAAGGCCAGGACGCAGGCCACGATGAAGATGATGGCCGGCAGCATCATGAACAGGCCCTTGGAGGCGCTGTCCATAACCGCGCCGACATATTCGGCGGCGCCCAGCAGGCCGGTCATGTTCTTAAGAGCGACCGCGAGGGAGAGAATGAGGATGGCGGGAGCCATTGCGTTGAAGCCCTTGAGCAGGCATTCCATCGCGCCCTTGAAGGTGATGACGCGGCGGCAGAGCAGGTAAGCAATGGACAGGAGGATCGCAATGAGGGAACCCCAAGGCAGAGCCACGAAAGCGTCGGTGTTGCCGAAGGCCGCGATGAAGTCGCCGGCGCAGTCGGTGCCGCCCCATGCGTCAACGCCGAAGAAGCCTCCCACATAGATAAGGCCGACCACGCAGAAAACTATGAGGATGATGACGGGGATCAGCATATCCCAGATGCTTGCGCGGGTATTCTCGACCTCTTCGTCGTTACCGAGGGAGCCGAGGTTGCCCTTAATGGCCTCGAGCTCCGCCTTGGCCATGGGGCCGTAATCAAAGCCCATGATGGCAAGGCCGATGACGAACACGAAGGTCAGCAGGGAGTAGAAGTTGAAGGGGATGGCCTGAACGAAAAGCTGGATGCCGGAAATGCCTGCGTCAAGATCCGAGGCCACGCCGGAAACGGCGGCGGCCCAGGAGGAAACCGGGGCTATCATGCAGACGGGAGCCGCGGTGGCGTCGATTATATACGCCAGCTTTGCGCGGGAGATGCGCTGCTCGTCGGAAAGGGGACGCATGACCGAGCCGACGGTCAGGCAGTTGAAGTAGTCGTCAATGAAAATGAGAACGCCGAGGGCGAAGGTGGCGAGCATGGTGCCCGTGCGCGTCTTTACATGGCGCGCCGCCCACTTGCCGAAGGCCGCCGAGGCGCCGGTGGAGTTGACCAGAGCGACCATCATGCCCAGCAGGATGAGGAACATGAAGTTGCCGGCATTGCCCTCAATGGCGGGGACGAATCCCTCGTTAACGATGGCGTTTACTGTCTCGACAGGCTGGAAGCCGGTCACGAAGAGCGCGCCGACAACTATGCCGACGAACAGGGAGCTGTAGGTCTCCTTGGTGATAAGCGCGAGAACGATGGCGACTATCGGCGGGACCAGCGCCCAAAAGGTGTTTACGAATTCCATGATATCTTCCTTTCTTTGAACAAAAAAATTGAGTCATGACGCTTCATGACTCAACAGGAAAATACATAATGGCTTTTCATGCCGGATCATGACAGCTCTCCGCAAAATGCGACAGTATACAGGATATTATCCTGTATCCCAGGCATCCGACCCTCGGGAAAGGCTCAGACCCTTCGGCGGCGACCCCTTTCACTTAACGCTTCCCGGCGTTTTACAAAGCTACTGATGGCAACCGCGCCTCTATCATGCCTTTTGTTCAATTGACCCTCATTATAACGGTAAATCGCGGTTTGTCAACAGAAAAAATAAATAATTTTGTTTTTAACAATATTTCTCGGGGATTTTTATTTGTTCTTGTGCTTTGAAGCGGACGATGATACAATATATTGAATAAAAATATGCGGGGGGATACTCTTATGAAATATGGATTTATCGGCTTGGGAAACATGGCGGGGGCGATAATCTCCGGCATGGCGGCCTGCGGGAAGTTCAAAAACGACTATCTTTACGGTTATAACCGCACTGAGGCAAAGACCCTTGCCCTTAAGGAAAAGCACGGGCTCATCCCCTGCGGCTCCGCCGCCGAGGTCGTGGAAAAGGCGGAGGTCATTGTGCTCGCGGTGAAGCCGCAGATGATGCAGAGGCTGCTTGACGAGATTGGAAAGCTCATCACGAAAGAGAAGCTCGTGCTCACGATCGCCGCCGGCAAGAGTACCGAGTGGTACGCCGAGCGCCTTGCCAAAGGCACGCCCGTCGTGCGCGTCATGCCCAACATAAACGCTAAGGTCAAGGCCTCCGTCACCGCGGTCTGCGGCGGAAAGTACGCTGGTGAGGAGCACATAAAAATAGCCGACGGCATTTTCTCAAGCGTCGGAAAGGTGTATCATATTGAAGAGGGTATGTTCCCCGCGTTTTCCGCGCTGGGCGGAGCGTCCGGAGCCTTCGTGCTTATGTACATAGACGCGCTTGCCGAGGCGGGCGTACGCGCGGGCTTTGCAAGGCCGCTGGCCGAGGAGCTCGCCACCGCCACCGTTGTCGGCAGCGGCGCCCTCGCCATGGACAGCGGCGAGCATCCCATAGCCCTTATGAATAAGGTGTGCTCCCCGGGCGGAACCACCATCGAGGGCGTATGCAGGCTCAGGGAGCTGGGCTTTGAAACCGCCGTTCAGCAGGGGCTTCAGGCGATAATAGACAAGGATATGTCCCTGTAAGCGCCTGCTGCCGCAGGGGCAATTCGTATTTAGATTGGCGATAATCGCTATTGCGACAGCCCGGCCAGTGATAATGGGAAAATTCTTTTATGCACTCGCGGGCTTAATTAGAAGCCGCAATGTTTAACAACGCTTTGTCGGACACGTTCCGTAGAAGCAATAGTGCTAAATCTATCTCCGTCGAGCATTGTTGCAATTGCGGGAGCCGACAGGCGGAGTCGAGCATTGCTTGGCACTGCTTTCGCACAGAGGCTTGCGAAATAGAACCTCAGGGCGACCGTAGAGTGCTCAGCGGGTTTGTAAAGGGCTGCAAGCCCTTGCTTGTGTTTCTTTTGTAACTTTTCTTTGGCAACACAAAGAAAAGTTTTACCCAAGCTCGTAGATGCTAATCCGAAAGGGAAAAACGGCACAGCTCGCGCAGGCAGCAGGCGGCGCATTCGGGCTTACGCGCGGTGCATACGGCTCTGCCATGGAGCACGATGCGGTGGCAGAAGTCGGAGCTCTTTTCCGGCGGAAGCTGCTTGCGCAGCTCGGCCTCGATCCTGACGGGATCCTTCAGATCATCCACCAGACCGAGCCGGTTTGAGAGCCTGATGCAGTGGGTGTCCACGACCGTGGAGCCGGGCACGCTGTAAACGTCGCCAAGGATGAGGTTTGCGGTCTTGCGGCCCACGCCTGGCAGCTTCAGAAGCTCCTCCATCGTGTCGGGGACCCTGCAGCCGTAGTTATCGACGAGCATCCTCGCCGAAGCGACGATATCCCGCGCCTTTGCCCTGTAAAAGCCGCAGGAGCGGACATATGGCTCGACGTCCTCAGGCTCGGCCTCGGCGAAGCTCTGCAGCGTCGGAAAGCGCTCGAACAGTGCGGGCGTTATCATGTTGACCCTCGCGTCGGTGCACTGCGCGGCGAGCCGGACGGAGAATAAAAGCTCATAGTCCTTTTTATAATCAAGCGTGCAGTCGGCAAGAGGGTACTCCTCCTCCAGCCGGCGGACGATCTCTAAAACCTGTTTTTCCGGAAGCATTTTTATCACCTCAAGCTGATTTTAGCATAAACAAGCGCGTTTGCGTGTAGCAAATTCTACTATCGGAGGTAGCCATGTACAAGCCTCTCGCGGATGAGATAAGACCCCTCAGCCTCGACGACGTTGTCGGGCAGCGGCACATTCTGGGCGCGAACGGGATGCTCCGCCGCATCGTTGAGAGCGGTCAGATACCCAATATGATATTCTATGGCCCATCGGGCACCGGCAAGACGACGGTCGCGCGAATAATCGCGGAGAAAACCAACCGCAGTCTGCGCAAATTAAACGCCACCACCGCCGGAATTTCCGACATCAAGGCGATAATCGCGGAGCTGGACACATTTCTCGCACCGGGCGGCGTTCTGCTGTATCTGGACGAGATCCAGTATTTCAACAAAAAGCAGCAGCAGTCGCTGCTGGAGTTCATCGAAGACGGGCGTATAACGCTTATCGCGTCCACGACGGAAAACCCGTATTTCTGCGTGTTCAACGCGATACTGAGCCGCTCGACGGTCTTCGAGTTCAAGCACGTTCCCTCCGCCGAGGTCGAGCCCGCAGTTATGCGCGCGGTAAATATCCTCGCCACCCGCGAGGGACTTGCACCCGAGCTTGAGGACGGGGTGTCCGGCCGCATCGCCTCCGCCTGCGGCGGTGATGTGCGCAAGGCCATAAACGCCGTAGAGCTGCTTTTCTCCGCCGGACGGCGCGAGGAGGGCAGGATATTCCTTAGCCTTGAGGACGCCCGAGCGATATCCCAGCGCAGCGCCATGCGCTATGACCGGGAGGGCGACGAGCACTTTGACGCGCTCTCGGCGCTGATGAAGTCCCTGCGCGGCTCGGATCCGGACGCGGCGCTGCACTATCTTGCGCGGCTTTTGGAGGCCGGCGACCTCACGGGAGCCTGCCGCCGGATACTGTGCTCAGCCAGCGAGGATATCGGACTTGCCTATCCGCAGGCCGTACCTATAGTCAAGGCCTGTGTGGACTCTGCGCTGCAATTGGGGCTGCCCGAGGCGCGGCTACCGCTGGCCGAGGCGGTGATATTCCTCGCAACGGCGCCGAAATCAAACAGCGGCGTAATGGCGATCGACGCGGCGATAGCGGATGTTCGCGCCGGAAAAACCGGCCCCGTTCCGCGCGAATTGCAGAACGTCCACGCCGACGGCGCGGGCTTTGAGCGCGAGCAGGGCTATAAGTATCCGCACAGCTTCCCCAACCACTGGGTCAGGCAGCAGTACCTGCCGGACGCGCTCAAAAACGCGCGCTACTACGAGTACGGAGACAATAAGATCGAACAGGCGGCAAGATCCTATTGGGAGGCGATCAAAAAATAATGGATATTCAGGTCGGGGATATTTTGACGATGAAAAAGCAGCACCCGTGCGGCGAAAAGCGCTGGCAGGTGCTGCGCATAGGCGCGGATTTCAAGCTGAGGTGCCTCGGCTGCGGCCGCGAGGTCATGGGCGCGAGAAGCAAATTTGAAAAAAACATCCGCGCAGTCGAGCGCAGCGGAAAAACGATATAAAAGCAGCCGTCATCCGTACGGCTGTTTTTATATGCATCTTTCACGTGCAGCAATCACTATTTTGTGCATTTTAGAGAAAACGCACCATAAGCCGATCAGGCTGCGGCAATTTTTGTGTATTTATAGTAATATTTTATATAGAAGTTAATAATTGTTGTGCTCTGCGTGAGAAAGAGGTGGGTTCCGATGGTTCAGCTATAGCTAAATATCCGAGGCATATCGGTTTCATAATCAGAAATTTTCGTAAAGCCCGCAAGATGAGCCGCTTAATCTATTAAGTATGTTGGAGATTATTATGCAGATAGCGACTACAGCGTACCTGTAGGAACAAGTACCTATTATGAACGCACCTACTTTTCCTGAATAATTTAAAGGGGTGCATTTTATGAAAAAGGATTTACAGGGAATACTTGTTTGCTGCGTCATCTGTCTGCTGTTTTGGATACTGCCTGCTGTTTTCAGCAGCTATCTGAGCTGCTCTGTCGCTGAGTTTTATATAAAATACAGGGCGGTTGGCATGACAATGGCGGCATTGGCCATCGTGGTTAGCATACAGGGCTTTCACCGGCTTCACAAAGGCAAAAATAAAGACGAGTAATAAAGCCTGTTGGCTGATATGATAAAATAAAGCGACGGCTCGGCTGCCATGAAAAAGCAGCGCCCGTGTAAAACAGCGCTCCCCTCACACGAGGGAGCGCTTTAGTCTGCCCAAAAGCTTTCAGCAGTTGTAAGTGTTTTTTCCGGCGGAGCTGTGCTATCATATGCTCAGAAAGCTTAGGAGGCGTTAAAAATGGAAGCTATTCTTGAAATCGAAGCTTTAAAGAAATATTACGGCAAGCCCGAAAACCGGACGAAGGCGCTCGACGGCGTTTCGTTTAGGGTGATGGAGGGCGAGTTTCTGGGCATAATGGGCAGCAGCGGCTCGGGCAAATCCACGCTTTTAAACTGCATTGCTACCGTCATCGAGCCGTCCTCGGGCAGCATCGTCATGCGGGGCGCGGCGCTGCGCGGTCTCAAGGGCGGCAGGCTTGCCGAGTATCGCGGGAAAAGGATCGGATACCTTTTCCAGAACTTTGAGCTGCTGGATAACCTCACGGGCAGGGAGAACATAATGCTGCCGCTTTCGCTGCACAAGGTGCCGAAGGATGAGAGCGAAAAAAGCCTCGGTCAGCTGGCCGATTACCTGGAGATCGGCGACGTTCTCGATAAATTCCCCGCCCAGATGTCCGGCGGACAGAAGCAGCGCGTCGCTGCGGCGCGGGCGCTTGTTCTCAGTCCCGACATCATCCTTGCCGACGAGCCGACCGGTGCGCTCGACTCCAAAAACGCGAAAACGCTTATGGAAAAGCTGGCTGGCCTGAACCGCGACGGCAGCGCGACAATACTCATGGTGACGCACGATTCAAACGCGGCAAGCTACTGCTCGCGCATTCTCTTCATGCAGGACGGCGTTATATTCCACGAGCTGCGCCGCGGCGACGACGAGGAGACGCGGCAGGGCTTTTACGAGCGGATACTGGGCGTGATGGCGCAGTTGGGAGGGGGCAGCGCTAATGTTCTATGAATTGGTGCTTCGCAACAGCCGGCGCAGCCGCAGGGAAAACGGGCTGTTCTTCGCCTCGCTGCTCATATCTATCATCGCGTTTTATATCATCCTCTCGCTTTCGCAGCAGGACGTTATGCTCTTTTTGAAGCAGATGGAGAGCAACGCCGTGGACAAGCTCCTTGCGATAATCCCCGTGTTCTACGGCCTGACGCTCGTGATACTGTTTTTCCTCATCTATTACGCAAGCAAGTTCCAGCTTGAAAGGCGGCGGCACGAATTCGGAATGTACCTCATGCTCGGCATGCGGCGCATGCGGCTTTTTGCCATGCTGCTTGCCGAGGATATGCGCAGCAGCCTTCTTTCGCTGCTCATCGGCCTGCCTTCGGCGATCCTGCTTTCGGAACTCATAAGCCTCGTTACGGCGCGGGTCGTCGGGCTGGGCATCATCGAACACCGCTTCAGCCTTTCGCTGAATGCGGTGCTGCTCACCGCGGCGGGCTTTCTTCTGATAAAGCTTGCGGCATGCCTTATCCTGAGCGGCAGGATAAGCCGTCAGGAGATCGGCTCGCTGCTCGTTGATACGCCGGAGGGCACACGCCGTCAGCTCCCCGCCGCCGTTTATACGCTGGCGCTGATATCGGGGCTTTTGTGCCTCGCCGCCGCGTACTTCATGGCAATCATCGGCCTGTCATGGCAGCAGGCTCGGAAAATGGCGCTGACCCTTGCTCTTGGCTTTTTTGGAACGCTGCTGCTGTTCTTCGGCCTGAGGGCGGCTATGGCGCTGCTGATAAAGACCGGCAGGCGGGATACCGGGCTTCGCGTTTTCAACTTCCGACAGCTTCAGGAAAACGTCATCCACCGGTCGAGCACCATGGCGGTCAGCTCCATACTGATCCTTGCAGCGCTGTGCTGCTTCGGCGCGGGCGTTGCGGTAGCAAATTCCTACGGCAAGGCAGAGCCCCATATCCTTGACTACACCTTTGAGGACTATTCCTGCGAAAACGCGGCAGACGGTGCGGCAAAAATACGCGATACCCTTGCCGCGCACGGCCTTGACGGCAAATTTGCCGCGCTGTTTGACATGAAGATAGGCTCTATCCGCACGACGGAGGACTACGACAACGCGTTTAAGATGGCCTCGGTAATGGACGCGCTCGCGGCGCTGCCGCAGTCGGCGGCGCGCGATACGCTGCTTAACAATCTTGGTATTGGCGGCGTCTCATATCCGCATATCATCGCGCTGAGCAGCTACAACGAGCTGCTGCGCCTCGGCGGACTGCCTGAGCTGGAGCTTGCGCCGGACGAGGCGGGGGTGTACATGGACTCGGAGTTTGCAGACGCGGAAAAGCTCGGCATACTCAACGCCATCCTCGAAAAAAAGCCGGAGGCCAGCATCGACGGCGCGCCGATATATCTGACGGGGACGGTGCAGTCGGCGAGCGTAGTGACCGACCGCTCCATCACGCTGTCGTTCGCGCTCATCCTGCCGGACGAGAGCTTCGAGTACTACTCGCAGGGGCTTAACGACGTGTATGTGAACGGCGTGCTCAAAAGCGACGTTGTGGAGAAGTCGGGACTGATGAACGAGATAAGCGCCGAGAACGAAAGGCTCGACGAGACGGGGCTTGAATACGAAAGCTACCTGAAGAACATGGGCAGGGCACTGTTTTACACCGTTGCTGCAAGCTATATAACCATTTACCTGGCGATAATCTTTCTCATCATCGCAAACACGGTGATCGGCGCCCAGTTCCTTATGGGCCAGCAGAAAACCAGCCGGCGCTACAGGACGCTCGTCCGCCTCGGCGCATCCTACGAGACGCTGTGCGGCTCGGCGAAAAAGCAGATCAACTGGTTCTTCGGCATCCCGACCGTCGTCGCGGCCGTAAGCAGCTTGTTTGCGGTGCGGGCGCTGCTTTCGGGGATACTGCCGCCGGACACGCAGGGGAATATTTCGGGCATGATGCCGGTCTCGGGAGCTATGATTTTGCTGCTTTGTGTGATAGAATATATCTATATCGCTGCGGTCAGGCGCTCCAGCAGCAGGTATCTGCTTACGCTCATGGCTCCGGAGCGGGAGGAATAGAAAGGGAGGGCGCGAAGCCGTGAAAAAAATTGCACTTGCCGAGGACGAGACCCTAGTGCGCGAGGAGCTTCGGGATATGCTGCAAAAAGCGGGGTATGAAGTCTTCGCGCTGGAGAGCTTCGACGGCGCTGTCGAGCGGCTGCTTGCCGAAAATCCCGATCTTGTCATTCTCGATATAAACCTTCCCGGGGCAAGCGGGTTTCAGATCTGCCGCGATATAAAGCACAAAAGCTCCGTGCCTGTGCTCGTTCTGACCTCGCGGGATCAGATGAGGGACGAGCTGCACGCGCTCGACCTCGGCGCCGACGAATTCCTCACAAAGCCCTGCCGCCGCGAGCGGCTTCTGGCCAGGGTATCGAATGTTTTAAAGCGCTATGAGGGACGTGCAAATCTTTTGGAGGGGCGCGGCTTCCTGCTCGACCGGCAGACCTACACTCTGTATATAAACGGCAGCTCGGTCGTGCTGCCCAAAAATCAGGGGAAGCTGCTCGAGACCTTCCTCCTGCTGCGCGGCCGGACCGTCACGAGGGACGAGCTGTGCATGGCGCTGTGGGATACCGCCGAGTTTATCGACGAAAACGCGCTTCAGGTGAACCTGACCCGCCTGAAAAAAACGATGTCCGCTCTCGGGATGCGGCAGAAGATAGTGCCCGTGCGCGGCGTGGGCTACCGGCTGGAGGCGCAGGAAGATGAAACGTAGGCTGCTGCGGCTTGGCCGCTATCTGCCGTGGCTTTTGCTGCTGCTTGCCGCAAACGGCTTCGCGGCGCTGCTGCTCTGGCTGGCCGACGCTGCGGCGTTCAGGGCGCTTTCGGCCTCGCTGCTGCTGGCTTCGCTGCTGCTGTTTGCCGCCATTTTTGCCGCAGTGAGCCGCTTTGAGGATAAAAAGGAGCGCGCTTTCAGGGAATTTATAAGCCATCCCGACGAGTGGCGCGAGGAGGCGCTTATTAAGGTCGTGAGCGCGTCCGAGGCCGAGGCCATCCGCCTTTTGGGGGACAGCCTGCGCCAAATGCGGCAGGCGTGCAGCGATATGCAGGCCGAGCTTTGCGACTATGAGGAGTATGTCGAGGCGTGGGCGCACGAGACGAAAACGCCCCTGTCGCTGCTTTCGCTGCTGCTGGATAACCGGGGCGGCGAGCTGCCCGACGGGCTGCGCATGAAGCTCGACTATGTTCGCGCGGGGCTTCAGGAGAACGTTGACAGGATGCTGTATTACGCCCGCCTCAAAAGCGCGCGCAAGGATCATCTTTTCGAGGGCGTAGATATCAGGGAATGCATAGACGAGGTCTTGGAGGACTATGCGCCGCTGCTGGAGGAAAAGGGCTTTCGGGTGAAAAATGAAACGCCTCCGGCGCGCCTTTTCACCGACCGGCGCGGCATACGCTTCATTCTAGCGCAGGTCGTCGGCAACGCGGTGAAATACTGCTCGGCAGAGCCTGAGCTTAGAATATGGCTTGAGCAGGCCAGCGGCTTGGATACTCTCGTTATAAGCGATAACGGCCGCGGCGTTTCAAAAAGCGACCTGCCGTTTATTTTTGAAAAAGGCTTCACCGGCGATTCGGCGGAGCTGAGAAAAAAGGCCACGGGAATGGGGCTTTACCTTGCCAAAAAAATGGCCGCCGAGCTTGGCCTGAGCCTGAGCGCGGCCTCGGAATACGGCGCGGGCTTTGAAATGCGCATCGCCTTCCCCCGCGTATAAAGAGTGCTCTTATCCATTGGACAAGAGCACTCTTTTTCCTTTATCTGGCGGCAATATAAACAAAAATTGGATACGCAGTTTGTAGCGGCTGTAGAAAACTAGAAATTTTGGGCTTTCCTGTAGCGCATATGGGTCCTGGCATGTATAATTAAGTTAATAAGAGGATTTTACGTAACGAAAGGAGACGAGTCCGATAGGCAGATGATATTTTCAAATTGTGCTAAGTTTAATAGCTAAAATATGACCTACAAAAGAAAGGAGCCTGACTTCATGAGAAAAAAACTCATAACAGCGATACTTGCAGCTTGTATGACATTTGGCATTTCAGTCGACGCCTTTGCCGCTCCGTCTGTGACAGGCGGCTTTGCAGGAATAAATACATATGATTACTGTTCTTATGGAAATCGCGCTGGAGCCAGCTATGTACAAAATTTAAGCGCGGGAATTGATCTTATAGGTCGGCTTGGATTTATTGACTATACCAAAACCTATATGTACAAAAATAATGAGGTTACTACATCAAATTGCACCGGCTCAAACGCCGTAACATTTTTTGCATACTCGGGACACGGGATTGTATATGATTATACTGCCAATAATGCACTTCATGTTAACTATAACAGCGGAACAACAAAATCTCATACGAGTTTAGGGGAGAAAACATCTACTAAAATCAACAAACTGACAACGAGCACGACGTTTAACCATAAATATGTTGTGCTATATACTTGCAATCAATTAACAAATAACAACAGTACCACAAAGGCAAACAACATTTTAAAAATGATGAATGGTACAAGGCTGATATTCGGCTTTGCATCGACCATGTATCTTGATTCCCGAGAAGCTTCTCTGTTTGCCACAAATATGAGAACGATGACAATGATGGACGCATATTCTGAAGCGGCAAAAAGATATCAGACACAGCGCACAGGAGGGGATTCGATAGCAAGGGTAGTTGGATATAATTCTGCGAAGAATGATAGAATAACAACCGCATATAATAATGCCCCAAATGCGGCAAATAATCTTTCAAGCTTTGGAATTCTGAAAACAGTTACGATTCCGCATACCGGCGTTACGATTTAAGGAGGTTACTATGGCTTATAAAAAATACCTGACTTTGATATTGGCTGTGCTGCTGGCATTCTCCCTGTGCGCCTGCGGGGATAACGCTGAGCAGACCTCGCTGCACCCGACAATTGCAGAGCCCGGCTCTGACGCTGCCGCCGACCTGTCGCTTCCCGAAAGCGTCAATGTCGAAGCCGGCGCGCAGGACGTCTGCGTATACGAGCTTGTCATTGACAGGGAAAGGGCAAAAGCCCAGGTCGAGAGCTGCTTTGGCATCGTCCTTGACGAAGCGACCAAGACGCCTACGGAATTAGGCGATATGTACAACACGGATGAATATACGGTTCAAATAGACAATGAGAGCGGCTATTGGACATACAGTCTGCTCAATAAAACTCCTACCAAAGCCGGAGCGTCGCTTAGCGACGATGCGGCGCTTGGTATAGCCAAAAAGTTTATAGAAGAGAATAAGCTCTGGCCTGAGGAGATAACCAATATAAAGGTCGTAGATCAATACGGGCTGAACGAGGCCCTGGAGTACGGAGTAGATACAAAAACGGTATACTTCTATCCGCAGATCGGCGGTAAGACCGTGCTTGGAGTGTACAGAATAAGCATAGACATAGACCTTACAGGAAAGATAACGTCCGTGTTCTATCTGGTAAACCCCATTGGAGAAGCCACACAGGCGAGCCTGAAAAGCCGCGCCGATATTGCGGCGGACGTTGAAGCAAGAAATTACTCAGCAAGCTTTTCTCAGGATCTTACCGACGCGAAGATAAACGACTGTAAGCTCTGCTACTATGCCGACGGAGTGGAAAACGGCGGCAAAACCTACCTCTATCCCGTTTATGTGCTGATGGGCGAGGGCAAGGCCGCCGACGGCTCGACGGAGACCTTTGATCTGATAATCGACGCGCAGAAATAGCGTATTTAATCAAAAAGCTCCGCTTTCGCAAATTGAACCGCCCCAGATTATGCGGACAGCACAAAAAACACCCCCTATGCAGGGATATGAAATTTCAAGCAACATACTGGCACCGAAATTCCATCGGTGTCAGTTTTGTTTTTGTTTGAATTCGCTTGTCATATAAGTCTCGAATGATGGAGAGATACAGGAAGCCTTGTCCTGTGCGGATGTAGGAAATATCCGTTACCCACTTCTGGTTAGGGTGTTCGGCGACAAAGTTTCTGTTAAGCAGATTTGGATAACGGTGCAGAGCTTCTCCGTACTTTACATACCGTTTTCTGCGGATAACTGACAGCGTACTTATTCATTACTCTCAGCACAGTTTTAGGGTTGCAATGAACACCGTTACGTTCTAACCAGATGTGTACTCTTCGGTATCCGTATGTGTGTTTGCATTTTTCCTGATACTCCCGTATCTTCTCCGCAAGCGGCAGATCCTTTGCCGGTTTATCCATGCGCTTGACATAGTCATAGTATCCGCTGCGTGACACTCCGAAGAAGCGGCACATTTCACTTATTGGATACTTCTCTCTGTGGCGGTAGATTACCTTATACTTTGCGCTCGCCTTCACTCCTTTCCTGTGAGCGAGAGAAAATCCCGCAATAACTCCACTTCCATCTTCAGCCGTTTGTTCTCGTATTTGTACTCCTGCAATGTCTTTGCCGGTTTGCGTCCTCTCTGCTTTGGAATCCCCGATACTTCTTTGTGTTCCTCTCGCCTTAAAAGGCTTCTTGCAACCTCTCCATCGTTGAAGCCTATCTTCTCGGCTATTTGATTGTATGTATATCCTTCTTCTTTGAAGCGTTTTACTTCCGGCAAAAGTTCCTGCACTTTTTCGTATTTCCTTGCCATAACATTACCCCCTATGTAGTACTTCTATTTTCCTACATAGGGGGGCTTTTGTCTATTGTCCATTTTTTACGGTTCAGTTCAAAACGCGAAAGCGGAGCTTTTTGTTTATTTAAGGCTCACTCGTCCTCATCGTCCTCGTCAAAGTCGAACTCAAGCTCGGCGTCGCAGGACGGGCAGCGGATGGAGCCGAAATCAAGATCATCCTCAAACAGGGTGATGACCTCGCCGCACTGGGGGCAGGTGACCTCGTACTCCTGCTCGTCGCAGCCGCAGCAGCCGGAGCATTCATCGTCGTCCTCGTCATCGTCGAGCTCTGCAAGGCACAGATCCTCAAGATAGGCCATGTCCTCGCCGATCTCGTCGATGCAGTCGGCAAGGTCGGCGCATTTTGCCTCAAGATCCTCCGTGTCGACCGCCATGGATTCGAGCACGTCGATTACGGCCAGCATGAGCTTGCCCTCGTTGGTGTCGTCCTTAACGCCGAGACCCTCGGCAAGGCCCTTCAGGTATGCAACTTTTTCACTTGCGGTCATTTTTGCTCCTCCTTGTGGAATGTAGGAAAAAACGGGGAATATACCGTCATATATTCCCCTTACATTTTTATTACTTTGCTCTGCCGAGATACTCGCCGGTGCGGGTATCGATCTGGATCTTCTCGCCGGGCTCGATGAACAGGGGGACTTTGACTTCTGCGCCGGTCTCGAGGGTGGCGGGCTTGGTGGCGTTGGTGGCGGTGTTGCCCGCGAAGCCGGGGTCGGTGTCGGTGACCTCAAGATCGACGAAGAAGGGAGGTTCGACATTGAAGACCTTGCCCTTGTAGGAGTAAATGGTGCACTCCATGTTCTCCTTGACGAACTTAAAGCTGTCGCCCAGGACGGATTCGTCAACCGGCTCAAGCTCATATGTCTCGGGATTCATGAAGTAGTACAGATTACCGTCGTTGTAGCTGTACTCCATGGTCATACGATCGACGGTGGCGCTTTCGAATTTCGCGGTAGGGTTGAAGGAAGTTTCGGTGACTGCGCCGGTGATGACGTTCTTCATCTTGGTGCGGACGAAAGCCGCGCCCTTGCCGGGCTTGACATGCTGGAATTCGACGACCTGCATGACCTGACCGTCCATCTCAAAGGTAACGCCGTTTCTGAAATCGCCTGCTGTAATCATAATAGGTGATCCTCCTATGTGTATTTCTAATTAACTATAATATTTTACAATATACAGCCGCATATTGCAAGATTATTTTCTCTTTTTGATACCGCTGTCTATGTTTTCGCCGCCGGCCTCGCGTTTTCCGGTGCGCTTTTCAAACGCGACCTGTATCATATACACCACGAGAGCCAGAACTCCGACAACGTAGAGTATGTTGCCCAGCAACGCGGGAAAGGCGGGGATTAAGCTTTGCAGCAGAGCCGTGACGCAGACGATGATGAAGCCCATGTACATCAGCGGGGTCATGGTGACCTCTTTTTTTGCTTTCTTACCGTTTCTGGCCATTTTTTGTTCCTCCTTAAAGAATTATAAGCTCCTTGCTTGCCTGAGTGATATTCTCGCAGCCTCCCGCACGCAGTATCAGCACGTCCTCTATCCTCACGCCGAAGCGCCCGGGCAGGTATATCCCGGGCTCTGCGGAGATCACCGCGCCATCAGGCATCGGGTCCTCTGCCGAGGGAGCGGCCGTGGGAGCTTCGTGGATATCGAGTCCCAGCGAGTGGCCGAAGGCGTGGCCGAAGAAGTCGCCGTAGCCTGCCTCCGATATGACCTGCCTTGCCGCTCCGTCGATCTGTGCGCCGGTAACGCCTGCCCGCGCCGCTTTTATGCCCGCGCGCTGGGCGCGCAGCACGGTATCGTAAACGTTTTTCATCTCCTCCGTGACGTGACCCACGGCGACGGTGCGCGTCATGTCCGAGCAGTAGCCGTTCTTGACGCAGCCGAAGTCCATGGTGACGAAGTCGCCGTTTTCAACGGGCTTGTCGGAGGGCACGCCGTGAGGCATGCTGGAATTTGCGCCCGAAACGGCGATGGGGTCGAAGGAATTGCCTTCGCCGCCGTGCTTAAGTAGCCTGTACGTTATCTCGGCGGCGATATCCCGCTCCGTAACGCTCGGGCGGATGATGCGCAGAACATCGTCGAGCGCTTTTTCGGCGATCGCCTGCGCCTCGCGCATATGAGCCTGCTCCTTCTCGTCCTTGGCCGCGCGAAGCTCGTAAAATATGCTCTGACAGGGGATAAGTTCCCGTTCCAGCCGCTTTTCGTATTCAAGATACTGTCCATGCGGCATGCTGAATTCCTCCGCACCGAGGGCACGGGCCCCGCAGGCGTCAAGCTCTGCCTTTATAAGCTCTGAAAGGCGCTTTCCCGCACCGGCGAGCCGCAGCTCGATATCCGTGGAAACGGTTTTTTCGGCGGCTTCGATGTATCGGGAATCGGTGAAAAGGAAGGCTCGCTCCCGCGTTATGAGCACAGCGCCGTCTGTGAAGGCAAAGCCCGACGCATAGCGCTGATTTTTCTCGTCCGTGATCAAAACCGCGTCAAGATCTTTATCAATGAGTTTTTCCCGAATTTTCAAAAGTCTGTCCAATTTAGTGCCTCCGAATAAAATATAATTCATTTTATCACCAATATATCTGTGTTTCAAGGCTTTTCCCCTTCGTCGCCTGCACAATGGCGCAATAACGATCACATGAAGCGTTGCAACGACATAAAAAGTGTGTTAAAATATTTCATTAATGGTAATCTTGAAAGGATTCAAGGTATGAAGATAATAATAGTCGGCGGCGGCAAGATCGGCTTTTCCCTTGCCGAGGAGCTCGCCAACGAAGACCACGACGTCACGGTCGTGGATAACGACAAGGAGAAGGTCAAGTTCATATCCGACACGCTGGACGTTATGACCCTCTACGGCAACGGCGCTGCGATAGCCACACAGCGTGAGGCAAATGTGAACGACAGCGACCTGCTGATCGCCGTGACCGCGCAGGATGAGCTGAATCTGCTGGCCTGCATCGTCGCCCGCAAGCTCGGCTGCAAAAACACCATAGCGCGCGTGCGCAGCCGCGAATATACCGAGCAACTTTATGTGCTCAAGTCGGAGCTGGGTCTGTCCATGGCCATCAATCCCGAAATGCTCGCGGCTAAGGAGATATATCGCCTGCTGCAGATCCCCGCGTTTATAAAGCGCGATACCTTTGCCGAGGGCAAGGCCGAGATAGTGGAACTGGGCATCGGCGCGGAGAGCCCCCTGAACGGCCTACGCCTTGCGGATATGCCGTCGAAAATAAAGGTCCGCGTACTTGTGTGCGCCGTGACCCGCGATGAGCGCGTCTTCATCCCCGACGGCAGCTTCATGCTGCGCGAGGGCGACAAGATCTATGTCACGGCCCCCGCCTCGACCCTCGTCGAGCTCACGCACGAGCTAAGGCTCCGAAGCAAAAAGAGCAAGAACGTGCTCATCGTCGGCGGCGGCAGGATCTCCGAATACCTTGTACCCATGCTGATAAAATCCGGCACGAGCATCAAGCTCATCGAGATAGACCGCAAGCGCTGCGAATACCTCGCCGAAAGATTCCCCGAGCTGAACGTCATCTGCTCCGACGGCTCCAGTCAGTCGGTGCTGAAAATGCACAACATCCAGCACATGGACGCGGTGCTCCCGCTGACGAATATGGACGAGGAGAACATCATCATCGGAATGTTCGCCCGCAAGGTCGGCGTGCCGCAGCTCCTGACGAAGATAAACCGCTCAGAATACGGCGAGATCCTCGGCGACAGGGGCGCGGACAGCCTCATAAGCCCCAAACAGATAAGCTCCCACGCCATCGTGCGCTATGTAAGGGCCATGGAGAACACCGGCGGCAGCGCGGTCCTCACCATCCACAGGCTCGCCGACGGCAGCGCGGAGGCGCTCGAGTTCGCCGTTACAAACGCCACAAAGCATCTGGGCAAGACGCTCAACGACATGAAGCTCAAGCCCGGCATCCTGATAGTCTGCATAAACCACATGGGCAGGATCATAATCCCAGGCGGCCGCGACACCCTCTCCGCCGGCGACACCGTGGTCATAGTGACCACGACCGGACGCGAGATCATCGACCTCAACGACATCTTCGCCTAAATGCCGGTGTAAAGCTGTCCGCTTTGAAAATGGCAGACATTGTTTTTGCGATAGTCCGATTATAACCTGCGCAGCAAAACGGACGGGCAATGCTCGCCCCTACAATAAGTGGTATTTCTATATCTGATTTTGCCGTAGGGGCGATTCGCGTTGAGAATGGCATGTATAGTTATTGCAACAGCCTGAATCCGTACTGCGGGGAACAACGAACATATGTTATTAAGAGCGCGAGTGCAGTAAAGGCTATTTTCATTGTCACCGGTCGAGCGCTGGCAATAAAGATTACTGAGAGAGTAGTAACGATAGGAAAAAAATGAATTTTAGTCTTATAAGAAAAACCGTTGGAGTCATATTGTGTATAGAGGCTGCGTTCATGCTGCCTCCGCTGGCGCTCGGCTTTTTCGACGGCGACGCGGCGGCGGTCAAGGGCTTTCTCGCGGCGATACTCGCTGTGCTTGCGCTGGGGCTTCCCTGCTCGCTCATCCCGAACAGGGACCGCGCCGTGGGCGCGCGCGACGGCTTCGTTATAGTTGCGCTGGCGTGGATAATCATATCGCTGTTCGGCGCGATACCCTTCTATGTCAGCGGCGTTATCCCCAGTCTCTCGGGCTCGGTGTTCGAGACTATCTCTGGCTTTTCAACGACCGGCGCCACCATAATCGAAAACGTTGAGGCCGTGCCGCGGGCTATCCTGCTCTGGCGCAGCATAACAAACTGGATAGGAGGCATGGGCGTGCTGGTGTTCCTGCTGGCTATCGCTCCCGTGGCGCGGGAGAGCGGCTCCATGTATCTGCTGCGCGCGGAATTCCCCGGCCCTATGGCGGCAAAGCTCGTGCCGAGGATGCAGAAATCGGCAAAGCTCCTGTACGAGATCTATATCTTCATGACGGTGCTCCAGGTAATACTGCTGTACATCGGCAATGTGCCGCTGTTCGACTCTATAAACATCTCGCTGAGCACGGTCTCCACCGGCGGCTTTTCCGTCAGAAACGACAGTATGGCGTCGTACGGCGGCTATGCCCAGACCGTGACGCTCATTTTCATGACACTGTGCAGCATGAGCTTCAGTATATTCTACTGCGTTCTGGCTCGGGAGTTTGCCCGCATCCGAAGGAGCCACGAGCTGCGGTTTTTCGTCGTCTCGGTGCTTGCGGTCGCTCTTGTGATGGGCGTTACCACCGCCTCGCGCTTTGCAAGCTTCGGCGACGGGATGCTCCACAGCCTGTTTCAGGTCGTCTCGATCATCAGCACGACCTGCTATGTATCCGTTGACGCGGGCTTCTGGTCGCCCTTTGTGTGGTCGCTGCTCATGGTGTTCATGATAACGGGACCGATGGCGGGCTCCACCGGCGGCGGTATGAAGCTTTCGCGAGTTATGATCCTCGCCAAGAGCACCTATCGCGCCCTCGCCAAGACCATAACGCCCAATTCCGTACATCTCATCCACCTTGACGGCGAGATCGTCGAGGAGGAGACCGTGTCCTCGGTCAACAGCTTCGCCATCGCGTATTTCATGGCGGTCGTCGCCACGGCGGTGGTGCTGTCCATCGACGGACTGAGCTTCGGCGACGGGATGCTGGCAGCCATATCCAGCCTCGGCAACGTCGGCTACGGCATCGACTCGAACACCTTCACCATGGGCGTTTCTCAGCTCAGCCTGCTGAGCAAGGGCGTGCTGTGCTTTGATATGTTCCTCGGCAGGCTCGAGATCTTCCCCATGCTGATCCTCTTCGCCCCCGATACCTGGAAAAAGTAACTCTGCTGGCGCAGGACCAATTCGCATTAACGCCTAAAATAATCGTTTCTGCAGATGCACAACAATTAAACAACGGAAATCGTCGTTTAATTGCCGAAGTATATATTCGGGCTGTCGCAGAACAGATACGTTCTATCCAAATGCGGCTTGGCTGTGTGCCGAGTACGCGGACGAGCGATGCTCGCCCCTACGGCAGTAAACAAAGAAAAGAGTTCCCTTATTAAAGGGAGCTCTTTTTGCGTTCTTTTTCTCAAATATTAGAAATAATTATATCGCAGTGGTACCGTTTTTTCAAATAAATAATTAAAAAATCCCATAAAATTGCTGAAATGTACCACCGTGGTATCCTGAAAGCTGTGCAAATAGGGTATACAATAATGCCTGAGCAGTGATTTGCTATAATCATCGCAGCGCCACTATTATTTATTGCGAGGTAATGACTATGACACAGGCTATAGCGCGGCTCTAGCAAGGTGAGCTTGAGCCCGTCAGGTATTCCGGGCTGAACAATCCTGAGATAAAGCAGCTCGTGCACCTATTACAGCGCAACGGTGAAAGGCTTGAGGAATGCCTTGACGAAAAGGAAAACGAGGTATTTGAAAAATATAACGACTGCGTGAAAGAATGTATCGCCGTGCTATGTGAGCAGTCCTTCTGCGACGGCTTTTGCCTTGGTACGAAGCTCGCGGCCGAGGCGCTTACATTGCATTCAGACTAACACAGTCCCGGGAGGTGGATTTTAAATTATCCTGTCGTTTAGAGAATGGGAATGTAACGACTATTGCCATTGTATATGATCGGGATACCGCAGCAACGATGCTTTTAATCGGTAAACCGATCGCCCCTGCGGCAGCAGCGGACGAGCCGCGTTGAGATCGTGCATGATGCTTTTGCGGTTGCCCGGTTTATCCTGTCGAGTGCAATTGTCTCAGGTCGGTAAACCACATTATAGATGCGCACAATTTAAACGCGAATCGCCCCTCCGGCGAGGGGTTTGAATTATGGATCAGAGTATGATAAAATATATAATACGACAAAATTCGTTCAAGGTGACCTATGCTCTTTTCAAGCCTGACATTTCTATATGCCTTTCTGCCGCTGTGTCTGCTGGCCTGTCTGCTGAGCCGAAGCCTGCGGCAGCAGAACGCGGTGCTGCTGGCGTTCTCGCTCGTATTCTACACATGGGGCGAGCCGGTATATGTCCTGCTGCTTATGGGCATGAGCCTTGCCGACTGGTTCATAGCCATACGCATCGAGATGTGCGACAGCTATCGCGGCAGACGCCGCTGGCTCATTGCCGCCGGCGCGGTAAACCTTGCGCTCATCGGCTTTTTCAAATACTCGGGGCTTGCCGCGTCATTTTTCGGAGAGGTGCCCGAATTAATAAAAAACCTCGCGCTGCCGCTCGGCATATCGTTTTACACCTTCCAGCTCCTGAGCTACGTTGTGGATGTGTACCGCGGCGACGCCGTGGCCCAGCGGAGCTATTTTCGCGTGCTGCTGTACGCCGCGCTGTTCCATCAATGTATCGCGGGCCCCATCGTCCGCTACAAGACCATATCCCGTGAGCTTTTTGAGCACCGCGATGCAAGACCGTACCTCGCCGAGGGCGTGAAGCGTTTTGCTTGGGGGCTCGGCAAAAAGGTGCTGCTTGGCAACGCCTGCGCCGAGCTTGCCGCCGCGCTGACGCTGTCGGAAGCGGCGATCTCGGGCGGTATGAGCGTCGCCGACGGCGCGGCACAGCTTGCGGCGGTGCCTGTCGCGGGGCTGTGGCTTGCGGCGGCAGCGTATATGCTGCATATCTATCTCGATTTCTCCGGCTACTCGGACATGGCGATAGGCCTCGGTCTCATGCTCGGGCTGCACTACCCCGAAAACTTCGACCACCCCTACGCCTCCCGCTCCGTCTCGGAATTCTGGCGGCGCTGGCATATGTCGCTGAGCGCCTTCTTCCGCGACTATGTTTACATACCCCTCGGCGGCAGCCGCAGAGGACTGCCCCGTACGCTGCTGAATCTGTTCATCGTGTGGTCGCTCACCGGACTCTGGCACGGCGCGTCGGTCACGTTCGCGCTCTGGGGGGTGTACTACTTCGTGTTCTTGGCGCTGGAGAGGCTGTTTCTCGGAAAATTGCTCTCCAGACTGCCGCCGCCCATCTCGTGGCTGTACACCGCGCTGGTTGTGTTTTTCGGTTGGGTGATCTTCAGGTTCACGGAGCCGGAACTGCTCATAACGGCGCTCAAGGGCATGTTCGGCTTGAACGGCAACCCGCTCACGAGCTTTCAGGTCGAGCTGTTTTTTGAAAACCGCGTATTCATCCTCGCTGCCGCCGCGCTGGTCTGCGCGCCGTGGCTCAAGTCGCTGGGCGGACGGATATCCGCGCACTGCGAGGGGAGAAGCGTGCTCAGCCGCGCATGGAGCACACTGACGATCTGCGTTATACCCGCCGCAATACTGCTGCTGTCCACCTCCATGCTCGTCGGCGGCAGCTACAACCCATTCATCTACTTCCGCTTCTGACGCCGCCGTGCGCAGGGTAAAAGCATCGGGAATAAAATATGAAAAACACCAGCTCAAAAATCAAATACGCCGTGCCGTTTTTCCTGCTGCTTGCGGCGCTTACCATGATAGCATGGCTCCTGCCGCTGCGGCCTGTCAGCTCCGACGACGAAAAGCGGCAGCTCGCGCAGCTTCCGGAGTTTTCGGTAACGTCGCTGTTGTCGGGCGAATACTTCGCGGATATCGATGCATGGTTTTCCGATACCTTCACTTTCCGCGAGCAGTGGCTCTCGGTGAGCGAATTTATCCAGACCCTGTACGGCCACTCCGACATCGGCATCTACGGCAGCCTGACAAACTCAGACAGCGTTCCCTCCCCGACCCCCGAGCCAACGGAGGAGATAAGCCGCTGGGACGTCGTGGACAAGGACACCTGGCAGGGAAATGTCGTGGATGAGGATGACTTCGTCAGCTTCGGCACCGTCTTGCAGATCGAGGACGCATGCTACGAGTTTTTCTACTTCTATCAGGCGGGAGCCGACCGCTACGCTCAGGTCGTGTCCCGCGCCGCCGAGGTCGCCGGAGACAGGGCGCAGGTATACAGTGTGCTCGCGCCCACAGCCATCGGAATCATGTTCGATCAGGAGTACCTCGATAAGATCGGCACGGCCTCGGAAAACGACGCCATGCAGTATATGTACGGCGCGATGAAGGGCGTCCGGGGCGTCGACACCTTTGACGCGCTGCGGTATCACAACGGCGAGTATCTGTACTTCCGCACCGACCACCACTGGACAGCCATGGCGGCCTATTACGCCTACCGTGAGTTCTGCCGCACTGCGGGATACGAGCCCGCGGATCTGGACGATTTCGAGGAGAAGGTCTTCGACGGCTATATCGGCTCGCTGTGGTCGTATGCAAATCGCAGCCACACCCTCACCCCCGACACGGTGCACGCTTTCGTTCCGCCCGGGGATATCACGGCGGCTGTCACGACGCAAAACGGAGGGACGTATGACATCGACGTCGTAAGCGATATGACCAACTCCTCGGCAGGCGCGAAATACCTCTGCTTCATAGCCGGCGACAATCCCTTTACACACATCGAAAACAGGTCTGTCGCAAACGGAAAATGCGCCGTCGTGATAAAGGACAGCTTCGCAAACTGCTTCGTACCCTATCTCACGCAAAATTACAGCGACATTTACGTCATCGATTACCGCAGCTATCGGTCGATGACCCTTGACGGGCTCATCGATACCTACGGCGCGGATGATATATTGTTCGTAAACGCCATAAGCGTGGCGCAGGCGGATGTTTCCACAACAAATATGCTGAAGGTGGTAGGCTGATATGAAAACTCCTCTGATGATGATAATAAACCCCGCAGCCGGCAGGGGAGGCTACAGGAAAAACCTGCCGGAGGCACTGAAAATGCTCTCCGACGCGGGCTACGCGGTCAGCGTGTTCTTTACCGAGAGCAGGGGCCACGCGACCGAGCTTGCAGCCGAGTACGGCGGAAAATACGAAAAACTCCTTGTCCTCGGCGGGGACGGTACCCTTGCCGAGACCATAGCGGGGCTTATGACCATGGGGGCGCGGCCGCAGATAGGCTATATCCCCATCGGCACCGCAAACGATATCGCCCGCACCATCGGTCTTGCGAAAAACGATATTCTCGAGGGCACTCGCAGGTTTCTGGAGGGCGAGCCGAGGGCTTTCGACACCGGACGGCGCGACGGCGGGTATTTCAACTATGTCGCGGCTTTCGGCGCCTTCACCGAGGTAAGCTACGGTACGCCGCAGGAGTTCAAGAAGCAGCTCGGCGAGGCGGCCTACCTCATAGGCGCGGTCAAGAGCCTTCCCAAGCTCAAAAGCCGCCATGTGCGCGTTGAGCACGACGGCGGCGAGCTGGAGGGAGAATTTCTTTACGGCGGCGTGTCCAACGCCTATTCCGTTGGAGGCGTCGTCGATCTGCCGCGCGATGAGATCGACCTCGGCGACGGCCTGCACGAGCTTATTTTAGTGAAAAAGCTGCCCTCCGCCACAGCTCTCGCGGGTCTCGCAGCAAAGGTGCTGAGCCACGATTATTCCAGCGAGTACATAGTTCTTCTCCATACAAAAAAAGCCCGCTTTATCTTCGACGAGCCTGAAACGTGGTCCTTCGACGGCGAGGACGGCGGCGCGCACAGCGATATAAGCTTTGAAAACTGCCACCGCGCGATCCGGATAATCTGCTGATTTTTCCCATCGCAGCTGGGCTTAGAATTTTCGCTTCTGCGTCAGCCCGACTATATCCCGCGGCAATTAAACGACGATCTCCGGTCTTACCAGTCGGGCACCAGCAATTACGATTCTTTTAAGCCTTGGACCGAATCGCCCGTATGGCAATACCGGACTATCCGGTGCTGCCGCACTGCCGATCCGCGTTTAGACCGGTAGCTATTGTTTTTGCGGTATCCCGATTATATCCTGCGGAGTTTCTCGGTATCATCATTGTTTAAATGACAGAGCGATTTAATTCCCCTCACTCGTAGGGGCAGCATCGCTCGTCCGCTCCTTCTGGAGAGACAGCCCGCATTGAGATTCGAGATTATCGTTATTGTCTCAGCCCGATCATAGATAGCGGCAATGAATAGATCATCTCCGACATCCCGGTGGGACTCCGGTAAAAACGATAGGAAAAGACCCGCAATACAAAAAGTATTGCGGGTCTTTTCCTTTTACTCGGCTCGGGTGGGGAGCTTTACCGTTCCCTTGGTGTCGTTACTGCCGTACACATAGCCCACGGTGAGCTCGCCAGTTTTCTCGTTTAACTCACAGGAGGTAACGGTCAGCTTCCATGAGGGGCAGTCGATCTCCGTCTCGTAGTAGTAGCTTCCGTGGGCAAATATGCTTTGGACGACCATCTTGTGGCCGTTTTCATAGTCGTTGTACGCGACCAGCTCGCCGTTATCCCAGAAGGCGTTGAAAAACGACTCGGAAACCAGACCCTTTTCCACATCATAGTAGCGGCAGAACACATGGTCGTCGGCGGTGAAGCGGATCCCAAGGAGATCGGGGTTTATTATCGCCACCTGCGGCTGCTCAGCGCAGAGCGCGCTCTCGAGCGTTTCGCCGTTTTTAGCGGTGACGCTGTAGCTGTACCGCGTGACGCCGTTTGAGCGTTCCTCGCTCACCTTGAAGCAGTCGCCGGCGCTCAGCACGACCTCTGTGGTCTCGGGCTTGTCCTCGTCTCCCATTTTATCGCCTCCGCAGCCGGTCAGCAGCAGGGCACAGAGCAAAAAAGCGGCAAGTGCGGTCTTCTTCATCGCTCATTTCCTTTCGTAGCGCAAAAATTTATAGGATATATCACCTTCGCGGAGCTCCTCACCGGGGTCTGCGATCTCCCACGCAGGGTCGTCGTCAAGGTTCGGGAAAAAGCTGTCCGACTCCGGACGGCAGTCGATCCTCGTAACGAAAACTCTGTAGAGATAAGGGAAAAATTCGCGGAACACGCTCGCCCCGCCCAGCACCAGCGCGTCGCCGCCGCAGAGGGATATGGCCTCCCCTGCGCTGTGCGCGATCTCTGCGCCGTCGATCACGATATCCTGCCGTGTGATAACGATATTACGGCGGTTTTTGAGTGGTCTGCCGCTGGGGAAATCGGCCAGCGTACGGCGTCCGACGATAACCGTTCTGCCCTTCGTGAGCGCCACGAAGCGGGCTCTGTCGGCCTTGAGGACGACCGGCTGGGTCCCGTCCGCGCCGATGCCCCAATCCGAATATACTGCAACTATAGCATCCATACTTTTCCTCCAAGCATAAGGGAGTCGATCCCCTGTGCTTATACTGCCACGGGTATCTTCGTCTTAAACTCCGAGCACTCGTAGCCCTCCATCTTAAAGCTGTCGCGGGTGAATTTATAAAAATCGTCGATATCGGGGTCCATGACGAACTTCGGCGCCTTTTTCGGCTCGTTTGCGATTATCTCCTCGACGAGCGGAACGTGGCGGTCGTAGATATGCGCGTCGGCAATGACGTGGATAAACTCTCCCGGCTCGAGATGCGCGGCCTGCGCCATCATACAGGTCAGCGCGGAATACTGTACGACATTCCAGTTGTTGGCCGTCATCATATCCTGAGAGCGCTGGTTTAAGATCGCGTTGAGCCTGTTGCCGCTGACGTTGAAGGTCATGGAATACGCGCAGGGGTACAGCGCCATCTCGCTCAGGTCGGCGTGATTATAGATGTTCGTCATTATTCGGCGCGAGGCAGGGTTGTTTTTCAGATCCCAGATGACCCTGTCCACCTGATCCATGTCGCCCTCGGGGTAGTGGTGCTTGACTCCGAGCTGGTAACCATAGGCCTTGCCTATGGAGCCTGTCTCATCAGCCCACGCGTCCCACACGCGGGTGCGCAGCTCGTTCACGTTGTTGCTCTTGGCCTGCCATATCCACAGCAGTTCGTCTATCGCCGATTTCCAATAGGTGCGGCGGATAGTCAGGATGGGGAATTCCTCGGAGAGGTCATAACGGTTGACTATGCCGAATTTTTTCACGGTGTGGGCGGGCGTTCCGTCGTCCCAGCGGGGCCTTACGTTCAGGTCCGTGTCCCACACACCGTTATCGAGGATGTCCCTGCAATTTGCGATGAAAATTTCGTCTGCTCTGCTCATGCCGATACCGCCTTATACTTCGTAATGATCTTATCTTATCACAATCACCCGAGGATACGCAACGGAATATTATAGATTGTTTTGGAGGTGATGTGATGAAAATTCTGATCTGCGGCGGCGATGAGCGTTTTGTCATTCTCGCCGGAATGCTTCAGGCCGAAGGACACGAGGTATGCTGCCTGGGCATGGACAAAGCGGCGCTGCCGTCGGGAGTGCGCAGAGTAAGCGCACCGGAGAGCGCTGACGCCGCCGTCTTCCCTCTGCCCGCGGAAAAGGCTCAGGGCATGCTCAACGCTCCCTTTGCGTCGGAGCCCCGTACCGCGCTGGGCGTGCTCGGAGACACGGGCGAAACGCCGCTGATACTCGGCGGTAAGCTGAGCGCGAAATTCAGGGAGACCGCGCTCGAACGCGGGCAAAGGGTGTTCGACTGCATGCAGCGGCCGGAATTCACTGCGGGGAACGCCGCCATCACGGCCGAGGGCGCCGTCTCGCGGCTGATGGAGGCTTCGGATAAGGCGATTCAGGATATGAAGGTGCTGGTCATCGGCTGGGGGCGCATCGGTAAGCTGCTTTTGCAGAAGCTCAGGGGACTGAACGCCGACGCCTGCCTTATGTCGAAAAACCCCGAGGCGCGCAGCCTTGCCTCCGCCATGGGCTATGAGGCACTCGCCCCCAACTGCGGCAGGGCGCTCATGAGCAGCTTTGACGCCGTGATAAACACGGCTCCGGCTCAGGTGCTCGGCGAGCTGAGCGCCCTGCGAGACAGCTGCATACTTATGGAGCTTGCGTCCACGCCGGGCGGCATCGACCCGCAGGCGGCATGCGACCGCGGCATGAGGTATATCGCCGCTCCCGGGTTGCCGGGAAAATACGCGCCCGTATCGGCGGCACGGCTCATTTACGGGGCGGTCACCAATATATTTAAGGAGTGTGGGTTCTATGAATAAACCGAGAGTGGGCATAGCCCTCTGCGGCTCGTACTGCACATATGATAAGCTCTTCGGCGAGCTTGGAAAGCTCGGCGAAAAATATGAGCTGGTGCCCATAATGAGCGAGACCGCAGCCAAAGCAGACACGCGCTTCGGCAAGGCTGAGGACTTCAAGGCGCGGCTGCGCGAGATAACGGGCAGCGAACCCGTTGAGAACATAATCGATGCCGAACCGCTCGGCCCCGCAAAGCCAATGGATGCGCTCGTGATCGCACCCTGCACGGGAAATACCATGGCAAAGCTCAACCACGGTATAACCGACACCGCCGTCACTATGGCGGCAAAGGCGCATCTGCGAAACGGCAAACCGCTCGTCATCGCGTTCTCCACAAACGACGGGCTCTCGGGCTCGGCTCCGAACATCGCGGGGCTTTTAAACCGAAAGAACGTGTATTTCGTGCCCTTCCGGCAGGATGACCCCGAGAAAAAGCCAAACTCCCTCGCCTCGGACTTCGGCCTTATCGCCGACGCTGTAGACGCCGCCCTGAACGGCCGCCAATTGCAGCCTGTGCTGGCACACGGCTAATTCGCGTTAGAAAGGAATAATATCTTTACTGCCTTAGTCCGACTGTCGGCTGCCGGAAAGCTATCCGCATTGAAAACGGCAGGCATCGTTTTTGCGGTATCCCGATTATATCCTGCGGAGGTTCTCGGTACATCTCCATTGTCTAAATGACAGAGCAACAAAAATTATAGTTTCAGGGGCACACAATATGCCGCCCCTGCGATGCAATTTGTCTGAACGCGAAGATAAAAAAAGACCGCAGCCTGAGCTGCGGTCTTTTGTGTTGGCATTGACCTATCTTCCCGGTCCGTCTCCAGACAAGTATTGTCGGCACTGGTGAGCTTAACTTCCGTGTTCGGAATGGGAACGGGTGGACCCTCACCGTTAAAAACACCAACTATTATGGGCATTACACCCTCAAAACTGAACAGTGGAAGGAAACAAGGCGCCTGCATAACTGTAGGTCAAGCCCTCGGGCTATTAGTACCGGTAGGCTGAACACATTACTGCGCTTACACCGCCGGCCTATCAACCATGTAGTCTACATGGGCCCTTACTCCATAAAGGATGGGAGATCTTATCTTAGGGGGAGTTTCACGCTTAGATGCCTTCAGCGTTTATCTCGTCCCGACGTAGCTACCCAGCTGTGCCGTTGGCACGACAACTGGTGCACCAGAGGTCAGTCCATCCCGGTCCTCTCGTACTAAGGACAGCTCCCTTCAAATCTCCTACGCCCGCAACAGATAGGGACCGAACTGTCTCACGACGTTCTGAACCCAGCTCGCGTGCCACTTTAA
>ERZ1026968.4-NODE-4-length-164474-cov-7.214908_pt1 | contig 164474 bp, 116 predicted proteins | sample MGYA00519295_ERZ1026968 | MGnify/ENA primary metagenome ERZ1026968 (study PRJEB26926, sample SAMN06164480) | human gut metagenome | biome: ENVO:00009003; feature: ENVO:2100002; material: ENVO:00002003 | host: Homo sapiens | place: USA | collected 2012 ...
GGCAGCGTCAGATGTGTATAAGAGACAGCCACCGACCAGGCCAACACCGTCATCGCACAGCCTGACTCGGCAATTTCATGTCTGTGGTGGCTCATGAGTTTCATCCCCGCCATCGTGGCTGCATTGGCCGTCGTGATAGTCTACTTCTATCCCCTCACCACCAAACGTGTGGACGACATAGTAAGCCAGCTGGCACTGCAGCGCGGCATCTCCGCTCCTGTGGACATCCCTGCAGTGGACGAGGCCACCGACTTCGCCAACACCAACTCTTGACATATCGCGTTATATTCAACTATGACAAAACAGGAATTCGTAGCCGAGCTGCGCGACACGCTCGACAACAACATACTGAATTATTGGATTGACAAGATGACTGACCCTCGCGGCGGCTATTACGGCCGTCGCGACGGTCACGACCGTCTGCATCCCGATGCCGAGAAAGGCGCCATCCTGAATGGCCGCATTCTCTGGACATTCTCAACGGCCTACCGTCTGACCAAAGACGAGCGTTATGCCGAGGCCGCACTCCGCGCCCGCGACTATATCGCACAGCATTTCATCGATCCGGAATACGGCGGCGTGTACTGGAGCGTCACCGCCGAAGGCGAACCGCTCGACACGAAAAAGCAATACTACGCCATAGCGTTCGTAATCTACGGACTGGCCGAGCATTACCGCGCCACCAGCGACGAGGCATCGCTGGAAATGGCCAAGAGGCTGTTCCACGACATCGAGAACCACAGTCTGGACCGTGAGAAGGGCGGATATATCGAGGCGTCGCAACGCGACTGGTCGCCCATCGCCGATATGCGTCTCAGCGAGAAGGACGCCAACGCGTCGAAGACCATGAACACCCATCTGCACATCATGGAGGGCTACACGGCCCTGTTGCGCGTATGGCGCGACCCTGCCGTGCTCGAAGCCACCAAGCGATGCCTGCGCATATTCCTCGATACCATACTCGACACGAACACCCACCACTTGGGACTGTTTTTCAACGACGACTGGCAGCGTCAGGACGGCATCATCAGCTATGGCCATGACATCGAAGGCAGCTGGCTGATGCTGGAGACCGCCGAGGTTATAGGCGACCCGGCACTGTACGAGGAAACACTCGACAAGACGTATCACTTAGCCCACGCGGCCCTGGAGGGACGCACCGTGGACGGTGCGTTGCTTTACGAACGTCACGAATCCGGCGCGTACGACAACGACCGTCACTGGTGGGTGCAGGCAGAAACGGTACTCGGACAGATATATCTGGCTCGCTTTCACGGCGAGGACGCCCAGATGGAACGCGCCATGCAGACCTGGGACTATATCAAGAATCATCTGATAGACCGCGAGCAGGGCGAATGGTACTGGAGCTGCCGTAATGAAGAAGGCCGGCAGACGGTCAACCTTGACGACGACCATGCCGGCTTCTGGAAATGCCCTTATCACAACGGGCGTATGTGCGTCGAGGCTATAGAACGCGTCAGCGAGTCACTATGATCCGGAAATCCGACACCTGTCTGGCCACGTCCCTTACGGTATACACACCCTGAGGCACCGGCTGGCCGTCGGAATCACATACATCCCATACAGTCTGCCCGTTGTCAACAGCGGGCAGTTGCTTTATCTGCCTCCCTGCTCCGTCGCATACCGAAAGCACCGCCTGTACCGGCAGATTCACGAATTTTACCGTACCCTTGTATTCCGGAAGTACGTTTACCGGATAAGCCATCGGATTGGCGATGCCCTGTACTGTCGATCCGGACTTGTCCGGCTTGACCGACAGCAGCCCCATATCCGAACCTATCATCAACTCTTTTGACTCGGAATCCCAGCACAGACCGTCTATCTGGTTGGACTTGAGAGGCGAGTTGGACATGTCGTAATGAGCGAACACTTTTTTACGATCGGTGGAAATACCATAGACACCACTCCATCCGGTTCCGACCCACATACGGTTGTATTCATCGAAAGCTATGCAATGCACCATATCCGACATGACGGTGGATTCACGGCTTCCGTCAGCGTTGGCGACATAAAGAAGTTCTCCCTCTGCAACGCCGTTCTTGATCGGTTTAGTCAAGTCAACCGATACGAGTTTTGAATCAAAACCCATCCATAGTCTCCCTGTCAAAGGATCTTCGGCCGCATCCATCATATATCCGACATAAGTCAAGAGTCCTTCCGGTGTATTGATTTTGTTAATGATTTTCGCGGAATCATCGGCAAAATCATCAAGCGTGCCGTTATGATCACATATTATTATGCCTCTTCCGGAGTTATTGTTTATTATAGCTATTTTATTTTTATTTTCAGGATGTTTAAGTGCCACACCGGCTCCTCCTCTCATTGTCATGTATCCCTTCAAATCCTCGACAGGGAAGAAAATCCTTTTCCATGGCTGTGCCTTGGATATATCCTGCAGTTGCATGGCTTGGTCACGGTCCTCGGTAGTCCAATACATAAGATGCACACCCGGACCCTTACCCGACCTGTTTATCTCATCCGTCTGACATACCCAAAGGACATTGTCAGAATCCTCGCCCACTGCCTTGCACCAGGTTATATCGGATGCTGAGAAATTATTCAAGAATCCCGGACAACTGCTGTAAGCATCACTGGAATTGGAAAAACGGAACACCTGGCCCTCGACATCTTTTGTATTCATTGCGATTATACCTCCTCCCAACGATGATACCAACACATAATCGGGATGCAATGAATCCAGGATTAAACCGGTAGGCGAAGTCACGGGATAAGGATAAGACCTTTCATTGTTAAATCGATTCGTCAGTGTGCTGTTCCCGACTATACTCCGCGGAGCGCCGTAAATAGGGGAATAATTGGTCCATTTGCCATTCTTATATCCGCTGAGCAACATTGTAGTAAACCCATTGAATGCGATGAAATTTACCGGCGTGGAATATTTATTCATTACCAATAACCCCTGTGTGGGCGAATAGGCCATTTCGGACAACAGCATTGACACAGGACCCTGCCATTCAATCATAGCGCTCGCTGCACTCCACGTCTTGCCCTGATCCGATGTACTACGGGTATAGAACCCTTTCCTCTTTTCATAAAACCAGAATTCATGGAAATCAAGCGAACCCACATAACGAGGTGCCGTCATGGGAAGCTTATAGCTCTTCACCTCCATCTTGAAACCTGAGGATTCTAAAGGAATGAAATAAGCCGTTGTCGTGGAAAATGCCAGATATCCGTTGTTGACCGGCACGAAATTGTTCTCATACTGGTTTGCCACAACATATCGACAACATGGCTTTACGCCGTCAGTAATGTTGGAGGTGTCGGTACATAATTGGCCTGAAAAATTCGCATCAGTTATTTTTGGAGTCAATACCATATTTCCATTATTCCAGGAGGCCAGACTTAGTTTTGAACCATCGATCAATGTAGCAAACGAACCGGCGGAGATCGGCAGAATACGATTGGCGGAGGTAAACGTCAGTTCCGAGTGTTTCCTGAACGATGACATCACTGTCCGATCCGAATTTTCCGGAGCCTCATAAAAGGCATTGTCCATAATAGCCACGACCCTGTCTCCTACCCGGCATATAGATTCTATCGATGTGTCAAGATATGCCCACTCCTTGACTTCGAATGTAGTACCGTCTATTCGGGCATACCCCTTGTCCAGGGCAATCCATGCATCGTCATTCAGGTCAAAACTGACAGTACCCACGGCACCCGACATAGACTTTGCCTGACTTTTGAGATCCTTGATTGAATGCATAGTGCCTGATTCCTCAAACACATCGATACTGCCGTCATCATAACATATCCACAGGCTACGGGTGCGCGGATTATAATTCATGACTCTTACGCCTACGCCTGACGATTCATACGTATCAAGCAATCCCCTCGCTCCTTTCCCTGGGTCCTGTTTGTCAATGTAAAGGACTGTAGCACGCGGAGTGTTGTAGGTGCTCCAACTTTTATTTACGTGATAGTATGCCTGATGTGCGAACACATATACATAACGGTCGCCTTCTATGATCTTGCTGATCTGGCCGTCGAACGCGGTATGCGTCTTCCAGGTGGAATTTGTCGCCGTAGGGACATCGGCTGTCTGCGCATGCATCTTTATAGACATGGCGCCTACGTTGGTAACGATTGCCGCTATGGCAAACAATAATCCTATGCTTCTGTTCATTATGTAATCGGATGCTCAATGAAGTCGCCTTGGACGACTTCTGTGTGTCAGTCAGGTCGTAATGTTCTCTATTGAAACGTGATTTTTGCCATAAAATTACACTTCCAGGTCCCTCTCCAGGTTTGTATATTGACATTTTTTTTGTAATTTTGTCCCCATTATGGCCCGGATGGAAAACATTGTAAAGCGTTTGGCTCCCGAACTTGAAGCGATGAACGGCATCATTGCCGATTCGTTGCATACCCCCAACCGTATGATGAACGGCATCGTGGACCATTACCTGGAGGTGAAAGGGAAGCAGATACGCCCCATGCTGGTGATTCTGGCCGCCAAAATGTTCGGCCGGGTCAGCGATGAGGTGCTGTATGCCGGCGCGTCGCTCGAGATGCTGCATAACGCCTCGCTGATTCACGACGACATAGTGGACGAGACCTTCCTTCGGCGCGGTCGCGACACAATCAACGCGTCATGGGGCAACCACATCGCTGTTCTGGTAGGCGACTACTTCGTCTCCAACGCCCTGTCCGTGGGACTCCGCAGCGGCAGCGTCAAGGTCGTATCGGCACTGTGCGCATTAGGACAGGAGCTATCATTGGGCGAGATAGACCAGATCACCACCGCCCGCGAGCACAGCTTCGACACCGACAGCTATTTCACGGTGATACGGCAGAAGACGGCCTCGCTGTTCTGCAGCTGCGTCAACGTCGGACTGGACGTAAGCCACGCACCGGAACAATACGTAGCGCCGATGGGCCGTTATGCCGAACTGCTCGGCCTCTGCTTCCAGATCAAGGACGACATCTTCGACTATTTCCCCAACCCGCAGATTGGCAAGCCAACCGGCAACGACCTCCGCGAGGGCAAGGTAACGCTCCCATTGCTCTATGCCCTGCGGAACGCCCCTCAGGACGAATCGAACCGCATGAAAGACCTGATTCGTCGCGGCGACCTCACTACCGCCGAAATCGAATCGCTCGTGGAGTTCGCCAAGGCTCACGGAGGCATCGACGACGCCTTCGCCAAGATGCGGCAGATGCAGAAGGAAGCCGACGAAATCATAGCGCCCCTCCCCGACTCGGAAAGCAAGGAATCGTTCCGCGAGATTTTCGACTACATCATCAGCCGCGACCGTTAGACTCTCGTCCCTCATCACTCTGACCTCTGACTTCTGACCTATTATGTCTCTGCTGCCGTTCATGATTCCCGACATAGCCGAAGCCGGCTGCGACGAGGCCGGACGCGGATGCCTGTGCGGGCCTGTAAGCTGCGCAGCCGTGATCCTTCCGCCTGATTTCAAGGATCCCGGACTGAACGACTCCAAGCAGCTCGACGCCGCCGAGCGTCTGCGTCTGCGCGCCATTATCGAGGATCAGGCCCTGGCATGGGCCGTGTATATGGTACCCCACTACGAGATTGACCGAATCAACATCCTGAACGCCTCCATTTTTGGAATGCACCGCGCTCTTGACGCCCTCAAGGTGCGCCCGGCACATATCATAGTAGACGGCAACAGATTCAAGCCATATCTCGACCCCGTCACGATGATGGACATTCCCGCCCACACGGTGGTGAAAGGAGACGGCAAGTACCTCAGCATAGCCGCCGCATCGATTCTGGCCAAGACACACCGCGATGACCTGATGACCGAGCGGTCCCGGCAATACCCCGGCTATGGCTGGGAGCGCAACATGGGCTATCCTACCGCCGAGCACAAGGCCGCTATCCTCCGCCTCGGCCTCACCCCCATCCATCGCCTCACATTCAAAGGTTGTAAGATTATTTAGCTAAGGCATCGTTCCTTTCTACGATGGTGTGTTTGATTCAGGTTGCATGCCATTAATGCTTTCAATTATCATGTCGCGGAGCTGAGGCGATTCCGGCGAGTCAAATTTCCGTGCAAACAGTTTTCCACTACGCATGATATTCTGAAAATCTTCCACTGCCAGAGATTTTGGCGAAGGCTTCCGCGCACTCCAGTCTATATAACGCAAGTTGTCATCCATAATACTTAATCCCTGACCTTGAAGGAATGTCTGCTTGTATATCTCATCGGCACAGGAAGCAAGTTTAGTAACCCTAAGTATTTCCCTACTGTTACTCAGCAACACCTCGACAGCCCGACGCCGTAAGTCAACCCAGTTTGAGCCATACATAAACGGTTTCCCCTTGGGATGTTTTCGACATATTTTCAATCTCCTCTGCATTGCGAGCAACTTCCGGGTAATCCAATTCAGTATGAGTCCATTCTCTGAGGGACGCCGTACATATAAATGATAAAGTTCCACTCTATCGGTAAGATGATCAGGAAGCGGCTCGCTTTCCATAAATCCATCTATATCTTTGGATTCTTCGAAGAATTTATTTATTTCGTCTATTGAGCGCAAGGGAAAATCCGTACCGGAGATCAGATGAAACCATTCTATCTCCGGATTTTCATACGCCTTTGCAAAAAGATCCAATTCCATTACTATCAGGGATTGGTCGCCCCACTCAACACGTTTATCATGAAGAACAACAATTGGATTACAAGTATGAAGATCTCTGATAAATGAAGGATACTCTGACTTAGCGTCAATACCCAAAAATAAGAGAGTATCCTTACTGTCAAGGGTCTCGATTAGTATCTTAAGATGCTCGTAATTAGTAAAGGCCGCTATAAGGTATGCTTGTTTCATATCTTTATGTGTCCTTTTGTTTTTGATTAGCGCGTCAGTAGGCGTACATGGCTTCGATCTGGGCGGCGTAGTTGCGGGCGACGATGGGACGGCGCACCTTCATGGTGTTGGTCACCTCTCCGTTCATGATCGAGAAGTGATGCGGCAGCAGGGTGATGCGCTTTATCTTCTCGTAATCGGCTATGTCCTTCTGATATTCCTGGATCTGGCTCATGATGAATTCCACTACCTTGGGATCCTTCACCAACAGTTCGGTATCTTCGTCCAGGCCTTTGCCTTGCGCCCACTTGCGCAGCTGCGATATGTTGGGCACAACCAATGCCGTCACGAATTTGCGCTGGTCGCCTATCACGGCTACCTCGTCGATGTATTTGTTTTCCGCCAGGCGCGATTCCATCATCTGCGGCGCGATATACTTGCCGTTCGATGTCTTGAACAGGTCCTTCACGCGTTCTGTAAGTACCAAAGCGCCCGATGGAGTGAAGTGTCCGGCGTCGCCGGTGCGGAAATAGCCGTCGGGCGTGAACGCCTGCGCGTTGGCTTCGGGATTGTTGTAATATCCGGGCGTCACGGTGCCGCCTTTCACCAGGATCTCGCCGTTGGTGTCTATCTTCACCTTGATACCGGGCAGCGGTACGCCGACAGTACCGATTTCCCAGCCCACGTCGGGGTAACATGTCACCGTGGCTGTGGTCTCGCTGAGTCCGTAGCCGATCACGATGTCGATGCCTACGGCGCGCATGAACTCAACGATGCGGTCCGATAGCGGCGCTCCGGCAGTCGGAAAGAAATTAGGGTTCGGTATGCCGATGGCATTCTTCAGTTTCTGGAATATATGACGGTCCCAGAACCGGTACTGTTTCTCGACCAGCCAGGGTGCCTGCCTGCCCATTCGCCAGTATTTCAGGTTGCGCTTCTTGCCCACGGCGATGGCGCGGTTCACCATCCAGCGCTCGATGGCGTTCATGCCTGCAATCTTCTCCTTGACGGCGGCATATACCTTCTCCCAGAAGCGAGGCACGCAGCACATCACGTTGGGATGCACGGAGTGAATTGTATCCTGTATCACGCGCGGATCGTAGTTCACGGCTATCGGACATCCCTTGCAAATCAGGAAATAGCACCATGCCTTCTCCAGGATATGGCTCATCGGCAGGAAAGCCATCGACAGGTCTTTATCGGTGAGGGTGTGCAGCAGTTTCAGGTGCTTGTCGATGCAGGATGCGTAGTTGGCGTGGGTGATGCACACGCCCTTGGGTTCGCCGGTGGTACCCGAAGTGTATATCAGCGTGGCCATGTCCTCAGGAAGTCCGCGTTCCATGCGGACGGTTACCTCCTTTTCAATTTCCTCGCCGGCCTCCATGCCCAGACGTACGAAATCGTCCCAGAATATGGTGACCGTATCGTCGTCCTTCAGCGCCAGACCGTCGTTCTTGAACACCACTATCTTCAGTATCTGGTCGGGATGCTTCTTCCAGTATTCGTAAGCCATGGGATACTGGTGCTTGTCGCCCACGAACAGCACCCGGGCGCCCCCGTCGTTGACGATGAAATCGAACTGTGCCGTGACCGACGAGGCATAAATCGGAATCGAGGCAAGTCGGTTGCGGAACGCGCCGAGTTCCGTGATGAGAATCTGCGGAGTATTAGGCGAGCATATTGCGATCGTGTCTTTCTCCATCAAGCCCAAGGCCGCCAGAGCCTTGCCGGCCACCTTGACCTGTGCCGCAAACTCGGTCCATGACGTCGACAGCCACTCGCCGTCCTTACGCCAACAGAACCTATACGCTTCGCGATCGCCATACTTCCGGACCTGGCGATCTATTATTTCCACCAGAATATTTTCCATAACCTTAATGTCTAACAAACGCACGCTGGCATTTGTTGATTCAATGCCCTGAGGCATTTGCTGTTGATACCGCTCTCACCGCTTGATGTCGCGGTCCAGCATCTTGTGTTTTATAAGCATTCTGACGCCGGTCGGCGTCATTCCGACCGCCACAATCGCGAGGCGGTTGATAAATCCGTTGATGTATTGTTTCTTGCCGCGCAGCATCCGGTTCACCGCTTTATGCACGAATTTTTCGGGAGTCTGTACGGCATGGATGCGCACGGCCAGTTTCATCAGATTCGAAGGCAGTCCGAACAGGTCGGTGGCTATGCCGCCGGGGCAGGCCACCGTGACACTCACGCCGCTGTCGCGCATCTCATAATGCAGCGCGCGCGAAAACACGCGTATGTAGGCCTTGGTGGCCGAATACATCGCTATGCCGGGCATCGGCATCCAGCACGACATCGACGACATGTTCAGTATCCGTCCCGAGCCACGCTTCTTAAAACGCTCGGCGAACTCACGACTCAGCATCGTCACCGCACGACAGTGCAGGTCCAGAAAACAGTTGATTTTCCGTTCCGGCGTGTCGGTCACCATATCGAAGCTGAATATGCCGGCGTTGTTGATCAGCACGTCGGCATCTATTCCGTTCTCGTCAAGGAACGTGGCAATATGCCTGTGCGCGTCCGGAGCCGTCAGGTCGCAGTAGAAAGGCACGGCCGTGATGCCGTTCGTGCCGTTCAGTTCGGCTGCGGCGCGTTCCAGTTCCTCGCGCTGGTTGGACACCATCACCAGGTCATAACCCCTGCCGGCCAGCTCCTTGCTGAAGCAGAGTCCGATGCCGGAACTGGCTCCGGTCACGACCGCAGTTCCTTTAGCCATTGCGTTCCTTGATTTTCTCTATCTCGCGCTGTATTCGCGGAGGCAGATCCTTGCAATATTTGTGGCAGGCCATTTCCTTGCTGTACATACGGGCTATGCAGTAGTTTACATGCTCGCAGCCGCAGTTGTGGTTATCCTCGCTCTGACGCATTTTGTTCACGAAGTCAGGCTCGGTCAGCAACGCGCGACCCATCTGTACGAAATCGAAGCCCTCGTCGTCCAGCACCTTGTTGGCGCCGTCGCGGTCCACCACGCCGCCCACATATATCAGCGGTAGCTTCAGTTCCTTGCGGAACAGGCGCGCGTCGTCCAGGAAATAGAGGTCCTTGAACGGCACCGTCGGTATCATATACTTGCCCACCATCCTGACACCATATTTCAGCCACAGCTGCTTCATATAGTATGTCATGGTGTATATCGGCATTTCGCCGCGCATCACGTACATGGGCGCCTTGCTCACGAATCCGCCGGACAGTACCATTCCGTGCACTCCGGCACGTTCTATCTCCCTGGCCACGGTCAGGCAGTCGTCTATCTCCAGACCTCCCTTGAAGCCGTCGCGCATGTTGGTCTTCACTATCACGCCCATGTCCGAGCCGGCATGTTTCATGACCTGCTCCAGACACATATTCATGAACCGCATTCGGTTCTGCAGCGAACCTCCGAACCCGTCGCGACGGCGGTTGGTGTATGGCGACAGGAACTGCGATATCAGGTACCCGTGTCCGGCATGCACCTCCACGCAGTCGAAACCGGCGTCGCGCGCGGTGTCCACGGCCTCGCCGAACTGACGTGCCAGCGTCACCAGCTCGTCCTCGCGCAGACCGCGGCAGAATGTAGGGGAATATAGGTTGAATCCTGTTGAGGCGCCCACGGGTGTGCAGCCGGCCGTGGAGCGGTGCGTCATGTTGCCGCAGTGTCCTATCTGTATGCTGGCCTTGGCTCCCTCGGCGTGGATGTCGTCGGTGATCTTGCGCAGTTCGGGCACTATTTCGGGACGGAGCCACAGTTGCGTCTTGAACGACAGCGCCGACTCACAGATGCCGGCGTATGCCAGCGTGGTCATTCCCACTCCGCCGCGGGCCACCGATACATGGTAGTCTCTGAGTTGCTGCGTCGGGCCGTTGTCGCGGCCCATGCCTTCGAACGCTGCGGAACGGATGGTGCGGTTCCTCAGCTCCACCGGCCCAAGCCGGCCTGCTGTGAATAGTTTCATGATCAGTATGTATTGATCAGTATATATACGGTATGATGTAACGCCGCTTCAGATTGCGGTATTCATCTCCGAATTCCTTAATGTATCTCTTATGCAGCGACACCGCTCTGGGCGCCAGGTTGGCGAACGTCCATATCGCGAACGTCAGTCCTCCAAGCGACCACGACAATATGGCATAGCCTGTCCACTCGGTCAGTTCTCCGAAATAATTGGCTCCGGTCACAAACCTGAACATGCCGCCGCGCGGTATGTAATGCTTTGTGTCGCCGGGCTTTCTGAGGTGCCGTATGATATAATCCGATGATATGTTTATCCACATTCCCGCCAGGAATATCAGCGTTCCCAGTATGAACAGCGGGCTATACAGCCACGATACCGGATACGAGCCTTCCGGACTGACATAGAAGAACCAGCCGCCTATCAGGTAACAGTTTATAGTGTTGAATATCACGCCCATCAGAATTATGATCCAGGGCATGCGGTTCTTTCCTCTGATCAGCATCGGGAATATGAACGAACGTTGGAAATAATGGAGTTCGAACAGCAGGGCCATTACCACAAGCGCCGGCTCTCCCCTGCGCGAGCTACACAGCCACAGCAGCAGCATCACTATAAAGGCCGGTGCCTCCATTATGATCCAGCCTGCCTTATTGTTGATGGCCGGTCCCCATTTCGATGTGTATGCCACGCCATAGCCTGCCGTGATCCGGTGCAGGCCTATGAACACCACCACGGCCATCGCGAGCATCACCGCGCAGACCATGCAGTAGAAATCGGGCTGAAATAGCGCATACATGCCACAAAGTTAATTTAAAATACTTGAACGGCCAAAAAATTCGTCATTTTGCACCTCAGACTGTTCTTTTTGACGCATTTTTGTCATGACAACGGAGCCATGGCTCCACGAAGTCGTTCCGGCAGATGCTTCCTATAGTGGCGCCACGCGGCCTTGCGTCGTTCGGCACGCCTTAGATTGTATAATCCCCGCGCACGCAACTCGGTGGACTGAGGATCGCCCAGATGTCGCGCCAGTTCGAGCTGAAGCCGCCCCAACTCGTACCGGGTGTCCCTCACGACGTCGGCGTCAGCCACAAAGGGATACGACAGAGGATGGGTTCCCATCAATACGTCGGCCTTATACAGAGCCATATATGCATCTTTGTATCTCCCTTCCGACAGCATGGTGCGGGCAGCCTTTATCAACGCCGCACGAAGCTGGCCCACCATTCGGGCCGGTGTCGCGTCCATGTACACATTCCGGTCCGTCGCATTCGGAGCTTCAGTCACATCCACTCCACGCATCAATTCCGCATGCCCGGCCGACTCCGTCATCTTACCGAATCTATCGCCGGTAAGCGATGGCGTCAGCATCGCGCTGTCCAGATGCAGACGAGCTGCCTTCCGGGCAGCGGCAAACCAATATATCGGCCTGTCGCCGGCATTCGCCAGCATGTCGAACATTATGAGCTGAGCAAACCGGACATTGCGTCCCCCACCGGTTTCCGAAAGCTTTCTCATGTCAAACACCGTGTCGCGGTCCATTCCCGGAATCCGTATAGAGGCATATCGGGCCGGGAATTCAGGTATTGATCCAGACTCTCCGGAATCCTTAAGCCGTTGCAGCTGTTCGTTTGCGGCCAAGGTATCTCCGTTGTCTCTTATCCGGGCTTGTGTGAATGCGTCATAGATTATGTCCCCGCGTTTCAGGGTGGTATTGACTGGTTTCGATTCACGCCACTGTCGCATCATGTTGGCGGCATAGCCGGGCAATCCGAGATACGACAGGTTCACCACCCGCACGTCCGTTCGTATTCCCTCTACTTCCTGGGCGTACCACAACGGGAAAGTGAAGTTGTCGCCGTCCACGAATATCACGGCATCCCTGTCAAGCGATTCCAGCGTGATGCGTGCTATTGTGGCGGCGGCGCGACGTCCGCTGCGGTCATGGTCGTACCAATTCTCGGTACACATCCACGCCGGCACCATCAGCGTGAGCGTGAAAGCCCAGGGAGTCCTGAACATCCGCGCCACCCACAGCGCTCCGTAACCAATCCATATCGAGTACGCCCAGAACGATCCCAGGAACGAGTAATCGCGCTCCCTCGGCTCGCCGGGGCTCTGGTTCAGATATATCACTATGGCAATACCCGTCATCACGAACAGCAGCGACGACACGGCCGCAACCTGTCGGCCGCGATGGCCCGAACGCAGCAGCCATATCAGGCCCAAGATGCCAAGCAGCAACGGTATGCCGAAATAACGGTTGCGTCCCGGATTGGCAGATCCGGCCTCCGCCGGCAGGTAGTCCTCTGCGCCGAGCATAACATTGTCAATAGAGTCTATGCCGAATATGAAATTGCCGTGCTGCACTTCGCCCTGGGAGGGTATGTCGTTCTGTCGGCCCGCGAAGTTCCACATCAGATAGCGGAAGTACATGTATCCTATCTGATATGTGCCTAACATGCGCAGATGCTGCGCCGCGGTAGGCTTATACGATGTCTTGCGGATCCTCATGCCCGACGCATCCATCATGGCCACGGGGTTGCCGAGGGTGTCAAGTGCTTCCGATACCTCGACCCGGCGCATGGTGGAGGTGTCCATCCCCGCCCAGTCGGCAAACGACGCAAGGTCCACGGGGTTGCGGCTCGTGATGCGAGGTAGGAAGCTGTTCAACTCCGGCGTATAGATGTTTTTCAGCGCATATCCCTTGACGATATATCCGGGCTTTCCGGACGCAATAAGCCGTGCGTTGGCCGCTGAATCCTCCGGCAGAAGTCGGCCGCGCGTCGTGTTCATCCGGGCACCCGGCTCGTAGGGCATCAGCAGCTTATGTTTCTTTTCAATGGCATATTTCACATACTCCGGACGTGTTGCGCCGGGCTTCCATTCCTCCTGAAACAGAGGCTTGCTGTAAGGCGTATATCCGTAGAACAGCGGCGCTGCGCCATATTGCTCGCGAGCCTGATACCGCGCGAACGAGAATGGTTCGCCGGGCATCGCGGAGTTGGCCGGCGACGGTATGCCGCCTCGTATCGGCACCAACGCGTATGCACCGTACCCTATCAGGAACAGGCTGATCATCCAGAAGGCAAGGTTGAAGCGGCGTAAGCCCGTTTTTAGTGTCACGGCCATGCCTGCCACTATCAAAACACCGAGCAACAGCACGAACGCCACCACTCCTGACAGCATCGGCATACCGAGCCTGTTGACAAACAGCAGTTCGAGCCATGCCGCGGCCGAAATGCTTTTGGGCATTATCACTATCAGTATCAGCCCGACGCATAGCGCGCCGAGCACCACTATCAGTACCAGCTTCCAGAAGCTGCGGATGCCGCGCTTCATGCCCCATATCAGGGCCAATGCGGGAATAGCCAACAGATTCAGCTGATGCACGCCGATGCTGAGTCCGAATACGTAGGCCAACAGCACCAACAGCCGGTTGGCGGCGAGATTGTCTTTGGTGAACATCCATTTCACCGTCAGCCATACGGTAAGCGCCGTGAAGAATATAGACATGGCGTAGACCTCGGCTTCCACGGCCGAATACCATGTGGAATCGCACCATCCGAAACACAGCGCCCCCACCGCAGCCGTGCCGGCGGCTCCCCATACTGGACATACACCCGACTCCTTACGTCGCCTCAGCAGCCACAACGTCACCTTATACAGCACCGAGGCGAGCAACATCCCGGCCAGGGCGGTGAACAGTCCGCTGGACAGGTTCACGGCGTATGCGGCATGTTCCGGTCCGGACAGCAGCGTGACTATGTGCTCCACCAACATCCACACCGGATTGCCCGGCGGATGGCCTATCTCCAGCAGATATGCGGCCGACACATATTCCGGGCAGTCCCAATAGCTGACGCTGTCGGGAGTAGTGAGCCAATACGTGGCGAGCAGCAGCGCGAACACCACGCCGCACACCCGGCGGTGCATACGCCTTTCTATCACGGATTCAATGGCCATTGACTGATTCATTGTTTGTCATCGACTGATTCATTGTTTGTCATCGACAAATTTACTGTAAATACGGTCCAGTTCCTCTATGAACTTATTCCAGTCCTGATTTTCCTTATATTTCTGACGCGAGGCGTTACCCATCTTGAGACGCAACTGCGGATCTTCGGCCAGCCGCTGCATTGCGTCGGCCAGTCGCGACGAGTCGTTGGGCGGCGCGAATATTGCCGTCACGCCATCGGTCAGGTATTCCGACTGTGCGCCGTTAGGCACGCACACCTGCGGACGCCCGCAGGCCATGTACCGCAGACTCTCCAGCCCGAAAGCCTCGCGGCGCACAGAAGGCTGGACACCGAAGTGGCTCTCACCTATCAGCAGCAGTATGTCGCCCGGCGGTATGATCCAGTCTATCTTGTCCATCGCTCCCCGGGTTATGGCGCGGCGCCGCAGGTCGTCGATATAGTCCGGGTCGCCGTAGCCGGCTATGCGCAGGCGCAGCTTTATCCCGCGCCGGGTCAGCACCGACAGCGCGTCTATCACGCTCTCCAGGCCTTTGCCTTCCACGATGGTGCCGTGGCACAATGCCGTGACGGGACCCCGCGCCGGTTCGGCCGACGGTTTCACGTCGTCAAGGTTCACGCTGTCGTGCAGTATGTACATACGGTCGGCCGGTATGGGCACGCGGTTGTCCCGCCACGCGGACAGGAATGTGTCCTTGGCCGTCTGCGACACAAAGATATGAGCGTTGATTTTATTGTACAGGCGCCGGAACAGCCATGTGTCGCGACCCGGTGCCACCGTGTGGCGCGTGGCTACGACCTGCACGTCGGGGCGTCCAGCCAATCGCTTGGCAGCCAATACCGTAAAGGCGTCGCAATACCGGTGGACATGCACTATCATCCCTTTGGCGCATTCCTTCAGCATTCGGCCCATGCCCCAGATGGAGCCCATGTCGGTGTATCCTCCGAACAGGATGTGGCGCAACGGGATGCCGCAGGCGGCAAAATGGGAGTCGACGACTTTCGCGTCGCGAGTCACGGCAGTCACGGCCCACCCTAACGTGTGATAATGACGACAGATGTCGAGCGCATATTGCTCGACACCTCCCCATTTCGTCGATGAGACGATATGTATCAGCTGTCGTTTCGTTTCTATCTGATCAGTTAGTTGTGGAGAGCATCACACGGATGTCGACGCTCGGCATAGCCGTGTATGACCCTATCAGTTTGTCCACAAGCTTGCCCCGGTAGGTCACCATGCCGTTCTGCACACCGGCCGTCGTGGCCACCATGCCGTCCAGCCCCTCCTTGATCTTCATTTCCTCAAAGAAATTGATCAGAGGATTGGAAATGGCCATGGCCACCGTCCTGGGCACGGATACCGAAGGATGCATCTCGTTCAGATCCAGGACATACACGTTATCCTTAAGCTGCGACGACAGCACCTGGGGGAACTTGAACTCGCGCGTGGTGCTCCCCAGTATGATCACGTCGGCGGTCTTGACACGGTTGGCGAGCACCCTGGGATGTATAGCCACGAGTTCCACCTGCGGCATCAGACTGGGACGGATGGTTTCAAGAGCCGACACGTCGTTGTCCATTATCACGCACTTCGCGCCGTTGGCGGCTGCCGCGTTTGCGGCGTGCACGCACGCGCTGCTGGAGCCTATCACCATCACCTCGCAGGGATTCAGACCGGCCACGCCGGCCAGCAGCACACCCTTGCCGCCGCCTAAGTAGCTCAACGCCTCCTCGGCATACATCACGGCCACGCGGCCGTCTATCTCGTCAAGGATATTTGCGAAGATCGGAATATCGTGATGGGAATACATATTGTCCAGACATCCCGTGTCTATGTGCTGCGACAGCAACGCCTTGATGGTCGCCGGCTCGAACAGGTCGTGCCCCATCATGCACAACAGGGCCGCGCCCTTGTTCATTTTCCTGACGTCCTTGGCGCGCAGGGGCATGAACGACAGCACGACCGGTTGCTTCAGAGCCTCGTCGCGGGTCACTATCTTCACGCCATACTCCGCATACGCATCGTCGCTGAAGCTGATGTCCACGCCGGCTCCCGCCTCCATCGACACCTGTATGCCCGACGACGTCAGCATGCCGCAGGCTTCGGGAGTAAGCAACAGCCTGGTCTCGTCCGAGTCCGCGTAGTTGCCTACCATTCCAACACATATTCGCGGACGCGATCCTTTTTCAACCTGTTCTTCAAGTTGCGGCTCAAGTGCCGTGCAGGCACCGTCGTTCCCATTATTTGTCGTGCTCATATCTTTCAGTCTTTAGGGCTTTTCTTTAAGGCATTCCCATAAGCCTCGTCGTGTCAAGGCTTAGTACGGGAGCAAAATTAATATTTTTAATCGTCACTTGCAAACGCACGTTCAAATTGCCGTTGAAAGAAATATCAATCCCCGCTATTCTCCGACAACTGCTCCAGCGTTGATTCTATCTGCTCGATAGAAGGCAGGGAACTCTTTATCTCTTTGGGAATAAGTCTGGACAACTCGTATTGAGATATTCCGAGAGGAAGATTGTATGCCTCTAATGAATATTGAGCCTCGATGTTGTCTTTGTCCTTGCAAATCAACAATCCGATGGTAGGATTGTCGTATTCAGTCTTAAGCTGATGATTGACTGCCGTTACATAAAGACCTAATTGTCCGAGATGGGATGCCTCGAATGAACCCGTTTTCAACTCCACACAGCAATAAGCGTGTATGCGGGTGTTGTAAAACAGAAGGTCGATGAAGATTTCTTTTTCGCCTACCTGCAGTCGATACTGTCTTCCCATGTAGGCGAATCCTGTGCCCAGTTCAACAAGGAATTTCGTCACGTTGGCGACAAGAGCGTCCTCAAGTTCCCTCTCGTTATAGTCCTCCGTCATCGCCAGGAAATTGAACACGTATGGGTCTTTGGTGGTCTGTTGGGCAAGATCGCTTTGAAGTGCCGGAAGCGTCTTGCTGAAATTGGTAATGGCTTTCGCCTGACGCTCGTACAAGTCCGTGCCGAGAAAATTCAACAGCACATCGCGGCCCCAGCTATTCTCAATCACCTTACGGACAAAGAAAAGAGCCTTATGAGGATCCCTTTTGCATTTGGATACGATTCTGCATTGATGATCCCACGGAATGGAGAAAATTTCCCTCAGTAAATCGTCAGCACTCTGCCGACAATCTGACGAGGAAGATTTTGCAGCAGGCTGCTGCAATTTCTCAATAGTCTCACTATATGTACGATAAAAGTCATACATATTTCTAAGATTTCTCTGAGAAAAGCCTTTCTCTCCGGGCATTTCAGACCTCAAATCATGACTCAACGTCTCATAAAATTTGGAGCCGTATGTGTTGGCATACTGTTTGTCGGCGATGTCGCGTCCCAGACTCCAATAGTATTCCAACAGTGTGCGGTTGGCATCTACGGAGGCTTTAAGACGGGCGGAGAGGTACCGTTGCTTGAGTCCCTTAACCCAACTACGGTACTCTTTATTCTTAGAGAGTGTCAAATCCTGTGTCATAACACAAAATTACTAATTATTCTTCGATTATCAGCAAATTCCAACAGCTTTAATCAAGAAAATTAAAAGTTTAATCAAGGAAACCAACAAGCCTTTTGTTCAGGTTGTTATACCTCGTACATCCGGAGGAAGCGGGCCACGGTGTTGTCTATCTCGCGACGGTTCTCCAGCTCGTCGCCGTTGAAGCGGATACGGGCCTGCGAATAATATTGCAGGCGCCCGGCGAGTCCGGCGTTCACAGCCTCCAACAGTTCCTCGGGTTTCTTGTCGGCCATCAGCGGACGGCGCGCGCGGTTGATGACAAGCCGCTGCACTATTCGTTCGGGGGTGGCTTCAAGCCATACCGTCACGCCGCGCTCGTTCATCTTGGCCATGTTGTCGTTGAAACAGGGTGTTCCGCCGCCACATGCCACCACCACATCCTCCATATAGGAAATCTCGTCAAGCATCCGGCTCTCTATCTCGCGGAAGCCGGCCTCGCCCCGCTCTGCAAACAGTTCCTTGATTGTCTTGCGGTAACGCTGCTCTATCCGGAAGTCCATGTCTATGAATTCGCGATCCAAAGCACGGGCCAACGCGCGGCCCAAAGTAGTCTTGCCACACGCCATATATCCGAGTATGAACACAGGAGGTTTCATATAAATATCTTATCAGAGTTGCTTATTATAAACCATATCACAATCGCCACTGACACCACTATAATGACAGGCACGGAGTTGAGCCGTGCATACAGTTTCGGCCTCCTCGTGCGGTTGAATTCGGCGAATGTCCAGAGTGCCATCAGCGGCAACAGGCATACCACCAATGCGTTATAGTTCCAGGCATCGGCCACCCGACCGTGAAGCAGGGCGTGTATGGCGCGTTGCGATCCGCAGCCGGGACAGTTCCAGCCCGTCAGGGCATGAAACATGCACTTGGGCATCCACGGCAGTTCGGGATCGAATATGGCGTAAAACAAAACAATGACCGTGACTCCCGCAATGAGAGCCACAGTCAGTATGTTACGCGATTTCCCGGGACTGCGCATCACATCGCAGCGCTCAGGAACATCAGCGGTGTGTACAGCGAATTGGTGATGATGCTCAGCACAATGGAGGCTATGATCCATATCTGGGCGCGGTTGGAGGCCTTCTCGGCGCCGGCTTCGTCACCGACGAAGTACCGGCTGCTGACCTGTGTGCTGAACACTATCGCCACGATACCGGCGGGCATACAGCAGAAAATAGTAGCCAGTATGGCCCACAGCAGATACGACTTGGGCATGGGCTTGCGCTCGGCCGGGGCAGACGCCTGATTGCCCTGAGACATTACCGACGGTGCCGGATTGAAGTATGCCGCCTGTGGCTCGGGCGCCTGGGTCTGTGCCTGAAGTTGCTCGGGTTCCCCCGCTTCTGCCGGCATGGGCGGCGGGGTCTGAGCCTTTACCGAAAAATCCTCACGCAGCGTCTGTGCCCAACGACGTTCGGGGCCGTATTCGGGACACTCCACGTTGAGGCGGCGCGTGGCGTCGGTCACGCTTTCTCCTTCGCTTATGACCATATACGGCACGCCGAATCCTTCCGGCAGGCTCTGCGTGTAGTTCTCAAGTATCAGGAACTCCACGCCCTCCTGCTTCAGCGCGTCGGCCAGACGCTCGGGGTTCATGGCCAGGGACCCGGGTACCATCCCGATGCGGTAACGGCTTCCCCGGTTCAGCGTGTCCATCATCTCGGTTGCCACCGGTGCCGACCCGCTCGTCAATATCGCTATCCTTTTCACTCTTTACTCTGCCTTAAGTAAGTAATGGTTCTTTTTGCCTTTCTGCACGTGTATGTACTTGCCGCCGAGCAATGCGTCCTTGCCTATCGTGGCGTTGGGATCGGTCACCTTCTCCTTGTTGACCGACACGCCGCCCTGCTGTATCATCTTGCGCGCCTCCCCCTTGCTGGGGAACACCTGTGACTTGACAGCCACGAGGTCAATCAGAGGCACTCCGGCCTCAAGGTCGCCCAGGGCGATGTCGAACATCGGCACGCCTTCGAACACCTCGAGCAGCGTCTTTTCGTCCACGTTATGCAGGGCCTCGGCGGCCTTGGGGCTGAACAGTATCTCGCTGGCAGCCACTGCGCTGTTGTATGCCTCCTCGCTGTGCACCATCACGGTCAGTTCCTTGGCCAGTCGCTTCTGCATGGGACGCGCGCCGGGGTTGGCGGCGTGTTCCTCGGCAAGAGCCTGGATCTCCTCTTGGCTCAGGAACGTGAATATCTTCAGGTATTTCTCGGCGTCTTCGTCGCTGACGTTCAGCCAGAACTGATAGAACTTGTAGGGCGACGTGCGCTCGGGGTCGAGCCATATATTTCCGCTCTCGGTCTTGCCGAACTTGCCGCCGTCGGCCTTGGTGATCAGCGGGCAGGTCAGGGCGTAAGCCTCGCCGCCGAGCTTGCGGCGTATCAGCTCCGTACCGGTGGTGATGTTGCCCCACTGGTCCGAACCACCGAGCTGCAGACGGCAGTTGCGGTCCTTATACAGCGTGTAATAGTCGAATCCCTGCAGCAGCTGGTAGGTGAACTCGGTGAAACTCAGTCCGTCGCGGGCCTCGCCGTTGAGGCGTTTCTGCACCGAATCCTTGGCCATCATGTAGTTGACGGTGATATGCTTGCCTATCTCGCGGGCGAAATCCAGAAAGGTCACGTCCTTGGTCCAGTCGTAGTTGTTCACCATCTCGGCACGGTTGGGCGCCTCGCTGTCGAAATCCAGGAATTTCTTCAGCTGATTCTTGATTGCCTCCTGGTTGTGGCGCAGAGTCTTCTCGTCAAGCAGGTTGCGCTCGGCCGATTTGCCCGAAGGGTCGCCGATCATGCCGGTAGCGCCGCCCACCAACACCAATGGCTTGTGGCCGCAACGCTGGAAATGACGCAGCATCATCACGCCGCACAGATGGCCGATATGCAGCGAATCCGCCGTCGGGTCTATGCCTAAGTATGCGGTGGTCATACCTTTTTTCAGTTCTTCGTCAGTACCGGGCATTACTGTATGTACCATGCCTCGCCATGTCAGTTCCTGTATGAAGTCCATTGTCGTATTCTTATGTCGTTTGTTATTATTCGGTTATTTATATATGAATTGCAGCAGCGACTGACCCACTGCCTTTAGCGTGGTCTTGTCGATGTTGCCGATATTGTCGCTTACGGTATGCCATGTCGGATTGAATCCCTGCCGCGGGTCATAGTCTATTATGTCTATGGCCGGCACACCCTGTTCTATCAGCTTCACATGGTCGTCGGTCACCGCGCCGCCCATGGTCTGTGGGAAATACGAGGCATATCCGGCCGCGCCGGCCGCCTGACGGAACTGCGCGTTCAGTTCCGGTGCCGCCTGCTGCGAGAAATACTCGTAGGGAAACCGTGCGTTGCGTCCTCCCACCATATCGAGCAGTATCGCCTTGGCCGGACGCCAGCCCTTGGCGTCCATGTTGTCGGCGAAATATTTCGCGCCCATTGCCCAGGAATCATCCTGATTGTCAGTGCCGTAATCCTCAGCGTCCACAAATAGGATGTCTATGCCGTAACCGGGATTTTTGATGGCGAGCTGACGTGCCGTCTCCAACAGTACAGCCACGCCGCTTGCGCCGTCGTTGGCACCGGCTATGGGTTGCTTGCGCTTAGATTCATCGGGATCCTGATCGGCCCAGGGACGGGTGTCGTAATGTGCGAGAAGCAACAGCCGTCCCGTTTCCTTTTCCGGATTGAAGCGAGCGAAGATGTTGCGCGAATGCAGCACGGTGCCGTCGAAAGCCTTGGCGTCAAAACGCTGTTCATGTACCTGCGCGCCGCTGCGTTTCAGTTCGGCCACCAACATGTCTCCCGTCTTGCGGTGCGCCACGCTGTTGGGCACACGTGGCCCGCAATCCACCTGACGTTTCAGATAAACGTATGCGCTGTCTGCATCGAATTCAGGCACGGAGGCTGTCTCGGCATCGGTCGTTTCGGAAGAGGGTGCACCGTCACCGGCCGCAGAACCATTCCGCGCCCCGCCGCACGACACGCCGGACATCAATATCGCCGCCGTCACCATGAATGCTCCGATAATCTTTTGCATTCCGCAAATTTAACCTTTTTTCTCCAATTCTCAAAATCAGAACTTTGCACTTGCATGCAGTTCCATAAAGGTACTTCCTGCTTTCTCGCCATTTGACCTTGTTCGTCTTGATTATTTTATGTAAATTTGCAGTGGTATTGCAAATTTGCATAATATAGAAAGTGTATGGATGGGAATTTTATTACACGGACTATGAGTGAGGCCGTCAGGGAGGCGGCTCAGTACTTCCCTGTCGTGACGTTGACGGGACCACGACAGTCGGGCAAATCGACTCTGCTGAGACATCTGTTCAAGGATCTGCCCTATTATTCAATGGAAGATCTTGACATTAGACAGCTGGCAATTTCCGATCCACGGGGATTTCTTGCACAATTCCAGAACGGTGTCATCATCGACGAGGTGCAGCATGTGCCGGAACTTCTTTCATATATACAAGGTATAGTCGACGAGAATCCGCAGCGAAAGTTCTACCTAACAGGCTGTTCGCAGTTTGGATTGCTGCATTCCGTGTCACAGTCTTTGGCGGGGCGCTCCGCAATATTCGAGCTGTTGCCATTATCATTGCGGGAGATCGCCGGGCTTGATCAGGGTGATTCTGCCAATGACCTGATGTATAAAGGGTTCTATCCCGCTATCTGGAGCGGCAAGAACTTGCCTAAGTTCCTATATCCCGCATACGTCAAAACATATATAGAACGAGATGTCCGCAATATACTGTCAATAAAGGATCTCGACACCTTCCAGCGGTTCATCAAGCTATGTGCCGCTCGCATCGGCAGTATTTTCAATGCTTCGGAACTGTCGAACGAACTTGGAGTGGCTTCAAATACCATCAACTCATGGCTATCGGTGCTTCAGGCATCGTACATAGTGTATATGCTGCCTCCTTTCTTCACCAACACACGCAAGCGCCTGACAAAAAGCCCAAAACTATATTTCACAGACTGCGGTCTGGCTGCCTATCTGCTGGATATCGATTCCGCCGACACCATGAACCGCGATAAAATGCGCGGACACCTGTTTGAGAATATGGTGATAATGGATTTTCTGAAGAAAAGGTATAATTCCGGTCAGAACGGCGGATTGTATTTCTACCGCGACTCTAACGGCAATGAGGTTGATTTATTGGTAAAAGACGGCAGCTGTTATGACTGTTATGAAATCAAGTCATCAGCCACATTCCATCCCGATTTTGCCAAGGGATTGAATAATTTTGAAAAGGCGTTTCCCGAACTGGTTCACAAAAAGTCCATAATCTATTCAGGCCAGACTCTCCCCTCTGTCGGCTACACCTCCATTATCAATTACCGGGAATATTAATATCAATTACCGGGAATGTTAATGATTTTATGCAAATTTGCAACAACGCTGCAAATTTGCATAAAATTTATTCCCGATTTCCAAGAAGATGGTCCTGAAAAGGACAATCTATGCTTATCCGGTTAAAAATTTTAGAAAGGTTTAGGATTGTTTGAGGAAACGCTCCCTTATATATATTACACTTTAGCTGCATAAAGCGAAACTACGTTGTAATACATTGTAAAGCGAGACTATAAACCTTAAACTATAAACTATACCTTAATCATGAAAATAACCGTCATCGGGAGTTCCAATATTGATATGATATCGAACGTTCGTCAATTGCCTGGAGCGGGGGAGACTGTTCTTGGAGGCCGGTTCATGCAGGCGTACGGAGGCAAAGGGGCGAATCAGGCTGTGGCCGCCTCACGTCTCGGAGCAGATGTAACGTTCATCTCGGCCGTAGGCGATGATTCGTTCGGCACAGAACAGATACGACATTTTGTCTCCGAGGGAATGTCGACCGACGGCATCTCCACAATCAAAGGGGAACATAGCGGTGTGGCATTGATAATGGTGGACAGCCATGGCGAGAACTCAATCTCCGTATGCCCCGGCGCCAATGTAGCTCTGGATGTGGATCTGCTGGACAGTCACCGGAACATGATTCAGGATGCCGATGTGGTCTTGATGCAAGGCGAGATACCTTACGCCACGGTGAAGCATGCCGCAAGAATAGCCAAGGATGCCGGTGCATCGGTAATCTATAATCCGGCCCCTGTCGGTCCGGTAGACAGCGGGATGTACGCCATGACCGACGTCATGATTCTGAATCAGACTGAAGCCGGTCAGCTTACAGGCATATCCGATGACTACAAAACAGCAGCCGAAACCATCCGCTCGCGCGGAGTGAACACCGTCATCATTACACTCGGAACAGAGGGGAGTTACGCACTGACTCAAGAAGATGAGTATTTTATACCGTCGTTCAAGGTCAAGGCAGTCGATACCGTCGGCGCAGGCGATACCTTCTGCGGCGCAATTGCCGTAGAATATGCTCATGGAAAGAAAATAAACCGCGATTCGCTTGAGTTTGCTTCCGCGGCCTCGGCCCTGTCGGTCACCAGGCATGGCGCGCAACCTTCCATCCCCCATCGCAAAGAGGTGCTGGAATTCATATCAAAACAGAAATGATATGAACAAACGTTCCATCATACCGTTGATGCTGACGCTGGTCATTTCGACCATGACGATCCAATACAGCGTTGGCGCGAATACCGCGGATTCCTTAAGTCTTGTCACGGTGATTTTCGACACAGACCTCGGTAATGACATCGATGATCTGCTGGCTTATCAGATGCTGATAAACTATGAGAAAAACGGAAAGATAAAGCTTGCCGGAACGGCCGTGTCCAAAGACAATCCGCTGGCATTGGAAACGGCCTGTCGTTACTACGGATGTTTCGGCAGCGGCAATCCGCGATTCGGAACCGTAATAGACGGGCCCAACAGAGATGCCGGCAATTATCTGCTGCCGGTAATCGAAGCGCTGAACGACGCGGCAGTATCCGATTCCGCACATTTCGGGTGCGGACATCCGAAAGGTTACGAAATGATGCGCAGGATTCTGTCGGAGTCGCCCGATTCATCAGTGGTGATCATAACCACCGGGCCTATGGTGAATCTTGAAGCACTTTTACGCAGCGTACCCGATACCGTCAGTGATCTTGACGGCATCGGACTCGTGTCGAGGAAAGTAAGGATGTTGAGTGTGATGGGAGGTGACTACACCGGCACCAGAACTCCGGAATGGAATATTCTTCAAAGCATCGGAGCAGCGCAATACGTCATGTCGGCATGGCCGGTGAAAATGGTGGCGAGCGGTTTCGAAATCGGCAATGATGTGCTGTTTCCGCATCAGAGACTGGAATCGGACTTTCCGGCGAATCATCCGTTACGGGTCGGTTACGAGCATTTTCTGGATATGCCGTACGACAGGCCTTGCTGGGACCTGACATCGGTGCTCTACGCCATCGAACCCGACAATGGATGGTTCGACCTGTCGGAACCGGGCAAAGTTACTGTTGACTGCTCCGGCGTAACTGTTTTCACGCCACAGCCCGACGGCCGGTTCAGATATCTGAAACTAAACGGAACTGATCTTTCAACGGTATTGGCCGACCGCGTTAAAGGCCGATGTGAATAAAATCCAAACAATTACATTATGTTCATAGTCGATAATTACGCCCTTGCGGTAGTGTTCTGCGTGATCACCATGATATGCTGGGGCAGCTGGGGCAACACCCAGAAACTGGCAGCCAGGACATGGCGGTACGAGCTCTTTTATTGGGATTACACGATAGGAATCCTGCTGTTCTCAATTCTGTTGTGCTTCACGATGGGCAGCATCGGAGACTCAGGGCGCGGCTTTATCGAGGATCTGAGACAGGTGGAGGGCCGTAGGGTAATCAGCGCCCTCACAGGAGGTGTGATCTTCAACGCATCCAACATATTGCTGTCGGCATCCGTGGCTCTGGCAGGCATGGCGGTGGCCTTTCCGTTGGGCGTAGGGCTGGCGCTGGTGTTAGGGGTATTCATCAATTACAGCGGACAGCCCAAGGGAGACGCGCTGCTGCTGTTCATCGGCGTAGGGCTTGTGACTCTGGCCATCATCCTCAACGGAGTGGCGGCGAGGCGCAATGAAAGCAACGAATCCGGCAAAGTGAAAAAAGGTATCGGCCTGGCTTTGTTGGCGGGACTGCTGATGTCCTTCTTCTATCGTTTCGTGGTAGCCTCCATGGACCTGTCCGATTTCCACAACCCTGCCGCCGGCATGGCGACTCCATACACGGCGTTTTTCATTTTCAGCGTCGGAGTGTTCCTGAGTAATTTCATCTTCAATACATTGGCCATGTATCATCCCTTCGATGGCGCGCCCGTGACATATTCGGAATATTTCAAGGGAAAGTCCGGCACCCATCTGGTGGGAATTCTTGGCGGTTGTGTATGGGGTCTCGGAACGGCGTTGAGTTATATCGCCGCCGGCAAGGCGGGAGCCGCCGTGTCGTATGCACTGGGTCAGGGAGCCCCGATGATAGCGGCACTATGGGGACTCTTTATCTGGAAAGAATTCAAAGGAGTTGACAGACGCACCACGACGTTGCTGGCCATGATGTTCATACTTTTTGTGGCCGGACTCGCCATGATCACGGTAGCAGGCAATAACTAAACAAGCATTTACACTATGGGAATCAGGAATATAACGGCAGCGATAACATTGTTGGCCATAGCCTTCGGATTACAGGGTGCCGAACTGGAGATAAAATCGCCGGACGGACGCAACATCGTGACAGTAGAGAAGGATGGTCCGGTCAATTACAGGTTAAGCCGCGACAACCGCGAGATAATCGGGACATCGCCGATAGAAATGAGAGTCGACGGCATCGGCTGGGGCACGAAAGGACGATGCCGGTCAGTAAGGCGGTCGACAGGCTGCGGCCAGGTGTCTGTCGATGTGCCCAGACGCAGCCGGACGGTGTCCGACCGATACAACGGTGCGGTACTGAAATATGGAGATTACGACATCGAGTTCAGGGTATATGACGAAGGCATGGCCTATAGATTCGTGTCTGACGCACGAAAGGCCGATAAAGTGGAGGGAGAACGGACATCGTTTCGCATATCGGGGGATCCGGCGACCTACACTCAGTTGACCGACCGTCTCCAGCAATGGTTTGAATACAATTATACGGAACGTCCATACCGGGGCCTCCCCTCGGACAGTCTTGTGATACTTCCGGCACTGCTGGATTACGGCGACTGCAAGGTGCTGTTAGCCGAATCGGACGTATATGGCTATCCCGGGATGTACCTGAAGAAATCGGGCGATATGCTGCAAGGTGAGTTCGCCGGCTATCCTGCGATGGAGAAAGAGATTGAGAACGGCAACAAACGGTATGTCGACACCCGCGAGACCTATCTGATACGTGATGCGGGAAGACGCACATTCCCGTGGCGCATAGTGGCTACATTCGACGACGAGAAGGACATTCTTGCCTCCGAGCTGGTATATCTGCTCGCCTCCGAACCGGATAAGGGCACAGACTACAGCTGGGTACGTCCCGGCAAGGTACTGTGGGACTGGTGGAACTGCAGGGATATCTACGGAGTGGATTTCCGTGTGGGAATCAACACCGAAACCTACCTGTACATGATCGATTACGCGGTCCGCAACGGAATGGAGTATCTTCTCATCGACGAGGGATGGTCTGCGCCGTTCGACCTGCTGACACTTTCCGAGGATGTCGACATGAAAAGAATCTGTGACTATGCGCGTAGCAGAAATGTGGGTATCCTGCTGTGGGTAAAATGGGTCAATCTCGACCGACAGATGGATCAGGCACTCGACATGATGCACGGATGGGGCGTAAAGGGTATCAAGGTCGATTTCATGGACCGCAACGATGTGTGGATGACGTCGTTCTTCGAGCGCACGGCCCGCGAGGCCGCAGCCAGACAGATGATGGTGAATTTTCACGGCTGCTATCCTCCCGACGGCATGCGGCGCCGCTATCCCAACATCATGACGCGCGAGGGCGTCTATGGCCTTGAAAACAATAAGTGGAGCGACCGTGTCACTCCGCGCCACGATGTGCTGCTGTCATATATCAGGCAGTTCTCCGGCCCGATGGATTACACCCCCGGAGCTATGAACAACGCGCACGCCGACCGATTCCGTGCCATTCACGACGAACCGATGAGCCAAGGTACACGCAGCCATCAGGTGGCACTGTACGTGGTGTACGAGAGTCCTCTCCAGACCATGGCCGATTCTCCTGTGCATTACGATGCCAATCCCGAAAGCCGCGACTTCATTAAGAGTATTCCTGTGGTATGGGACGAGACCGTGCCGTTATGCGGGCGGTTGGGTGAATATGTGGCGGTGGCGCGCCGTAACGGCGACACATGGTATGTCGGCGCCTTGAACGGCACCGACGCACCTTTGCATCTGGAGCTTGACCTGTCATTCATGGGTAGTTGCTCTAAAAAGATTTTCAGCCATTCCGATGGGGTCAACGCCGACACCCAGGCTAAGGATTTCAGTACCGACAGCGTTGTGACCGACAGTCCCGTGCTTGCGATAGACATGGCTCGCGGCGGCGGATACGCAGCGATTATAACTCAACGATAACAACTCAACCATTATAACCTAAACAACATTCATCATGAAGAAATTTTTCCTGTTAACGCTGGCAGCCTTCTTCGCGGCTTCCGCATATCCGCAAGAATCCGCACAGACGGATGTAATCTACGTCAACGGCGATGCAAGCCAGACCGTAAACGGCACGACGTGTCCCGGATGGACCATCACCGATCCCATAGCCATCCACTTGGAAAACGGAGTATTCACAATCAAGGTGGAAAATTTCAGCAATTTCCATATCTCCACGCAGAAATCTGCCAACGGCGTGACGGACTGGAACACCGACTGGAATCCCAACCAGCTGTCTATCGAGGATGCGACACTACAGCCGTGTGTCGAGATGAATCTGATCAAGAGCACTGCAGGTTTCGACAACAACAATGCCTGGAATTTCACAGGGGGCAACTTCACGTTCGTGGTTTCAGGCGATCTGAAGACGGTCATGGCGCTTCCGGACCGTATATATCTGGCCGGTGAGAGCGGCACCGTGGTGAACGGTGTGACATTAGGAGGTTGGATAATCAATCCACCGGCTATTGTGGAGAAGGGTGAGGACGGTGATTTCCATTTCAGTATCATACCGGCGCCCAACGGAAATGTCAGCAACCAGAATATATCCATCTTCAAAAACGGCGATGACTGGGGCGTATGGGGAGCCGGGAAATATTGGGCAGCCATCGTAAACGAAGGAGTAGCGACACCACTGAATCATTCGGACGGAAACACAACTTATCCACGTATAAGCCGGTACTACAACGTGACTGTATCGGGCGACATGTCTACCATCACTGCCACTCCGGAAACGCCTGAGGATGCCGTAGTATTCCTGGTGGGCGACTTCAACGGCTGGGCCATGGACGTGAACGATCCGACATGGCAGTTCCACAAAGAAGATGGCAAGTATGTGATTGATACGGAGATCCCCGGGAATACGCCGTTCAAGATTTCCGCACGCTCGTGGGAACTCTCGCCGGTATATTACACATACGGAGCACAGATAGACGCCACGGATATGGGCAGCGACATGACCTGGCAATGGGGAACTGCCGACAACACCACGTTGGCCGACGATTTCAAAGGCAAGATTACATTGACGCCTGATCCCATGGAACCCGGCAAAGCCCGCACCGCAAACGTGATGATGGTCCGCGACCAGCATGTAGGGGTCGGAACCGTATCAGCCGAAACCGAACAGACGGAATACTACCACCTCCAGGGTCTCCGTGTGGATCATCCCGTGAAAGGCAACCTTTACATCATGAAGCGAGGCTGCCGCTCACAGAAAGTGATTTTCAAGTAATTCGTTGATTATATCTTCAAGTAATTTGCTGAATATAATTAAATTGCTGAAATAAGAAGGAGGCGGGTCCGACAGGGACCTCGCCTCCTTCAATTTTATTTATCGGGGAATTGATCAGCGGGCAATGTGCTTGTAAACCTTGGTGCCCTGACGGACTATGCAGATTGTACCGGGACGGGGGTTGGAGATGCGTACGCCGTTCAGGTCATAATATACGGGAGCCGTTTCATCATGCATGATCGATGTGACACCGGAACCGGGACGCCCTACTATCGTAGGATAGAATGTCACCATTGCAGCGCTGTTGCTGTCCATAGTAGCCGGCTCCACGAATTTGATGGAACCTGTGTAGGAGACTCCGGCTGCGAAACAGAAGGAATCGGCATCGCCATTGGCCATCCATTTCCATTCCATAGCTGTTTCCGACGGCTCGATGGGACGGGTCTGACATCCCCACCATGCGTTCCATTCGCCGTTGCGGATTATGTTGATGTTTGCGACATTTCCTCCATCGACACCCTGAATCTTGTGTTCTTCGGTCACGTCGAGCCAGTATGTGCCATCCTCGGCCTTGGTGAACTTATAGGTATCCGAAGCGCTCCAGCCGATGTTGCCGTCACCGACCAGATAATATGTCGTTTCAGGTTCGGGAGTGGTAGTGGTGCAGGTCACGGTCTTGAGGTCTGACGAGAATTCCAGCTTCCAGTCACCTTTCCAGGGGAGTTCGAAATTCCCGGCACCCGGACCCTTCAGAGCCACAGCGTTGCCCAGATCGGCGGAAGTAAGCGGAGCGGCGAGCGACCACAATCCTGTCTGCCAGTTACCCCAGTCCTCGGTCTCTACCGACTTGTCGGAGACCGCTATAACCGACAGGTTCTGACACTCCATCGTGAACTTGCCGCGGTTCAGCTCAACCTTTACGGCCTCGAGCATCTTCCAGTCGGGAAGCGTATTGCCGTTCACTACTGTCCCGGCGGGCCCGATTACGTACAGTGCCGTTACATCGGCGGCCTGGGAGTACGTAAGTCCCAGAAGCGCTACGGCTGCAAAAGATAAAAATTTTTTCATGATAACTGTATTGGTTTATAAAATCACTATAATCATGGGTTGTGAATATGGAAATCTCCTAATTCAGCAATATATGTTCTGTAACATATTTTTAGAAAAGTATGGCAAAAAGCAAAAAAGTGCAAATATCACTTTAGGAATATCAATGTAAATTCACCCTCAGTAAATATCAAATCGATCGAAAAGGTAATGGGTGATACAGACAGGACAGACGAGAATAAAAGAATATCGGATGTAACGGAGCGGCTTGACGCCGACATCGAATCACTGACGGTGATGCGTGCCATCGACGTCAACAAGGCGTATGCGCGGGTCACGGGTAAACTGGGGCTGCGTCGCAAGCGCGTATTCGGAGTGATGCACCGCGTGGCGGCGGTGCTGATGCTTCCGTTGCTGGCGGCCACTATATATATGGCTGTATCGCATAAGACTCCTGAGCCGGTCATCAACGAGCTGTGCACAGGCGACGGCATGACGGGTCGCGTGGAACTGCCCGACGGCTCGGTAGTGATACTCAACGCTCACAGCACATTGCGCTATCCCTCGGAGTTTACCGCATCGGAACGCACGGTATGGCTCGACGGCGAGGCATACATGCAGATACATAAGGACCCCGCGCATCCGATGGAAGTGATGTTGCCCGGCGGAGGAAAGATTCATGTGTACGGCACCACGTTTAACGTCGATGCCTACAGCGGAGGTCCCGGATGCGTGGCCACGCTGGTGGAGGGCAGCATCGGATATTCGTTCACCGACGGTGACGGCAATTTACGTGAATATCGGCTTCGCCCCGAACAGACACTGACCCACAACACCGGCGATGACGGCGTGGAGATAGTCAGCGCCGACATCAGTATGGAGACAGCCTGGAAGGACAATATCATAATACTGGACAATACTCCGTTGAGCAAAATCCTGCGTATCCTGGAGAAAAAATATGATGTCCGCTTCGTCGTGGAGGATGAAACGCTCAATGACTGCACCTTCTCGGGCGGCAGCATCTCGCTGAAAAGCCTTGATTACATACTGAGCTCGCTCAGGCTGTCATCGGGCATCGAATGGGCCTATCGCTACGATTCCGGGACGTCCCACACCGACGAAAAGCCCGAGATAATGATCAGCCGCTCCAAGGACAAGTGATATGACTCCATGAAATATTAAAACAATAACAACATAACAATCAATCAAACACACAACCATGAAGAAATTCGTAACAATGGCCGTCGCCATGCTGGCGGTGCTGTCGTTGACCGGCTCCTGTTCCAAAGATGGCTCCGGAGTAACGCCTCCTGATCCCGATCCCGGAAAGGAAGTGCCCGACACGCCTGGAAATGAAGATGTCAAACCGTTGACCAAGGTGCCCTTCAATAAGGGCCTCAACCTCAGCGATTGGTTCAACGTTTCCGACATACGGTATTTCAAGGCCGACACGTACACCGACAAGGATTTCGACAATCTCAAGAGCCTTGGTATAGACGCCTTGCGCCTTCCCTTGAATTTTCCCGTTTTCATGGGCGGAGCACCGGAATATAAGTTCAGCGACAGTTTCCTGACGGCTCTGGACAAGGCCGTGGACATGGCGCTGAAGCGTGATATGTACATCATTCTTGACCAGCATAGCTATTATGGCTCACGCATGTTCCCCGAAGGCTACGGCGAGCAGCTGGTCAGCGCAGGTCTGCGTCAGCTGGCCCAGCGTTACAAGGACCGTTCCGACCATCTGATAATCGAGCTTTTCAACGAGCCGGGCGGAACATACCTCGAAGCCAACTGGCCTGAAATGCAGAAACGGCTCATCGCCGGGATACGGGCCATTGACAAGAACCGCATACTGATTGTGACCGGTTACGGATGTATGATCGATGAACTTATGAAGCTGCCTGAATATGACGACAAGCGTCTGATCCACACGTTCCATTTCTACAACCCTTTCATCTTCACACATCAGGGCGCCAATTGGGACAACAATCCGCTGCAGAACATCGGGGCCGTAGATTTTCCTTACGATGCCACCACGATGCCTGAGGCACCGGAATCCTTTAACGGCAACGCCGAGTATACGGGATATTACAACAGTTATCCGGCGCAGGGCACCGAGAAGTATATCGGAGACTTGCTGATGAACCTCTACAGCTGGGCGTCGCAGAACGGCAGGCTGCTGTTCTGCGGAGAGTTCGGCACGTTGACGTCCGCGCCGTCCGAGAGCCGCGCAAGATGGTACAAGACCGTCTGCGATTATTTCGCAGCCTACGGCATTTCCTGGACGGCGTGGGAGTATCGCGACACGAAGACTCCGAATTTCGGAATTTTCAAGGGTGCCAACATCTTCGAATCCAATCTCGATGTGGATTTATGTGACGCGATGGGGCTTACGGTTCCCGAATCATATCGTACGGGATGTCCCGAAGTGGTGATTTTCGATGACGAGATACCCTTCTGGTGGCAGCAGGGAGGCAAATGGGAAGGCTATGAGCCGAAAATCGACTTTATGTGCAAGGAGAATCCCGAAGGCGGGTCGCTGAATTGCATCCGCTGGGATGTCGACGACAAATGGGGAGGTCTCGTCATGACTCCGTGGCCGGTGGCCGACTTCAGCCGCCAGCGCAATGCTGACGCCAATCTGGAGTTTTCCATCCGTACCGACAGGGAATTCGACAGTCTGACCGTGCGGTTCACGCAGTATAAGGAAGGAGCCGCATGGCAGTGGCGCAACATGGTGGAGATATGCACCTCCAAGGGTGGAAGCTCTGACATAAACTTTGACGCCGACGGACAGTGGCACCGCGTCTCGATACCTCTGAGCAAATTCTACATTCACGGGACCCAAGGCGACTGGAAGGATGCCCCTGGTGCCGGCGATGAAGGTTTCGCATGGGACTGCATCAACCATATCGAATTCGTGCCCGAGGGCAACGGGAATCTCGTAGGCAAGACCATTTATCTGGACAATATCCGCATACGTAAATAACATCTGCAATGAAACGTATATTAGCAATAATGCTGACGGCCTTGATTTCAGCGTCTCCGCTGATGGCCGAGGGCCCGAAGGTGACCGTCGACAGCCGTGACCGCACCGTATCCGCGGTACTGAAACGGTTGAAACATGACACGGGATATGAATTCTTCTACAACGACAGCCACATCGACGGCAAGCGTGCGGTGAAGGTCAACGCGAAGGACCAGGATCTGTCAACGGTGCTCGACATGCTGTTCCGCGGCACCGACATCCATTACATAATCCGCGACCGGCAGGTGATACTGACGCGCCGCGCCGGAGGCAGCGAAAAGACCGGCACGAAACGTAACGACAGAAATGGGAACACATCGGAATCCCACGGTGTGAAAGTGTCGGGCACCGTTGTCGACGAGAGCGGCGAACCGCTGATAGGCGCCACAATCCACGAGAAGGGTACCGCCAACGGAGCGGCGACCGATCTTGAAGGCAACTTCAGCCTGAATGTCGAATCCGCCAATTCACGGCTGGTGGTCAATTACGTCGGATTCGACCAGGTGGAGCTGAAAGCCGGCGGCGGCACTCCGTTGACCGTTGTGATGAAGGAAAATGCCTCGTCGCTTAACGAGGTTGTGGTGATAGGTTACGGATCGATGAAGAAGCGCGACCTGACCGGCTCCGTCTCGTCGGTCAAGATAAACGAGACGACTGCGGCTACGGTGTCATCGGTGTCCAATGCCCTGGCCGGTAAAGCCGCCGGCCTGCAGGTGTCGGTCAATAACGCGCAGCCCGGCGCCGGCTCCACGTTCCGCATCCGCGGCGCGGCCTCGCCCAACAGCGACAACTCGCCCCTGATCATTATCGACGGGTTCCCCGTGAATCCCACATCCGATTCCAAAACGTCCGTCGGAAAGTACGATTCCGGCTCCAACGACAATTTCCTTGGCTCCATAAATCCTAACGACATCGAATCCATCGAGGTGCTGAAGGATGCCTCCTCCACCGCCATCTACGGCGCACGCGCCGGCCACGGCGTGATTCTGATCACCACCAAGAAGGGACAGAAAGGACGCGCCAAGGTGAACTATTCCGGTTCGGTGTCGCTGCAGACCATCGCCAAGAATTACAGGATGCTCGACGCCGCCGGCTTCATGACCGAATCCGAACGCTATCTGCGCGAGATGTGGCGCATCGACAATTATGTCGGCATATTCGGAGGCAAGGACGAGAATGAAATGATGCAGAGCAATCCATACGTTCCCAAGTTCACGGCCGATCAGATAGCCAATCCCGGCCCCACCACCGACTGGATGGATGCAGTGACGCGTACCGGATTCCAGACCCAGCACAACCTCTCGGTGTCCGGAGGTACGGATGCGATGCGTTATCTGGTGTCGGGCAACGTCTTTCTGCAGAACGGTATCGTGAAGAACAACGACCTGAAGCGATACACACTCCGTACCAACATCGACCAGAAGTTCAACAAGCACTTCTCCGGAGGAATCAACATGACACTGTCGCGGATGGATCAGAACAGCATACCCGGCGGCAGCTCGCACAATGAGGACGCCGGTGTCATAGTGGCCGCCTCGCAAAGCAATCCGTTGCTTCCTATCCGTAACGAAGACGGCACATACACCATCAATCCGGAGAGAGCCTATCTGCCCAACCCGGTGTCGCTGCTTGAAATCACCAACGTGAGCCGTCGCGACCGCTTCCTGGGTTCAGTCTACCTGGAATACCGGCCCATCGAGGAACTTGTGCTGAAGCTAAATGCCGGCATGGACCACAATGCGCACAAGCGCAAGGTATATCTGCCCAAGACCACACTCTACGGCGCGAAAGTAAACGGTCAGGCCGACATCGCGCAGTACGACCAGAACGACTATCTTCTGGAGTTCACCGCCTCATATAATAATACCTTCGCCGAGGACCACCGCCTTAATGTAGTGGCCGGAGCTTCCTACCAGAACTTCAACAAGGAGGGAGTAAATGCCGGCAACAGTGATTTCCTGTCGGACGCCCTGCTTTACAATGCGTTGAGTTTCGGCCAGTATGCCAAGCCATGGGTAGGGTCCTCGAACTCAAGCGACGAGATGGCGTCGGTGTTCGGGCGCGTGAATTACAGCTACAAAGGCCGCTATCTGCTTACGGCCACGCTCCGTGCGGACGGCAGCTCATATTTTGCCAAGGGACACCAGTGGGGCTACTTCCCTTCGGTGGCTTTAGGCTGGAGATTCGCCGACGAGGAATTCCTCGCGGCGGCCAACAGCTGGTTGTCCAACGGTAAGCTTCGTCTCTCATGGGGACAGACAGGTAACTCCAGTATAGGTTATCAGACCATCAGCCTGTACCGCGACCGTGACAGCTACGGCAATGTGTTCGTGCACGGATTCGGAGGCACGGCCAATCTGGGATTCCAGCTCACGCAATTAGGCAATCCCGACATCACATGGGAAACCACCACCGAGTGGAACGTAGGTCTTGACTTAGGCTTCATCAACAACCGCATCGGGCTAAGCGTGGATTTCTTCAGGCGTGAGATCTCCAATCTTCTGAACTGGCGTCCGCTGCAGCATATCCAGGAAGTGCTGAGCATCGCCGACAACATCGGCTCGACGCAGAGCCACGGTCTGGAGATTTCTCTCAATACGGTAAACATCGAGAACCGGAACTTCACCTGGACCACCGACCTGACATTCCAGTTCTACCGCGACCGCTGGAAGACACGCGCCGACAGCTGGAGTCCGGCCGCCTATCAGCGGTACGACGGCTGGATACGTCCCTGGGAGGGATTCTATGTGGCCGACGGCCTGGTACAGCCCGGCGAAGATATTCCCTATATGCCCAACGCCATACCGGGTCAGATAAAGGTGAAGGACATCAACGGCTATACCTACAACGAGGACGGCACATTCAAGACCGACGAACACGGACTGCCCATATTGACGGGCGAACCCGACGGCAAGATCAATGACGCCGACCGCATCACCGTGGGGAGCCGCGATCCCGGGTTCATAATGGGATTCAACAATACGTTCAAGTATCGGGACTTCGACCTTAACATATACTTCTACGGCCATTTCAACCAATGGACCACAGGAGCCTATCAGGACATCTGGCTGGGTTCGGTCCAGAACATAGCCAATGGTTCAAACATGCCGACAAGCGCTTCGGAAATATGGAGCACCGACAACCCGGACGGATGGCGCCCCGGATACGCGCAGCGTTACAACACATACGACTCCGGATCCACCACCTTCTACCTGAAGAAATGCTGGTTCGTGCGTTGCCGTAACATAACGCTGGGTTACCGTATACCGGTGAAACGGCTCGACAACCTCCGCGTATATGTCGATGTGACCAATCCATTCATATTGTCGAATTACAAGGGTCTTGACATGGAAACCGACGATTCGCAATGGGCATATCCCAACGTGCGTTCGTTCTCGTTCGGCATTGACCTGACTTTCTAAACAGACCCGTAAACTGAAACAAAATGAAATCAAACAAAATATTATATACGTCGCTGTTGATGTCCGCGATATTCCTGAGCGGATGCGAGGATGGACTGAAATCGAAAGTATATGACGCATACAACACGTCGGTCTTTCCCCAGACCGAGGAGGACATAAATGCGTTGCTGGTAGGGGGTGTGTACGCTCCGTTCCGCTCCAACGCATTCGAGGGTCTGTTCACCGTGAGCAACCGTGGAGTCCAGGTCAACAACGACATGTGCACTGACCTTGGTGACTGCGCATGGAACGACATCTATTGGTCGGACCTGATAAACGTGAATTTCAACAACAACCTGGTGGAATCCACCCCGTTGCTGTACCGCAACAATATCGGTGCGCTGGCGCGCATGACCAACATCATACGCACCATCGAACAGACCGACCAGATAAATGAGGATAATAAGAAAAAGCTGATTGCGCAGGCCTATTGCGGCCGCGGCTGGCTGGCCTACATTCTCTACGATCTGTTCGGACGGCTGCAGTTGGTCACCGATGAAGCGCTGCGGAATCCGGCTGCGAATGTGATCGTGCCGCGCTCCACCGATGAGGAGACGGTCAGGTTCATTGAGGCCGATTTGCTTGAAGCCGCCAGATATCTGCCTGCAACAATTCCCTACGGTGATGCCGATTACGGACGCTTCACGGCCGGAGCCGCCTATACGGTGCTGATGCATCTCTACATGCACGAGGGCCGTTGGGAGGATGCGGCGACTATCGGCGATGAACTGATGAAACCGAAGTACGGTTACGACCTCATGCTGGAATACAAGGACATATTCTCGATAGCCGGCGAAGGAAACGCCGAGACCATCTGGGCTTGCACGGAGGACAGCGGCATCAATACGCAGCTGTGGCTGTCGCAGGTGCTTCCCTCCAACTATCCCACGCAGAATCCCAACATCCAGAAATGGAACGGTTACCGTATGCCATGGTCGTTCTATCATTCGTATGAGGCCGGCGACAAGCGTCTGGAGGTGATCTGTGCCGAATTCAAGTCGGAATCCGGCATCGTCTACAGCGAGCGCAATCCGGGAAGTTTTCTGCAGCAAGGCGCGCTGCCCATAAAGTACGAGGAAGACCCGAAGGATACGGGATCGGGTTCGACCATAGACTGGATCGTGTTGCGTTACGCCGACGTGCTGACCCTGCAGGCCGAGGCGCTGGCCCGTGCGGCCGGAGGAGTTACCGAAAATGCCGTACAGCTTCTGAACCGCGTGCGGACACGTGCCGGACTGAAGGCTTACCGCCTCGGGGACTTCGGTGGTCTGGAATCATTCCTGAACGCCGTCCTGGAGGAACGTGGTCATGAACTCTTTTTCGAGGGATGGCGCCGAAGCGACCTGATACGTCACGGCAAGTTCATAGCATACGCCAAGCTATACAAGAAGAGCCGCACGGCCCAGCCGCACATGGTGCTCTTCCCGTTGCCTCAGGAGATAATCAACGAAGGACGCGGTCAGGTGCTGCAGAATCCGGGATATTGACGGTGAGCGGTTTTGCATGATATGAGCATTCGGAGAATTCTGGCGACGGTGTTGACATTGTCCGTGGCCGCCGGCACCGTGGGCGCCCACACGTTCTACTGTGTGGAGCCGGACGGTGCGGACGGCAAAGGGATACAATGTGACATAACCGTCGAAAAAGTTGAAAACAGGGAGATTGTGCATGTGGTAATGCGCAATCTCCGTCATACGCCCTTTCAGCCGGTCAAGGCCGGTATCAGGCTTGGAGTCGATACCTACATGGACAGGTATCCGGAATGGAACGACAAGTATTTCCCGACCATGATGGTTTGCGAGCCGACGCATTGCTACGGCTATATGCAGTCGCCGTCAGGCAGGGTCAAGGCCATAGTGTCGGACAGTCCGGTGGCTTCATGGAGTCTGGATTATAATTTAGGATACATGGAGCCGGAGCCTTACTGGTTCTACGGGCATCGTATCAAGTCGCTGAACCTCGACCTTCTGTCCTCACAGCCGCAGCCGGATCGTCATCCGCGAGGATGCCGGGAACTGGGAGCGGGCGAATCCCGTGAATGGACACTGCAGTTGATCGATATCGACGGTCCGGACGATTTTGAGAAAACGGTTCATTACGCGGCTGGCGTTCCCGTTCCGATGATGTCACGCACGTCGTGTCGTCCCGGCGAACCGATTGAAATTACCATATATGGCCACAATCCCAAGGTCAAGGATGGCCCCCGTGAATTGCCGGTCCGGGCAATGGGGCATGATACCTGGAATTTCGTTTTCAGGCAAGACAATCCCGGCATATATGAACTGGAGATAAACGACGGAGACAGGCAGACACACGGATATGTGAATGTGACTCGGCCCTGGAATGAAATCATGCGGGCAGGGCGACGGGAGGCGTTGCGATGCCGGCAAAAAGCCACGTCGCACGTCGAAAGCTGGTACGGATTCCATACGGCGTTTCTCGCGGCGAGATATTTCCCCGACCATGAACCGGATTCAGCGCTGAACGCCCGGTTCGACATGGTGACGGCTGCAGTTTTCAATCCTGAAAGCGGCCGTCAGAACAGATATGAATGGCGGATACAGAACGCGTTCTCTACGGTGGGAATGCTTGCCGACCGTTATGAAGCGTACGGCAATAAGAAAGACCTGTTGACGGCAGAAAGGATAGCCGACCGGGTCATATCCGATTCACAGCGGGCCGACGGGGCCTTCATGAACGGACAGACGGACTATTCCTCGGTCATATATCCGGCCAAGAGTCTGCTTGAACTTGCCGACGCGGAGTATGCGGCATCGCGGCGCTCACGTGGAAGGAAGTACGAAGAAGCGGCCCGAAAGGCAATCGACCGCCTTGTGGCCCTGGACGGGAATTTCAATACCGAGGGGGAGATAACCTACGAGGACGGGATGGTGAGCTGCGCGGCGCTTCAGATGGGGGCCATGGCTTTAAGATGCAAGGATGCCGATAAACGGAATCAGTACCGCGACGCCATGCTGAAACTGCTTGATGGGCATGACTGCCTGACTCAGCTCCGGGTGGCCGACGGCCGGCGGCGTGGCGGCACGATGCGTTTCTGGGAGGCTCAGTACGACGTGCATATCCAGCCCAACATGATATCCTCGCCCCACGGATGGAGCGCGTGGAGGGCCTACGCCACATATTATGCCTGGCTGCTGACCGGCGACGAGAAGTGGCTGGCGCAGACGTTCGACGCCGCCGCTTCGTTCGCGGCGCTTGTCGATTTCGACACGCACCGGCTCAATTGGGCGTTCGTGGTGGATCCGGCTGTAAACGTAAGGCAGATCTCCGTGCCGGACTCCACACTGACGGCGGACACCCCATCATACGGATGTCCGCATCCCGACATGTATCCGCACGCCGACTACACTGTCGGCGAACGGTATGTCCCCATGATTTCCGACTGGCAGAACATGGTGTCGTCGGACAATGACGTGCATGAAGTGTTCAAGTTCATAGCCGAAGCGGTGCTGACCAATGCCTTTGTGGTGGAACGCCGCGACGGATCGCTGGGTTGCTACAACTGCAGCGCGAATCTGGAGGACGGGGTGCTGACCGTCATTGCGGACGAACCGCAAATGACGAATCTGTACGTTTCCTCGGACTCGGATTTTAAAGTTAATTTTAACGGGAAAGTAATATGTATCGGGCGATAAGGAGGTTAATGGGTATCATGGCGGCCGTGTCGGTGTGTCTCGACTGCGCGGCGAGTCACAGATACGAGAATTATGAACTGTTCGTATCGCCTGCCGGCGGCGAATGGCTTGTAGGCACCGGAGACAATGTGGAGTTCGATGTCACGGTGATGCACGACAATATGCCGCTTGAGTCGGGCGAGGTAAAATACGAGGTATCGGAGGATATGATGTCTCCGCGTCAGCAGGGCACGGCGCATGTGCGTCGGGGGAAGGCCCGTATCAAGGGTGGCACCATGCGTAAGCCGGGATTCCTGCGGTGTCGGGTGGAGATAAAGGATGGTGGCATGACATACTCCGCATCCGGAACCTGTGGATTCGACGTGGATGAATTAAGACCCGTGGTGGAGATACCCGATGATTTCGAGGAGTTCTGGAAACGTGCGGTTTCGGAAGTCAGGGACAGCGGGCTGTTGCCCCGGAAACGTCACAGACCGGATATGTCGACCGATTATGTCGACGTATATGAAGTGTCGTTTGCCTGCGGCCATCCCGACAAACGTATATACGGCATGCTGGCCGTGCCGAAAACTGGAACCCGGATGCCTGGCGTGGTGATGTATCCCGGCGCCGGCGTCTATCCTATAAAGCCGGCAATGGATCTGGCCGACAACGGTGTGATATCCCTCAGTATCGGCATACACGGTATTCCCGGCGATTTGGATCCTGGGGTGTACCGTAATCTGGACTACGGTGCGTTGCATAGTTATCAGACCTGCAATATGGATGACCGTGACAGGTATTATTACCGTAGGGTGATTCAGGGCTGCGTGCGCGCCGTGGACTATCTGCTGTCGTTGCCGGAATGCAACGGCAACGTGGGGACATACGGAGGCAGTCAGGGTGGATTCCTGTCGATAGCCGTTGCAGCGTTGCATCCGGATATCAGATTCCTGGTGGCGCATTTTCCCGCCATGAGCGATCTGCCCGGATATATCCATGGCCGTGCCGGCGGCTGGCCCCATATATTCAAGGATGACCGGAACCGGAACGAAGCGACCGTCAATGCCCTGGCATATTATGATACGGCTAATTTCGCACGGTTAGTCAAGGTTCCCGGATTCTACACTTTCGGATATAACGACACCACGTGTCCGCCGACATCGGTTCAGTCGGTATTCAATGTCATAAAATCGCCTAAGGAGATAATGGTGGCTCCGGCCACGGAACATTATACGTTCACCGAACAATACCGCACGTCGGTTGACCGCGTCACGACGTTCCTGAAATCCATGGAGGTGCGCGACGAGAACTGTGACGCATCACATTCCAGATAACCCATCACTATGGCGAGCGTGACAGCCGGAAGATAGTCCTGCAGATCCTTGCGCAGCCTCTTCAGAGCCTGCTGGATGCGATAGTCCACCGTCTTGACCGACATGCCGCACAACTCTGCAATCTCCTTGTAGCTTTTGCCCTCGAACCGATGTCTTATGAAGGCCTCGCGATAGGTGTCCGGAAGTGAATCCAGCGACATGCGTATCCGGCTGCGCAGTTCCTGTTCCAGCAGGAAATCGTTGCCGTCGAGTTTGTACCGCATTCGGTAATCCTCCAGATAAGCCGCTGTCTTGTCGGCTATATGCTGGTCAACGGCTACTTTGATGGACCTGTGATAGATCATGGAAAATATATATTGACGGAAAGTGCAGCGGATATCGAGCGACGCCCGCTTTTCCCAAAGCCATGTCATACAGTCGTCGGCGATATCCTCGACATCATCAAGTTCCACGTAACGGCGTGCGTACGCGCACAAGGCCGCATAGTATTTCTTGAACAGATGCTCGTATGCCTTGGCGTCACCCTCCTTGAGACGGCTTACGTATGAAGCGTCCTCGTCGTATATGAAATTTGCGTTTCCCATAATCTTGTAACAAAGTTAATGATAATATGGAAAAGAACCAAATAGCGGATGTTAAAAGAGGATTGTTGCTTTTTTTATCCTGCATGGCTGCGTACGGAGCCCATGCCGACCGATTCGATACTCCTTTGTATCTTGACGAAACGGCCTCCATGGAGATGCGTGTGGAAGATGCGCTGTCACGCATGACCTTGCAGGAGAAAATAGCCATGATTCACGCCGATTCGAAATTCAGCACCGCGGGCTGTCCGCGATTGGGAATACCGGCGTTGCGTGCCTCCGACGGACCGCAGGGAGTCCGCGAGGAATTGATGTGGGACAAGTGGGACAGCGCCTGTCAGACCAATGATTCCTGCACGGCCTATCCGTCGCTGATGTCGGTAGCGGCCACATGGAACAGGGATATGGCGTATCTGTACGGGAAATCTATCGGTGAGGAATTCAGGTATCGTGGCAAGGACATAGCGCTGACGCCCGGCGTCAATATATACAGGCATCCGCTGTGCGGGCGCAACTTCGAATATATGGGCGAGGATCCATTCCTTGCCGGCGAAATGGCGGTGGAAGCAATCCGTGGAATCCAGCTCAACGGTGTGGCTGCGTGTGTCAAGCATTTCGCTCTGAACAATCAGGAAATGTACCGTCATGACACGGATGTGGTGTTATCGGACCGGGCATTGCATGAAATATATCTGCCGGCATTCAGGAAATCAGTCCGGAAAGGCAACGTGTGGACTGTGATGGGTGCGTATAACAAGTACAAGGGTGAGTATTGCTGTCATAACAGCCGTCTTAACTCCATTCTTAAAGATGACTGGGGATTTGACGGTGTTTTCCTTTCCGACTGGGGAGGTGCAACCGACACCCGTCAGGCCGTGCGGAACGGGCTGGACCTTGAATTCGGAACGTTTACGGATGGTTTGGGGTCCGGTCTTGACAATGCCTACGACAATTATTTTCTGGCTTCCCCTTATCTGAAAATGATTCAATCCGGAAAAGTCGGGACTTCGGAGCTGGACGACAAGGTACGCAGGGTGCTGCGCCTATGTTTCAGGACAAACATGAACCGGAACCGGCCTTTCGGCTCGATGAACTCTCCGCGACACTCGGAGGATGCCTTGGAAATCCAGCGCGAGGGAATCGTGTTATTGAAGAACAGAGACAACATTTTACCCATAGATCATAATAAATACCGGCGCATACTTGTTGTCGGCGAGAATGCCGACTTCATGCTAACCAGATGGGGCGGTAGCTCGAATGTCAAGGCAAGATATGAGACTACACCCTTACAGGCCATGCGCAGCGCATGGGGAGACGGCGTATGCCGGAACTGGCAGAAGGGCTATACTTCCGATTGGCCTCCGAACAGGGAGATACAGGACTCGCTCATGGTCGAGGCTGTCAGGGATGCCGAAACAGCAGACCTTATTATCTTTATAGGCGGTCACAACAAATACCCGAATCATGACACGGAAAGTTATGACCGTGTATCGACCGAGGCACCATTCCGACAGGGGGAACTGCTGGAGAAACTTGTGAAGATGAAGAAGCGTATCGTATTGGTGACGATGGGCGCGGATATGTTCGACATGCCATACGCGGATGGAATCGATGCCATGGTTCATGCCTGGTACGGCGGATCGGAATCGGGAACGGCGTTGTTGGATATACTTGACGGGCGCGTGAACCCGTCGGGAAAACTTCCGGTCACGTTCTACCGAAGTCTTGAAGATTGTGGCGCGATAGCGTGTGGGGAGTATCCCGGCGATGGCAAGAGAGTGCATTATAATGAAGATATATTCGTAGGCTACAGATACGTGGACAGGCATGGAGTGAAACCTGCGTTTCCATTCGGACACGGACTGTCGTACACCAGGTTCGGATATGGAAGGCCTTCGGTTGCCGGAAAGGTAATTGCCAGAGGTGACAGTGTGGCTGTATCCATTCCTGTTACCAACATAGGGAATCGTGAAGGCAAAGAGACTGTTCAACTGTACGTGTCGGACGTAAAAAGTTCGTTGCCTCGTCCGGTCAAGGAACTTAAAGGATTTGCAAAAATCAATCTGAACCCCGGCGAAACGGGAATACTTCGGTTTATACTCACGCCGGAGGATTTCAGCTATTATGACGATCGTAACAGCGGGTGGATAGAGGAACCGGGTAAGTTCCGCCTGCTGTTCGGATCGTCATCAGTCGATATCAGGCAAGAACTGGAGATTGAAGTGCGGTAAGCTATATTTTAGAGGGCGAAAAGGGCGCGGTGGGCGTCGGTGGATGTGTGGATGCCGCTGCTGGATGCTTGCCGGCGAAGACGGGCGGGATCGCTGAGACGGGAAATGGCAGCCTCTCGGTCCGGGAAATCCGACGGCAGGTCCTGCAGGGCGTCGGGAAAGACCTCGAGGGTCTCTGCAAGGATATACATGGCGGAGGGATTGCCGGCAAGTGCGGCGCGCGCGAAGTATTCCAGGCTCTTGTCGTGGCTGTACTTTACGCCCACACCTCGGGAATAGGCGTCGCCGAGTAATGCCATGGCGCGTGCGCCGATACCGGTGGTGTCGGGAATCTCGGCGGCATGTTCCAGCAACAGGACGCCGGCGCCGGGGGCATAGCCGGTGTAATAGCGCAGGCCTAAGTTGAAGGCTGAATCCTGCGGGAGTCGCTGCCAGCTGTGGCCCATCAGCGCGATAAGGCGTGTCTCGGCATCGCGGAGGCCGCGTTCCAACGCAGCCTCATAATTGGCTGCAGCCTTCAATGTGTCGCGCTTTACCCAGCGGCCGTCGCGATACATGTCGCCAAGCATGCTGAAGGCCGTAGGTATCTGAGCCGACGCACCCTTCTGCAGATAGACGAACGCAAGCGAATCGTTATAAGCGCGGGATTTGAGGGGTGTATCGGCACCGTTGTAAGTCTGACCATAGGGTCGTGCTTCCGTAGAACATGCGGAGGCAGTATCGTTCAGCAGCAGGTAGGCCAGATTGCTGACGGCCCTGGGGTCGCCGGCATCCGCACTGCGCCGCAACCACATCACGGAACTGTCACGGTCTACCGGAATCAGCTTCCGGTCGCCGACTTTGTATCCTTTGCCGTATAGATAGCCTAAATAATTCATGGCCGGCGGGAAACCGTTCCGGGCTGAACGCTGCATCAGCTCCAACGCCCTGACCGAATCGACGGGCACCGAATCCCAGCCGGTCTCGAGGACTGTGGCAAGACGATACTGTGCCTCCGCGTCGCCGTTCTCGGCGCGCTGCTCGAACTGACGGAACGCCCTGCGTCCCTCAGGCGTGGCCGCGAACATCGTGGCCACCATCACCGCCAACAGCATCAGTACCGCCTTCCTCATTGCTTATTGCTTATTCCTTACTTTTTCCGTACTTATTCCTTACTCTCCCCCTTACTTTTTCCTTACTTTTCCCGTACTCTCAACTTACTATTGCGTAGCCGTTTCCGTCCGGAGCTTTGCTCCGGAGGCCGTCCGTCATTCCCCCTTCGGCGTCAGCGTTATCAGCGGCACTATCATCTCTTCCAGCGAGATGCCGCCGTGCTGGAACGTCCCGTTGTAATACTGCACGTAGTAGTTGTAGTTGTTGGGATAGGAGAAGAAATCCTCGTTGGTGGCGAAGATGTAGGCGCTGGCTATGTTGGGTGCCGGCAGTCCGAAGCGTTTCGGATTCTTTATCTCGTACACCTGCTTCGGATTGTAGCTCAACGTCTTGCCTACCTTGTAACGCAGGTTGGTGTTGGTGTTCTTGTCGCCCACCACCTTGATGGGATTCTCAACGCGGATGGTGCCGTGGTCTGTGGTGAGCACCACCTTATAGCCGAACTCAGCCAGACGCGCGAAGATGTCGAGCACGCCGGAATGACGGAACCATGACTCCGACAGCGAGCGGTATGCGGCGTCGTTGCTGGCCAGCTCGCGGATCATCTTCGATTCCGTACGCGCGTGCGACAGCATGTCGATGAAGTTCAGCACCACCACCTGCAACGGAATGTCGCGCGTCTTGCCCAGGCGCGCCAGATATTTCTCACAGCCTGTGGAATCGTATATCTTTGTATACGTGAACTTCTCCTTGCGGCGGAAACGGTCTAACTGAGTCTGCACCAGTTCCTGTTCATGCACGTTCAGGCCCTCGTCCTCGTCCTCCTCCACCCAGTATTGCGGATACATGGTGGCGATGTCCACGGGCATCAGTCCGGCGAAGATGGCGTTGCGGGCATACTGCGTGGATGTGGGAAGGATGGTGGTGTACAGGTCCTCCGACACATTGAAGTGCTCGGCAAGCATAGGCTGAATAGCCTTCCATTGGTCAAGACGGAAATTGTCTATCAGGAAGAAGCATACCTTCTCCCCCTTGTCAAGCAGCGGAAACACATTGTTCTTGAACAGCCGCGGACTCATCAGCGGACGGTCCTCGGACGTAACCCAGCTTTCGTAGGTGCGGCGGATGTACTTGCAGAAGTTGGAATTGGCGTCACGCTTCTGCATCAGCAGCATCTCGGCCATGGGCGACGACGACTGCGCCAGCTTCATCTCCCAGTTTACGAGGCGGCGGTACACTTCCTTCCATTCCTCCAGGTCGGAGGCCATGTTGATCTGCCGCGACAGCTCGTTGAATTCCTGCTGATAGTCTGATGACGTCTGCACGGTCACGATCTCGCGGCTGTGCAGGTTCTTCTTGATGGACAGAAGTATCTGGTTGGGGTTCACAGGCTTGATCAGATAGTCGGCGATGCGGTTGCCTATGGCCTGGTCCATGATGTTCTCCTCCTCCGACTTGGTGATCATCACCACCGGCAGCTCCGGATGCCGTTCGTTGATTATGTCCAGCGTCTCCAGGCCGGAGATGCCGGGCATGTTCTCGTCCAGCAGTATCAGCGAATAGTTGGCGTGTTCCAGCGCGTCGAGCGCGTCGCGGCCGTTAGACACGGTGTCCACGTCATAACCTTTCGCCTTAAGGAACATTATATGCGGTTTCAGCAGATCTATCTCGTCGTCTGCCCAAAGTATGCGGTTCATAAGCTATTGTATTTCTTCAGTCTGAGCCGGTTCTTCGGCCGGTTCTTCTTCCCCTTCGACGGCCTCGCCCTCAGGTTCCTCCTCACCGGCAGTTTCTTCTTCCTGCTGCTCTACGGATTCCTCGCCTTCCTCGTCGGCCACGGGTGCCTTCAGCGCGGCGTCCTCGGTCTCGGCCACCGTCTTCTCCTCCTCATAGCGGAAGTATTCCTCAAATGAACGTCCCTCGCGCAGCAAGAGTTCGAAATTCGGCTTGCTTATCATGATGGGGCGCACGCCGTCCGGCAATTCGAAATGCTTCTCGGCCATCACATTGCGGTAATGCTCTAATTGCTTCACGTTGCCGAATCCCTTGATTATGAGCAGTCCGACATTACCGAACGACATCGGCTCCAGGTCGAAGTCGCGCACCACAAACGACGAGAAGTTGAACCTCGCCACGTCGTACAGCAGCTGGTTTGCGTTGACCGAATCCTTGGGAAAAGCCAATACCAGATACTGCGGCGAATTCGGGTCGCGTTCGAAGTTGGCCGGCGTACCGTCGGGGTTCGTGCCAACCGAGTCGTTGCTGAGCCTAATGGTCCACAGCATTCCGCGCTGGTTGGTCATTCCCTTGTTTGGCTGGCGTCCCTGGCGCAGTCCCTTCACTATGCTTCCGGCCATCGGCGTCATGTCGGTGTCGGGCCATTTCTCCAGCAGGTATTCCAGCCGCTCCCTGAACTTCGGCACGTTGTCCTCGGTCAGATAGCTCAGCGCGTCGATAAACACGAACTTCGGCAAAATCTTCGACAGCGGGAAGTCGCGCTCCATCTCGCCGGTCAGCTCGTGCACGCGGCTGTTGGCGTTCTGCAGGTAGGCGTCGTAGGCGTTCTGATATTTCTCCTCCTGTACCTGATTCATGCGGCGGAGGTTGTCGAAATAATTCGGGTCGAGCATGGCCTGACCATACGGAGAGTCGGGGAAGTCGGAGAGTATCAGCGCGCGCCATTTCTCGGCCTGCGCCTTGTCGCCGGTGCGCACCGCCATCAGATACATGTTGTAGTACACGTCAAGGCGGTAGATATTGTCGGGATAACGCTCCAACAGCCTGTTGAACTCCCTGCGCGATGCCTGGAAATCGTCGAGCTTGTCTTTCAGTATCAGACCCATGTTGTACAGGCCCTCCTGAATCACGTCGTTGCACACCTTTATTTCCTCGGGCGTCTTGGGAATCTGAGCCAGGTAATACTCCACGTTATGCGGATCGGAAGCCGCCTCCTGAGCCTCCTTTTCCTTTTTCTGGTCGTCGGTCATGGCCGTGGTGTCGTTGGGCAATCCTTCCGAGCCTTCGCTGTCCTCCTCGGATTCCTCCGGCTCGTCGAGCGAATAGGTGGTCTTGTTGCGGCGGCGCCAGTCGTCCTCGTTCTTGCGCGCACCCCAGCGGCGCACGAATTCCGTCTTGCCCTGGTTCTTGGTCATGGTGTTGTAGAAGTACCAGGACTTGTCGGTATTGTTCATTATGCCGGTGGTGGGAGCGTCGTTGCGCTTGATATTGTCGTCCACGCCCTGCTGCTGCGCCAGATATTCCTCGCGCGCGGCATCCTCGGCGGCCTTGCGCTCGCGCTCCTTGAGTTCGTCCACTATCTTCTGGCACACTTTCCGCTGTTCCTCGGGCGTCATTTTCGACAGAGTCAGCAACGAGTCCTGCAGATGCACGTTGCCGGCGTATGTGGCCAGCTCGTCCAGCACGTCGCTCCGCTTCTTCAGCATCTTGTAGTCGGGATAGGTCTCGGGCAACTGCGGTATCGCCTCCGAATAGCAGGGCTGCGCCTTGACATAGTCTCCCTGCTTGAAGTATATGCCGCCCAACGTGAGCTGGGCCAGGGCCTTGTCGATGCCGTTGCGAGTGGATTTCTCCACAGCGAGGCAATAATTCTTCACGGCCTCGGCCGTATCCTTGCGGCTCAGGTAGAGATTGCCGATGGCGTAATATATCTGATCCAGGAATTCGGAGTTGCGGGCATAGCGCGTCATGGTCTTGAGCGAACGCACCTCTCCCTTGATGTTGGTGCCCTGAAACACCTCGCTCTGTTTGATGCGGGCGTTGAATTTGGTGCGGTAGTTGGTCGACGCGCCGGCTCCGGCTTTCTTGAATGCCTTGTAAGCCTCTTTTTTCTTGCCTAACTGCGTATAGGTCTGGCCCAACAGGAACCACAGTCTGTTCTTCTGCGAGCCCTTGGCATGACCGGCGGCATATTGCAGCGGCTCCACCGCCTTCTCCCACTGGCGCGTGTGCACGTAATAGTCGGCCCATGCCAAGTTGTACAGATTCTTCAGGTAGCCGTTGGTCAGGCTTTTCTCCTTGACGGGATGCAGGGCGTTTTCCGCCTCATAGTCCCATCCCATGGCAAGATAGCTGAGGGCCATCCACAGCTGCGCCTCGGTCACGGTGTTGGGAAGCCATGTGAAATGCTTGGAAGTATAGAGGAATGTGGAGGCGGCGCCTAAGAAATCGCCGTCCATATATTGCCCCTTGCCCATCGTGATCCACGAATTGTGCAGAAAGGGATTGAACTCGTCGCGGGCACGGAACGCCTTCTCCTTGGGCGTTCCCTTCTTTTTTGGCGGTTTCTTCTTGATGGAATGCAGCTGGATGGACTTCTGCATCTTCTCGATGGTGCGTTTGAAGGATCCGGTGGGCTGCGGAGCCTTCTTGTCGTTGCGCGCCTCGGCGGGATGTATCAGCACGCGCTGCGAGTAGTCGTCCTCGTAGTTGGCGAGCATCTCTTTCAGCTGCTCGTCATAATTGGTCTTGCCGTTGTAGTAGACGTTGTAACGTGTGGTGAATGCCTGCCAGTTGCGCGAGGCGGGGGTGTTGCGGTTGGTGCCGCACGACACAGCGCCGGCCGTAATGGCCGCCGCAAGCATGAACATCGTCGCTTTTACCCACTTTTTCACCTCTTTAAAACGAAGTTCATCCCCCCGATATTGTCAGATGACGCCTCACAACGCCATTCACCGTGTCACAGATGCGCCAGCATCTCGTCCTTGTGGTCGCCCCAGCGCTCGTAATATTGCTCGCGGGTTCGCTTCCACCGCTTGTGGCTCCACAGATAATACTGCGGCGCTTCGCTGATGTTGGCCTGCAGCATATCGAAGTACCGGCGCGTGATGGAGAAGTCCGGCTCCTTTTTCGGCGTATCCGTAATCGGCACGAACTTCAGCACGTACCGCCCTCGCTTCGGACGGCTCAGATGGCAGTAATACACCTCGGAATCCAGGAACTTCGAGATTCGTTCCGGTCCGGTGAACACCGCCGTATCGTGGTTCAGGAAATCGACGAACAGATGCGCCTCCCAGCCGGGCCGCTGGTCGGCTATGAAACCTGTCACTGATGGTTTCCCGCTCCGCTTGCAGTCTATCAGGAAGCGCATTATCTCCTTCATCGGCTCGTTATTGGCGTGGAAATGCGTGCGTATCCTGATGAACAGACGGTCCATCGCCTTGTTGTGCAGCGGATGGTACACCTGCGCGCACACCGCATCCTTAGGGAAATGCACGGGCAACGACGACACCCATTCCCAGTTGCAGTAATGACCCAAGAACAGGGTGACGTTGCGTCCCTGTTCCAGCGCGTGACTCACCGGTTCCGGATTCTCCACCACAAGGCGCCGCTTAACGGTGCGCTCGGACATGGTCAGGAGCTTCAGCGTCTCCACGCCGTAGTCGGCCAGCCAGTGATAGAACCCTTTCTCTATGCGGCGCAGCTCCTTCGTGTCCCTGTCGGGAAACGCCTCCTCTATATTGCGGCGCACGGTACCCCGGCGGTAATGCACCACGCATCGCGCCAGCCACGCCGTGACGTCGGCAAACAGATACAATACCCTTAGAGGCAACAGCGACAGCGGATACACCACGCCGCACAATAATATATAGTTGATCTTATCCTTGAACCTCAGTTTCATCACGTTCCGTTCGTTGTGCCTTAATCTGCGCCACGACTACCGCACGCTGCAGCTCGTGGCGTCTTATCTCGGGATGCACCACCCATTTCTGGGCGCACCATCCCGCTATCCACCATACAACGGCCAGAATCCACAGATTGATATATTCCGAACCCACTTGCCACAGGCGCGAGCCGTCGGTGTTCATCTTCACGAATCCTTCCACGCCCCATGTCGAGGGGAATATCGCACTGAGCCAGCGCCATACCACCGGCATGTCGTAACGCGGCCATATTATACCGGATATCAACAGGAACAGCAGGGAGGTGACCACCCAGCTCACGAACACCGACTCGCGCTCAGTCACCACGGCCTGGAACACGAAACCCATGCCGACACACCCTAACGTCATCGGCAACAGGAACATCAGTTCCTCCAGCACGTTCCCGGCCATCGGGAACCGGAATATCATCGGCACATAGTGTATCATGAACACGCACGGAATGAACATGATGGTCATGTAACACAACGCCTGCCCTAACATTGTGCCGATGGTCGAGCCCATGTAGTTGTAGGGATTATACAGCGTCATTCTGGGATTCTCGTGCTTGGCACCCCCTGCCATTCCGACCACAAGTATCAGACACTGCTGCAATATCAGGATTATCACGGCCGGCATGATGAACGAATCGAAACCGCTCTTGATGTTTCCTAAACTTGCATTCACGATGGGCATCAGGTTGCCGTCGGTGATGGTGCCTACCAATGGCCCGACACGGTTTATGGTCTCGGTCATCAGTTCCGAGCCCATGTCCTCCATCACGTTCGTGACGGCTATCAGCAGCGACTTATACCTCAGCAGCAGGCTCATCTCGCAGTACATCACGGCATTGCCGGTCTCTCCGCGGCCCACCTTGCGCTCGAATCCCTCCGGTATCTCCAGAATGGCGTAACAGTCGCCCCGGTTCATCGCCTCGCGGGCTTCGGCCAGGTCGGTGGCGTAGCCCATGACCCAAGCCTGCTCGCAGGCGTCTATCTTGCGCACCATCTCGCGGCTGAGCGGAGTGCGGTCGTGGTCCACCACGATCATCTCCACCTCGCGCACCACTTCCGGATTGTATATCAGCGAATAGAGCACAGGATACACAAACGGCAGGAAGCCGAAGAACAACAGCAGCCCTTTGTCGTGCAGCACCAGGGTGAACTCGTGCGCATACACCCGGAACAGCCGTGTCAGCCACGCCTTGACATGTCCCCACGGACTCCGTTTCTTTCTATTCCGATACCTCATGGTTTAAGGACTATATACAGGTTTCACAAATGCCTTCCTGATGCGGCCCATCAGAAGGATGGCCAGCAACGGATACACTAAGTAGCAGGCAAACCATATTCCCGAATAGTGGAACGGCAGACCGTTCAGCGCCGTGTTGGCATATATCAGGAAGTTATAGCGGGCAGGCATCAGATAGCTGAATATGGCCATGCCGCTGTACATGCTCTGCACCGGGAAGGAATAGGCGGCGATCGAGAACGTCAGTATACCGGTCAGCGCGCACACCGACAGACTGAACCTCAGATTGGGCAGCGCGCCGAACACCGCCACGGCAAACGCCTGCGACGCCACCACATACAGCAGCTGCGACAGGGCTATGACCCACCATTGGCCATACATGGGATAATGGTTGAACCGGTACATCCATGCCGTGAGGAAAAATGCCATCACCCACCATATCACGGTCTGCGGGAACAGCTTGCCGAACAACGCCCTGGCTATCGATCCGTGCGCCATCTTCATGAGGCGGGGCGACGTGTGGTATTTTACTTCCTGGCCGAGCGCGAACACGGTGCACAGCATTATCATCAGCTGGAGCACGGCGGGCATGAACGAGTTGCCCAGGTATATGCCGTAGTTCAGCTGCGGATTGCCTATGCAGCGCGACGTCACGTTGACGGGCATCAGCATCGAGGCGAAGTTCTGCGGATTCTGGCCCACGTCCTGCACCACCTCCATGGCCACTCCGGCCTTGGAATATATGGCCGTGGCCTTGAAGGTCTTGAACAGCAGCGTGCCGGGCACGTAGTACGCCATGTTGGTATAGAACGTGATGGCCGGCTTGCGTCCCGACAGCAGATCGGACTGGAAGTTTTCCGGAATCATGAAGAATCCGTATATCTTGCCCTCCTGCAGCATCTGACGCGCCTGCGTGTAGGAATTGGGCGTTTCCTTAAGGTCCACCATCTGCATGCCGCTTAAGGTCTGGGTGATGCCGCGCGACAGCTTGGTACCGTCCTTGTCGACGATGCCCGCCGGAATGCGCGTGGGCAGTCCCGCGTCAAGCATGGTGCCTATGAACAGGAACATGAACAGCGGCAACAGGAACAGCCCCACCCACATCAGCGGTCTGCGCGCTATCTGGATCAGGGAGCGTACCATTATTCCCTTCACCGTGTCGGGAATAATCCACACCTTGCTGCCGCGGGGTTCCGTTTTCATTTCTTGCCGTCTTTACCTTCTGCCTTGCCTGCCACACCCTTGTACACCACCGACATTCCGGGACGGAAATTATCGATGGGCTTCTCGGGACGGGCCTTGATCTGGAACGTACGGGCGTCATAGTCGCCGGTGGCCTTGGTAGCCTGCCAGTTGGCGTATGTACCTAAGTCCTTGATATAGAACACTGTCATTTCGGTGTTCATGTCCAGAGCGGGAATGTACACCTTGAGTTTCGTACCTACCTCAATGTCTTTCAGCATTGTCTCGCGCACGTTGAACACGGCCCAGCGGTCGGGCAGCTGCAGTGTGGCTATGGGCGCGCCCGTGGCAATGAGTTCCGACACGGCCGGATAGATACTGATGATCTCGCCGTCGAACGGCGCGGTCAGGTACTGGTCCTCGCGTATGGCCTCCACCTTCCTGGTCGACATCTTGGCCACAGTCACCAGCGCGCTGGCGGTCTCCTTATCCTCGGGCTGTGCTCCGGACTTGGCCAGCTCATAGCTGGAACGGGCCGCCTCGGCGCCCGATTTCGCCATCTCGTATGCGGCTTTGGCCTCGTCGCGGCGCTGGGCCGACACCACACCCTTGGCATAGAGGGCCTCCATACGCCGGTAGGTCTTCTCGGCGATGGTCACGCCGGCCTGGGCCTGCTCCCACACGTCCTTGGCGGCCTGCACTATCTGAACGCGAGTGCCCGCGTCCACTTTCTTGCGGCCGGCGGCGGCCACGTCCTCCATGGCCTGCGCCTCGTCATACTGCGCGTCGACCAAAGGCGACACTATGTGCACCAACGTGTCGCCCTTGCGCACCTGCTGGCCTTCCTCCACATATATATGCGCCACACGGCCCGGCATCTTGCCCGATACACGTATCTCGGTGGCCTCCCCCTGACCCTGCACCACGTCCGGCCCGGGCTTGATTACAAGAAAGCCCAGCACCGCAAGCGCCGCAAGTATTATGAGCAGCACCACGATGGTGCTTAACAGGAATCTGTCTTTTTTGGACACTGCCACCGGATCCTCCTCGCCCATCGGCACTATGCGCACCACAGGCACCTTCTCCGACGTCACGCTGTCGGTTGCCGGCGTCATGTTTTCTCTCTGCTGTGTATTATTGTCTGTTGCCATCTCGCTGTATTTTTCCGTTTTATAATTGCCGGGTGGTACCGTTTCAATTGCCGAGGGTTCCGAGCACCTTGGCCAGATATACCTCGCACAGACGCACGCCTATTTCCGCGTCTATCTTCTCGGAATTGGCCTGAAGCCAGCCGGTCTGGGCCAGTATCACGTCGTTTGTGGTCATAACGCCCTCCTGGAAGGCGATGCGGGCGTTGTCCAGGTTCTCCTGCGCGCTGCGCATGTTGGAGCGCGTCATATCGAGTGTCTTGAATGCCTCCTTGAACTTGAACCTGGCCTGCGACACCTGGAGCTCCACTTTCTGCTCCATATCCTCCAGCATCAGCTGCTGGGCGCGCGTGGCGCTCTTGGCGGCACGGTAGTGGTTGTAGTTGCCGCCCCAATGCCAGATCGGAATGGTCAGCGCCGCGCCTACCGAGAAACCGCCGCGCACATGCTTGCTGAACCCGTTGTTAAGGTTAGGCGTCGAGAATTCATACGCGCCGAACACGCCCACTTTGGGAAGCATGGTACCCATCACCATCCTCTCGCGCCCTTTCAGCACGTTAATGCCCTGGCGTATGGCCTCCAGGTCCTGACGGTTGGCGTACACGTCCTCCAGATTGTATGTATATGCCGGCGGGGTCGACGACACTCCCTCCACCTCGTCGCTGAGGGTGAGCTGCGTGTCGGCGGGAAGGCCACACACCTGCGCCAGGTTCATGCGCGCCAGCGTCAGTCCGTCGTTTACCTTTGTCTCCATTATGCGCGCCTCGTTCAGCTTGACGTCCACGGTCAGGACGTCGCTGCGCGTGGCCACTCCCTCCTCGTACATCGCCTCGACATTGCGGTGCAGCGTATCCACAAGCTGGACGAAACTTTCAGCCAATTTCTGCTTGGCGCGCAGCGACACCACCAGCCAGTAAGCCTGGTCCACAGCGAATGTCACCTCCTGCACCACGGCGTTGCGTCCGGCCACGGCCGCGCTCTCGGCATACCGGGCTATGTCGTTCAGGGCCTTTATGGTACCGCCCATGAACACCGGCTGCGTCAGCGTCACGGCGCCCGTAAAGATATGGTGCGTGTCGAAGCTCAGTGCGTCCTTGGGTATCACGGCCACTTCCGTAGGAATATAGCCCCCGCCGTCGGGATTCTTGATGGGATTGCCCTGGGGATCGGTCAGTATGTTCCAGTCGAATTTGCCGGTGCCGGGATTGAACGACATGGTCGGAAGTTTGGCGTCCTCGGCCAGCAGATTGATCTTACGCTGATTGTACATGTAAGCGGCGCTGAAATCGATGCCGGGCAGATACATGGCCTTGGCCGCCTTGCGGTCATAGCCGGTGCCGGTCACCGTCTCCTGCGCTATCGCGATGGTCTTGTTGTTGCGCAACGCCATGCTGCGGCATGAGTCAAGACTCACCACGCCGCCCTGCGCGCTGACGCCCGCGACACCGGCCGCGGCTATAACAAGAGTCAATATGGAGCGTCTGTATTTTGCCATAAAGATATGATTCAATGTGGAATTTCGCTACTCTGAGAATTAAACGCAAAAAGATAGCCAAAGAATTGACGCATATATTAAAATGCGTATATTTGACCAACAAATGTCCTTTTTAGAGCATAAAATTGTCGATTATCAAATAATCGGAGTGGCATTGCCGTTACTCAACATACGGAACTTTCGTCATTAAGAAATTATAGAAACGACTTCAATCCGCTCCGCATCCAGTATATGACCGGCATATTAAGAAAATATAAAGAAGAGTATCGCAAGCTGCTGCAACTGGGAGGCCCTATATTGGTGACCCAGCTCAGCGTGATCGTGTTCGCGTTCAGCGACACCATCATGGTAGGACATTACAGTGTCAACGCGCTCGCGGCCGCGGCGTTCGTCAACAGTCTGTTCCTGGTGCCGAACGTGATGATGATGGGTCTGGCCAGCGGAGTCACGCCACTGGTCGGGGCGTTGTATTCGCAACAGAAGTATAGCGAAGCCGGCTCGATAACGCGCGGTTCGCTCCAGGTGAACATCGTCATGGCCCTGATCTGCACCCTGATCATGGGCCTGATGTACTTCCTGCTCCCCTATATGGGTCAGGCGCCGGAACTGCTGCCGCAGATCCGGTCCTATTACCTGGTGCTGATGCTCATGCCGGTGCCTATGGCCGTATACAACGTGCTGGCGCAGAGCTCCAACGGCATCGAATACACCTCGGTGCCGATGTGGGTCACTGTCGGAGGCATCCTGCTTAACATATTCGGTAACTGGGTTCTGATATACGGCAAATTAGGCTTTCCAGAGATGGGACTGTTAGGCGCGGGTATCGCGACGGTATTCGGGCGTGTGGTGGGCATGGCAGCCATGTGGGCGGCGTTCCGGAAGCTGCACAGATACCGTGACTATCAGGGAGGCTTCACGGCGCGTTGCCGGCGTGGTGTCGAGCGGGTCAAGGCATGGAAGACGTCATGGCCTCTGATGCTGCAGAGCGGCGCCGAGTGCGTGCTGTGGACCGTAGGCGCCGTGGTGGTGGGATGGTTCGGCCCAGTGCAGCTCGCCGCCTATCAGGTGGTGAACACCATCAGCCAGCTCGGATTCATGGTATTCATGAGCTTCGCCTCGGCAGTGGCCATACGCGTGGCCTATTACGCCGGGCTGCGCAACGAGCAGGGAGCCGGCGCCGTGGCACGCGCCGGACTGCACATAAACTTTGTGCTGGCCACCATCGCCTCGCTGGTGTTCATACTCTTTGCCGAGCCTCTGATCAACGTATTCATCAACACCTCGGCCGAAGGAGCCAAGGGAGTGGAAGTGATAGCCAGCGCCACGGCGCTGATACTGCCGTTAGTGGTATATCAATACTTCGACGCCTCGCAGCTGACGTTCTGCAACGCCATCCGAGGCACCGGCCAGGTGAAATACCTGCTGTGGATTTCCGTCACGTCCTACATTGCCGTCGGCATTCCGTTGCTGATGCTCTTTGCCGTAGGCTTCGGCGGCGGCAACCTCGGCGCCTACTGGAGCTTCAACGTCGCCCTGCTCTGCGCCAGCCTGATGTCCCTCCGCTACTTCCGCCGCATCCGACTCTGATGCAGAAGACCTGCACGGGATTGCACAAATTAGGCGGCAAATTGTAAAAATTTATTCCAATGGGAAAGTCAACAAAGTCGAAATATTATCTCTTCATTGACGAGTGCGGAGACCATAATCTCGCAAAGTATGACCCCGGATTCCCGGTGTTTACTTTGTGCGGCATACTTGTGTCTCGGCAGAACCTCAATGCGCTGAACAAGGCGTTTGAGGAATTGAAGATAGAAATATTCGGCACAAAAGATATCGTTATCCATTCTGTTGACATCCGGAAATGGCGTGGACCATTCTCGGTTCTTGCTGATGAGGCGTTAAGGGTGAGATTCTTTGAAGGCATTGAGAAAATACTGAGCAGGAATGGAGCTTATGTCATTGTAAGCTGCACGATTCTCAAAGAGCAGCTCAGTAAATTCTGTGTCCGTGGCGAGGAAGACGATGTATATGGTTTGTCTCTGTCTTATCTGATTGAGAGAAGTATCTTCTGCGTTGACAATGAAATTATAGAGGGTATTTTCCCTGAGATTTCCATCGTTGTAGAACGTAGAGGCAAGAAAGAGGATAACAAACTCCTCAATTATTACAATGGGCTACGCAATCGTGGCACGAAATGGGTAGCACCCGACCGATTAAGGGCAAGAATAAGCGACTTCGCCTTCAATAACAAGAAAGACAACATCATCGGATTGCAGATAGCGGACTTAATAGCGTACCCTGTTACCATACATCTGCTTCACCCCGAACGACATAATCCATCATACGAATCTGTAAAGCACAATATTTTCCAAGACAATGGAGTATTTCTGGGACAGAAAGTAATACCGCATTAAATAAAAAAGAGCGGCCTTTCGACAGCTCTTTCCGACCGGGCGAAACCGATCCCTAAAATCGTTGCTCGCGCAAGCGAAGTATTTCTTTCAAGGGGAAACTACCCTTTGTGGATACAAAGATAGTAAACATTTTTGGATTCCACAAAATTTTAACACTCCATTCCTGCGAAAAGTTTTTATTCCGACGCATCCGACTCTGAAAGCCTGATACATCTGTTAATTTCAGATTAATTTCCGGTATAATTGTTGATATATGGAAATTTGTTATTAAATTTGCAAACGCATATCGACCACGGAGCCCGATATGGGGCGCGCGGTGGGTAGCAGACATAATAATATAAAAGCGTTTATCCGACGCTTGTTCTTGACGGATCGAAATCTGGCAGTTTCAAAATCTGAGTCAAGGATGAGTCAACGATAGGCGCCTTCGGGTATGATTGTCATCTTAGAGCATGCGCTGACGCATCCTCTAAATGATTGCTATATCATACGGCGTGAGGCTCCGCGTTGCTCGTTCTACTCAGATGGGCACATGCCAGAGCCTCGATCCGTGGAACGGGCAACAGATTCAGGCTCTCACGCTTCTTTTTTGTATAGCCACCGACTCAGAGAGCTGTCGGTCATACCGTAATATGCGTTCATTGCCCCTTTCGCAGAAACTTTTCCGCAACGCCTACGTCAATGTGATGCGTCTGACCGACAGACTTGTCGACGGATACTATCGTCTGGCTGTGGCCAGACCGAATTCCAAATTCTCTAAATTCGTAATCGGCCGGAAAAATGTCCTGAACCACATACGCCGGAACATTGACATAGATTCTTCGCGCAAAACGGTATGGATCCACTCGTCTTCCTTCGGGGAGTTCGCCATAGCGCGGCCCCTTATCTCCACACTCGCTGACTGCAACATAGTGATTACTTTCTTCTCTCCGTCCGGTTATGAACCGACTTCGGGCAGCCATAAGTTTAAAAACACGTTCTATCTCCCGATCGACTCCGCGTCAAATGCAAGCGTTTTCCTTGACATTGTCAAGCCGGATATCGCGCTGTTCATGGTGTCCGAATTATGGCTCTGCTATATGGAGGAACTGCAGAAAAGGGAAATACCCGCCTTGCTGATCTCAGCCCTGATCAGGGATAATTCCGTATTCTTCAAGCCATACGGCGCATTGCACCGCATGATGATAAAGCAATTCTCGCATATATTCTGCCTGAACGACAAATCGGCCGACAATCTGAAGAAACTTGGCGTCACCTCATATTCCGTAATAGGAGATCCGCTGTTTGACAACGCATACATCAATTCAAGAAAAGAATACTCCAATCCCGTCATCGAACGCTTCAAGGGCACTGACCGGCTGTTTGTAGCCGGAAGCATCGACACCGACCGGGACCTGAAACTGGTATCGTCGCTCGCCAACACATTCGGCGACACGAAATTCCTGATTGTCCCGCATACCATCAGCGAGAATGTCCTGAACCAGATCATATCTTCGCTGAACGGCAAGGCGGCGCTATATTCGGAATGCACCGACAATACCGATTTTTCCGACGTCCAGACACTGGTGGTAGATTATTTCGGCGACCTCCCCTTATTATACCGCTACGGCACGTGGGCATACGTCGGAGGCGGATTCACCCGATACCTTCACAGTGTCATCGAGCCGGTGGTGTATGGAATCCCCGTCGCCTTCGGGCCGGACATCAGACGCAAGACCACACCGCTGCAGCTGATTGATTCGGGAATCGGCGAGAAGGTCGGCAGTCCGGCGGAAATAAGGAATTGGTTCAGGGCCATCATGCGTGACGACGCACGTCTGTCGGAAATCCGGGAGAAAGCCCGGGAGTATGTACAGGCAAACTTAGGAGCGTCACGGCATATCGTAAACATCATATCCGGCATACTCGACGCCGACAAATGCTGAATACTTATTTAATCTCAATCAAACAACTGACTTATGAACATATTGTGTGTAATCCCGGCTCGGGCGGAGTCATCCCGGTTCTTCGAGAAGCCGCTCGCGCTGATCAAGGGTAAGCCCATGCTGCAATGGGTTTATGAACATTGCCGTGAGGTCGAGGCCTTTACAGACGTGGTCGTAGCGACCGACAGCGACAGAATCAAAGATGCGGCCCGGTCTTTCGGAGCCACGGTGGTAATGACTTCGTCCCGTCACGACACCGCGACCGAACGGCTGTACGAGGTATCGACCAAAATAGACGCCGACCTGTATGTGATGGTGAACGGCGACGAACCCCTGCTGACCAAGGAGGCAATCGTACAGTGCATTCCCCCGCATATTCCGGCCGGCGAGATATATGTTTCCAATCTGATGACGGATTTCTCCAATCCCGTCGAGGTGGTTGACTCCACTAACCTGAAAATCGTGACGGCCGCCGACCATCGCTGCCTGTTCATTTCCCGCAGCCCGATTCCCTATCCCAAAGGGAGTCTGGACGTGATATACCACAAATTCGTAGGCGTCGGAGCGTTCAACCGCGAAGCTCTGGAGTTCTACCACACCACGCCGCGCGGGCCGATTGAAAAGGTAGAGGAGAACGATTCCTTCCGCTTTCTGGAGAATCACGTTCCCATTTACTATTACAACTGTCATTGCAAGTCCCTGTCTGTCGACACCCGGAAGGACATCGAGGGCGTGGAGGCATACCTTGATTCAATGGGTCTATAAGTTTGATTCAACAGGTCGATAAAAGAGCGCAGAACATGACAGATCTCAGAGAGGGATGGCGACGGGCCCGCTACTATGCTTCGGGATTCATGGAATACCTGCTTCCGGGAGGCATCATGTCCCGTTTCATAGATTCAGAATTGAGGAAGCTGACGCCCCGGCAGAAAGCCTCGGTCGAGGAGCGTGTGGCATATTATGTCCGGCTGCCACAGGATTGTCCTTCGACGTTTGTCGGCGATTTTGAGATAGACCGGTTCCGTTTCCCCTGGGACCGGCAGGAAAGGCATTCGGCGTATTTCCTTGACCTATATCCTTATCTGAGCATTCTCTCCGGAAATTTGCGATTCAATTATTTTGCGGGAGACACCGATCAGGAAGCCGTCTGTCCCACCCTCATCAAATCGCGCCCCGTCACAGACGGCGCTACGAATTCCGCGATATGCCGCCTCAACAGTCTGCGGCACTTCCGGTTTGTCAAAGACCGGATTCCGTTCGGACAGAAACTCGACATGGCCGTTTCGCGCAACGAGGTCAGGCTGCAGCCGTGGCGAAGCAAACTTCTCGACATGTATTGCGGGCATCCACTGACTGACTTCGGACAGATAAACAGCGACTGCGGTAACCCGGAATGGATACGGCCTTTTATGCCTGTCACAGACCAATTGAAATACAAATTCGTGATGTGCATCCGTGGCAACGATGTGGCCACCAACCTCAAATGGGTCATGTCGTCCAATTCCCTGGCCGTCATGCCCAGGCCCACGGTAGAATCATGGTATCAGGAGGGACTGCTGGAACCGGACGTGCATTATGTGGAAATCAATGACGACTATTCCGACCTGCCCGACAGAATGGAATGGTTCATCTCGCATCCCAAGGATGCGGAATATATCATCCACAATGCCAACCGTTGGACCGAACGGTTCATGAACCCCCATATCGAACGGTGCGCCATGGCTCTGGCAGTCCGCGAATATTTCATACAGACGGGACAGGTATGAACGACACAATATTCATATTGCGGTTCAGCGCGCTCGGAGACGTGGCCATGACCATACCTCCGGTATATGCCGTAGCCAGAGCGAACCCGGGCTGCCGGTTCGTGTATTTCACCAAGGCGGGATTCTCCGGACTGTTTGTCGACGCGCCCTCCAATCTGGAGGTAATCGGACTGGATGACATAGGGCCACTGCACGTATACCGAACGCTCCGGAAAGAAACCCGGCTACATAAACCCGCTTTGATCGCCGACTTACACAACGTATCACGCACTTGGCCCACCGACCTTTATGCCATGGCGCATGGCATAAGGGTAGGATGTGTCAACAAACGGCGGCTTTTCAGACATTCCGCCCTCAAACGGAAGTCGGGCCAACGGAATTTCATAGACAGATACCTGGATGTGTTCACCGAATCAGGTCTGGAGACATCGCGCGCCATCATGGACACATTGCCGCCTATGGCCTCGCCCCCTTTCCCTATCAGACAGCCGGCCGTAGGCATAGCGCCATTCGCAAGATTCCATACCAAAACCTATCCTCTGGACAAGATGGAGGAAGTGATAGCATCGCTCACGAAAAACAATGTCAATGTATATCTGTTCGGAGCCGGTGGCAAGGAACAGAAACAGCTTGACGAATGGTCGCACAAATATTCCTGTTGCCATTCCATGGCCGGCCGATATTCGCTGCCGGAAGAAATGTCCGTCATGCAATCACTTCCGTTGATTCTGTCAATGGATTCGGCCAACCAGCATATAGCGTCGCTCGTCGGCACCAAAGTCATCACGATATGGGGAGCCACTGCCCCGTTATGCGGCTTCGCGCCGTTCCGGCAATCTCCCGCCAACAGCATCGTGGCCCGCATTCCATGTCAGCCATGCTCCATAGCCGGATCCCGTCTATGCCCCGAAGGTCATTTCGACTGCATGCATTCCATCGAACCCAATCATATAGTAGATAAAATCTTACATGAACTTTCACTTGTCAATAACACTGAGGCACGTCAGTAAGTGGCTGTATCTGCTGCTTTGCGCATCAGCATATTTCCTTGGAGTTGCAGCGATATTCCTCCTGATACAGAAACCTCTGTTTCTGATATTCAGTCTGCCGGACAATGTACAGCTGTCCGCATCAGAAGTATGGCACATATACCGCCACGGCCTGACTCTCGACTTGGCGGCATGCGCCTATCTCTCGGCCATGCCTTTGATTCTGTACATCCTGAGCGTATGGATTCCAAAACTGATGGTCAACAGGATATTCGCAGTCTATAACTGCATAATTGCATTTGCGCTGGCTCTGCTGATTGTGGCCGACTGCGTGCTGTACACGTTCTGGGGATTCAAAATAGACTCCTCCGTCCTGTTGTATCTCGGAGATCTTGACAAACTGGGACAGAATGTATCATGGGGATATATGGCCAGGGCGATTTCAGCGGTAGCCATATTGTTTCTTTTGATATGGTGGTGGCTTAACTTCATTTGCATCAAGGTCGCTGTCCTTACGGCCCGGGAATCATCCTTAAAGTGGAAATGCGTCCAAAGCCTCGAATTCGTCATCACCGGCGCCATCCTGTTCATCTTTGCCCGAGGCATCGAGATATGGCCCAAGACACCCGCCAATTCATACTATTCCGAGGTTCAGGGTTTCAACCACGCTGCCGTCAATCCGCTGTTCAACTTTATATACAGCCTGTCGTATCAAGGTAAGAATTTTGACGAGTTTCAGTTTTTCGACACCGATACGGTTGAACGCGATGTATGCGCCTGGTATCCGACACAAAGTGCGGACACTGAAAAAATAATCAATACCGACCGTCCCGACATCCTGTTGATCACCATCGAGGGGATGGGAGCATGCTTCATCAAGGAATTAGGGGGTCTTGACGGCGTGACGCCGAATATGGACAGCCTTATCAACGACTCGTACGCATTCACGCAGTGCTACGCCAGCAGCTTCCGAACCGACCGAGGGTTGGTGGCCATACTGAGCGGTTTCCCCGGGCAGCCCACCACCTCGGCCATGCGGTATCACCACGTGATTCGCGCTCTGCCAGGCATTGCCCGCTCACTCGCCGACAAAGCCGGCTATTCCACTACCGCCATGTTGGGCGGCGACGCCTCTTTCTTCAATATGAGGGATTATCTGTCAGCCTCGGGACATCAGGAAATACTGGACATCCATAGTTTTCCCGACTCCGAGAAAACCACAAAATGGGGCGTTCCCGACCACCTGCTTTTTAACAGAGCCATCAAGGAATTGAACAAATCACACGATACCCCGCATTACACATTCCTGCTGACCCAAAGTTCCCACACCCCGTTCGATGTCCCCTATCACAAGCTGAAGGATGAGAAACTGAACGCCTTCGCATATACCGACGAAGCCATAGGAAACTTCCTGAACGAACTCAAGAGCACTCCGGCCTGGGACAACCTTATGGTGGTCATTACAGCCGACCATGGATTCCTGTATGGCGATTTCAGCGATCCGAACCATCATCACATCCCTCTGATCGTCACAGGCGGTGCATTGGCGAAGAAAAACAAGGATCATAGAATCGTGGCACAGACCGACATCCCCGCTCTGATATTGGGACAGTTAGACCTGCCTCACGATGATTTTCAGTATAGCCGCGACGTAATGTCTACGGCATATTCCTATCCATTCAGCTTCAGCACCTTCAACAACGGATTCTCGTTCCGCGACTCCACCGGAGTCACTGTGTACGACAATGTGCTGCGGAAGGCCGTGCATTATCCCGACAGCGTCCGCGTACGGAAAGGTAAGGAAATACTGCAATCCGTATACCGGAATCTTCAAAATATGAATTCGCGCCCATGAAGATACTTCAGATTCTGCCCGGAAAGATATGGGGAGGCGCCGAGCAGTATGTGGTGGATTTAGGCCGTGCCCTTGAATCGCACGGTCACCGGGTGACATACGCCTGCAGGGACGTCCCGGCTGTCACTTCACAACTGCGGGACAGGCAGATTGACTTTAAAACCATTCGCGTTCCCCGCGCATCATTGTTCAATGCCGCCCTTATTCTCCCTGAACTTGTCAGTGAAGCGGACATTGTGCATGTGCACGACCTGAAGATTGTGCAGGCAGTGGCCCGGACCATATCGAAGACCGGGAGCCTGGCACGAATCATAATGACCCGGCATGACACACACCGCAAGACCATTCCGTTATGGCAGCGCAAAGCCTGGCAGAAGGTTGGGGCAGTGATATGCGTGTCCGATTTCGTGCGCCGCCGCTGGCTGAAGGCCAATGAATGGTTCCCCGCTGAAAAATGCGAAGTCGTGCTCAACAGCATTCCGGAGCATGGACATGTTGAAGTGGAATCGTTACGCCACCGCTATAATATTGCTGATGACGAGACATTGCTGATATTCAGCGGTCGCGTACGCAAAAGCAAGGGGTGTGCAGTCCTGATGGAAGCGTTAGGCAAACTCCCCGACCAGCGTTGGCATCTTGTACTTTTAGGTTCGTGCTATCCAAAGGGATATGATATGAAATTAGCCTCTGCTGCGGAAAAGCTGAATATCCGCGACCGGGTACATTTTTACGGTTTCACCTCACATTCAAGAGACTTGATGAACCAGGCCGATATAGGCGTGGTCCCATCTATAGTCAAGGATTCCTGTCCCCTTTCCAATCTTGAATTCATGCAGCAGGGCGTCTGCGTGGTGACGACATCAAGCGGAGGCCAGCCCGAATGTATGGAGAACGGCAAGAGTGGCATTATCGTCCCGCCGGGGGATGCCGATGCGCTCGCCCACGCCCTTCGTCGGCTCATCACCGATTCCCGGCTGCGGAACGCTATCGCCACCGCCGGCAGACAGCATTTTAACGACGTGCTGTCTTATTCCCGCTTCCTGAATCAGATCGAGACCATATACCGAAGCTCTTTGAATCATCACTAACCAAGAGACCCACGAAAGGAACCAAATACTTATTGTTTAAGCTTCGTAATTGAGCGTGTCGACAACGACGGGCGTAATCTATATAATTTGCTGACCGTGGCTTTCCAAGCTGCAGTGATAAAAACCAATCGTTATGTCCAGATTCAATCCGTTCGTATATGCGGCAATCGCATGCGTGGTATCGAGTGCACATTTAATTCAGGCCGACGCCGCGAAAGTTACTGGGTACACTACCGTTGAGGGTAGGCCGTGGAGCGAGTCGGTCGTGAAACTGTCAAATAAGCCTGTATCCGATAATATATTCACGGTCGACGCTTCTTCGGAGGGCACTCCCCTCAAGGCGTGGGGAACCACTTTCAATGAACTCGACTGGGACGCGTTTCTGACACTGACGCGCACCGAGCAGGAGGAAATCATGCACAATCTTTTCGCTCCGGACGGCGACCTGAAGTTCACGCGAGGCCGTATCTCGATGAACTGCAACGATTACGGCCGCTCATGGTACAGCTGCGACGAAGTGGCCGGCGACCTCGAGCTGAAGCATTTCAACATAGAACGCGACAAGCGCGGTATCATACCCCTGATCCGGGCCGCACAGCGGTATAACCCGGACCTCACCTTCTGGATTTCCCCCTGGAGTCCGCCGAGCTGGATGAAAATCAACCACGACTATCCCGTGGTAAGTAGCCGCCACAATGACGCCGATCCAAACATAGATTACCTGCTCTATGGGTCGGTAGAGGGCATAGACGAGGACGAGATGAAATTTCTGGGCGAGCGCAACGGCAAGTTTCCCCGCAAACTGGCCACGCAGGACTATTTCATCCAGGACCCGCGCTATCTGCAGGCATACGCCAACTATTTCTGCAAATTCATCGACGAATACGGCAAGCAGGGCATACCCATCGACATGGTGATATATCAGAACGAGGCGTACAGCTATACCCCCTACCCCGGCTGCCCCTGGACGGCGGAAGGCACCATCCGTTTCAACCGCGACTATCTCGCTCCGACGCTCCGCAGGAATCACCCTGAAGTCAAGCTGTATATCGGGACGTTCAACACCAACCGCCAGGATCATGTGGAAAAGGTGCTTGGCGACGCGGGGCTGCGCGATTGCATCGACGGCGTCGCGTTTCAGTGGGAAGGCCGGGAGATTCTGCCGGCAATACGCAGGCAATATCCCGGGTTCCATTACATCTGTTCCGAAAGCGAATGCGGCGACGGCTCGATGGACTGGAAAGCCGGCGAACACACGTTTTTCCTGATAGCCGACAATATGGGCAACGGATGCGACGAATGGTACAACTGGAATTTCCTTCTCCCCGACAATGGCGAAAGTCCCTGGGGCTGGAAGCAGAACGCACTGATCCAGGTTGATTCCAAGACCCGTAAATTCCGCTATACGCCCGAATACTACGCCGTAAAGCATTTCACCAACCACGTGGCGCCCGGCAGCAGGATGATCGGATACCGTCCACGCACCGCCGACAGCAACCTTATGTCAATCGTCTTCGTCACCCCCGACAACCGTACTGTCGTCGTAGCCGGAAATTTCGAAGATTCTGAACGCTCCCTCTCCGTGAAAGTCGGAAACAGGTATCTGAACCAATCCCTCCAGCCCCATTCCTTCAATACCTTTGTCATAAAAGGCAATTAGTTCCGCATCCCTACAGAACTCCGCATCAACCAAGATAACGTTTCTGTAACCGCATGTCTTCATACAGGCATGCGGTTGCAATTTTGTTTACTTGATTCTTGCCCGGTAGCTTTTCGGACTCATGCCCATCACCTTCGAGAACTGGCGCGAGAAGTAGTAGGGATCCTCGTAGCCTAATTTCAGGGATATCTGGTTTATCTTCATGTCGGTGGTGTCCAGCAGCTCACACGCCTTCTTGATTTTCAACAATATGAAGTAATTGCAGATCCGACAAGAATCTAAGACATCGTTCCTAAGGATGGAGCTGAATTAATTGTCATTTAATATCCATAGCCCGTTTTTATCGCTTCCTTCCCGTTTTAACAGTCCTAATTTACGGAGTGTTTGAGTTGCCCGTCTTGCCGTTTTTTCAGTCAATAATAATTTTTGAGACATTTCAATATGAGTGATTGATGGATTCTCATTAATAAGTTTTAACACTTTCTGTTGAGTTGCCGTTAGTTTTACAGGGACATTTACAGGGACATTTACAGGGACATTTACAGGGACATTTACAGGGACATTTTTAGCGACACCAGTCTTTTCCACTTCGCGGGTCTTGAGGTCAAAGATTACTTTGACGGAATTAATTGCGGTCTCAATGTGCATCGGGCGACCGGTTACTTCTTGCCAACGTTTGAGTTTGCGGAGTCCATAGCCGAGATTCTCTGACAGGTGCGCCAGACGGAACAGTTTCGCGATTACCGGATTGCGGGGCTGGGATTCAAACGAGCTTTCCATTACATCCAACGGCATTGGCATGCCACCGGGATTAAGGAACTCTATGCGGTCGTCAAAAACATGGACGCAACTGCGTCGAGGGCTGAAATGATCGGCGTGGGCCATCTGGTTTGCCATTGCCTCCCTCAGTATGTCGTACTCGGATAAATCTTCTACCGATTGTCCACGCTCGTTGATACCGACCATCGGAGTGTTGACGAGAGTGCGGAGACGACGGAGGATAACACGGCTCGCTTCCCAAAGATTCTGCTGTTCAGGAATGCGATAAGTATAATTGTTCGTCATTGCCTCCAAGCCGGTACCGGGTATTTCGACATAATCGGCGCAGAATGTCGGAACGAAATTGAAAATGTAAGGGCTTCTACCAAGCATTATCAGTCCGCCGTAGGTCAGCTGGCCGGAATGGTCGGCGATTCCGACACCTTTACAAAAATCCTCATCGCTCACACTGTCAAGATGTGAGACCAAGCCCCAATGACGCACCTCCCCGCGAAAGTCAGTCAGGGCATCACGGTTGAGCATATCGATATTGGTGTCTGGAATGGATTTCTGCGACCGGATGCCAAACGACTGGTCGCGAATCATCGACATTATTTCCTGCTGAGTGGCACGTTGATCTCCGCTCCCCATGCGGATAAAGGTGTTTTCGAGTGATCCGAAATAAACGGGCTTGACCTCCGATGACGGAAGAAAGAATGCAATGACATTCTTACCGTCAATCTCATAGCGGTGTAGGGTGGCAAAGAGAGGGACATTGAATTTCTTTGAACGGAGTGTGCCGAAAAAGTCCTGTTCCAGTTTCTCGATGTTATCCACACCGATAATCTCGAACAGGCGACCGGACTGTTTTACGCCAAGCACAATCCAACCGCCGGAGCAATTTGAGAAGGCACTTACAGTCTCCCAGATGTTCTTCGGCAGGTCTGACTTCGCGGCCTTGACCTCGAAATCGTCCCATTCTATGTCGCGTAGCCGTGCTACAAGTTCTTCTTTTGTCATTCAAAAAGCAAAGTTAGACATAAAATTTGACTATTACAATAGCCGTCAGACTTTTAGAAACGCTTAGACTTTTTCTTGATTTTGACAAAGTCATTTTATTCGCGACCGGTAGCTTTTCGGACTCATGCCCATCACCTTCGAAAACTGTCGGGAGAAGTAGTAAGGATCCTCGTAGCCTAATTTCAGGGATATCTGGTTTATCTTCATGCCGGAATTATCCAGCATCTCGCAGGCCTTCTTTATTTTCAGCAACGTGAAATAATTAAGGGGGCTGTATCCGATTTTTTCTTTAAAGACCGATGAAAGATGTGACGGGGATTTGCCGACGAAATCGCTGACGTTTTTCAGCGTGATTTCATGCTCTATGTTTTCCTCGAAATAGTGAATCGCCATACTTACCACGTCATTACCGTTGTCGGCGTTGGCCACGGCTTCTCTATACTGCTGAATATAACGCAGGGACGCGAGATAGTGCTGAAACGTGGCCATGGCATACCTGATGTTTTCAATGGCGTATGAATGGTCAAGCGACTGGAATATCTCCTCGAAAAGATTGATGCGGTTAAGTATCCGGGATTTCTTTGTCGGCGTGACATCAATGGGCGACATACAGTTCGTGACATAATATGGAGCAAGTTCTCCGCGGAAATGTATCCAATATATGGTCCAGGGGGCATCTTCATCGGAGGCATACACATGAGGCTCGCCTGCGGGAAGTATGAAATACTGGTCTTTGTGCACCTCGTATCTCCTGTTGCGGATGGAATACCATCCATTGCCGTCCACACAGTAAATGAAGACATATTCATTTATGGCGTCCTCACGTTGGCGATAATGAAATTTCGCTTTGGGATAGTATCCTATGTCCGTTATGAACAATGACGAGGCTACCGGATCTCCCTCTATCATCCTCATTACGGTGTGCGGCAGTACAATACTGCGCTCCCCCACAAATCCATCCTTGATTTTCATTGCAATCGGGCTTTTCGCAAAATTAGCAAAAATATCATCGTAAGCAAAACGCCGGTAATATTATTGTAATATTGTCCATCTTTTTTTATGAATAATCCATTTCGGGAAATCAAAAGCAACATTAATTTTGCAACGTGAATTTAACCTTAACATCAGACCCGGAATCTGAGTCTGTTTATAACCAGCATGAACAAGCAATTATCGAATACCAATGGAAAAATTTAACAAAGGATTCATTTATTTCATCTGTCTGGTCTCGGCGATGGGAGGACTCCTGTTCGGCTATGACTGGGTGGTGATCGGAGGAGCGAAACCATTCTATGAGGTTTTCTTCAGAATCGAGAATTCACCGAGTCTTCAGGGACTTGCAATGAGTATCGCACTTGCGGGATGTCTGGTCGGGGCCATGGTCTCAGGTTCCCTGGCAGATCGCATCGGCCGTAAGCCGCTGCTAATCCTGTCGGCCTTCATATTCCTTGTTTCGGCATACGCCACAGGTGCGTTCGATGCCTTTACCTATTTTCTTGTAGCCCGATTCATCGGCGGCATCGCCATCGGCATCGCGTCGGGTCTCTCGCCCATGTACATTGCAGAAATCGCGCCGAGCCATGTACGCGGCAAACTCGTCTCGCTCAATCAGCTCACCATAGTGTTGGGTATTTTGGGCGCCCAGATAGTAAATTATCTGATAGCCGAGCCGATGCCGACTGGAACCGTGTTACCACCGGCCGATTCATGGAACGTGCTGACGGGCTGGCGCTGGATGTTCTGGAGCGCGGCATTTCCCGCCGCCGCTTTCCTGATTCTGGCATTCTTCATTCCCGAAAGTCCCCGCTGGCTCGCTCTGCGAGGCGACAAGGATAAAGCGATGTCCATACTGGCTGATATAGGCGGAACCGATTATGCCAAAGCCGAGATAGATGCGGTTCGGAAGAATGCCGGACATTCCAGACAAGGAGCCGGGCTCGGCACATTGTTCAGCAAGCCTTTCCGTGCAGTATTGTCATTAGGCATTGTAATTGCAGTGTTCCAGCAATGGTGCGGCACGAACGTGATATTCAATTACGCACAGGAGATATTCTCCGATGCAGGCTATGACCTGGGCGAAATGCTGTTCAACATCGTGCTGACCGGCATCACCAACGTGATATTCACATTCGCAGCCATATATACAGTCGACCGTCTGGGACGCAAGAAACTGATGCTTATAGGAGCCGGAGGCCTTGCCCTGATTTACGGCATACTCGGCACCTGCTATTATTATGGCGTCACAGGTTTCTTCATGATCATACTTGTGGTGGCCGCCATAGCCTGCTATGCCATGACTCTCGGCCCTGTCACCTGGGTATTGATAGCCGAAATATTCCCCAACCCTGTCCGCGCCGTTGCAGTGGCGACATGCACTTTCGCCCTCTGGGTAGGCTCGTTCACGCTGACGTACACTTTCCCCCTGCTGAACAACGCGTTGGGCAGCTACGGAACATTCTGGATCTACGCGGCGATTTGTTTCACAGGGTGCGTGTTTTTTTCGGCACGTCTCCCGGAGACCCGCGGCAAGAGTCTGGAGCAACTTGAGAAGGAACTGGTAAAGGACAACGAGGAAGCCATAGAATCGACAATAATATGATCAAACCGTATAAGCTATCAATCGCTGCAACCGCGCTTGTATTGTCGTCAGGCATTATATCCGCCGCTTGTCTCGATCTGTCGGGCGAATGGACCGCACGTCTCGAATCGGGTCAGAAACATACACTGACATTGCCCGGCACTCTCGATATGGCCGGCATCGGGACATCGAACGCTCTTAAACCCGCTATGGAAAAACCTCAGTTGCTGCGTCTCACACGTAAAGTCAGCTACATCGGGCCCTGCACTTATTCCCGACATATCGATATTCCCAAAGAAATGTCAGGCAAGCCGTTGCGCCTTTACATGGAACGGGTGCTGTGGAAAAGCACCCTCCGAATCGATGGCAAGGAGGCGACCGGCGAAAACATTTCATTGAATTCTCCGCACACATTCGAAATCCCGGCGCTTAAGTCCGGCAGACACCTATTCGAGATAACCATAGATAACCGCCGTCAGCGCGACATATCGTTCGACAATCTATGCCATTCGTACACCAACGACACGCAGACCATGTGGAACGGCGTGCTCGGCAAATTCCGGCTCTGCACAGTCCCCGACATCAATATCGGCAATCCTCAGGTATATACAGATGTCAAAACGGGTAATGTAGACGTGATGCTGACGGTAAACAACAACACGAAACGCACGAAGAAGCGCGACATCACCTTTACGATAACCGATAAGTCCGACGGAAGAATCGTGGCAGAGAAAAAGGTGATGTATTCGTCGCCGGCCGGAGAATCCCGTTTCACCACCGGAATGCATGTCGATAACGCCAGGCTATGGAATGAATTCACCCCCGACCTATATATGGTCAAGGCTGAAATGGATGGCGAAACGGTCTCGGCCGATTTCGGAATGCGCGAAGTGAAGTCCGAGGGAAAGCATCTGTTAGTGAATGGCAAAAAGGTATTTCTGCGCGGCACCCTCGACTGCTGCATATTCCCGCTCACCGGTGTGCCGCCGACTGACAAAGCCGGATGGACCAAGGAAATGACTGCACTTAAGGAGTGGGGCTTCAACCACATCCGTTTCCACTCATGGTGTCCGCCGGAAGCCGCGTTTCAAGTGGCCGACAGCCTGGGAATGTACCTGCAGACGGAATTGCCTGTATGGTCGCTCTCCATCGGCGAGGATCCGGCAGTCACCGATTTCCTTTATGACGAATTCAACAACATGTCCACGGCATACGGCAATCATCCGTCATGGATCATGGCCACATGCGGCAACGAATTGCAGAAGGACTTCAACGTCCTGAACGGTCTGGTAAAGTATATGCGCGACAACGATCCACGCCATCTGTACGCCGCCTCCTCGTTCACTTTCGAGAAAGGACACGGCGGTCATGCCGAACCGCACGACCAGTTCCTGATCACGCAATGGACCGACGACGGCTGGGTGCGTGGCCAGGGTGTATTCGATCAAGAAGCGCCAGCCTTCAATAAGAATTACGACAAGTCGATGGGGTGCGTCACTGTGCCTTTGGTTTCGCACGAAATCGGACAATACGCCGTTTATCCCGACCTGAACGGGATTCAGAAATATACAGGCGTGCTTGATCCCCTCAATTTCAAGGCCATTCAGGACGATCTGAAATCCAAAGGTCTTATTGACAAGGCCGATGACTATCTGAAGGCCACAAGCTCGTTCGCAAAGCTACTGTACAAGGAAGAGATAGAACGGGCACTGAAGACACCGGGCTTCTCGGGCTATCAGCTTCTCGGCATTCAGGACTTCCCTGGTCAGGGCACGGCCCTTATCGGGCTGCTCGACGCGTTCTGGGATGCGAAAGGCAACATGAGCGGCACGGAATTCAGTCAGTTCAATGCCCCTGTGGTGCCTCTCGCCTCATTCCCTAAGGCCGTATATGCATCTGACGAAACATTCGATGCTGACGTGCTCGTGTCCAACTTCAGCGACTCGGAAATCATCGGCCGCAAGCTGTCATGGACTTTACGCGACGACAACGGACATTCCGTTTCCGGCAGAATCATAGCCCAGGCCGTTCCGCAGGGTGAGATAGCCCAGGCCGGGAATATACACATAGCTTTCGACGGCTTTACGCTGCCGTCGAAACTAACCCTCTCCGTAACCATAGATGGAACTGACTATAAGAATAGCTGGAATATATGGGTATATCCGCGACTGTCGGATGTAACGGCCGACAAGACAGTGGTCACTTCCGATTTATCCGAGGCCAAGACTGCACTTGACCAAGGAAAGACAGTGCTGTACATGCCGGCGCAGGACAAGATAGAAGGAATCGAAAGCAAATTCCTGCCGGTGTTCTGGAGTCCGGTGCATTTTCCCAGGCAGGCCGGTGGCATGGGTGTTATCGCAGACGCGAATCATCCTGCTCTGAAAGGATTCCCAAACGACGGTCACAGCGACTGGCAATGGTGGCGTCCCGTCAAGAATGCCCGCGTGATGCTGCTCGACTCCATTACCGACAGGATTACCGGACGGAACATCGACCCGGTCGTGGGAGTAGTGGACAATTTCTATCGTAACCGTCGTCTCGGCTATATGTTCGAGGCTAAATGCGGCAACGGCAAGCTGTTCGTATCCTCAATCAATCTTAATCTCGGCTCTCCCGAAGTCAAGTCACTGAAGCACGGAATATTGCAATATCTCGAATCGGACGATTTCAATCCCGGCAACGAAGTGACAATATCTCAGATTGAAAATATCACATCATCAGATAAAAATATAGAAAACACGGGTGCCACAAGCATCTATCAATAACAATAGCAATGGTTAAAGCTTGGAAAGAAAAGGTTGTGATTCCGACGTACGAGGTCGGAAAGCCTGAAAAAAATCCGATATTCCTGGAAAAACGTGTGTATCAGGGATCGAGCGGCGTAGTGTACCCCTATCCGGTGATAGAGTCTATCTCAAACGAGAAGACGGACCACGAATGGAACGCCGTGTTCATCGAGAACGAATACATCAAGGTGATGGTGCTTCCTGAATTAGGAGGCCGCATCCAGATGGCCTACGACAAGATCAGGAACCGTCACTTCGTATATTACAACCACGTCATCAAGCCGGCACTCGTAGGTCTGGCCGGTCCCTGGATCTCGGGCGGCATCGAGTTCAACTGGCCCCAGCATCACCGTCCCTCCACCTATATGCCCGTGGACTGCACCATCGAGGAGAATGCCGACGGTTCCGTTACGGTATGGGTCAGCGAAATGGAGCGCATGTTCCATCAGAAGGGCATGGCCGGCTTCACGCTGCGTCCCGGCTGCGCGTTCCTTGAGATCAAGGGGGTGCTGTACAACCGCACCGACGTGCCGCAGACTTTCCTGTGGTGGGCCAACCCGGCCGTGGCCGTCAACGACCACTACCGCTCGGTGTTCCCGCCGGACATCAATGCTGTGTTCGACCATGGCAAGCGCGCCGTCAGCTCCTTCCCCATCGCGACGGGAACATATTACAAGATGGACTATTCGGCCGGAGTCGACATAGCCAACTACAAGAACATCTTCGTACCGACATCGTACATGGGCGTCAATTCCAAGTACGATTTCGAGGGCGGCTATGAGTTCGACACACAGGCCGGTATGCTTCATGTGGCGTCACACCACGTATCGCCCGGCAAGAAGCAGTGGACATGGGGCAACGGCGACTTCGGACGCGCATGGGACCGCTGCCTCACCGACGACGACGGCCCGTACATCGAGCTGATGGCCGGCGTCTACACCGAGAACCAGCCAGACTTCACCTGGCTGATGCCTTACGAGGAAAAGGAATTCACGCAGTATTTCCTCCCCTACCGCGAATTAGGAGTGGTGAAGAACGCCACCAAGGACCTGCTGATGAACATCGAAATGACAGCCGAAGGAAAGGCCAATCTCAAGGTGTTCGCCACAAGCGCGCAGAAGGTAGCCATAGTGCTGCGCGACAAAGACGGTCAGCTTTACTTCAACGAGGAAGTAACCGTCACGCCCGAACAGGTATGGGAGAAAGACATGGACGTCAACGGCGCCGCACTGAGCGACCTCCGGCTTGACTTCATCAAGAATGGCCGCGTGGTGATGAGCTGGGAGGCCGAGCCGGACGAGATACGCGCCATTCCCGATGCCGCGGAGGCAGCGCTGCTGCCCGAACAGATCAAGACCGTGGAACAGCTGTACCTCACAGGTCTGCACTTAGAGCAGTACCGCCACGCCACCTATTCGCCGGTGGATTACTACGAGGAGGGGCTTCGCCGCGATCCGAACGATGTGCGCTGCAACAACGCCCTCGGCCTGTGGTATATCCGCAAGGGCCGTTTCGACATCGCCGAAAAGTATCTGGAGAAGGCCGTCAGGATTCTGCAGAAACGCAATCCCAATCCCTACGACGGGGAACCGATCTACAACCTCGGCCTGACACTGAAATATCAGGGACGTCTTGACGAGGCATACAACCGTTTCTACAAAGCCACATGGAACGGCGCATGGCAGGACGCCGGATACTTCGCATGCGCGCAGATCAGCTGCCGTCGCGGCAACTACGAGGAAGCACTGTACGAAGTGAACCGCTCGCTGCTGCGCAACTGGCACAACGCCAAAGCCCGCGCCCTGAAGGCCGCCATACTGATGAAACTTGGCAAGGATGAGGAAGCCCGACAGTTCTGCAAAGAATCCATCGGCATCGATCCCTTTAACTATGGCTGTCTTTTCATTATGGGCGACACCGCGAAGATGTCGGAGCTGATGCACGGCAACGCTCACAACTACGATGAGCTGGCACTCGACTTCTGCGACGCCGGTCTGTGGGACTATGCCGAATCCGTATGGAACCTCGCGAAAGAGAACGGCGCGACGACACCTATGACCCACTACTATATGGGCTGGGCATACCTGCAGAGCGGCGACCGCGACAAGGCTGTCAAGGCATTTGCCGACGGAGCCGCCGACTGCCCCGATTTCGTGTTCCCCAACCGTCTGGAGGCTGTGCTGGCACTGAACGCCGCGATTGAGCTCAATCCCGAGGACGCCAACGCCCGCCATTATCTCGGAAACCTGTACTACGACAAACGTCAGTACGACCTGGCGCAGACTCACTGGGAAGAAGCCGCTCGACTCAATCCGAACTTCCCCACCACGTGGCGCAACCTCGCCCTGGTTTATTACAACAAGCGCAACGACGCGCCCAAGGCCCTGCAGGCGATGGAGAAAGCCTTCTCCCTCGACAAGAGCGACGCCCGCGTACTGATGGAGCTGGACCAGCTGTACAAGAAACTGCAGCGTCCACATGCCGAGCGACTGGCATTCCTGCAGAACTATCCCGACCTCATCGAACAGCGCGACGACCTCGTGCTGGAGGAAATAACGCTTCTGAACCAATGCGGCAAGTACAAGGAAGCCAAACAGAAGCTCGACGCCCATCAGTTCCATCCCTGGGAGGGTGGCGAAGGCAAGGTGCCCGCACAGTATCAGACTGCCCGCGTGGAACTGGCCAAACTCGCCATTGCCAAAGGCAGATACGAGGAAGCCATCCGGCTTCTTAACGAATGCCTGGAGTATCCCCGCCACCTCGGCGAAGGCAAACTGTACGGCGCGCAGGAGAATGACTTCTACTATCTGCTCGGCCTGTGCCACAAGGCAATGCGCAACGAAGAAAAGGCTCTTGAATGCTTCCGGCAGGCCACACTCGGTCCGACGGAACCGGCCGCCGCGATGTACTACAACGATGCCAAGCCGGACAAGATTTTCTACGCCGGACTCGCCTTCCGCGCCCTCGGCGACGAGAAGAAGGCCCGCTCGTATTTCAACCGTCTGGTGGACTACGGCAAGCAGCATCTGCACGAGAAGGTGGTAATGGACTATTTTGCCGTCAGCCTCCCCGACCTGCAGGTATGGGACGGCAGTCTGGACGAGATGAACCGCATCCACTGCCTCTACATGCTCGCCCTCGGTTACGCCGGCCTCGGCGACAAGCCCCACAGCGACCGTTACCTCCGCGAAGCCGAGCAGATGAACATCAACCACCAGGGCATCCAGTCCTTCAAGACCCTAAACATTACAGCTTAATAATCAAGCTCCCGCAATTAAAAGCCGCGGGCTTTCACCCCGGTCCCGCCTGCTCCATTCTGCGCGCAGGCCCGACTGTGGCGGAAGCCCGCGGCTTCCGCTGTATGGTGGCGTCCCCTGGCTTAATAGCCCTTCAGGGCGACCGTGGAATCCGGAGTAAGCGCGGCCAGGCGTTCGGCCAGCCGGTTCAGGCGGCTGGCTTTGTCGTAGCTCATATCTTCCCTCTTGGTGGGAGTGCCCGCTTTAGCCACTAAAAGCAGCCGCCCCTCCGCGCAGGTGTCCATGCCTTGGCCCGATGGCTTAAACCGCTCCGCAAACCCATGGTCCACTATCCGAATCACCGAGCCACCCTCGGCCAACGCCTGCTTCCGGATTTCATTCTCAACAGGATGGATAAAGGGCGATACCAGCACCATACCCTGACGCATCGCGCCGATGCACCGGGCCTTATAGGAGGCCGTCTCCGCGACGCTCCATTTGCGCCGCACATGCACCGCAAGCATCGGCTTGCGCAACAGGAACATATTCCCTACGCAGTCCACCATGTCATCGTTGATTTTCACCGACAGGTTGCGCCGGAACAAGTCCGGATACTTCCGTTTTATAAGCAACCGGCGCGGATTGTCCTCGATATACCGTTCCAATGTTTCCAGCTGCCGGTGGTCAAAGACAATACGGTCGTGGATTCCGCAGCCCTTGAACACGCCGGTTTCCTTGGGAATCAGCCCCGAGTCACGGCATCTGCGCGTAGTGACCGATTCGATTATGGCCACAAGATTGGTAACCGGCCGGGAAAGAGCCTGCTTTAACTCCAATAATATATGCACATGATCCGGCATGATGACGTACTTGCGGAAAGTCAGCGCATTGACACGTATGGATGCCGTTTTCTGCAGTTCCTCATCGAAAATACATCCGATGGCCGACAGTACCACACGCGGCGCATCGCTGCCGTCCCGCACTCCGGGATTACCAAGGACGTGGCTTAGCACCGGTGCATCCGGATGCTTCTGCAGGGTAAACATATAGATTCCCGGCATTGTATAGTCATGGAATGACGCCCGGCGTGTCATTCTGTGTTTTACCGGGCTTTTATAGTCAGAGGAAGGGCCTTTATGTCTTTTGCCGTCAGAGGAAGGGGAAGAATCCATATTGTGGAGTTTGATTTGGCTAAAATAGCCCATAATTCCCATACAGCCAAATAAAAAGCAGAAAAAGGGCTAAAAAAGTAAAATAAAGAACAAAAACGTAAAAGCCGCGGGCTTTTACCACAGTGCTGTCCGCGCCCGGAATACGGAGGCGCGCAGCAAGCGGCAGGCGCCGACTGTGGTGGCAGGCGGGACAGTGCCGGAAGCACCAAGTGGACGCGCCGACTGTGGTGCCAGGCGGGACTGTGGCGGAAGCCCGCGGCTTCCGCTGTATTGACGGCACGGTGGCGCCGAGGTTGCGGCGGAGTGGCGGCGGGAGGGCCGGATACGGAAACAGCCGCCCGAAGGCGGCTGTCGCGGGGCGTAAGCCCATGGGGTGATCCGGCTGCGACTCGAACGCAGGACCGTCTGCTTAGAAGGCAGATGCTCTATCCAGCTGAGCTACCGGACCCCTTTGCGTCTGCAAAGTTAATAATTTAAATCCACTCTGCAAAAATAATTGCCTTTCAACACCCTAAATCAACACCCCAACTATTACGCCGAAAAACGAAATAAGCACCCCTCCGACGTTACACCAGAACAACACCCCGGGCATTACTCGCAAACCCTGATACTTTAAATTCATTTTTTTGCGGCATTTGCATTTCCAAGTAAATTGTTCTAAATTTACAGCTGATAAAAACGAAACAGATGCCAAACAAAAAGCCTCAGGTGGTATATCTACACGGATTGCAGTCGTCGGGACAGTCGGCGACCTGCCAGCGGTTGCGCCGCGCTCTGCCTAAACATGAAGTCATCACGCCCGACCTGGCAGTGCCTCCCGAAATGGCCATGACCGAACTGAAACGCTTAGCTTCCCTCATCAGCCCGGACGCCGTAATAGTCGGTACGTCGATGGGCGGTATGTTCGCGCAGCAGTTCCGTGGATTCAAACGCATCCTGATCAATCCCAGCTTCCACGTGAGCCGCAAGCTGTCGGAATTTACAGGACAGCGTCTGCCTTTCCACAATCCGCGCAAGGATGGTCTGAAGGATTTCGAGGTCAACGACAAATTAGTGAAGAAATACGAGAAGCTGGAGGCCAGGCAGTTCGATCCCAAATCGGGAATCATCGGCAAGCACCCTGACTCGCCCGACCTGGTGTGGGCCTTCTTCGGCACGCAGGACACCATAGTGAACGGCAAGGAGGAATACCTGCAGCATTACTCGCAGTATCAGGACTTTGATGGCGGCCACCGTCTCGACCCGGATACGACCCTGAACCTGATAGTGCCCAAAATCCTGGAACTGACCTCTAAACAATAACAGAACACCTCATAAAGACCGACTATGAAAAAACTGCTGTATACGCTGGCATGCGTACTTGGCGTCGGCGCCTTGTCATGCGGCACAAAGACCACGAAACAGGAGCCTTCGGGCTTCGTAAAGGTTGAGAACGGCGAGTTCACACTCGACGGCAAACCTTATAAATATATAGGCACCAATTTCTGGTACGGGGCCATCTTGGGCAGCGAAGGCCGCGGGGGCGACCGCGCACGCCTGCTTCGCGAGCTGGACTCGCTCCACGCTTTGGGCCTGGACAACCTGCGCATCTTAGCCGGCGGTCAGGGCGACCGCCACATCCCGTCGCACATCGAGCCGACATTGGAAACGGCCCCGGGCGTCTACAACGACACCATCTTAGCGGGTCTGGATTTCCTGCTGTCTGAAATGGAAAAGCGCGGCATGAAGGGGGTGATTTACCTGAACAACGCCTGGGAATGGAGCGGCGGCTACGGCTCGTACCTGGAGTGGGCCGGACGCGGCAAGGCCCCGGTGCCGTCCGTTGACGGCTGGCCGGCTTACAACGACTATGTCAAGGCGTTCGTGATGGACACCGTGGCACGCCGCATGGCCACTGACCATGCCCGCTTCATGGCAGGGCGCACCAACCGCTACACCGGCAAGCCCTACAAGGACTCGCCCGCCATCATGTCGTGGCAGGTGGCCAACGAGCCGCGCAGCTTCTCGGACGAGGGCAAGCCGTACCTCAAGAGCTGGATTCAGGAGACGGCGCGCGCCATCAAGGAGGTTGACCCGAACCACCTGGTATCGACCGGCAGCGAGGGTAAGCATGGCTGCGAACAGGATCTGGAACTCTGGGCCGACATCCACGCCATGCCCGAAATCGACTACGCCATCGCGCATCTGTGGCCCTACAACTGGGGCTGGGCGAATCCCGACAGTCTGAAGCAGCACGTGACCGTATCGTGCGAGAAGGCCAAGGAATACATCGGCCTGCACGCCGCCAAGGCCAAGCAGATGAACAAACCGCTCGTCATAGAGGAGTTCGGCTATCCGCGCGACAACATGGGGCTGGCGCCGGGCAGTCCGACCGAAGCCCGCGACGCGTTCTATGACTACATGTGCGGCTTAGTGGCCGACGGCACCATCTCGGGCCTCAACTTCTGGGCCTGGGGCGGCGAGGCCAGGCCCAAGCATGCCGTATGGGAACCGGGCGACGACTACACCGGCGACCCGGCCCAGGAGGACCAGGGCCTCAACTCCATATTCCAGGCCGACAAATCAACGTTGAACGTAATCAAGAAACACACCACAAATCTGAAAAATGAAAAAACTACAGATAATTACAGAAGCGGAGCAAATCTCCATCGATGAGCTTACGGCCGAGGACCGTGGACTGATAGACCGCGCCAAGGCCATGACGCGCACCAGCTACGTGCCCTACTCGCATTTCCATGTGGGAGCCGCGTTGCTGATGGCCAACGGCGAGATTGTGACCGGTTCCAACCAGGAGAACGCCGCCTTCTCGCCCACGATGTGCGCCGAGCGCAACGCGGCCTTCCAGGCCGGCGCCCTGTATCCCGGCGTGGCCATGAAGAAGATAGCCATAGCCGCCTGGACCATGAACGGACACGAGGAGGGAACTCCCTACGAACTCTGCTTCCAGGGACAGCCCATCTCCCCGTGCGGCGTATGCCGTCAGGCCCTGCTGGAATACGAAGCCGCTTACGGCAAGATTGAAGTCCTGCTCTATGGCCGCGAACGAATCCTGCGCTTTCCCTCCGTCGCCTCGCTGCTGCCTTATTGTTTCACCGAATTCTGAACTTTTAAGGATTCCGGAAGGTTAAACTAAGAAACACATTAAGGCATCGTTCCTTAAAAAATGTATACGTCAGGGCGGTGGATTTTCGAGGTAATTTATTCGGTCTCAGAGGGAGCAGCCTCGCGGCTGTGACCGAGGAGAACGGATAAATTAACCGAAAAGACACCGGGCAAGGCAAAAAAACTAAAGAGAATTGTAAAAAAACATATATAAATGGCATGTCCGAAAGAGATATTACCATAGACTCGCAGCTGCACATCATCTTTAGCCTTTTGACTCAGTCACATAGCCCGCTATGCTCCTGAGTCTGCAAGGCTAAATCTGAGGCACATCTGCGACCCTGGCGTATATATTTTTTAAGGAACGATGCCTGGTCTATCCAATAACACTGAATTGGATAGACTCAACCATTAATTAAGTAAGATTATGAAAATCAAGGTTAGGACAATACTGTTCGCGTTCGTATCGCTGTTCATGCTGGCAGGCATGACATCGTGCGCCGGCGACGATCCATGGTGGGACAACCCCGGCTACGGATGGGATTCGTTCAACGACCCGCGTCTGCGCGGCTACTGGCAGCTGGTGCAATATAATTCCGACCCGGTGCCGGTACGCGAGGCCAACTGGATGTATTTCAACGGCAACGGCTCGGGCTGGTACTATTATCTGGACAACGGCTATCAGGAGCGCGAGCGTATGCGCTATTGGTGTCAGGACGCCGTGTCGGGCGCCTCGAATTACCAGATCAACATACAGTACCAATACTCGTCGCCGCTGACCACGAGCTACTGGTTCACCCACGGCGGCAACACGCTGTGGATGCAGTGGACCACCAACGGCGGACGCGTGCAGACATACGTGTACGACCTGGTGGATTCGGCCCCCTGGTGACGCTCTATTGCGCGAGTCGTAAAATTTTCGTAATTTTGCGCCGTATCTATCATTATTTGAAATGTCTTTAAAATGTGGAATCGTGGGACTGCCCAATGTGGGGAAGTCCACACTATTCAATTGTTTAAGCAGCGCCAAGGCCCAGTCGGCCAATTTCCCGTTCTGCACCATCGAGCCGAACGTGGGCATGATAAGTGTTCCGGATTCGCGTCTGACGCGTCTGGTGGAACTGTGCAATCCCAAGTCGGTGGTGCCGGCCACGGTCGAGATAGTGGACATAGCCGGACTGGTGAAGGGAGCCTCGCGCGGCGAGGGCCTCGGCAATAAATTCTTAGCAAATATCCGCGAGACGGACGCGATACTGCATGTGTTGCGCTGTTTCGACGACGAGAACGTGACGCACGTGGACGGCAGCGTCGACCCGGTGCGCGACATGGAAGTGATAAACTGCGAGCTTCAGCTCAAGGATTTGGAGACCATCGAGTCGCGACTGGCCAAGACCGAGAAGGCCGCGAAGGCCGGCGCCGACAAGACGGCCAAGATGCAGTTAGGCGTGCTGAACGCCTACAAGGAGGCTCTGGAGCAGGGGCGTCCGGCGCGCAGCGTGGAGCTGGAGGGAACCGAGGAGCAGAAATTCGCCCGCGATATGTTCCTGCTGACCAACAAGCCGGTGCTGTACGTGTGCAACGTGGACGACGCATCGGCCGTGACGGGCAACAAATACACCGAACAGGTGCGCAAGGCCGCCGAGGCCGAAGGCGCGGGAATGATGATAGTGTCGGCGCGCACCGAAAGCGAGATAGCCGAGCTGGACACCGCCGAGGAGCGCAAGGAGTTCCTTGAGGAGATGGGACTGGAGGAAAGCGGGGCCGACAGACTGATACGCGCCGCCTACAACCTGCTGGACCTGCAGACATATTTCACGGCCGGCGCCGACGAATGCCGCGCATGGACCTTTGTCCGCGGTACCAAGGCCCCCAAGGCGGCAGGTATCATCCACACTGACTTCGAGAAGGGCTTCATCCGCGCCGAAGTGATAAAATACGACGACTATGTGACCCTCGGATCGGAAAGCGCCGTGCGCGATGCCGGCAAACTCGGCGTTGAGGGTAAGGAATACGTGGTGCAGGACGGCGACATCATGCACTTCCGTTTCAATGTATAAGGTATAAGCCAATGGAGCCGATTATAGACAAAGTAGACACCGGCCTGCTTCTGCAAGAGCTGACGCCCGACAAGTTTCTGCGCAACTCGAACAAAGGCGGCAATGAAATCTATATAGTTGACGCGCACAATTCTCCGAACGTGATGCGCGAGATAGGCCGTCTGCGCGAGATAGCCTTCCGCGACGCCGGGGGAGGCACGGGGCTGAGCTGTGACATCGATGAATTCGACACCATGGACAATCCCTGCCGACAGATCATAGTGTGGAATCCTGACCGTCACGAGATAATCGGCGGCTACCGTTTCCTGCACGGCAAGGACCTGAAGATAGAGAACGGCGTGCCTAAGATGGCCACAAGTCACCTGTTCAATTTCAGCCCGGAGTTCCTGCAGAAATACATGCCCGTCACCATCGAGCTGGGACGCAGCTTCGTGGCCGTGGACTATCAGAACACCAAGTCGCGCCCCAAGGCCATCTACGCCCTCGACAACCTGTGGGACGGCTTAGGGGCGTTGCCCAGCATATATCCCGACGTGGAATATCTGTTCGGCAAGGTCACCATGTATCCCAAATTCGGCTCGGAAGGTCGCGACCTGCTGTTGGGTTTCGTGCATCGTCACTTCCCCGATCCCGACCGGCTGGTATGGCCAATCAAGCCGTTGGCCACCAAGGCACTGTCACCTGAAATACAGGGTATGTTCTCAGGCGATTATAAGGAGGACCTGATGCGCCTCAACCACGAGCTGCGCGACCTGGGCCGCCGGATTCCGCCGCTGGTCAACGCCTATATGAGCCTGTCGCCCACAATGCGCACGTTCGGCACCGCAATCAACGATGAATTCGGCGACGTGGAGGAGACCGGCATATTCATCAAGATCGACGATGTGTTCGACGAGAAGAAAATGCGACACATCAACACCTTCAATCCCGATGAATCGGGCTATATTATCTCCAATCGCTGAAAAGAAATTATTTATGCCTACGAACGGAAATACGGTAATCACCATACTGATGTTGGGCGGGTCGCGCAGAGTGTCCCTGGCCGAACAGTTCAAGCGGAGCGCGCAGCAGATAGGCTGCGAGGTCCGTTTTTTTGCATACGAACTCGACACCCAGGTGCCCATCGCCCTGGTGGGCAAGGTATTCAAGGGCCTGCCGTTCAACGACCCGGAGGTGGTGGACGACATCGTCCGCATAGTCAGGGAGGAGAACGTGAACATCATCCTGCCCATCGTGAACGGCGCGATGGAGGTAGCGTCGCTGCTGCGCGAGAAGCTGCCCGACGTGTTCGTGCCCGTGTCGGACTATGACACCACGCGCAGCATGTACGACAAGGTGGAGGCCGCCGAGACCTTCGAGAAGGCCGGCATACCTATTCCCCGCACTTATTCCATCATCAACAACGAGATGCCGGCCATCATCAAGCCACGCAAAGGCGGTTCCAGCCGCGGCATACACATATTCCGCGAGGTGGACGACCTGATGAACCATCCCGACCTGGACCAGTATCTGATTCAGGAATACATCGAGGATGCGCACGAGTTCACCGTGGACTGCTACGTGTCGAAAACGGGCGAGACCCTTGTGACCGTGCCGCGCGAACGCCTTGAGGTGATGGGCGGCGAGGTGACGCGCACCGTGACGCGCCGCATCCCTGAACTGATAGACCAGGCCCGCAACATCATAGACATATTCAAGTTCCGCGGTCCGGTAACCATACAGTTCCTGTACGACAAGAAGTCGAACCGCTACAAGCTGATGGAGGTGAATCCGCGTCTCGGCGGGGGCGTGATATGCAGCATCTACGCGGGCGCGCCCATCACAGACTATATACTGAAGGAGTCGCTTGGCGTACAGGTGCGACCCTGCGACGACTGGATCGACAACGTGCTGATGGCACGCTACCAGAAAGAGGCCATCTTCTTCAATTAATCAGGAACCAATGGCCGGAAAAAAGGTATTTTTAACGGGAGCGACGGGCACGATGGGCTTCCAGGGAGTGCTGCAGATGCTGAAGCATCCTGACGAGATAGAACTGAGCGTGCTGGTGCGCCCGTCAAGCAATCGCCATTCCGACGCACACCGTCAGATAGCGAAGTTTGCCGAGGAAGGCAGGCTGACCGTAATCAGCGGCGACCTGACCGACACGGGTGCCATAGAGCGTGGCGTGCGCGATGCCGACTACGTGCTGCATGTGGGCGGTATGGTGTCGCCCTACGCCGACCATCATCCCGAGGAAACGATGCGCGTCAACGTGGGGGGCGCCCGCGCCATAGCGCAGGCCGTCAGGAAACGTCCCGACGGCGGCAAGGGCGTAAAGGTGGTGTACATCGGCAGCGTGGCGCAGTTGGGCCACCGCCACTGGCCCAATGTATGGGGCCGCAGCGGCGACCCGGTATGGACCTCGCATTACGATGTGTACGCGCAGTCCAAGGTCGAGGCCGAACGCGAGATAACCGAGGCCGGGCTTCCCTGCTGGGTGTCGATACGCCAGACGGGCATACTCGCACCCGACATCCTGATGAAAGGCACCGACCCCATCACGTTCCACGTGCCGCTGCAGGGAGTGCTGGAATGGACCAACGACGAGGACTCGGGCCGGCTGCTGGCCAACTTAGTGCTGGCCGACCTCCCCGACCGCTTCTGGAAACGATTCTACAACATTGGCAACGGACAGAACTCACGTCTCACCAACTTTGAGTTCGAGGAGATAATACTGCGTCACACCGGCTGCCCGGGCACTAAGAAGATATTCGAACCCAACTGGTTCGCCACGCGCAATTTCCACGGCCTGTGGTACGAGGACTCCGACCTGCTTGACGACTACCTGCACTATCGCAGCGGAGTCAGCGTTGACGGCTATCTGGAGCGCCTTCGCAAACGCCTGCCCTGGTATTTCCGTCTGACACCTTACATTCCGGCGTTCGTGTACAAGGCGCTGATGAAGTTCGTGGCCTCGGGCCGTCCAAACGGCACCCTGTCGTGGGTAAAGGACCGCAACGAGGAGAAACTGAAGGTTTACTTCGGCGGCTATGATGAATGGCGAAAGATACCCGGCTGGGACAAGGTAAAGGTGGAATTCAGCGACGAGGAGCGCAAGCCTGTCCGACTGAGCCACGGTTATGACGAGAGCAAACCGGAATCGGAACTGGACATCGACGACATGCGTCAGGCGGCCGAGTATCGCGGCGGCAAATGCCTGTCGGAGACCATGACACCCGGCGACCTCGACACCCCGTTGGAATGGGAATGCCACGCCGGCCACCGCTTCACCATGACGCCCCGCCTGGTGCTGCTCGGCGGCCACTGGTGTCCCGAGTGCTTCTGCCTCAACGCCGATTACGAGGAAATAGCCCGCCACAACCCCTTCTTCGCCCAGGTGCTGTAACCCACTTATCAGAACACATATCTATGTCATAATCAGGCCCTGTGAAAATTTTCACAGGGCTGTATATTGCATAGTCGCGAATTTTGATGTAATTTTGCCGAAGATTAAGGCAAATGATAGTTTATAGAGTTTAAAAGTTAAGATAATAGTGTAGACTTTCGTAGTCTTGGCATTCTCTTAACTTTATTCACTTTTTAAACTTTTTAAACTATAACTTGAATTAAGGTAGACAACAACAATATGGGTGGATTTTTCGGAACAGCGTCTCAAGGGCCCTGCGCTACTGATGTGTTTTACGGCACAGACTATCATTCACACCTCGGCACCAAGCGTGCCGGTATGGTGACCTTCGATCCGGAACATGGCTTCAAACGCGCCATTCACAGCATCGAACGTAATTATTTCCGTTCAAAATTCGAGGACGAACTCGATTCGTTCTTAGGCAACACCGGATTGGGCGTGATCAGCGACACCGACCCGCAGCCCATCATCGTCAACTCCCACCTGGGACGTTATGCGGTGGTGACCGTGGCCAAAATCAACAACATTCGCGAAATAGCCGACAAACTCCTGGAAAAAGGAATGCACTTCAGCGAACTAAGCGCCAACAACATCAACCAGACCGAGTTAGTGGCGCTGCTGATCAACATGGGCAAGGATTTCACGGAGGGCATCAACTTAGTGTACAAGAACATCCAGGGCTCGTGCTCGATGCTGATACTGACCGAGAACGGCATCATCGCCGCACGCGATTACCTGGGCCGCACTCCCATAGTATTGGGACACAAAGAGGGAGCGTACGCGGCGGCGAGCGAAAGCACGTCGTTCCCCAACCTCGGCTACGAGCGTCTGCGCGACGTAGGCCCCGGCGAGATAGTGCGTTTCACGGCCGACAGCCTTGAAGTGCTGCAGGCACCTGCACGCCGCGAGCAGATATGCTCGTTCCTGTGGGTTTATTACGGCTTCCCGACCAGCGACTACGACGGCATCAATGCCGAGGACATGCGCGAGAACTGCGGTTACGCCATGGGCCAGGAGGACGACACCGAGGCCGACTGCGTATGCGGTATCCCCGACTCGGGCGTTGGCCACGCCTTGGGCTATGCGGCCGGCCACGGCATCCCCTACAAGCGTGCCGTCCTGAAGTTCACCCCCACTTGGCCGCGCAGCTTCACGCCCAGCAACCAGTCGCGCCGCGACCTGGTGGCCAAGATGAAGCTGATTCCCAACCGCGCCATCCTCAAGGACCGCCGCGTGGTGTTCTGCGACGACTCGATAGTACGCGGCACTCAGCTGCGCGACAACGTACATACGTTCTACGAATGCGGCGCCAAGGAGGTACATGCGCGTATCTCATGCCCGCCGCTGGTTTACAGCTGCCCGTTCATCGGCTTTACCAGCTCAAAGAGCGATCTGGAGCTGATTTCACGCCGCATCATACAGAAATTCGAAGGTGATCCCGACGCACACTTAGAGGATTACGCCACCACCGGCTCATGCCGCTATTGCAAGATGGTTAAGGAGATAGCCGACCAGCTCGGCCTCACCACGCTGCAGTTCAGCAAGCTCGAGACCCTGGTGGAAAGCATCGGCCTCCCCAAGGAACGCCTCTGTACCCACTGCTTCGACGGCACCGGCCTCGACCCCGCGCAGGCCTACGCCGAGGACCACAAGGATAATGAGGATTAAACCGTTTGAGTCCCTATTCATCAGGATTAATCGGGATTAATCGAGTTAAATCGAAATTATTCCGGATTAATCGAGAGAATCGAGATAAAAATTAAAATTCAAAGGGTGTGCGGGACGAATCCTGCACACCCTTGAATTTTTGTCTAATTTTTTGGGTTGGTTCCCGGCTGTCAGTGGGCTGTCGGGAACCGGTCGGCCAGGCTTAGAAGCGGAAGCCGCGGCACTTGTCGATATCGCCGTATGCTTCGGCACAACACTCGAAATAAGCCTTGATCAGATGTTTCAAACTTTTCATAATCTGTCTCCTTTCCTAATTAGGTCCTTCCTTGGTCATCGCCTCCGGTGCAGACACCTTCATGGGCCAATTTCCGCAGTCGGACGTTATTATTACAGGTTTAGTAGTTTAACTACATCAATAAAACGCCTCAAATTATAAAAAGTTGTGAAATATATGTTTTATAACATTGTTATTTAACATTCCTATGCGTCAATCGGCGCAACATCGGACTGATTTTCGGCACATCCTCAAACGTACAGACGATGCCTAAGTATACTATAAGCATCAGAATGCGAGTCACATATACCAGCCACATCGCGAACACCTGCTCCAGCCAGGCGCCGGCGATGTAAAGAACGGCCGCCAACAGCGTGTACAGGGCCAGTCTGCCGGTCTGATAGGGTATGGGATAATATTTCCGGCCTACGAAGTAGCTTATCACCATGACGGTGAAATATGATATAAGAGCGGCAAACGCGGAGCCTATGTATCCGTTCGGTATGCCGATGGCCGGCACCAGCCACAGGTTCAGTCCCAACATCAGCACGAAACATATCAGCGACATATACATGCCCCACTCGGTGCGGTCGGTCACCTTATACCATACCGACAGATTGAAGAACACTCCGAAGCAGAGTTCGGCAATCATCATCACGGGCACCACCTCCAGGCCGGGCCAGTAGGCCGGAGCCACGAAATGCTTGATGACAGGCAGGAAATACATCACACCGAGGAAGATGAACAGTCCGAATATGACGAAAAACTTCATTGCGTCGGCATACGACTGCAGCTTCGACTCGCCGTCATTTTTGGCCTGGGCGAAGATAAACGGCTCGTAGGCATATCGGAACGCCTGTGTGAACATCACCATCACGATGGCTATCTTGATGTTGGCGCCGTAGATGCCGACCATGGACTGCGCGGCCTCCTCGTTGCCACGGAACAGGTAGGGAATGATGAGCTGTCCCATGTTCTGGCTCAGGATTCCGGCGATGCCTAAAATAAGGAGCGGCCAGGAATAATGCAGCATCTTCTTCAGCAACGCGCCGTCGAAACGGAACTTATGCCGCGCAATCTCGGGCATCAGCAACAGCAACACGGTAAGCGTGGCTATCATGTTGGCCAGGAAAATCCAGCCGATTCCGAATGCCTCGCCACCCAACGGGGCGTAGAACCAGTTGACCAGCCACCCCGCGCCGCTATCGGCAAGAGCGGGACAGCCCTTGAGAAACAGAAGGTTGAGCGCGATGGTCAGCCCCACGTTCAGCAGCTTTATGCCCGCGAAGCGATAGGCTTTCTTCTTATATCTCAGATATGCGAACGGAATGTTGGTGAACGCGTCTATCGCGACGATCACGCCCATCATCCACACGAACAGCGTCTTGCCGGGCAACAGCATGGCCCGCGACACCGGCTGCCCGAACAATGTGATGAGCACGATGAACAGCAGCGACGTGGTGCCTACGGATATCAGCGACGTGGTGTAGACCTTCTCCGGGTCCTTGGCGCCGTTGGCAAACCGGAAGAAGCCGGTCTCCATACCGTAGTTCAGTATCACCAGCGCCACGGCGGTGAAGGAATAGAGGTAGCTTACCACACCGTATTCCTCGGTGGGGAAGATATATACGTACAGCGGGACGAGACACCAGTTCAGGAACCGTCCTATGATGCTTGACAGCCCGTAAACGGCCGTCTCTTTAGCCAGGGATTTAATACCAGCCATTATTTATGGTAATAAGTCAGAATGATGAGTGATGAGGTGTTAGTCGAAAAGGGAGGCCGCGCCGGGTTGGTTTGACACGCCGGGGCGGGTGCGGTTCAGGTGGGTGTAAGCTAAGTCGGTCACCTCGCGGCCGCGCAGTGTGCGCTGCATGAAGCCCTCCTTGATAAGGAACGGCTCGTACACCTCCTCGATGGTGCCGGGGTCCTCGCCGATGGCCGTGGCTATGGTGTTCAGTCCCACGGGACCTCCCTTGAACTTGTCGATTACCGTAGCCAAGATCTTGTTGTCAATCTCGTCCAGGCCGTAACGGTCTATGTGCAGGGCCTCGAGGGCATGGCGCGTGATGGGGAGGTCGATGACGCCCGAACCCTTCACCATGGCGAAGTCGCGCACACGGCGCAACAGCGAATTGGCGATACGCGGCGTGCCGCGGCTGCGCAATGCAATTTCGGTGGCCGCCTCCGAGTCGATGTCTATCTTCAGCAGGCGCGCCGAACGCTTCACGATGCTCTGCAGCATCTCGTGGCCGTAATACTCCAAGTGACAGTTTATGCCGAAACGCGCGCGCAACGGTGCCGTCAGGTTGCCGCTGCGGGTAGTCGCACCGATCAGGGTAAACGGTGAGATCTGCAGCTGCACGCTCTTGGCTCCGGGGCCTTTGTCAAGCAGGATGTCGATGCGAAAATCCTCCATGGCCGAGTAGAGGTATTCCTCCACCACGGGGTGCAGACGGTGGATCTCGTCTATGAAAAGCACGTCGTGCGGTTCCAGCGACATAAGGATGCCCGCCAAGTCGCCCGGCTTGTCCAGTATGGGACCGGATGTGGTCTTGAATCCCACGTGCAGTTCGTTTGCTATAATGTTGGAAAGGGTGGTCTTGCCCAGTCCCGGAGGGCCGTGCAGCAGGGTGTGGTCGAGGCTGTCGCCGCGCATCCGCGCCGCCTGCACGAACACGCGCAGGTTCTCCACGATGTCGGGCTGTCCGCGGAAATCGTCGAAACGGAGCGGACGCAACGCCCGCTCTATGTCCTTTTCCACGCCCTGAGGCTCCATACTCTCCTCGCGTATGTCGAAATCTTCTTCCATACCGCAAATTTAGCTATTTTTTTTGGATGTAGCCTTATGTAGGTTTCAGAAGTTATGTAAACCGTTTTCCGAAGGGTGAAAAAATTGATATTTGGGGAAATAACGGATTTTTTGTATTTTTGCAGATTGAAAAAACTTGGACATGAACATATCATATAAATGGCTGGAACGGTACATAGCCGTAGACCGTGAGCCGCGCGAGCTGGCGGCGACATTGACATCGACAGGACTGGAGTGTGACACAGTGGAGGAAGTGGAGAGCATCCGAGGCGGCCTCCGCGGCATCGTCATAGGCAAAGTGCTTAGCTGTGAGGCGCATCCCGATTCCGACCATCTTCATGTAACAAGTGTGGACCTCGGAGGTCCGGAGCCGGTGACCATTGTGTGCGGCGCGCCGAACGTGGCTGCCGGCCAGACCGTGGTGGTGGCCACCGTGGGCGCCGTGCTGTATGACGGCGACAAGGAATTCAAGATCAAGAAATCGAAACTGCGCGGCGTGGAATCCAACGGAATGATCTGCGCCGAGGACGAGATAGGTATCGGCACGGACCATGCCGGTATCATCGTGCTGCCCGACGGCATCAGGCCCGGCACGCCGGCGGCCGAATACTACGGGCTGTCGAGCGACTGGTGCCTGGAGGTGGAGCTTACGCCCAACCGCGTGGACGCCGCCAGCCATTACGGCGTGGCCCGCGACCTCAAGGCCAAGCAATGGTGCGAGATAACCTGCGGACAGAAAGAGGCCGAATATCCCGAAATATCGCTTCCCGACGTCAGCGCCTTCCGCACCGACCGTCCCGACGGCGCCGTCAAGGTCAGCGTGGAGGACCGTCAGGGCTGCCCCCGCTATTCCGGCGTCACAATCCGCGGCGTCAAGGTGGCCGAATCGCCCCAGTGGCTGAAGGACCTGCTCAACGCCGTGGGACAGCGTCCCATCAACAACATAGTGGACATCACTAACTTCGTGCTGTTGGGCATCGGCCAGCCGCTGCACTGCTTCGACCTAAGCAAAGTCAAGGGTGAGGAGATAGTGGTGCGCACATGTCCCGCCGGAACCAAGTTCACCACCCTCGACGGCGTGGAGCGCACGCTGAACGAAGCCGACCTGATGATATGCGACGCCGAGAAGCCTATGTGTATCGCCGGCGTGTTCGGCGGTCTTGACAGCGGCGTGACCGAGACAACCACAGACGTGTTCATCGAGAGCGCCTGGTTCAACGCCACGCGCATACGCCGCACGGCGCGCCGTCACGGCCTCAGCACCGACGCCTCCTTCCGCTACGAACGCGGCACCGACCCGAACATCACCCTTTACGCCGCACGCCTGGCCGCAGTGCTGATTCAGCAAATGGCCGGCGGAGAAATCTGCGGCGACCTCACCGACATCTATCCCGAACCCGTCAGCCCCGTGCAACTCGACTTCTCGCTGAAGTACTGCAACGGCCTGATAGGCTATGACATACCGCGCGACATCATCATCACCATCCTGCGCGCACTTGAGTTCGGCGTGACGGAGACATCCGACGCCGACGTGCTGCAGCTCACGGTGCCCACCTACCGCGTGGACGTGACCCGTCCCTGCGACGTGGTGGAGGAAGTGCTGCGCATCTACGGCTACAACAACATCGCCATCCCCGAGCGCACTACAGTGGCCCTGTCGCAACCCGGCGACCCCGACCTATCCAATTCGCTGCAGCAGACCGTCAGCAACCAGCTCAGCGCCGAGGGTTTCAACGAGATACTGAACAACTCGCTGACCTCCCTGTCCTACTACGAGACATTCGAGCAGATGAACGCCGACCGTTGCGTCAAGGTGCTGAACCCGCTGAGCCGCGAGCTCTCCGTGATGCGCCAGACGCTGCTGTTCGGCGGCCTGGAGTCGATAGCGCACAATGTGAAGCGCCGCGCCTCCGGCCTGCGCTTCTACGAGTTCGGCAACGTCTACGCCAAGGATCCCTCCAAGGAATCGACCAAGGAACGTCCGTTGGCACCCTACACCGAGCGCATGGAGCTTGCCCTGTGGATTACGGGCAACAAGGCCGACGCGACATGGAACGCACCGGCCATGGAGAACAGCGTTTACGAGATGCGCGGCGTGGTGGACGCATTGCTGCGCCGCCTGGGCATCGACCCGCAGACACTCACCGCCGTGCAGGGCGACGACGAGATATTCAGCGCCAAGATAAACCTGATGAGCCGTCAGGGCAACTGCGTGGCGGCACTCGGACTGGTGCGCCGCAAGCTGCTGCACGCGTTCGACATCGAGCAGCCCGTGGTGTACGCCTGTATGGACTGGAAGACGGTGTTCGGCATGGCGCGCAAGAACGTGGTGGAATTCGCCGAGCTGCCCAAGACGCAGGGCGTGGACCGCGACCTGGCGCTGTTAGTGGACCGCGCCGTGAAGTTCGCCGACATCGAGGCCGCCGCACGCAAGGCCGGAGGCAAGCTGCTTAAGAGCGTACGCCTGTTCGACGTGTACGAAGGCGACAAGCTACCGGCCGGCAAGAAATCATACGCCGTGTCGATGGTGCTGCAGGATCCCGAAAAGACCCTGAACGACAAGCAGATCGAAGCGATAATGAACAAGATCGTCGGCAGCCTGAAGCATACCGTAGGCGCCGAACTGAGATAAAATTCAGACAGAATAATAAAGCAACATAAACCAAATGGGAAGAGCATTTGAATACCGCAAAGCGCGCAAGCTGAAACGCTGGGGCAACATGAGCCGCACCTTCACGCGCATAGGCAAGGAAATCACCATCGCCGCCAAGGCCGGAGGTCCGGATCCTAACATGAACCCGCGTCTGCGCGTGCTGATGCAGAACGCCAAGGCCGCCAACATGCCCAAGGACACTGTGGAGCGCGCCATCAAGAAAGCCACCGACAAGGACGCCGGCGACTACAAGGAGATTGTATACGAGGGATACGGACCGCACGGTATCGCCATCGTGGTGGAGACTGCCACCGACAACAACCAGCGCACCGTGGCCAACGTGCGCAGCTACTTCAACAAGCACGGCGGCAACCTCGGCACCCAGGGCAGCCTCTCGTTCCTGTTCGACCACAAGAGCGTGTTCCACATCAAGCCCGGCGACGTGGCACAGGATGAGTTCGAACTCGACCTGATGGATTACGAAGCCGAGCTGGAAACCGACGACGAGGGCGAGGAGTGGATCGTTTACGGCGCCTTCGACCAGTTCGCCAACATCCAGAAGTTCCTGGAGGAGAAAGGCCTGGAAATCGTATCGGCCGAGTTCGAGCGCATCCCCACCGACTACAAGGAGGTGACCCCCGAACAGCGCGAGGCAATCGAGAAGCTGCTGGAGCGTTTCGAGGACGACGAGGACGTGCAGAACGTGTTCCACAACATGAAGGAGGAAGACTGACGACATGAAGACGAAGGTCTGATTCTCCAATCAACATCACAAGCGGACGGAGCCTAAGGTTTCGTCCGTTTTTTTGCACTAATTTCACACTTGTTGACGAACCAATGCCGAGCGTTGTAAGTTATAGAAATAGACGGGTTGGAAAGGTTACGAATCATTGACTCGATCAGAATCATTGAAGTTGTCCCGACAGCTTCATTATAAACATCACCTTTTCGTAACCTTGATGTTGCGGGAGAGAGGGAGCGATCCTGATCTCCCGCTTTTCATGTCCATCCCACAGGAATCGGGAACATCCATCCAGCAGGAATCGGGAACGCCGAAACGCAATATTTCGGAATTTGACAAAAAATTGGTAACTTTGCGGATTGGAAGCCGATAGGACAGCTTTGCAAACATTGAATCTATGAACAGGACATCAGAATACGAGTTGACGATAGTAGTGCCGGTCTATAACGAAGAGGACAACATGGAGCGGCTTGAGAAGGAGCTGTCGGCGTTCCTGCCGACAGCCGCCGTAAAGAGCTGCGTGCTTTTCGTGAACGACGGCTCGAAGGACAGCAGCCTTGAGAAAATCAAGGCCATCTGCGAGCGTCAGCCCGATTTCTACTATATCAGCAGCAGTGCCAACCACGGGCTGAGCACTGCCATCAAGGCCGCCATAGACATGACCGAGAGCCGGCTGATAGGCTACATCGACGCCGACCTGCAGACCAATCCCGAGGACTTCAACAAGCTGTTGGCCAAATCGGGTGAGTATCAGCTTGTGGCCGGCATCCGCGCCAACCGCAAGGACTCGGCCTTCAAGAACCTGCAGTCCAGGATAGCCAACGGCTTCCGCCGCAAGATGACCGGCGACACGGCCACCGACACCGGCTGCCCGCTGAAGGTGATGTGGACCGATTATGCGAAGCAGCTTCCTTTCTTCGACGGCATGCACCGCTTCCTGCCCGCGCTGATGATGTTGGTGGACGGCAAGTTCTGCGAGATGCCCGTGCAGCATTTCCCCCGCATCGCCGGAGTGTCGAAGTATCACCTCTACAACCGTCTGGTGTCGCCCTTCATGGACTGCTTCGCCTACCGCTGGATGAAGAAGCGCTTCATCCGCTATGACATAGACCAGACCAACACCGGCTTAAACATCGTTCCTTAGCATGAGCCTCTCGCAGTTGCTGATATACGGCATCGGGTTCCTGGCGCAGGGTTTCTTCTCGGCGCGCATCCTTGTGCAGTGGATTCTGTCGGAGAAGGCCAAGAAAGTGCTGTCACCCTCCATATTCTGGGTCCTGAGCATCTGCGGCGCATACCTGCTGTGCATCTATGGCTGGCTGCGCAACGATTTCTCGATTGTATTAGGCCAGTTCATCAGCTACTACATATATCTGTGGAATCTGAACATGAAGGGTGTGTGGAAACGTATACACGTCATACTCCGCGTGCTGCTGCTGATCACCCCCGTCATAGCCATCTCGTATGTGGCCGGTGACGCCCAGAGGTTCATGGAGCATTTCTTTAACGTCCAGGGCATTCCGATGTGGCTCATCATCTACGGCAGCGCCGGGCAGGTGCTGTTCACGCTGCGATTCATATACCAATGGTTCGTGAGCCGCAAGGACGGCGAATCGGTGCTTCCTCCCGGCTTCTGGATCATCAGCATCATCGGCTCGTCCATCATCGTGTCGTACGGATTCATACGCCACGACCCGGTCCTGATTCTCGGCCAGTCGTTCGGCCTGATATCCTACGTGCGCAACCTCATAATCGGCCATAAAGCCGCCAAACGCGAAAAAGTAAAAGCCGAAACGCAAGAAGATCGACAACATTAAGGCACGGTCAATAAAGCATTTACGACGGGGCGCAATGTTAAAAATTTAATTTTTTTGTATAAAATTTTGTTACAACCGGAATTTTTGCTTACCTTTGGGCGTTGAAACCAATGCTAAAGGCCGGCGCAATATCAGTTACCCGGTTCTCAGGCAAGAAGTAACAACATAACGCTTAGTAATTTATATGCCACGGGCGACTATGGCATACCGATGCTTTTTTAACTAACACAATAACGCATGAAACAAACATTACTACTTGGCGCAGCCGTATTGATGACTGCACAGTACATGAACGGTGAACTGACACCCACCAAGATGGAGGACGCACAGTTCACGTGCATCTCCGCCGACGGCAAGATGGCAGGCTCCGACCTCATGGGACGGATCACATTGGTAAATCCTCAGAACGGCAAGGTCCTGTACAGCTACCCGGAGACGGTGGACGACATGACCGCCTATACCCTGAGCAATGGCAACGGTCAGGGCATCTCGGACACAGGTGTGGTTCTGTGCACACGAAATGACAACGACGTGTGCTGGTGGAAAGCCGGCGAGTTTCACTCTCTTGTACCCCTTGTCACCGATGATGCGGTCACTAACGGAGTTAACGGCATCACACCCGATGGTCTGACCATCTGCGGTTTTTGCGGCCTCAAGCCCATGTCGACCGACGACAGTCTCACCCCAATGTCCGTGCCTGTGATATACAAGCTCAAAAGCGACGGCACGTACACCGAAGCCATACAGCTTCCCTATCCCGAGAGAGATTTCACGGGCCGTGTCCCCCAGTATGTGATAGCCACGAACATTTCGAATGACGGCCGCGTCATCGCGGGTCAGGTTCTGGATTACTGGGGAGCCATGCCGCAGCCGATTCTGTGGAAACTGAACAGCAACAACGCCTGGACCTACGAGACATTAGGCATCGACCTGCTCAACCCGGATCATGTAGTGTTCCCGCCGTTCCCCGACATCGAGCCCAAAGAACCTAAGGCGGAGAACTTCATGAGCCCCGAGGGATTAGCGGATTACAACGAGGCTTACCAGGCCTGGGCAGCAAGCGGATACACCGGCGAAATGCCGGAATACACCGACTATATGACGGATGAGGAACTTGCCGCCTACAATGCCGCAATGGCCAAGTACAATGAGGAAATGGCGGTATACCAGCCTCTGGCAGACGCTTTCAACGAGGTATGGTATTCCTTCCTGGACTCGGGCAAGGGCACGATTTTCGAATTCAATTCCACTTCACTGAGTCCCGACGGCAAGCTGTTAATGCAGATGGAGCAGAAGGAGATTCCGACCGATGACCCGATGTCCTGGTTCCCCACCGTCACCAAGTACGGCACTGCCGTGTTCAATCTGGAGAACGGGAAGTACAAATCGTATGGGGTGGGCCAGAACAGCCAGCCTTCGCGGATCATGGCCGACGGCACCGTCATAGGTTCGGTGCAGGACGAAATGCTGGGCACACGCCGCGCCACCATCTACAAACCCGCCGACTGGACTACGGACAACACTCCCGAATTCGGCTGGCTTGACGAGTACGTCAAGACCAAGAACTCCGAAATATACGACTGGATGAAGGCCAATATGTGCGCGGACTTCGAAGTAGAAGACTGGGATGGAAATGTCACTACCTATAAAAACGTATGGTTCACCGGCTTCCCATTGGCCACTCCCGACATGAACACCATCATCTCCACACAGCAGAACACGTTCGACTGGAGCACGGAGGCAATGGCGTTCGGATTCTGCATGCCGTTCCAGGAGACATCGGGCATCCGTGACGTGGCCGGCGAGGGCAACATGACCGTCAAGGCACAGCGCGGCGGCATGATCGAGCTGCAGGGTGTCCGGAACGTTAAGGTCTATGACGCACAGGGCCGTCTCGTTTACGACGCCGAGAACGTCAACGGTTCGGTCAGCACCGGACTGAAAGGCGTCTGCATAGTACGCGCCACCGGCATGGACGGCGACGTCAGGACCGTAAAGGTGAATTTCTGATTCGAACTGATCCGACATAACATGGATCCGACATAACGTGGATGCGCCGGCCGTAAGGATGCCGGCGCATCCTATTCATTTTTGTGTGAGATTTGCTCCGAAAACCGTCCGGAATATGTTGAAAAACACTGAAACACCGCACATTTTTGGTAAATTGACAAAAAAATTGTAATTTTGCAGTTGCTATTTGCATAAGGGCGCCTCGGAGCAACGCAAATCAGCATCAAGATGGAATACAAGCCTCTGTAGTTCAACGGATAGAATAGAAGTTTCCTAAACTTTAGATAGGGGTTCGATTCCCCTCGGAGGTACCCGATATAAACAGGACCAAGAATCGACGACAGCGTGGGAAAGTTTAGCGCATACAAGGTTGATCTCGCCGGCAAGGCCGACGGGCACTACGAGCAGGATTTCGTAATCGACAAGGCGTTCTTCGAGAATATGGAGAACAACGACATCCTGTGGTCGGACGTTCATGTCCATCTGGACATGGACAAGCGCAACGACGCGTATCATTGCGTGTTCCACTGCAAGGGAAAGCTTCAGATACCGTGCGACCGCTGCCTCGACCCTATGGACCACGAGGTCGACACAGAGTATAAGGTGACCGTTAAATACGGCGACGACTTCGACGACGGCGCCGACAACCTGCTGGTGATACCCTACAGCAACAAGTACCTGAACGTGGCGTACATGCTGTACGACACCATAGTGCTGACCATCCCCATCCGCCATGTGCACGCCCCCGGCAAGTGCAACCGCGCCATGCTGGACGCCCTGCGCAAGCACCGCGGCGCCGGCGCCGACGACACCGACGACGAAGAGGTGGAGGAAGTGCGCGACCAGGCACGAAGCGAGGCCGAAGCCGATATGAACGAAGACTGACCCCCTCCCCTCACGATTAGATAACATAATAAAAAACTAAATAGAACAATGGCACATCCTAAACGCAGACAATCGCATACCCGTACGGCGAAACGCCGCACCCACGACAAGGCATTGATCCCCACCATCGCACTGTGTCCCAACTGTGGCGCATGGCACGTGTTCCACACTATATGCCCCGAGTGCGGATATTACCGCGGCCGTCAGATCATCGAGAAATAATTCCTCTCCCAACGGCAACACACCTCAAAGCATAAAGCAGAAACCCAGACAGAGACATGACACACGCAAAGATCAGCGGCATAGCATCGTATGTACCTGAGGACATACTCGACAACGAGATGTTGTCGAAAATGGTGGATACCAACGACGAGTGGATCACCACCCGCGTGGGCATCAAGCAGCGTCGCATCCTTAAGGACGAAACCAAAGGATCGAGCTATATGGGCACCGAAGCCGTCAGGAAACTGTTGGCACGTACCGGCGCTCAACCCGAAGACATCGAATTGCTGATATGCGCCACCTCCAATCCGGACTACCGTTTCCCATCGACAGGATCGATCATAGCGCATGACTCTGGCCTCGTGAACGCATACGCCTACGACATACAGGCCGCCTGCGCCGGATTCATCGTCTCCATGCAGGCCGCACGCGCCTATATCCAGGCCGGCCTCTACAAGAAGGTGATAGTGGTATGCGCCGAGAAGATGTCGAGCATGACCGACTATCAGGACCGCGCCACCTGTCCGCTGTTCGGCGACGCGGCAGCCGCCGTGCTGGTGGAACCCACCGACGAGAACGTCGGCGTGATGGACGGTGAATTCCATGTGGACGGCGAGGGCCTGCCCCACCTGCTGATGAAGGCCGGCGGTTCGGCCAAGCCCGCTACCGAACAGACCGTCAGGGACCGCGAGCATTACGTTTACCAGGAAGGCCGCATCGTCTACAAGAACGCCGTGCGCGACATGCTCAGCTCGTCGCAGTCCGTAATGAAGCGCAACGACCTGTCGGTAGACGACGTGGACTGGTTCGTGCCCCATCAGGCCAACCTCCGCATCATCGAGGCCGTGGGCGGTCGCATCGAAATCCCCGAGGAGAAGACCCTGGTCAACATCCAGCATTACGGCAACACTTCGGCCGCTTCGATACCCTTGTGTCTCGACGAATTCCGTCACAAGCTCAAGAAGGGCGACCGCATCGTGATGACCGCTTTCGGTGCAGGTTTCACATGGGGCGCGATGTATCTGGTCTGGGCATTCGATACGCCCGAGGACTGATCCGACGGAGTTCACTCTCAGCATAAGCATCAGGAGGGTGTGTCAAAATTACATGTTTTGACACACCCTCTATCGCATATTTTGATTCCGGCGCGCGAACATTGCAGCCGCGCCTTGGGTTTTATCTATGAGTATGTTCCGTGACCGTGCGGCCCGGAACACATCCCCCGATATTAAAACCCATACGATTATGAATACAGAAGAAACAACACGGGAAGAAGCCATGATCAACGCCGACGGCACTCCCGCAGCGATAGAAGTTACGACAGAACCCGCGGCACAGACCGCCGACGTGGCCGAAGGACACCGCGCCGGTTTCGTCAACATCGTGGGAAACCCCAACGTGGGCAAATCCACGCTGATGAACAAACTGGTGGGCGAACGCCTCAGCATCATCACCAGCAAAGCCCAGACCACGCGCCATCGCATCATGGGCATCGTCAACACGCCGGAATACCAGATAGTATATTCCGACACTCCCGGTGTGCTTAAGCCCAAGTACAAGCTACAGCAGTCCATGCTGGAATTCTCGGAAGGTGCCCTCACGGACGCCGACGTACTGGTGTATGTGACCGACGTTGTGGAGGATCCGGAGAAGAACAAGGATTTCCTGGACCGCGTGGCCAAGGAGAAGGTACCGGTACTGTTGGTGATCAACAAGATCGACCTGATCAAGGACCAGGCGGATCTGGAGGCCCTGGTCGACAAGTGGAAGGCCCGTCTGCCGAAGGCCGAGATATTCCCCACCTCGGCCACCGAGGACTTCAACGTCAACAACCTGCAGAAACGCATCGTGGAGCTGCTGCCGCCGTCGCCGCCGTTCTTCGGTAAGGACGCGCTGACCGACAAGCCGGCCCGCTTCTTCGTAACCGAAACCATCCGCGAAAAACTGCTGCAGGACTACGACAAGGAGATTCCATACAGCGCCGAGGTGATAGTGGAGAAATTCGAGGAAAAGGAGAATTCCATCCACATCATGGCCGTGATATACGTGGAGCGCGACTCGCAGAAGGGCATCATCATAGGCAAGGGTGGCGCCAAGATCAAGAAAGTGGGCATCCAGGCACGCGAGGACATAGAGAAATTCTTCGGCAAGAAGGTGTATCTGGAACTGTTCGTCAAGGTGGAGAAGGACTGGCGCAACAAGGAGAAGAAGCTGCGCGAGTTCGGATATATGGAATAAAGACTGTAACTCACAAGGATTACGATGAGTAAGTTAATAGCAATAGTAGGGCGGCCGAACGTGGGCAAATCGACCCTGTTCAACCGTTTGACGCAGACCCGCAAGGCCATCGTGGACGACACGGCGGGCACCACCCGCGACCGTCAGTACGGCAAGGTGGACTGGTGCGGCCAGGAGTTTTCCATCGTGGACACGGGCGGCTGGGTCGTGAACTCGGACGACGTGTTCGAGGAGGAGATCAACAAGCAGGTACACATCGCCATCGAGGAGGCGGACGTGATTCTGTTCGTGGTTGACTGCACCACGGGCGTCACCGACCTTGACGACAAGGTGGCTCAGATACTGCGCCGGTCCAAGAAACCGGTGATTGTGGTGGCCAACAAGGAGGACGTGGGACAGGCCCGCTACAACGTGGCTGAATTCTACAGCTTCGGCCTTGGCGATCCCATCGAGGTGTCGTCGGCCAACGGCTCGGGCACAGGCGACCTGTTGGACGAGATTGTCAAGGACATGCCCGAAAAGGAGGACGAGGAGGAAACCGACGAGAATGTGGCCAAGTTCGCCATCGTGGGACGCCCCAACGCCGGCAAGTCGAGCCTGATAAACGCCTTCATCGGCGAGGAGCGGCACATCGTCACGGACATAGCCGGAACCACCCGCGACTCGATATATCACAAGTACAATAAATTCGGCTTCGACTTCTACTTAGTGGATACCGCCGGCATCCGCAAGAAGCAGAAGGTGAACGAGGACATCGAGTATTACTCGGTGATCCGGTCCATCCGCGCCATCGAGGGTTCGGACGTGTGCATCCTGCTGATTGACGCCACGCGTGGCATCGAGGCGCAGGACGGCAACATCTTCGGCCTGATACAGCGCAACAAGAAGGGGCTGGTGGTGTGCGTCAACAAATGGGACCTTGTGGAAGACCGCAGCCTGGAGGCGCAGAAGCGTTACGAGGACGCCATCCGCGGCAAGTTCGCGCCTTTCACCGACTTCCCCATCCTGTTCACCTCGGCGCTGACCAAACAGCGCATCTACAAGGTGCTGGAGACCGCCGTGCAGGTTTACGAGAACCGCCGCCGCGTCATCCCGACCGCCAAGCTGAACGAATACCTGCTGGAGGTAGTGGCCGAGACGCCGCCGCCAGCCAACAAGGGCAAATACGTGAAGATAAAGTACGTGACAATGCTGAAGGAAGCGATAATACCCACGTTCGTATTCTTCTGCAACCTGCCGCAATGGGTCAAGGAGCCCTACCGCCGCTTCCTGGAGAACCGCATCCGCGACCACTGGGACTTCCACGGCACCCCTATCTCAATCTTCATGCGCGAGAAATAGACGCGGGCTTTCGCTGAAGCACAAAGCCTAAACAAAAGAACAGGAACTCGGTGCGTTAAGGATTTCGATCTGCTGGCGCACCGATTCTTCGTGTATGGCCGAGAGGATGACGCGCATGAACTCTGGGTCGAGGCCCATCGTCTCGCCGGCCTGGATGCGCGTGTCCATTATATCGCCGTAACGGGCGGGCTGCACCGCAAGCATCCGGTGCTCCTTCTTGTATCGCCCTATCTCGCGGCTCACCTCCATGCGGCGGTTCAACACGTCCAGCAGCTCGCTGTCGATCTTGTCTATCTGCCGGCGCAGCATGTCGAGGCTTTCGGTGGTGCCGTTCGGCTCGCGCACCACAAGACCGTCGAGAATATGCTTCAGATTCGCGGGCGTGACCTGCTGGCGGGCGTCGCTCAACGCCGCGTCGGGATGGCAGTGGCTCTCGATGATCAGGCCGTCGAAGCCCATGTCGAGGGCCTTCTGCGACAACGGAGCAATCAGTTCCCGCTTGCCGCCTATATGGCTCGGATCGCAGATGATGGGCAGCTGCGGATAGCGACGGCGCAGCTCCAGAGGAATCTGCCATTGGGGCATGTTGCGGTACAGGTGCGCGCCGTAAGCGGTGAAGCCGCGATGAATGGCGCCTAACCGGCGCACTCCGGCGTTGTACAGACGCTGCAACGCGCCTATCCATAGCTCCAGGTCGGGATTGACAGGATTCTTTACCAGCACCGGACCCCGGAATTTGCGCTCGGCAAGCGCGTCGGCAATTTCCTGCACGGCGAAGGGATTGGCCGATGTTCGGGCGCCTACCCACAGAACATCGATACCGCCGTCTAAGGCGCACTCCACATGATGACGGGTGGCTACCTCCGTGGCCGTCAGCATACCGGTCTCCTCCCTGACACTGCGCATCCACGGGAGGCCGGCCTCGCCGACACCCTCGAAACCGCCCGGGCGTGTGCGTGGCTTCCATAATCCCGCGCGGAATATCCCGATGCCGTCGGCGGCAAGTTCCCGCGCCGTGGCGAGCATCTGTTCCTCGCTCTCGGCGCTGCACGGGCCGGCTATCACCAGCGGACGCCTCCCTTCCGGTGCTTCTCCGGGAAACAACAGCTCCAATTCTTTCATTTCGCTATCTGCCATACCCCAAAATTACTGCTTTTCCCGATTTTTTCCAACAAAGTTCCTGTTTTTGCTACGATACTGCAAGTTTCTTGCAGTGGTTTATAAAAATTTAAGAATAAAAAAGTGCTGAAAATTAGCATTGAGCCGCATTTTATTGTAACTTTGTGAATGCAAAGATGTCAGATCGGGTGGACGTGCCCGGCCGGTGCTGACACCACACAAAAATGATAACTAAATAATACGAAATATATGGCAGTAAAGAAGAAAACCTCCAAGGAAGCGGCCGGCGGTCCGTTGAACGACCGCGCGCAGAAGCTGAAGGCTTTGGGCGTGACCATGGAGCATCTTGAGAAGGATTTCGGCTCGGGCGCGGTGATGTGCCTGGGCGACGACAAGATACAGAATGTAGAGGCCATCTCCACGGGTTCACTGGGCCTTGACTATGCCCTTGGCGTAGGCGGCGTGCCCCGCGGCCGAATCACCGAGATATACGGTCCGGAATCGTCGGGTAAGACCACGCTGGCCATCCACGTGATAGCTGAGGCCCAGAAGGCCGGCGGCATCTGCGCCATCATCGACGCCGAGCACGCCTTCGACCGCTTCTATGCCGAGCAGCTCGGCGTGGACGTGAACAGTCTGTGGATAGCACAGCCCGACAACGGCGAGCAGGCCCTGGACATCGCCGAGCAGCTGATAAACTCGGGCGCCATCGACGTATTGGTGGTAGACTCCGTTGCCGCGCTGACTCCCAAGGCCGAGATCGAGGGCGAGATGGGCGACAAGAACGTGGGTCTGCACGCCCGCCTCATGTCGCAGGCCATGCGCAAGCTGACCGGAGTAATCTCCAAGACACGCACCTGCTGCATCTTCATCAACCAGATACGCGAGAAGATTGGCGTGACGTTCGGCAACCCCGAGGTGACCACCGGCGGAAACGCGCTGAAGTTCTACAGCTCGGTGCGCATCGAGATCCGCCCCAGCAGCGTCATCAAGAAGGACGACACCCCCATAGGCCGTCTGGCCAAGGTAAAGGTGGTGAAGAACAAGGTGGCGCCTCCATTCATGAAGGCCGAGTTCGACATCATGTTCGGCGAGGGCATCAGCCGCTCGGGCGAGATTGTGGACCTTGGCGTGGAATACGGCGTGCTCAAGAAATCGGGGGCATGGTTCAGCTATAACGGCACCAAGCTCGGACAGGGCCGCGACGCGGTAAAGAACGTGATAGCCGAAAATCCCGAACTGGCCGAGGAGCTGTCGAAGCTCATCATAGCCAAGATGAACGAGGCGCGCGACTCGAAGCGCAAGCCGGGCAATCCGTTCCTGCCCAACCCCGACGCCAAGCTCGTTGAGGAAGACATGGAGCGCGAGGACGAATCGCTGCTCGACCGCGAGGCAGCCGATTCCGACGCGCCGGAAGACCTGTTCGGCGACGACTTCGACGACATCGACATCGGTAAGTAATAGTTTAAAAAGTTGAAAGAGTTGAAAAAGTTAAGAGGAATGTGAAGACTACACTATTCTCTTAACTTTTTTAACTTTCTAAACTTTCTCAACTTTTTAACTCTCTACACTTTCTTAACTAAAACGCGCTTCCGTCAATATGGCGGAAACGCGTTTTGCACATTTAAGAAAAAAAGATTAATTTTGTAACTGAGAAGCAACGACTTGCGGCGCGGAGGGAGTCCTTAGCGCTCCAAACGTGATATAAAGGCATGAAGATTAAGCAGATATATAACCCCAAGAAGGTATACGACGGATGGTTTGAGAGTTACTTCATCAAGCCGTGGATACGTCACTACGCCGACTTTGTGCACGGAGAGAGTGCGGGCGACTGCCTGCGTTCGCTTCTGGCGTGGCTGGTGATGACGCTTGGTCTGGCCGGTCTGCTTATGGGACTTGTGGGCCTGATGGGTCCGGAGGTAGGCTTCGCGTGCCTGAAATGGATAGGCATCGCCTGGCTCGCGGCCTCGGTAATTCCTTTCATCGCGTTGCTGGCGCGCACGTTCAACGGTGCCGAGGCGCAGCCCAGACATCCCAAGTTCTTAGGCATCGACTCGCTGACCGTGCTCAGCGCGCTGCTGTTCTTCATATTCGGCGTGCTGCTGATGTACACCACCCTTCATTCCGAAACACTTCACGCCCCCGCCGGCACCCCCGAGGATGAAGGGAAGGTGCCGACAGACACAGTCTACGAGGAGGCCCTGTTCACATACCAGAACCCGGTGATAGACACGGCCGCGACCGTGACGGACACGATGACCGACCTGTCCGACCCCGACCTTGTGACGCCCGACGAGAGCTTCGATCCAACCATCGAACCCGACCCGTCGAACCCGGCCCCGCAGGATACGGTCAATTACTTCTGACTAATGAATATAAACGAAAACAAAGGAGATAAGATATAATGGCAAACCATGAACTGAGCGAGCAAGAGATAGTTCGCCGCAACAGTCTGAAAGCGCTGCGCGACATGGGCGTCGAGCCCTATCCGGCCGCGGAATTCCCGGTGACGGGCCACAGCGCTGAAATCAAAGAGAACTACAATGACGACGCGGAGGCGCGTCAGGTCAGCATAGCGGGCCGCGTGATGTCGCGCCGCATCATGGGCAAGGCTTCGTTCATGGAGCTGCAGGATTCCGAAGGGCGCATCCAGGTGTATGTGAGCCGCGACGACCTCTGTCCCGGCGAGGACAAGGAATTGTACAACACGGTGTTCAAGAAGCTGCTGGACATAGGCGACTTCGTGGGCATCACCGGCGAGGTGTTCCGCACCAAGACGGGCGAGATTTCGGTACACGCCCGCTCGCTGACGCTGCTCAGCAAGAGCCTGCGCCCGCTGCCCATCGTCAAGATGAAGGACGGCGTGGCCTACGACGCCTTCACCGACCCGGAGCTGCGCTACCGTCAGCGTTACGTAGACCTGGTGGTGAACCCCGGCGTGCGCGACATATTCATCAAGCGCACCAGGATGTTCAACTCGATGCGCCAGTACTTCAACGAACACGGATTCTTGGAGGTAGAGACCCCGGTGCTTCAGGCCATCCCCGGCGGTGCGGCGGCACGTCCGTTCATCACGCACCACAACGCGCTGGACATCCCCCTGTACCTGCGCATAGCCAACGAGCTATATCTGAAGCGCCTTATAGTGGGCGGATTCGAGGGTGTGTACGAGTTCAGCCGCAACTTCCGCAACGAGGGGATGGACCGCACCCATAACCCCGAGTTCACCTGCATGGAGATATACGTGTCGTACAAGGACTATAAGTGGATGATGAATTTCACGGAGAAGATGCTGGAGAAGATAGCGCTGGACGTGAACGGCACCACCAAGGTACAGTTCGGCGATCATGAGATAGACTTCAAGCCCCCGTATCCCCGCGTCACCATGCGCGACGCCATTCTGGAGCACACGGGCTTCGACATCGACGGCAAAAGCGAGGACGAGCTTCGCGACTTCGCCCGCAACAACGGCATCGAGGTGGACAACACCATGGGTAAGGGCAAACTCATAGACGAGATTTTCGGCGAGAAGTGCGAGGGCAAGTATATCCAGCCCACATTCATCATCGACTATCCGGTGGAGATGTCGCCTCTGACAAAGCGTCACCGCGAGAATCCGGAGCTGACCGAGCGTTTCGAGCTGATGGTGAACGGCAAGGAGCTGGCCAACGCCTACTCCGAGCTTAACGACCCGATCGACCAGTACGAGCGCTTCGTGGAGCAGATGAAACTTGCCGACAAGGGCGATGACGAGGCCATGGTGATAGACGCCGACTTCATCCGCGCGCTGGAATACGGTATGCCCCCCACATCGGGAATGGGCATCGGCATGGACCGTCTGGCCATGCTGATCACCGGCCAGTCCACCATTCAGGAGGTGCTTCTGTTCCCGCAGATGCGCCCCGAGAAGAAACAGCAGAGCGCCGACGCCCCGCAGGAGGAAAACCCCAAAGCATAAACGGCGATGGACTCGATGGGCAAAGTAGCGGTTATAGGCAGCGGCAGCTGGGCCACGGCATTGGCCAAGCTGTTGCTGAACAACTGCAGTCGCATCGGATGGTATTTCCATCGTCAGGACCGCATCGACGAGTTCATACGCAACGGCCGTAACCCGATGTATCTTACCGACGTGGAGTTCGACACGCACCGCATCGACTTCACTTCGGACATCAACGAGGCGTGCGGCAACGCCGACACGCTGCTGATAGTGGTGCCGTCGCCCTATCTGCTCCAGACCCTGGACGGCATCACGGTGGACATCAGCGAGAAGAACGTGGTTTCGGCCGTAAAGGGCATCGTGGGCGACACGGATATGATCGTCACGGACTTCATGCGCGAGCGCTTCGGCTGCCGCGAGGATCGCACTCTGGTTATCGGAGGCCCCTGCCACGCCGAGGAGGTGGCCTTGGGACGCCTGTCGTACCTGACCATCGGATGCCATGACGAGACACGCTGCCGCGACTTCGCCGGCCTGCTGGCGGGAAAGAAGATGCGCACCATCCTCAGCCAGGACGTAAACGGCATCGAGTACGCCGCCGTGCTCAAGAACGTGTATGCCATCGCCGCCGGCATAATCAGCGGCATGAAGACGGGCGACAATTTCCTGGCCATGACCGTGTGCAACGCCATCCGCGAGATGGAGCGTTTCGTGGACTCCGTGGCTCCGGTGCCCGGTCGCGACATCTGCCGCTCAGCTTACCTGGGCGACCTGCTCGTAACCGCCTATTCCAAGTTCAGCCGCAACCACTTCTTCGGCTCCATGATAGGCCGGGGCTACAGCGTCAAGGCCGCGATGATGGAGATGGAGATGGTTGCCGAGGGTTATTACGGCACCCGTTGCATACACCGCATCAACCAGAACGGCCCGAAGGTGGACATGCCCATCCTCAACGCCGTCTACCGCATACTGTACGAGAATGAAAAGCCCGCTCAGGCCATCAAGCCGGCGGCCGCCTCGTTCACGTAAGTTAATAATCGGTAAAAACGCGCCCTGACGCGGATTGAGACCGTGCCACCGGTGTTATTACTGATACACATTGACATTGAAATTACTATTGTATAAAAAACATAATTATGAGAAGCATTGAATTGAACATCGACGATGCGAAATACTTCGCCGAAAAGGAATACGAGGCGCTGGGAGCCGAGGCAACGGCCGCACTGACCACTCTGGAAGAGGGCACAGGCGCCGGCAATGATTTCCTGGGCTGGCAGAAACTTCCGAGCGAAATGCCGGCCGAACTGGTGGAGCGCATCGAAAAGACGGCTGCACGTCTGCGTCAGAACTGTGACTACGTGGTATGCGTAGGTATCGGCGGCTCCTACCTTGGCGCCAAGGCCGTGAACTCCGCGCTGGCCGACAACTTCGAGTTCTACTATGCACCGAATCCCGGCGAGCCCAAGGTGCTGTACGCCGGCCAGAACATCAGCGAGGACTACACCGCACAGCTGGAGAAGCTGCTGACGGGCAAGCGCTTCGGCATCATTGTGATCTCCAAGTCCGGAACGACTACCGAGCCGGCCATCGCCTTCCGTATCCTGAAGGAGAAGCTGGAGAAAGAGCAGGGCAAGGATAAGGCCAAGGACCTGATCGTGGCCATCACCGACGAGAAGAAGGGCGCACTGCGCACCATGGCCACAAACGAGGGCTTCGAGACATACGTGATTCCCGACAACGTGGGCGGACGTTTCTCGGTGCTGACTCCCGTTGGACTGCTGCCCATCGCCGTAGCCGGCCACGACATCAAGCTGCTGCTGAAGGGTGCCGCCGACATGGAGAACACCACCCTGCACGCATCCCCCTCCAACCCCGCGCTGACATACGCACGTCTGCGCAACGCATTGTACCGCAGCGGCAAGAAGATAGAGCTGCTGGTCAACTTCGACCCGCGCCTCCACTTCTTCTCGGAGTGGTGGAAGCAGCTGTACGGCGAGAGCGAGGGTAAGGACGGCAAGGGCATCTTCCCCGCAAGCGTAGACTTCACCACCGACCTGCACTCCATGGGACAGTGGATCCAGCAAGGCGAACGCAGCATCTTCGAAACCGTGATTTCCGTAGCCAAGCCTAGCGTGGAGCGTCGCATCCCCGAGGACAAGGATAATCTGGACGGCATCAACTACCTGGCCGGCAAGCGCATCGACGAGGTGAACAAGATGGCCGAGCTGGGCACCAAGATGGCCCATGTAGACGGCGGCGTGCCCAACATCCGCATCGAGATCGAGCAGGTGGACGAGTACAGCCTCGGACAGCTCATCTATTTCTTCGAGAAGGCCTGCGGCATCAGCGGCTATATGCTGGGTGTCAACCCCTTCAACCAGCCCGGCGTGGAGTTCTACAAGTCCAACATGTTCAAGCTGCTGAAGAAACCCGGCTATTGCTAATCACAACCCCCCAATAAAAAAGGAATCCGGCCAGCACAACTGACCGGATTCCTTTTTTATAGGCGTTTAATAACAAACTTAGCGCGACAGCTTCAGGACCATGTCGTTGCTGGCGTTGTAGAAGCCGAGTGAACCATCGGCCAGACGGCCGTAGCCTGTGACGGTGGGCAGCAGGCGCGACAGCGCTTCCTCGGTGCTCATGTCGGGGCACGCCATGCGTGTGGACATCGCATCGCCGAACGAAATGGCGGTATATTCGGTGGTGAAATCACCCGACAGGTTGTTGCAGCCGGTCTCGCAGAAGTATTTGCCGTTCTTGTCGAACGTCACGGTGCGCGGTTCGTCGGCTGTCTGCTTCACGTCCTTGCCGTCAAGTTCGGTGATGCGCCATTTGCCCTCCAGCGTTGCGATTGAATAGTCCTGGTATCCTTTGCGAAGCACCATCACCTTGTTGCCGCCGCAGGTCAAGGCCACCTCGTTGGCCTTGCGCAGACCCACATAGCCTGTAGTGTTTTCCAGCGCACGCTTCATGGCGTCCTCCGTGCTCATGTCGGGACATGCCATCATGGTGGAGGCCACGCGGCTGAACGTCAGGTTGCCCGCCGGCAGATCCTTGTTGAAACCGCACATCAGCCGGTTGCAGCCGGTGGTAGCCACGGCCCTGCCGTTCGCCACGTCGAACGATATGGTGGGACCCTGGCCGTCGGCTCCGGGTGTCACGGCGTTGCCGTTTATGCTTATCACGTTCCATTTTCCCGACAGACCGCCCAGGTCGATGGTCCGGGTGCTGCAGCTCGTCGTCAACATCAGCGCGCAGAGCGCCATTCCGATTGTTATGCTCTTTTTCATCTTTTTTCTGGATTTTTTGTTGTGTTATTCTTGTGTGTTCTCTATATAGACAATGCAACTCCGCAAAAGGTTGAATCGGGGCATGAAAAAAGAGAAGCGACCGAAGCCGCCTCTCCTTATATCTAATAAGTTATGCTTTCCGATTACTGGATGTACGACAGGTTGAGACCTGTGAACTCCATATCGTTCTGTGCGCGCTTCAGCAGCGACGGGTCGAGCTTGACGGCCTGCTTCAGGTTCTGGATTGCGCTGTTCTGCGAGCCGGTGCGTGCTGCGGTCACGGCCTTCAGATAGTATGTGGTGGCGTTGGGAGCCTTGATGTCTTCCAGAATCTTGTTTGCGGCTGTGTAGTTCTTGGCCAGGATGTTTGCGACGGCGGCGTTGTTGGTCTTGGCGTCGCCGAAGGCGTTGAGCGCTTTCTGCAGGTCGCCCTGGTTCAGATAGTACGTACCCATGGCGTCAGCGCTCTCGGGCAGGCCTGCGGCTGCGCCGAAGTATTCGTTAGCCTTGCTCATGTCGTTGTTGATCATGGCTACCAGACCCATGTTCATCATCGGCTCCTTGGCCTTGGGGTTGATGCGGAGGGCCTGCTGCCAGTTGGCTGCGGCACCGCTGTAGTCGCCGGCAACATACTGGGTGTCGCCCAGGTTGTTGAACGCGCGGTAATCCTCGGGATGAAGCTCGGCGGTGCGGTTGTACACTTCCATCTTCTTCATGTTGTCGTTAGTGAGGGTGGCGATGTACAGCATCTCGTCGACGGTCAGCTTCTGAGGATCGTTGTTGAACAGGTTGACGAGTTCCTGATCGGACTTGCCGATGGTGTTGATGGTGGCCATCACGCGGCTGTAACGCAGCTGGGGCAGAATCTGGTCGGCCAGCTCATCGAATACAGACGACAGGTTGCGGATCTCACGCTCGCGGTCCTGGGGATCGGGATACATGCGGAGCACGGACAGGATCAGGTCCTTGTCCTGGATGTTGCTCTTTTCCACCAGTTTCTCGAAGCCTTCCCAGTCCTCGGGGGTGAAGCTGGAGGTAAGCTCGCCGAATTCGGTGATACGGTCCTTCTTCAGCTGGTTCTCCATATAGCTGGTGGTGTTCTTCTCGCGCTTCTCGGCCAGGCTGGTGTTGAATTCCAGCGAGCCTTCGGGGCTGGCGAACGAGTTGATGGTGATGCCGGCTATTTCCTGATTGGCGGCCTTGTTGGCTTCCATCAGCTTCTTGTTCAGGTCGATGTAGTCGGCCTTGTCGATCTGGTTGCTGCGGATGTTGGCCTGGTTGATCAGGAAGTGGATGTCGGCGCTGTATTTCTCGGTGATCACCTTCTGGAAGTTATCCTTGGCCACGGCTGGAGTCACGCTCTTGCCGTTGGCCAGCGTGGAAGTGGCGATTACGCCGTAACCCACCTTGACGCGGGGCAGCTTATAGGTCTTGCCTTTCTGGTCGACGTTGAAATCCAGATACAGGTCGGAGTGAGCCATCTCGGGACGGTAGGGAATGGTGAAGGGAATGGTCACCATGCCGCCGTTGACGTAGCTTACCTCCTGGCCGTTGGCGCGGACATCCTCGCCCTGGAACACTACCGGAGTGGCCGTAGCCTCGCTTGTGGCGCCGCCGGCTGTCCACTGCAGTACGGGCACTGCCGTTACCTTGGCGTTCTTAACCATGAATTTGGCAGGAATAGAACCCTTGATGGTGCCGGGCACATTCTGTCCGACCGTCTCCAACGGCGTCGGAACCGTCGTGAAGTAATCACTCTGGAACTGCTGTAGCTTCTTGCTGCAACCCCCTGCTACCAGGGCGCATCCTACGGCAGCCACCATTAATACACTTTTGTTCATAGACTATGATTTGTTTTAAACGTTCTGTCAATTATCCATCGTCTGCATGCAGTCGTCACGCTCCATGCAATGCCTGCTTTGAGCGTTGTTTTCCCCTTTTTTAACTTATATACACTAAGGGATGGTAAAGATACAGAAAATTCACGAACCGACAAAATCAAACATACCCTTATGCAAAAATTTCTCGCTGATACTCTCTAATTCCATTAAAACCGATACCAATATACACTTAATATCATGAATCTGACTAAACGTACAGGATGCGTATGCCTGACACTGCTTATGGCGGCGGGCGCGTACGCCAAGACAACCAAGACTCCTGCCCAGGTACCCTTCGTGCAGTGCGAACAGTGGCTGGACACCGTGGCCGTCCAGACATTATTCCCTTGAGGAAAAACTACATGCTCCCCCGCAATTCCCAACTATAAACATTACTAATTCCAGTATAATTTTTACAGAAAGAAATTGCAATTTTTTCTGATATATGGATCTATCCTGCATAATTGGTTCACAACATTTACTTAATATTATTATCAATTATGAAATATTTATTATTTTTGCGTGTTATTCTAAGTAGATGAATATAGCAACTACATATAATAACGCAACCGCGTACATACGCTCTCAATCGGGCCCTGTAAAGGATTCGGTCATGTGGTCGCGTCTTCGACAGGGTAAAAAGAAAAATATCCTCGCGTCCGTGCGCAAGGGCATATATATGCCGGTCGAGATTAACAATAAGTTTATCATAGGCTGCAATGCCGTGCAAGACGGAGTCCTTGCCTATCACTCGGCATTGGAATATTATCTACTGCAGACACAGGAATTTAATGAACTGTATATCCATTCCACTCAGCAATTTCGCACATTTGAGTATCTTGGAGAAACGTATTCATACCGAAAACTTAAATTTCTTCACAACATCCTCAAGACAAACGATATCGCCTCGTATCCTCTGCGGGTTACGTCTTTGTCACAGACCTTGGTTGATTGCATGTATAACATCAATCTGGCCGGTGGAATAGAAGAACTGATGAATGCATTGTCGGAATGCCCCGCCGGATCAATTTTTGAAGATGATGTGCTATATTGTCTTGAGCGATACGACAACAAAAGCCTCTGGCAGCGAGCCGGCTTTTTATTTTCTATATTTAATAAGAAACTACAACTATCGAATAATTTCTTCAAGAAGTGTAAAAATGCAATGGGGAATAACCAAAGCTATCTAATTAATCCTTACTTTTGCAATAGATTTGACAAAGAATGGAATCTTTGCATTCCTGACAACATACAATCCCAAGTCAAGGTATTATGAAATTCGAATACGATAAGCGTCTCATTCAGCGCATTGCCGCTGAACATTCTTACACTGCGACTAATGTAGAGAAAGTCATCCGTCTTTGTATCATACTGGATGACTTAAACCATCACCCCGACTTCATCGGTAAATTATTGCTGAAAGGTGGTACCGCCATAAATCTGATAGCCTTTGACACGCTTCCCAGACTGAGCGTAGATCTTGACCTGGACTTTGCAAATAACCTTTCGAAAGAAGATACAGAAAGTGCGCGTGAGGAAATCAACAGTGCATTATCCGAATATTCCGACGACATGGGATATAGAATGAGCGACAGAAGCAGTTTTGTATTGGATTCCAAGTCTTTGTCATATACCACTACTACCGGAAGTATTGATAAAATTAAACTTGACATCAATTATCACTCCCGATGTCATGTATATCCCGCGGTTTATAGTGACACATCATTCCCTTTTGGCATTGACAACAGACATATCCGTGTCGCACATCTGAATATTATTGAACTTTTTGCCGGAAAAATAAAAGCTCTATACGAACGCTGCAAACCACGCGATATATTTGACATTTTCACCTTGGTACAATCGGGACTACTGACAAGAAAAGAAGAAAGGGATGCTTTGCGAAAGTGTGTGGTATTCTACTCAGTATTAGGCAACGCGCATAATCCAGATCTTCTCAAACAAAATCTTAATAATATCCGTGAAATGCCTTTTCATGCATTGAAGACCCAACTTCTTCCAATGCTTCATACCAAGATCGGTCATTTCGATAAAGACCATTTATTTGATGTAGTGATAAAATATCTGGAAACCTTAATGCAGCTTGAAGATTGTGAAACTGAGTTTCTAAACAGATTCTTTAATGGGAATTTCTGTCCGGAACTATTATTCGATGAAATAACAGCCAACAAATTACGGCAACACCCTGTCATACTCCGTACTTTACAAATGCTATGATGTGGGAGAATCAATCTTACTGATGATCCATAAGCCAATAATTGCAAAGGAACAGAACAAACCTCAGCGCGGTGGCATTCTAAAGATAATCTATAGAATGTAATGGATATGAAAGAGATAAAATGGCAGCCGGACCACCTCGGCGACGGGTTCGAAATGACATACTTGAATCATCCTGACGATTATGGCGGAAAGGTGCGTAGCACCGTGATTCGCAAACTCGCCTCCACTCCGTCGCAAAAGGCCATCCTATACGTGCATGGATTCAGCGACTATTTCCTGCAGAAGGAGATGGCCCGGATGTTCGTGGAAAACGGCTACAACTTCTATGCCGTCGACCTCCGGAAATATGGCCGCTCACTGACCAGTGATCAGAAAATGTTTCAGGTACGCGACCTGCACGAATATTATCCCGACATAGACAGCGCCGTCGACATAATCCGCGATGACTGCAACATCGCCATCGCTCTGTTTGGCCACTCCACCGGTGGATTGACCGCTTCGCTGTATATGTCCGAGCATCCATCGCCCATGATCAAGGTGTTGATGCTGAACAGCCCGTTCCTGGACTGGAACATGCCCCGGTTTCAGAAGAAAGTGGTGATTCCCGTGGCAAGCGCACTCGGCAATTTGTTCCCGAATGTTCGGGTTCCGCAGAAACCGGATGCAGGCTATGCCGAGACGCTTTCCAATCGGCATCAAGGAGAATGGGACTATCGCGTGGACTGGAAACCGGACACACTCCCCGATCCGGACTTAGGCTGGATCCACGCCATCCAGACCGGCCAGCAGGAACTGCGTCATCGGCGGCTGAAAGTTCCCGTGCTGCTGATGCACTCCGCCGAATCCGTCAGGAAGGGAGACCCGAAAGAGAAATACTTCAAGGCCGACGCCATCCTTGACGTCGAGACTATCTCGCGATACGGCACGCGCCTCGCCCCCGACGTGACCGAAGTCACGTTCCAGGAGGGCCTGCACGACCTGGCCCTTTCCCCCCGCGCCGTCCGCGATCAGTTCTACACCACCATCCTCTCCTGGCTCGGCACACACTTCTGACCCGTCACGCGTTCTGTTCCTCGACATACTTGCTGGGCGACACGCCATGAAACTTCTTGAACGCTGTGCTGAAGTATTTGGGATTTGGGAAACCGGTCATATAGGATATCTCGGCTATGGAGTACTTGTTCTCCAAAATCAGCTCGGCCGCCTTCTTCATCTTTATGGCCTTGATCAGTTCCTGAGGGTTCTGTTGCGTTATGGCCTTGATTTTCTTGAAGAAAACGGAGCGCGACATGGCCATCTCCGCAGCAAGGTCATTTACTGAAAATTCCTCGTTTGCCAGGTTGTCGCCTATTACGGTCACGACCTTGTGCATAAATTCCCTGTCGATCTCGCTTATCACGGACCCGGACGTCGATTCCTCGTCCACGTCATTGTCTATGATTTTAGCGTTAAGTGTCTTGCGTGCCTTGATGATCGAGGCTATCTTCTTGTTCAATATGAATATATCGAACGGCTTGGTGATATAGTCGTCGGCGCCGGCGTTGAATCCCTTGATCACATCCTCACGCTCGGCCAGCGAGGTGAGAAGTATGACCGGAATATGCGATGTCTCGATGTCTCCCTTAATCCGGGAGCAAAGCTCAAGTCCCGAAATACCGGGCATCATGACATCGGACAGGACAAAATCGGGCATGACCGATTTTATCTTTTCCAACGCCTCGTCGCCGGTAGCGAACGAACTGACGGCATAAGTCCTGCCCAACGTATGCTCCAGATACATCCTCAACTCGTCGTTGTCCTCGATCAGCATCAGCGAGATACGTGAATCCGGCTGATCGCCCGAATCATCGGTAACCGTCGGCACTGCCTCACTATTTGTTTCGTGAACAAGTATCTCGTTGCCGTGATATCTTTCTTTAGACACAGGTATGGACACAATGAATGTGGAGCCTACGTTCAGCTCACTGAAAACCGAGACACCACCCTTGTGCAGTTCGGCCATTTTCTTGGTCAGAAGCAGTCCGATACCGCTTCCCGTCTCAGCGGAATTGGAGGCGTTGTCGGCTCGGTAGAATCTATTGAACAGCTTCTTCTGTTCCTTCGTGTCGATTCCTATACCATCGTCCGTCACCTTTATCTCGAGGTTGTCTCCTTCAAGCTTCCAGTCCACGGAGACGTTGCCGCCCGAATTGGTGTATTTGATGGCGTTGGACAGAAGATTGTCGATTATTACCGTTATCTTCTTACGGTCGATATATCCCGTGCCGCCAGAACCGCCTGCCTTAAGCGTGATGTTCTTGGAGTTGGCCAGTTGCGTGAAATTGCAGCAAATCTCCTGTAGGAAATTCCCTATGTCGGTTTGCTCTACCTTCAGCGACATGGCGTCCCTTTCAATCTTCTGGAAGTCAAGGAGCTGGTTAACCATATTCAGCAGTTTGTCAGCGTTTTTCCGGGCGAGTTTCAAGGCCATCCTGTCGTCGGAATTCAATTGATCCGTACCGATTTCCTGCAGCGGAGACTTGATAAGTGTAAGGGGAGTGCGCAAGTCATGGGCCAGATTGACGAAGAAGCGGACTTTCTGGTCGGAATCGCGCACCGACATCCAGCGCCTGTACAGACGCCATGCGATATATGCCATGACGGCAAAAAGGATGATATAGCATATCCATGCCCAGACGGTGTTATACCAAGGCTGTGCTACCCGGACCACCACGCTACGCTCCATAGTGTTGTCGGGATCCGAACTGCCTATGGCCCGGACGCGAAAAGTGTACTTTCCCGGTGAAATGTTGGTATAGTGTGCCATACGGTTAGACGACGCCGGGGTCCAGTCATCATCGAAGCCTTCCAGCATATAGGAATACTTTACCGATGATTCGTTCTGAAACCCGACGTTGCAGAACGAGATGCTGAAGTTGTTCTGGTCATGCGCCAGCCTGATGACATCGGTTTTATCAATATTGGTGACGAGCGGAGAATTCTTATGGCCCGGCATAGCCGCCATTCCGGAAACCAGCAGTTTTTCGAAATGCAGGTTCAGGTTCTGCTTCAAGCCGGCAAATTCATCCGGATCAAGGACAAAGGCGCCGGTGGGAGTGCCCCAGACAGTCTGTCCCGAGGCGAGACGGAAATGAGAACGCGCCTTCATGGTGCGCGTAGGCAGTCCGTGGGCCATGGTAAGAGGCGTGATTCGACCTTCGGGCGAGACGCAGTTCAGGCCATTTTCCGTGCTGACCCAAAGACGCCTGTTATTGTCGAATTCCAGACCGCAGACCGTCATGTTCGACAGGCCGTCGGCCGTGGTGAATTGCCTTAGTTTCCCGGTCTTGAGGTTCAGCAGCATCAACCCTTTGGACTCTGTGCCTATCCATAGACGCGACCGGTCGCCCGGATCCAGACATAATCGGGTAACCGAACATTTAAGTATCGGCCGGCTCAACATCGGTTCCTTTGATTCTATTTTCGATGTGCGGGTATTGAACTTCACTATACCGTTGCCCGTGGCAAGCAGGAGTTCATGGTCGGACAGCGAGATTATCTGATATATGCCTCTTACCGGATATGACTCCAGCGTCCCGTTGCCGGGACTATATTTCGCCAATGTGTGTATGATTCCACCGAAGTACAGGTTTCCATTCTCGTCTTCATGGATAGCGTATACATTCTTCGGAAAATACTTTGACTTCGACGCATCGTTCACCGCAGGTGACTTAACATTGTCGCTCGGATCGATATATACCACATCCATCATAAAGCCGCCGGCCCACATATTTCCGTTACGGTCTTCCTTCAAGGTCAATACGGTCCCCCGTCTGTGGGAGACATATTGAATTGCCTCCACGATTCCGATGCCGGATCATACCGCATTATTCCGTGGTTCGTACCGAACCAGATCCGATTCCTGCTGTCCTGATAGATGCAGTTCACCTGCGCATCGCCGAAATGGCGGGGATCCAGATCCGTTTCGGTAAAAATACGGTTCACCGGCATGGAGCGGTCGTACACCAGGATACCGTTGGAATAGGTGCATATCCACACCAGATCCTTGTCCTGAACTATATCATAGACCCCGCTTGAACCGGAATAACGATGGATTGCGTCGCCCGTGCGCGTGAACGCCTCCACGGGAGTGTGCGCGAAGCGGTTATAGACATATATACCGTCGCCATCCACGCCTACCCAGATGCGGTCCGTGTCCACGGGAACAATACGGCGTATCGGCCGCGCATATTGCTGCAGCAGACGTCCGGGCGCATTTGATGACAGGTCCAGGGTATACAGTTGTCCGTTGAACGTCCCGATCCACAGCGTCTTGGTCTGATTGTCGCAGTATAGACTCTGGATTCTCTCGTCCTTCAGGTCAACGGACCTGAAGGTTGCCTGAACCGCCATCTTTCCATCAGCAGGATGGCTTATTTTCCTTATGCCCTTAGACGTGGCCACAAAGCAGTACATACCGTCGTGGAAAGCGATGTCAAAAATGCTCTGTTTATCGAAAAAATGACGTATCAGCCTGTTGTCCGGTCCATACACGTACAGACCTTTGGACGTCCCGATCCAAAGCCTGCCGTTTTCGGCATATTTGGCCACGATGACCCGTAGGTTTCTGGGAAGTCTTACACCTTCTATCAGTATAAATGAATCCGTATCGGGATTATAACGGTATATGGAATTGCCGCCGAACGCCATCACGCCATTCTCAGGCCCTTTGAACACTCCACCAGGCTGCACCTCCTCGGCATGCGCCTTCAGAAGATAATGTTCGAATTCGGTTCCGTTGAATTTGTCGATGCCGCTGTGGGTGGCGAACCAGGAATAACCGTCGGCGTCAATCACCATCGACGACACGTGCCTGTTGCTCAGTCCCTCGGACGTGGATATATTGATGAACGGAAACGCAGACGTCGCCACAGGCATCATCATGGCCACAATGACGCAAAACAGCAGCTTAAACACTATGTTCGTTCGCGATGTCATAAGTAAAGAGCTTGGTTAGTTCTGAATGCAAAAATACTATAAATCAAAAATCTGACCTAAAACAAAACCTAATAAAATCAGAAATCAAACCCATCAAAACAGTATTGAAACCATCCGCAGGGCAAAATAAAGTAATTTTGCGCAACTTAATAGCGATCGAACCATGATTGAACTACCTGACAAAAAAATCGCCTTACTGCTACCGGCCCTGACGGTATCGATGGCACTGTCGGCACAGACCTACGGCAAACCAAATGTCTTGATGCTGGCAGTCGATGACCTCAAGCCTATTTTAGGATGCTACGGCGACCCTCTGGTCAAGACACCTAATATCGACCGTCTGGCACAACGATCCACCATATTCACTCATGCCTACTGCCAGCAGTCGGTTTCAGCCGCCACCAGGGCAAGCCTGCTGACGGGATGGTGTCCGGACCACACACAGGTGTGGGACCTCAAGACCAAGATCCGCGACCGGAATCCGGATGTGGTGACGCTGCCGCAATATTTCATCGGTAACGGTTACGATGTGGCGGGCATCGGCAAAATCTACGATCCCCGATCCGTCGACAAAAAACAGGACGAGGTCTCGTGGTCTATGCCATATATAGACTGTAACGATTACCTGAATCCTCAATACGGTCAGCCCGTGATGGCGCAATACCAGTCGCCCGAAAACAAGGCACTGTATGAAAAATATTACAAAGAGGCCCTTGACAGCGGATACACCCGGAAGGGAAAGATAGAAAAGTATATCCAGCGATATTTCAAGCCAACTACGGAATGCAGCCAACTGCCCGACAACGCCTACCATGACGGCGCCGTGGCCGATGGCGCGGTTAACTTCCTGAGAAACCGCCTCTCAGATAAGCCACTGTTCCTGGCCGTCGGCATGAAGAAGCCACATCTCCCCTTCTGCGCGCCGGAAAAATACTGGAAGCTGTACGACCGTAAATCCATACCACTGGCCAAATACCGCAAGAAAGCTAAGAACTCACCCGATTTCGCCTACCATAAATGCGGAGAGCTGCAGCTTTATTCCGACATCCCCCCATTGATCAGTTTCTCGGACATCGACAATGTCATTATCCCCGACGACAAGGCCCGCGAACTGATCCACGGATATTATGCCGCCATATCGTACATCGACGCCCAGATAGGAAAGGTCCTTGACGAACTGGAGCGTCAGAACATGCTTGACAACACCATCATAGTCTTCTGGGGCGACCATGGCTGGCACTTAGGCCACCACGGTCTGTGGAACAAGCACACCAACTTCGAGCATGCCACACATGTGCCCATGCTGATATCCGTTCCGGGACAGAAGGAGAAGCGCGTCATCGACAATCCGGTGGAATTCCTTTCATTCTATCCCACGCTCTGTTCCCTGGCCGGCATCCCGGTTCCCGAGGGGCTTGACGGTGAAAACCTCAACACGGTAGTTGCGCTTGACGGCAAAGCGGGACCAAAGCGGAAGTATGCAGTGAGCCAGTATCCGCGACCCGGCAAGATGGGCTATTCGCTTCGCTCCGACCGATACCGGTATACCGTATGGGTGGGATGGAAAAACAAAGTCACCGACCCGGACCGTGTGGTTGCCGAAGAACTGTATGACTATCAACTTGATCCGGAAGAGACTGTCAATGTCGCTTCGGACCCGGCATACGCCGCAGCCATGAAGCAGATGAAACAGTACTGGACCGAATATAAAAACGAACGAATCCGCAAATGAAACTTAAATCCATATTCACCGCATCGCTGGTCAGCGCGGCGATAGTGAACTGCGCCAACGCCAAGACCGCCAAACCTGAGTCCGAACATCCCAACGTGCTGATGTTCATAGTCGACGACTGGGGCGCCTGTGACCTGTCACTGACCGGTTCCAAACTATACGAGACCCCCAACATCGACAGACTCGCCGACAAGTCAACCGTGTTCAGTCAGGGATACGTGGCGTATCCCCGAAGTGTGCCCTCGCGTTATTCGCTGATAACGGGCCGACACTGCGCAAGGCCCCAGAAAGGGAGTCACCACGACGACCGCAAGGTGGATGCCGACAGCTACTGCATAGCCATGCCGTTCAAGGATGCCGGGTACGAGACGTTCATCATCGGCAAATGGCACCTTAGCGACAAGGTCACCAATCCGGAGGACAAAGGCTTCGACATCAATATCGGAGCCGGCAAAGCAGGCGCCACTACCTGTTATTTCGCACCTTTCAACAAGGAGGGAGTGGCTAATCCCGACAAACTAATCAAGGGAATGGACGACGCCAGGCCAGGCGAATACCTTACGGACTATATGACGCGCAAGACGGTTGATTATCTGTATCAGCGCAAGGATTCCGACAAGCCGTTCTTTGCCGTATGCAGCTATTATGCCGTGCATACCCCCATCGAAGCCAAGCAGGAAAAGATAGACAAATTCAAGAAAAAGGTAGAGAAAATGCATCTTGGAGTCGACCCGATGGCCAAAGAGGAAGCGGGCGACACCAAGACCCAGCAGGATCACCCGGTGTATGCGGCCATGATCGAGTCTGTAGACGAGAGCGTGGGGCAGATCTTACAAACCCTGAAGGAAACAGGAAAATATGACAACACGGTGATAGTGCTGATATCCGACCACGGCGGTCTGTCCAACCGAGGCAACGACCGTGAGCTGGCCACCACCAACCGCCCCTTCAAGGCCGGCAAGGGACACCTGTACGAAGGAGGTATCCGCGTGCCGTTCCTGATCCACACTCCGGGGCAGAAATCGCGTTCGGATTGCGAAGTTCCCGTGGTCAGCCTCGACCTGTTGCCCACGCTGGCCGACCTGTGCAACGCACCTGTCGATCCGACAGCCGAACTTGACGGCGTCAGCATAAAGAGCCTGCTCGGCCCGAAAGGAGCGAAGAACGGACTCGAGCGCGATCTGTTCTGGCATAAGACCGCCGAGCGTCCCAAGTCTACCGGCGACTATGTGTCGTCGGCAATCCGCAGTGGCGACTACAAGCTTATTGACTTCTACAACCAGAACCGCGTGGAACTCTACAATGTGGTCCTCGATCCGGGTGAGAAACATAACCTCGTGGCCGAGAAACCCGAACTGGCCAAGCAACTGATGGCCCGGCTCGACACCTGGCGCAAGAACGCCAATGTCAAGATGAAGGCGCCCGACACTCCCGGCGAAGGCAAAGCCAGGAAGAATAAGAAGAAGAAAAACAATAATAACGAGTAACCCATCCTAACGACATGTCCATTACGAAAAACCTGTCGCTGCTGGCCACGGCCGCTCTCCCCGCGATTGCCGGATATGCCCGCACCGACAAACCGAATATACTGTTGATCGTCACCGACCAACAGTCGTACAATACAATCAGCGCGCTCAAGGATATTTATCCCGGCGATTATTTCCACACCCCGAATCTTGACCGACTGGTCAACCAGGGCGTGGCCTTCACCAACGCATATTGCACCAACCCGGTCTCGGTGCCCTCCCGTTTCGCACTGTTCACAGGCAAATACGGCGGCCAATACGGCGTGCGTGAGAATAAATGCGGCGACGCCGTCGAGACCGAGGTACGCCCCATGTTAGAGCAGAACGGAATGGGTAACGTATTCGCCCGTGGCGGTTATGACACGTATTACGGCGGAAAGGTACATCTCCCCTATTCGGGCGACAAGGGCAAGAACGCCTTTCAGGCACCCACAAGCTATGGTTTCGAAAACTACTACACTTCCGACGAACGCGACGCCCTCGGTCTCGAGGCCGGCAAGCTGATTGACCGTCTGGCTAAAGAGAAGCCCGATAAGCCGGCCCTGATTGTGGCCTCGTTCCTCAATCCTCACGACATCTGTCTGGAAAGCTCCACCGGACTCTCGCCTGTGGTGGAGGATAAGGGTGGCCGCAAGCAGGTCATAACCGAATGCGTGCGTGCCATGCGTGCCCGTGCCGCAGCCATCGATTCGGTGGATTTCTACGCCAACCATGTGCCGGAGCTTCCCTTAAACTTCGACAGGACCAAGGATTTCCCCAAATTCAAGAAGGCTCCGTACAAGGACTTCCCCGAATATTACTGGAAAAAGTATCGCTGGACCTACGGCCAGCTGGTCCAGCTTGTGGACTCGCATATCGGCCATATCCTTGACGCACTGGACCGCAATCCGGAGATGAAGGAAAACACCATCGTGGTGTTTACCTCCGACCACGGCGAGATGCAGGGAGCCCACCAGATGGTGACCAAGGGCGTTCCATACGGCGAATGCCAGCGCGTACCCTGGATTTTCGCAGGTCCCGGTGTGACGAAGGGGGCGAACGGCAGCACCGTATGCAATGGCTCGGATCTATTGCCCACGCTGTGCGAGCTGGCCGGCATAGAGGCTCCTGAATGTGACGGCGTATCCATCGCCACCAAAGTGACGGGCAAAGATAAGAAAGCCGACACCGCCCGTGTCCTCTACACCGAAGGCGACGGATTCGTCAATGTTTCGGACGGAAGATACAAATACACTCTTTTCGACGGTGCGAACGGCGCCGAGATGCTCGTGGATCTGCGCAATGACAACGGGGAGCTGACCAACATAATAGCGCAGCACCCCGAAATAGCCCGGAAGCTGAAAGAGGCAGTGCCTCAGAATTTGTACCGAATCCAGAGCAAATACCTGAAAAAGCAGAAAGAAGGTAAAGTCACGGCTAACGGCTCACAGTCAAAGGAGGAAAAGCAAGCAGCCAGAAAAGCCGCTAAGAAAGAAGCCAGAAAGGCCATGAAAAAGGCAGCCAAAGGCAAAGACATCTGATCACTGTTGAATATGTTTTCACACAATGTCGACATAATAGTCCGAATGTCAGTGACGGTAATATTCACCGCCATTGCCATTTCATGCGGAGACTCCGGCACTTCGGCGACCGGCTATGAATATAAGGCGGCGGGAATCACCAAAACAGACCCGGATGGCGACGATGACGCCAATGGCAACTCCTATACTGTGGACGACACACCATACATTGTTTCCGATCAAGGCGAATCGTATGCGATTTCAGGCATGTTCGGAGGTTACAACGGCCGCAGCAGCGAGGGTCCGCGATGGACCGACGATAATTTCACATCAATGGTGAATTGGATGTCGCCGTCGTCAATCCGTTATCCCGGCGGCACGCTCGCCAACTCATGGGACTGGCGCGCCGGTGGAATCATGGGCAAAAAGATTAAGAATCCTTATTTCATTTCGGATTTAGCAGCCGGACTCCCGGCCCACACGTCGATAGTCTACGTAATGAATATGGTACACCCCACCCCGGCCACGGGTTATGACTATACAAGCACCGACACCGGGTTGCTGCAAAGCCGGGAGGTGCTTGACGCCAAAATCGACGATGCGTTGGACGCATTGGCCGAATTCCGGAAGTATGGCCGGATGCCCGTCGCGATAGAATTAGGCAATGAGCTGTACTTCAACAAGGAGGAGCATTACGGCATTTACACAGCCAACCCCACGCGCTACATACAGGATGCCAAGATAATCGCCGGAAGGCTCAAGAGTGTATATCCCGATCTGAAGGTGATACTATGCACCAGCAAGAGCGGCGAGAAGTCCACATCCAATCGCGAGGTATGGAACACAGCGGTTTTTTCAGCACTTGAATCCGATCAGGATTTGCAGTCGCTTGTAGACGGTGTGGTACAGCATCACTACATCGAAGCATCTATCGGAAGTCAGGCGCCATTGGTCAATGTGTCGGAATGGGAGGACGTGATAAATGCCGGCAGCAAATACGCGTCGACCGTACAGCGCGACTATGACAGGATTCCCTCCTACCTGAAGCTGTGGATTACGGAATATGGACTGGCGGAAGCCGGCAATTCCAACTGCGGCCGATGGATCACAGGACTTCAGTATGCCGCAATGGCAATGGGGTGGATTCCATGGGCCGACAAAGTGGAGACAATACAGCTGCAACACATCACTCTTTCGCCCGGCGTCTTGAATTCGGATAAGAATAAGTTAAGTTCGGTCGGCGTAGTGTATGGCGTATTATTACGCAGTATGAAAGGCGCCACAAAAGCGACCCGTCTATCCTTAGCAATCCGTCACAGTACGGGCATCGTTCCTGTCTATGATGACGACGCCACAAGGGCCAGCCTGGACAGTCCTCGTGACAGGATATACGGATGGAAGTTCGGGAACGCAACGGGACAGACCGGCGCTGTTCTGATCAATCCCACCCGCTATACCTTCCGGAACATCAGCCTCGGCACCCTTGCGCAAAACGGACATAAGATTGTCGTTTACGACAATCCCACACCCACAGCAAACGACATGACTATTGGAAATGGAATCAACCGCACTCAGTACGATCATTCGGTCTCAACCATATCAATTCCCCCGTTTTCGTTCATAGTTTTAGAGTGATTAATGTATTGTATAGTTAGGTATTGGAAGAAAGTTATTAAGGTTATGATTGGTTAGTAGGTGAAACAGCCCCGTGAAAAGGGCTGTTTTTTAATTTTATGGCGGAAAAACCACTTTTCAAACCTTTAAAAATCTAAAATCAGACCTCTCCCCGCATATCCCGTCCTAATTTTGCGGTGTAAGTCAATCTAATGTCATGAATACAAGACTATCCATATCATTGCTTATCTTCGCCGCGACAGTGGTGCCTCCTCGGGCTGCCGACAACCGGAAGACTTCCGACATCGACAGCTGTCCGATCAAAACGATAGTAGAGAAATGCTATCCGCAGAATCTATATATCGGCATAGCGACGCAGCATAAGCTGCTTGATTCCCTTTCGGGAGAAATCGCCGACCGTGAATTCGGATACATCACGCCGGCCAACGATTTCAAGCAAAGCTATATCCACCCGGCTCCGGGCAAATGGCAGTGGAAACGCTCAGACGAATTCCTGTCGCATTGTTCGGCCAACGGCCAGATGATGAGGGTACATGGACCCATAAGTCCGCAATGCTCTGCATGGGTGCGCGATGACGACCGCACCAATCAGGAACTTGACGCCATGCTGGACGAGTATTTCATAGCCTTGTGCCGGCACATCGACCGTCAGCCCTCGGTCAAGTGGATGGACGTGGTGAACGAGACCGTGTGCAAGAACCGTATCAATTGCAAGAAATACGGCACATACGAACCGGGCGACTGGTTCGGCCCGCGTCAGGGCGACAATCTCTGGGAGAATCCCTGGCTTGCATTAGGATATGACAGCTACAAGGGTAACAATTTCCCCACCTACATAAGAAGGGCTTTCGAGATTTCAAATAAATACGCCCCAAATGTGAAACAGATCATAAACCAGCACGGCGACTTCAACGCCGTGGAATGGGATAAGATAAAGTCACTGGTGGAATACCTGCGTTCGCGCGGTCTCCGTGTGGACGGTCTGGGCTGGCAGGCTCATATCAACACCGGCTGGGAAAAGACTGAAAACCGACTTCGGGACCTGGACTCATTCATCACCTGGTGCCATGCCAACGGCCTGGAGTTCCACATCACCGAGATGAACGTATGGATCAACCGGGGAGACACCGAGACTGACCAGGCCACCACGTTCAAGGCCGTGTTCGACACTGTGATTCCGCATTGCACCCAGGGACCGACAGCCATCTGCTTCTGGAATGTCAGGGACGAAGACACCGACAAGGCCGTCCGCCAAGGCACGCTGTGGCGCAACGACGGCACTCCCCGACCCGCATACTTCGCGCTTCGCGAATCGCTTGCTAAAAATGCCCTGACACGATTCTAACAACGCCATTATAAGAATCTAAATACTTTTTCAATGAGAAATCTAACCAAAGCATTGTTGCTGTCTATTCTCGCCGGAGTGCCGTTGAGCGCCCGGGCTGTAATCGTGACCGGCACAATAGTCGATGAGCATAAAGAACCGGTCATCGGCGCCACCGTAAAACTGAAAGGCAACCCTAAATTGGGCATCGCCACCGATCTGGACGGTAAATTCTCGCTCGATATTCCCGAAAAGGACCTGAAGGACGGGACACTTGTCATATCCTACATAGGCTACGATACGCGCCGCGTGGCATTGAACGGCAGAACCATCATTACCACCGACCTCGTTCCGCAGGCCAACGAATTGAACGAAGTGGTGGTCGTGGGCTACGGTTCCATGAGGAAAAGCGACCTGACCGGTTCCTTATCGTCGGTCAAGACATCTGAAACGGAGGCAGCGTCGGCCACATCGTTCGACAAACTGCTGCAAGGCAAGGCCGCCGGCGTATACGTGACCACCGGCAGCGCCGCCCCGGGTGGCTCCGCCTCCGTCAAGATCCGAGGCACAGGCTCGCTGCGCGGCGACAACTCGCCGCTGTATGTCATAGACGGCAACATCATCAGCGACATGGGCGACACCGCTGACCCTATGGGTGCCGGCCAGAATAGCGGAAACTCCCGCAAACAGGAGCAGGATCCGCTTGCCTCCATCAACCCACAGGACATCGAGTCCATCGAGGTGCTGAAGGATGCATCGGCAACCGCCATCTATGGCTCGCAAGGTGCTAACGGAGTCGTGCTCATCACTACCAAACGCGGCAAATCCGCTAAGCCCAGCATCACGCTCAGCGCCACCGTAACAATGTCCAGACTGGCCAAGGAAATACCGATGCTCGACTTCGACGGCTACATGGCTTTCCGCAATGCTCCGGAGTTCATCAACGGCAATGAGCCGGCCTCGACGGAAGGACTAATACCCGTCAATTGGCAGCGCAAGGCCACTCGTCTGGCCGTATCACAGAATTACCGCGCAAGCGTGAGCGGGAAAAGCAACAAGACCGGTTATTTCCTCGCTCTGGGATACGCCGACCAGCAGGGTGTGATTCGCAAGACCGGCGTGGACAAATATGACATCCGACTGAACCTGGACCAGGAACTGAATAATGTCCTTTCACTGCAATCGCGCTCATTCTTCAGCCATGTGGGAACCACGATGACGTCCGGAACCGACAAGCTGGCCAACACCCGCACCAGCATCGTGCGTCAGATGATATCCTACAAGCCATATATCAACCTGTCGCAGACCGGCGAGGAATATACGGAATATGACGAGAACATCACCTCGCCCGAAGTATGGTTCACGGACTATGACGACGACAGCCGCGAGGACCTGTTCAACACATCGCTGACGCTGGATTACAAACCGTTGAAATGGCTTACGCTCCGTGCCAAGGGTGGCGTGGTGTACAAGCACAAGTCGCGCGCCATGTGGTATGGCAAACAGACCTTCAACGGCGCCCAGGCCAACGGCAAGGCCGGTCTGGCCGAAATGACCACCAACTTTTACAATGCCGAACTGATGGCCATGTTCAACCAAAAATTCAACAGGAAGCACTCCATCAACGGCACCTTGGGTATCGTATACGACAACAAGCAGGTGAAGCAGACTGGCATCACCGGCGAGGACTTCTTCTCCGAAGACCTCCGGGCCGACGGCATATCTCAGGCCGCCAAGCAGTATCCCTTCAAGTTGGTCAATACCGGCCAGCAGCTATTCTCGGTATTGGCACGCGCCGTCTATAACTTCGACGACCGCTATCTGCTCACAGCTACGTTCCGCGCCGACGGCTCGAGCAAGTTCGACAGGCACAACCGTTTCTCCTACTTCCCGTCGTTTGCCGCCGCATGGCGTATGAACAAGGAGAAGTGGATGGACGACATCGACTGGCTGTCCAACCTGAAGATCCGCGCAGGCTGGGGCCGAGTGGGCAACCAGGCCATCTCCCCCTATCAGACACTTGCCAGCTACAACAACGTGACCGGGGTGAACGGCGACGGCCAGCAGAATCCCGGTATCGTTCCCTCGCGAATTCCCAACCCCAACCTGAAATGGGAGACGTCCGAACAGTTCAACGTCGGCGTCGACTTCGGCGCATTCAACCAGCGCCTGAGTTTCACAATCGACGCCTACATCAAGAACACCAGGGACCTGCTGCAGGAAATAGCCACACCTTACGCCTCCGGGTATACCACTATGTATGTCAACAACGGCAAAATCATGAATAAGGGTCTCGAACTGACCGTGGAGGGCATACCCTACACCAACCGCGACTGGGACGTCAATATCGGCGCCAACATGGCCTTCACAGCCAATAAGATCAAGTCTCTTGGCATGGCTCCATCCGATTTCGGAATGCTGCACGGCGAAGTAGGGTACTGGGGCCAGAACGTGGGCAACAACAACTTCACCAAGTTCCCGGCCAACGTGTTCCTCGTGAACCATTCCATCGGACTCTTCATGGGTTACGAGACCAACGGCATCCTCCAGCAGTCCATGTACGACAGCCCCGAATATCAGGCCAATCCTCTGGTGATGAGCGGCACCCAGTTGCAGCCCGGCGACATACTGTATGTGGACCAGAACGGCGACGGCGTGATCGACGACAAGGACCGCGTGATCTTAGGCAATCCGAATCCCGACTTCACATACGCCCTGAACGCCTCGGTACGTTACCGCAACTTCACGCTCGGCCTGGTGTTCAACGGAGTTGTCGGCAACGAGATAATCAACGCCAACCTTATTGACGAGACCGACGTAAAGAACGCAAACAACAATGTCCGCGCCGATGCCTTCTATCAGGCATGGCGTGACGACGCTCCCTCCAATGCCTATCCCCGCTTAGGCTATCAGCCCAAAGGCGTGCTGTCGGACAGACTCGTCGAGAACGGATCGTATCTGCGTCTGGCTCAACTCAGCCTCGACTATCGTCTTGGCTTCAAGAAGTCGAAATACATCAAAAGCCTGACGTTCAATTTCACGGCTGCAAACCTATTCACCATTACATCCTATAGCGGTTATGACCCCGACGTGAACACGTTCTCCAACGACTCCGACCGCCTGGGCGTGGACCTTACATCCTATCCAAGCGCACGTAACTTCACCTTCGGAATCATCGCCAACTTCTAATTAAACAGACCTAAAATGAAACTATTAAAATATATATTACCGGTCATTGCCGGAGTGGCAATGGTGTCGTGCGGCGATTTCCTGGAGGAAAAGCCCTCGACCCAACTCGAATCGGAAGGCATCTACAACTCGGCAGGATCGGCCAATGCCGCCCTGGCGGGAATGTATGCCAAGCTGTCCGACTACAACTATGTGGGATTTAACTATTACCATGTGGTCAGCACCACGTCGGGCGTAGGAGTGAGTATCAAGGCCAACGACGTGAACCTGACCTCGATGAGCATCCTGCCGTCGAACGTGAACGTCACCAACATGTACATCGGCATGTATGAGGTGGTCAACGTGGCCAATGACATCGTGGCCGGCATGGAGCACAGCGAGATAGCTAATGTCAAGGAACGCGACCGCATTCACGGGGAGGCCCGCTTTGTCAGGGCGCTCACCTATTTCAATCTTGTGCGCCTGTTCGGCAAGGTTTCACTCATCACGGAGCCTGTGACAGATTATTCCGAGGCACAGAAACCCCGTGCGGAGGTTTCCGAAGTATACGACCAGATCGTGACCGACCTCAAGGAGGCGTTCCGCCTCATGGCCGAGCCGGGCGAACAGGTGCCGGGCTTTCCGCACCGCTACGCGGCCGAGGCACTTCTGTCCAAGGTATACCTTACAATGGCCGGCAACGACGAATCTTCCAAGTACTGGAAGGAGGCTTACGACACCGCCCTGGACGTGTACGAAAACGGCGGATACTCGCTGGTGCGCCCCTACGCCGACCTGTTCGGAAGCCCGCACAAGAACAACGCCGAATCCATTTTCGAAGTGCAGTATTCATCGTCGGTCAATTCGGGACGAATGACTGAAACAACCTTCCCCTCGGGCTATCCTCTGATGAGCAACATCACCACCGAGGGCAAAAGCTGGGGCAAGACACGCCCTTCGCAGCACATGTTCGGTATGTTCGATGCCGACGATCCCCGCAGGGATGCAAGTTTCGCATTCGGCAAGTATGAGAACATATTCGAAACCAACGCCAAGAAGAAGGAAGTAATGCTTTTCCCCACCAGTAAAAAGGAAGGCAATAAGGCAGGTCTGGCCTACAAACAGGGCGATTCGGAATATCCGGCATGGAAGAAGTATTACGACCCCCTGATGACGGCTTCAGCCACCAACGCCAACTTCGTGTTCATGCGTTACTCCGACGTGCTTCTGATACTGGCTGAATCCGCCAACGAACTGAACCTGCCCGACGCCGCCAAATACCTGCGAATGGTGCTTGACCGTGCACGCGACGCCAACGGCAACGGCGCTATGGATTCCGACGAAATCTATCCGCTCGACCTCACTCCTGCCGAGACTTCGGACAAGGTCGCTTTCCGGGAGCGTGTCATGACCGAACGCCTCAGGGAGTTTACCGGCGAGTGCGACGAATGGTACACCGTGCGCCGTCGCGGCCCCGAATATCTCAAGAAGATAATGGAACAGCACAACGCATTTATTGACAATTGGTATGCGTCGCAGAACATCACCACGTTGCCCAAGTTCGTCTACAGATACGACACTTCGGACCAGAACGTGCGCAAAAACATGCTGATGCCGTTCCCGGCCGACGAGATCAACCGCAACGAGGCTATAAGCCAGAGCGACCAGAATTTCGGATACTAAACAACCATGAATTGAAATGAAAACCGATTTTATAAAGTATCTCCTCCCCTCCCTGATGTTGGGAGGAGGTACGCTCCACACCGTCGCGGCGCATTCGAAGGCCAAACCGTCCGGACAGAAAAACGTGCTGTTCCTGATAATGGACGACCTTCGCCCCGAACTGAACTGCTACGGGGCACACTATATGAAGACGCCGAATATCGACCGCCTCGCGCGTCAGGGCGTGATGTTCGAGAACGCCTACTGCAACGTTCCGGTCTCCGGTGCCTCGCGAGCCTCCATATTCTCCGGACTGCGCCCTGCCATCAATCGCTTCTGGGACGTCAATTCGGTAATAGACATCGAGGCTCCCGGTACGGTCACGTTGCCTCAGTATTTCCGCGAAAACGGTTACACCACCGTGTCTAACAGCAAGGTGATCCACGGCGAGAACGACGCCAGGGAACGGTCGTGGGACGAGGCATGGAAACCCGGGCTGAAGTCGTCGACATGGCGCGACTACTTAGGCGACGAGAACCTTTCGGTGGAAAGAATCAAGGGAGGCCCGGCGGCATACGAGTGCATCGACGTGGCCGACAACGAATACTCGGACGGCAAGACCGCCGACAAGGCTATAGCCGACCTGCAGCGCCTCAAGGCCAATGGAAAACCATTCTTCCTGGCCGTCGGCATCCTGAAACCACACCTCCCATTCAACGCCCCGAAGAAATACTGGGATATGTACGACCGGTCGAAGATATCCCTTCCGGAGACGTTCGAATTCGACCGGACCGGATTTCCCGACAAGGCTTTCCACAACTACAACGAAATCCGCTATTACCGTGACATCCCCTCCAAGAGCGACATCCCGGCTGAAGAAGCCATCAACCTGATACACGGCTACAGGGCCTGTGTCAGCTATGCCGACGCCCAGGTGGGACGTATACTGGACGAAGTGGACCGCCTCGGATTGGACAAGAACACGATCGTAGTGCTGGTGGGCGACCACGGATGGAGTCTGGGCGACCACAGCCAGTGGTGCAAGCATTCCAACTTCAACATCGTGACCAACGCCCCGCTGATAATCCGCGTGCCCGACAACAAGAAGAAAGGACCGGAAGCCAAGGTTGTGGAATTCGTGGACCTCTACCCTACGCTCTGCGACCTGGCCGGACTTCCCGTTCCGGCACACACCGAGGGCGACAGCATGAAGAAGCTGCTCGGCGGCAACGACAAGGACTGGAAAAACTGCGCCATCGTGAAATGGCACAACGGCGTGTCGTACTTTGACCGCAACTACGGCTACACCGAATGGATCGACCGTCAGGGCAACGTGACCGACCGGATGCTCTTCACCTACCGCAACGACCCGCTGGAGACCGTCAATCTCGCCGACGATCCGGCATACGCCTCCACAGTGGAGAAACTGCACAACGAGATACTGGACCGCCGTGGCGCCAACTTCATGGTCGAGACCCCTAAGGTGGTGAAGAAGCCCAAGAAGCGCAATGGCGCCAACAAGGGCAACGGAAACCGCAACAACAGAAAGAACAAACTCAACAACAATAACAATGCAGAATAACAACATACTCCGTACCATGGCCATAGGTCTGTGCACCACACTGACCATGGCTCCGGCGGAAGCACGCGCACGCGAGGTGGCCAAGAAACCCAACGTGCTGTTCATCCTGGCCGACGACCACGCGCGCACGGCCATCAGCGCCTACAACGGCATCAACGCCAAGCTGGCCCCCACCCCCAACATCGACAACATCGGCAAGAACGGCGCCGTGATGCGCAACATGCTGTGCACCAACTCCATTTCCGGTCCGAGCCGCGCATGTCTGCTGACCGGCAAGTACAGCACCTCGCACGGCTTCTATCAGAACGAGGGTGGCATCGTGTTCAACGGCGACCAGATGCAGTACCAGAAGGTACTGCACGACAACGGATATACCACGGCCCTGTTCGGCAAATGGCACCTATTCTCCGCACCGCAGGGTTTCGACTACTATAAGATCCACGACAATCCCTCGCAGCAGGGTACGTACTGGGATCCAATATACAGCACCAACGGAAAGAAGAAGCGCGAGAAAGGCTACGCCACGCGCCTCACCACCGACTACGCTCTGGAGTGGCTCGACTCTCAGCGCGACACCGACAAGCCTTTCTGCATGATGCTGCATTACAAGGCCCCGCACCGTCCCTGGGAACCCGATTCCTGCTATCTGCACCTGTTCGACGACGTGACGTTCCCCTATCCTGAGACATTCAACGACACATACGCCGGACGTGAGAATACCATCGGCCAGTCGATGGCCACTATCGAAAACCACATGTCGCGCGGAGACCTCAAGCAGACCCCTCCCGAAGGACTGACCCAGAAGGAAAGGAACAAGTGGCTGTGGTGGGGCGGCTCGGGCAAGAACCAGTACTGGACACCCAGGGAATCGCTCAAGGGCCAGGAACTGAAGAACTGGAAGTTCCAGACCTATATCAAGAATTATCTTCGCGTGGTGCGCTCGGTGGACGACCAGGTGGGACGCGTGGTGAAGTATCTGAAGGACCATGACCTGTACGACAATACCATCATAATCTATATGGGCGACCAGGGTTTCTTCCTGGGCGAACACGGTCTGTACGACAAGCGCTGGATGTATGAGGAGGCCCTGCAGATGCCCTGCCTCATCAGCTATCCCGACGGCATCAGGAAAGGTCAGAACATACAGAACATCACGCTTAACATAGACATCGCCCCGACCATCCTCGACCTGGCCGGCGTAAAGATACCCGCCGACATGGAGGGCGAAAGCATGAAGGGGCTGCTGTGCGGCGACAGGAAAGCAGCGAAAGACTGGCGTCAGGGCGCCTACTACCAATACTTCGAGTATCCCAAGTGGCATAACGTGCAGCCCCACTACGGCATCCGCACCGACCGTTACAAGCTGATTCACTTCTATTTCAACATCGATGAATGGGAGTTCTACGACCTGGCCAAGGATCCGAACGAGATGAACAACGCCATCGACAGCCCGGAGTATAAGGAGACGATAGCCGATCTCAAGCATCAGTTAGCTGATCTGCAGGCGAAGTATCACGATGACATTCCGCTGGACCAGCGCCGCGAGATGACCGAGAAGTATATGCTGAAATACGAAGACCTGGACTGATGAACACTAAGATAATATTATCACTATTGTTGATGTCCGGTAGTGCGCTCGTATTCGCCAAGGCACCGCTGTACAAGGACTCTCGTCAGCCCGTGGAAAAGCGTGTGGACGACCTTATGGGCCGCATGACCCTGGAGGAGAAGATAGCCCAGATGTCACAGTTCGTCGGCCCGAACCATATCCGCGAGAACCAGCTGCGATTCAAAGGGCAGGGCGTGGCCAAGAACGATGATGCCTACGGCTTCTACCCGACGCTTAGCGTCAATGATCTGTACCGCATGACACAGGAGGGAAAGATAGGCTCGTTCCTGCATGTGGTCACGGCGGAGGAAGCGAACGAGCTGCAGCGTCTTGCCGCCAAAAGCCGACTGGGCATCCCTCTGATCATCGGTATCGACGCCATACATGGCAACGCATTGGTGTCGGGTACCACCGTGTACCCGACGCCAATCGGCCAGGCGTCCACGTTCAACGAGGAACTGGTGGAACGCCTCAGTCGCGAATCGGCCAGAGAGGTGCGCGCCGGCGGCGCACACTGGACCTTCACGCCGAACGTCGATGTGGCCCGCGACGCACGCTGGGGACGTGTGGGCGAGACATTCGGCGAGGATCCCTGGCTCGTTTCGCGAATGGGGGTCGCTACCGTCAGGGGGTACCAGGGCGCACGTATCGGAAACAATTCCGTGCTGGCATGCGCCAAGCACCTGATTGCCGGCAGCGAGCCCTCCAACGGCACCAACGCAGCTCCGATGGATGTATCGGAGCGTACCCTACGCGAGGTGTTCCTGCCGCCGTACAAGGCTGCCGTACAGGAAGCCGGTGTAGCCACCCTTATGGCCGCACACAACGAACTGAACGGCATTCCCTGTCATGCCGACAGATGGATGATGACCGACATAATGCGCGATGAATACGGATTCGACGGATTTATCGTCAGCGACTGGATGGACGTGAGCCGCATTCACGACCTCCATCATGCCGCCCTCGATCTTGACGACGCCTACCGCCAGGCCGTCGAGGCCGGGCTGGACATGAACATGCATGGACCGGGATTTGCCGAAAGCATTCTGAAACAGGTGAAGGCCGGCACGGTGAGCAAGGATGTGATCGACAGGGCCTGCCGGGCCATCCTGACCGCCAAATTCCATCTCGGTCTGTTCGAGAATCCATACGTGGACCTCAGCGACTCGAAGAAAACTCTGTTCAACGCCAATCACAGAAAGACCGCCCTGGAGGCGGCCGAACAGTCGATAGTCCTTCTCAAAAACGCCAATGGTCTCCTACCTCTCGATCTGTCCAAAATCAACAGGATATTCGTGACAGGCCCTAACGCCGACAACCAGACCATTTTAGGCGACTGGACGCTGCCACAGCCTGATGAGAACGTGACCACCGTGCTGGAAGGCTTACGCCGGGTGGCCGGCGATGGCAAAGTGACTTACTACGACTATGGCGACGACGTGCGCCAGAATTCGCCCGACAAGGTGAAGGAGGCTGCCGCCATGGCCAGAGAGGCCGACGTCGCCATTGTAGTGGTGGGTGAGAATCCGCTCCGTTACCAGAAAGGTAAGACCTGCGGCGAGAACACGGACCGGATGAACCTTGAACTGCTCGGAACACAGGAGCAACTTGTGCTTGACATAGCCGCCACCGGAGTGCCCACGATCGTGGTGCTAACGGGAGGACGCCCCCTTGCCATACCGGAAATCGATAGAAAAGCCTCCGCCGTGCTTCAGGCATGGGAGCCCGGATCGGAAGGTGGACTTGCCCTGGCCGAAATCATAGCCGGACAGGTCAATCCCTCGGCCAAACTTCCCGTGTCGATGCCTTATTCATCAGGTCAGATACAGATGATATACAACCATAAGCCGTCGCAGTATTTCCACAAGTACAAAGACGGCCCCTCCAAGCCCCTGTATCCCTTCGGTTATGGTCTGAGCTATACCGACTTCACAATCTCGGAGCCCGTGCTGGACAGAACCGAGGCGGCCACGGCCGACACCGTAAAGGTTACGGCTACCGTCACCAACATCGGATCGCGCGAAGGCTCGGAAGTGGTGCAGCTATATATCCGCGACAACATCAGCACCGCGACGCGTCCCGTCAAGGAACTCAAGGACTTCGTCCGCGTGTCGTTGAAACCGGGCGAGTCCCGCACGGTGGAATTCGACATCACCCCCGACAAACTCGCGTTCTTCGACCGCAACATGAAATATTCGGTCGAACCCGGCGACTTCACGGTGATGGTAGGCTCGTCATCACTTGACAAAGACCTTAAAACAACTTGTTTAACTATCAAATAACAGTAACGATGAAGAAACTCTTTACTTTGTGTGCCGTATTGGCGGCAGCCATCAGCGCCAACGCGGCAATGGTCGAACAGACCTATGAATACACATTTACCGAGGAGAATGCGTTCAAGGCAGTCGGTGAATGGCAGCTCGGTGCCGCTAAATGGAACGTGGCGGCCGTGAAGTACGACGGCACGGACGCTCCCTGCTCGTGGAACGGAAACAATTCCGCACAACAGATCGGAGGACAGGCAAACTATCCCAAGACGGTCACTATGACCACAACCGGCATTCCCGGCACCATAAAGAGCGTGACAATCGCAGCCCAGGGCTCCAACAAGACCACGTATGCCTGCGCCCTCTCCGTAGGTGCCACGACCGTAGACTTAGGAGAAGTAAAGAAAATAGACAAGCCTCTCACGGCCGCGGATCTAAATGCCTCGGGCGAAATAAAGTTCGTCTTCACGCAGACAGCCGAGGTAACAGCCGATCTGAAAGGCGCACTTCTGGTACAGACGATTTCCATAGTATATGAATCGGAAGTGGCAGGCGCCGTTGATTTCTCATATAGTTTCCCCGACATGCAGCTGGCCATAGACCAGACGTCTCCGATAGTTCTTCCCGCCCAGCATCCCGACATCACATTCTCTTCCTCCAACCCGCAGATAGTGGCTGTGGACGGACAGAATCTGAAGGGTGTGGCCACCGGAAACGCCACAATCACCGCCGCCTGGAATGCTTCGGACAGCTATAACGCCGGCTCTGCTTCATTTGCCGTCGAGGTGACGAAGAACCAGATTGTCACGTTTGATTTCACAACCAAGAACTACGGTCTGACGCCCGTCAGCGAACAGCCGGAATCGTTCGCGGACATCAGAATTTCAGAAACTCCCGTTACAATCGACATGACCGGAAGCTTCTTCCTTCTGAACGCTTCTGAGACAGAACCGCAGCTGTTACGTATCCTCGGCAACTCCAATACTACTTCAAATCCCGCGAAACTCACATTCTCCGTACCCGAAGGACACAAGATTCTACGGATAGAATTTGTCGGAAACAACACCGGCAAATGGGAATCCAATGTCGGCAAGAAATCCAACGGTGTATGGCTCCCGGAGGATTCGGAGGTTTCCAATGTGACCCTTACCTACAACGGCGACTGCAAGATCAATCAGATCATGGTGGAGCAGTATCCGGCCACCACGACCGGCATCCAGGATATTATAGCAGCCCGGGATTCCGTTCAGGGCGCAGAATACTTTGACCTGAACGGAGTGCGTCTGAACGCTGACTCGCTCCGCCCGGGCATCTACATAGTCAGGAAAGGCTCCGACGTGAAGAAAATAATCGTCAGATAACCCTTTTTAATAAAATCCGCACGGTGAAGATTGCCTTCATTCGTGCGGATTTTTGTATTTTTGTAACTAAAATCCGATTTTCAAATTCTGACCTTGACATGGAAACCGCTCACAACCCTTTCGCACGCCCGCTGTACATCATGACCAAACCGGCCGGATCGTCGTGCAACCTGGCCTGCAGGTATTGCTATTATCTTGAAAAGAACAATCTGTATAAAGACCGTCAGCCTGACCGGAGGTTCATAATGACCGATGAATTATTGGAGAAATTCATAAAGATGTACATCGAGTCCCAGACCATGCCGCAGGTGCTGTTCTGCTGGCACGGCGGCGAGGCCTTGATGCGCCCGCTGTCGTTCTATAAGAAAGTGGTGGAACTGCAGCGCAAATATGCCGGAGGCAGGATCATCGACAACACCATCCAGACCAACGGCACGCTGCTGAACGATGAATGGTGCCGCTTCTTCAAGGACAACAACTGGCTGGTGGGCGTATCCATCGACGGGCCGCAGGAATTTCATGACGAGTACCGCAGGAACAAGATCGGCGCCCCCTCCTTCCACAAGGTGATGCAGGGCATCAACCTGCTGAAGAAGCATGGCGTGGAATGGAACGCATTGGCCGTGGTGAACGATTACAACGCCGACTATCCGCTCGATTTCTATAATTTCTTCAAGGGACTGGAATGTCGTTACATCCAGTTCACTCCCATAGTGGAGCGCATCATTCCGCGCAAGGACGGCCGCTATCTGGCGTCACCGATGGATTCGGAAAACATTCCGTTGGCCGACTTCTCCGTGTCGCCGGAGCAGTGGGGTAATTTTCTTTGCGCTATTTTCGACGAATGGGTGCGCAACGACGTGGGCGAATACTTCGTGCAGCTTTTCGACGCCACGCTGGCCAACTGGATCGGCGAGCAGCCGGGTGTGTGCAGCATGGCCGGCACATGCGGCCATGCCGGTGTGATGGAATATAACGGCGATGTCTATTCGTGCGACCACTTCGTGTTTCCCGAATACAAGCTCGGCAACATCCGCACCGACTCGCTGATCGAGATGATGTACGGCGAGAGGCAGCGCAGGTTCGGCAACGCCAAGTTCGACACCCTTCCCGGCCAGTGCCGCAAATGCAAGTACCTGTTCGCCTGCAACGGCGAGTGCCCGAAAAACCGCTTTGCCCGCACCGTCAATGGCGAGCCTGGTCTGAACTATCTCTGCGCCGGCTACCACCGATACTTCGAACACGTCGCCCCCTACATGGACTTCATGGCCAACGAGCTGAAGAACCAGCGTCCTCCGGCCAACGTCATGAGCCATATCGCCGACATCAAGGCTTAGACATAAAAAAAACTCCGTTCAGCCGATAGCCGAACGGAGCCTGGTCCAATAGCCAAGTCCTTATTTTTTACCCGATACTGCCGGGACGAGCCGCATGGCGACACCTCCGCCGGGTGCGAGATATTGCTTCAAACGGGTCTTGGAGTTTACCTTTACCTTACGGATTCTGTAAGCCTGCGGATTCGTGTCCCAATGGGCATCGGGAGCATCCTCGTAAATAGTGGCCTCGTATGTCTGTCCCTTGGGGAGAAAGCTGAAATCGATAGACGCACGGCGTGCCGTGTGGTCCGTGATGGCACCGACATACCAGTCGTCGGAATGCTTGTCCTGACGCGCCACGGTGATGTATCGGTTAGGTTCGGCCTCAAGATAGCGCGAGTCCTTCCAGTCTACCGGAACATCCTCGATAAACTTGAACGCGTCCGGGAAACGCTCGTAATTCTCCGGCAGGTCGCAGGCCATCTGCATCGGCGAAGGCATGGTGAGATACAGGGCCAGCTGACGTGCCAGCGTGGTTCCGGCCTTCGAGGTCTTTCCTTCGCCATAATATGAAAGATCCGTCTGGAACAGACCGGGAGTATAGTCCATCGGACCGCCTTTCAGACGGGTGAAAGGCAGAATGCATGTATGACTGGGCGGATTGCCACCCATCGACTCGAACTCGCCGCCGCGAGCCGATTCCTGGGCCAGCCAGTTTGGCCATGTACGGGCCAGACCTGTCGGCCTGGGAGCTTCATGGCTATCCACCATTATCCCGTAATCTGCGGCCCGTTTGGCCACATCCAGGACATGATCGACCATCCATTGCGAGGTGTGGTGTTCCGAACGCGGTATGATAGCTCCGACATATCCGGTTTTCACAGCATCATAATTGTTGTCTTTCATGAATTTGAAGGCACGGTCCAGCTGCAACGCGTAGTCGGCGGCGTTTGCGGCCGTTTCATGATGCATGATCAGTTTGACCCCCTTGCCCCGGGCATACTCGCGCAGTTCATCTACATCGAAATCAGGATAAGGTCTGTCAAACAGGAACTGACGGTTCTTGCGATAGCTTGCCCAGTCTTCCCAACCTTCGTTCCAACCCTCGACCAACACACCGTCAATACCGTGCGCGGAAGCGAAGTCTATGTATTTCTTCACATTCTCGGTATTGGCCGGATGATGTCCGTTGGACGGAAGCTTACTGTAATCGGTCACTCCCGGCTTTGCAAGAGCATCGTTGCTGTAAGCCCATGTCTTGACCTTGCCGGTGAACATCTCCCACCACACCCCGATGAATTTCATCGGCTTGATCCAGGAAGTGTCTTCTATCTTACACGGTTCGTTGAGATTGTATATCAGCTGTGACGCGAGTATGTCCCGGGCGTCATCACTGACTATCAGGGTTCGCCACGGTGTATTGAACGGAGCCTGTATATATGCGGCGACACCCAGTCGGTCGGGCACCAGACGCACCTTCATATCATATCCTACGGAATCCACGTCAAGCAACATCGCGGGATAGCCCGACAGAGCCGCCTCGTGGATGTTTACATACACCGGCTTATCACCCGTAGTCTTCAGCAGCATCGGAGTCTGTATAGTGTTGCCGCCGGTGCGCTGTGCTTCCGAATGTCGCTTATATGACTTCAAGGCATCGGACAGACCGGTAAAATCCGTTTCCGACCACAGGTATTCGTCGGTGTCATAATCACCAGGGATGCAATAGAGCCGGTGATTGTCCGTGAAATTAAACCGGGTGTTCTCGTCCCGCACTGTCAGATAATTATTTTTCTTCTGTGCCGGCAGTTCGTATCTGAATCCGAGTCCGTCGTTGAAGAGCCGGAACCGGAGTGTCATGACTCTGTCGGCATCATCGGAGGCCAGATGCACGGCAAGTTCCCTGAAATGGTCTCTGACCTCGGCATACTCGCCCCATACAGGTTCCCACGATCGGTCTACGGTAAGCGTATCGGAAGATACTATATGTAATCCTTGTCCAAAATCAGCCTCGTCGGCCACAAACCCCAACAGGCTTTTCTCCACCAGAGGCTTGCCTTTGTAATCCAATGCATAATATGGCGCACCACGCCCGTCAACATCGACATTCAATGTCAATGAGCCATCGGGCGAAGATATTTCGGCAGCAACGGCAGTAATACAGAATCCGGCTGCACACAATATCGCGACTGTCTTTTTCATTTGTAATCGAATCAATTGTTGATCAGAATCTTAAAACCATAAGCAGGGAGGTCGATGGAAACAGGGAGGTCGGAAACCGTATCGTCCATCAAATCCATGAACCGTGCTCCGGCGAATGCAATGGGCGTCTTGACGGTTTTGCCGATATTCGAGACATTCACCATTACAAGCAACTGTCGGTTGCCGTTTTCAAAACCTATAACGACCGCATCTGCAGAACCATAATGTTTCATCTTTCCACCACGAGCCGTGGCCGATGCGGAGTACGCCTTGTTTATGGCCGCATAGGCAGCCGTAAGGCTATCGGAAAATTTCAGGTCCCTATGAGAGTTTGTGAAAAAAGAGAGTTTCCCTTTAAGCCCCTCCACATCCATCGAAGAATAAATCATCGGCACGCCACCGGAAAATGCTGCAAGCACGTATGCAGCCACAGTACCGTCCGTGCCGCCGTACATGACGTCCACATCATTTTCCGAAGCCACGTCATGATTGAAGGCATAACGCATATAATTTCTGCCCGGTATGATTACGGAATTAAGCCCGGACACATATTCCCCAAAGCGAGAAAGATTGCCGTTCCTGAACATCGACGACACCGTGGAAGGGAAATTCCAGTCATATATCAAATCGAATCCATCTTCCCAAAAATCGGTCTGCTGTGACTCCGCCAGCATGATGATGCCGGCATTCTCTTTTTCAAGAGCGTCGATGGCTTCCTTCCAGAAATCATGCGGCACACCTTCGGCATAGTCACAACGGAATCCGTCGACACCGGCTTCCCGCACCCAGTATGTCATGGCGTCGATCATGCCATCGCGTGTGGAGCGCACGGAATAGTCGAGTTGGGCCACGTCTCCCCATTGCTGGGTAGCAGAGATATTGCCTGCCCCATCTTTTCTATACCGTTCCGGATGGCTTACAGTCCACACGTTGTCGAACGATGTATGGTTGGCCACCCAGTCGAGTATCACCTTCATTCCGTTGGCATGAGCCATATTTACAAGAGTCTTGAAATCGTCAATAGACCCCAGCACCGGATCGATGGATTTATAATCCTTCACGCAGTAGGGCGATCCTACCGACTTGAGGATACCGGTCTGATACGGCGGCATTATCCACAGGATGTCGCATCCCATGCCGGCTATGCGCGGAATATCGGCGGCGACACGGGCAAGGCAGCCCTTGTCGCCGTAGAATCGGGGATTTACCTCATAAAGCACGTCGGATGACGCATCTTGGGACGATACGGGCGGATTGGGATCCGGTTTCGGGTCGGATCCGTCGGAGGGTGTGTCAGAACCACAAGCCGCCGCCATCATTGCGATGGCGGCGAGCATATAGGGTTTCAATCTGTCAGGATTCATTTGTCGGGTACGAGTGTGGCGTTTTCGGGATTGGCCATGATGTAATAGTCACCGCTCAGAGTTATCTGCATCGCATCGTATTGAAGTCCGGCGTTATCGTTGAAAATCAGGTTTTCAACCTCTCCGTTGCCTTCAACCGGAAATACCAGATATTCCACTCCGTCCACGGTCTCCGTGGAGCTGGCCTGTGCTCCCGGCCATGCCCCGAACACTTCCTTATCGCCCCACGCATAGATATAGAACGATTGCCAGCCCGTATTATTCTGAACGTAAATCTTATAGTTGCCCGATGGTGCGGGCGGCGTAGGCGGATTTTCCGGATCGGAAGGGGTATACGTGTCGGGATCAATCTCCTTGGCCGAGTTTGAAGTCAATTCCACATATACGTCACGGTCAAGAGCGAACACCACCACGTCATCCACCTGCTTGCCGTTTCCGTTGTTCAGAATCAGATGTTCGGTCAGACCCTTGTTGCAGTTGCCTTCGCCAAGGTCGAAGTATTTGTAAGTAACTCCCTTGATGACCTGCGTGCCTGTAACAGGCATACCGGGCCAAGCTCCGTTAAGGTCGTTGACGTCGCCCCACATATAAAGATAGAGGTCGTCCCAACCGGACTGGTCGGCTACATAAATCGTGAACCCGTCATGCTTTACGTTCGAAGATGGATCGTACGGGGTTACACCGTCGGCAGTGATCTCAAGATAGAAGTCCTCGTTGAGGGTCACGTTGTAGTCGGCAAGCTGCTTGCCTGCCCCGTTGTTGTTGAATATCAGATTGACGTTCATGCCCTCATTGGCGGCTCCGGTATCGAAATACTTATAATCCACGCCATCGATAGTGACAGAACCGGTAGGCCGGATGCCGGGCCATCCGCCGAATATCTCACCGTCGCCATAAGCATACAGGGCCAGTTCGTCGTATCCGCTGTTGTCCACCACATAGATGGCATATCCGTCATGGTCGATCTCGCCCGGATCGGCAGGCTTGTTGAAATAGTCGGCCCAACGATATACAATCACGTTTTCCCTCTGTCCCACGGCGGGATTCTCGCGATGAACCACAGGCTGGTTGTCCAGCGAGCGTTCCTCGCCCTGCCGGGCGTTATAGAAAGTATAGCCGTCGGCCAGGGTCTTGCCGTTGACGAAATCGGCGGGATTCAGATATATGCCGAACTTAGCGTCCGTATCGGATGCCTTCTCCAGCTGCCAGCGGGGATCGCCCACGGCATCCATACCGCCGTTGAACTCGCCGACAATGTATATCTTGTCTTCGGCTCCGGTGCCCTGCGGCACTATAACCTCGAGCAGCTGGTAACCGTCACGCAGTTCGAACCGAGGCAGCTCAATGTCGAATGTGATTTCCTCTTTAGAGCATCCGGCCAGAAGCGGGAGCATCATAAGAAGGAAAAGACTTATAAACTTATAGTTTTTCATTTTTGATTACTGATTTAATAGTTAGGATTCTGGCGCAGTCCGGGGTTGACCATAAGGGCGGCCTGCGGGAGAGGATACCATTCATACTTGCGGTCGCGTCTGGCGGGCAACTGGCGGCCGTCGTTTTCCGTAGCACGGCCGAAGAACCACCATTGGCCCTGGGTGAACTTGTCGAAACGGCGCAGGTCGGTGCGGCGCCGGCGTCCTTCGTCAAGGAACTCCAGACCCCATTCGCTTAGCATCCAGTCCATATCGAAAGCCGTGAAACCGGGACCCGGATTCTGGATTACATTCTGGTCGGCAGCCGAATAATATCTCTGTCGAACGGAATTCACGAGAGTTTTGGCTTCTTCCGACTGTCCGGCACGCATACGGCACTCGGCAAGAGTATAATATACCTCGGCAAGACGGAATTCCACCTGATCGGCATTACGCCAGTCCAGACCGGTGGATTCGGGATAGACGGGATAACGGAGAATACGATAGCCTGAGTTTGTCTCACCCCAACGCGGACTCATGACAGGTTCAAGATCACGCCCGAGATTCTGGAACGTACCGACCTGGTCCACGTAAATCAACGGCTTGTCCTGCTCGTCGGCGTCGGCAAGTACATCGGCACCTGTAATATAGTTCTTCTGGGGACCCATCGCAAAGATTCCCTGCCAGTTGCCGGCGGCGTCGCATGTGAACGGCCGCTTTCGGATATCGGCGTCGTTCATACGGTCGAACGGAGCGCCCAGCTTGTCGCCGTAGTCAAACACGAAACTCTTGGGATTGGCAGTTCCGGCCCAAGGCACGAGTGTGCCCGTGTTGTCCTTGGACGGCACCATACATACACAGTTCCAGCCACCCTGATCGCAGCTGTAACCGAACATCTCATCGTAATTGTAAGGCAGATAGGGGGTGTTGCGGTTATTGTTGGTCATCATGCCGGCCTCCATCGCGAACGCGAACACCACTTCCTGGCAGGCCTGGTTGTTGATGCCGTAGATTTCACGGTAATCCGAAACGAGTCCGTATGTTCCGTATTTGCCCTTTATGATCTCGTCGCACAAGTCGGCGCATTCCTTGTAACGGTCCACGCCGGTCCACAGCTGCGAATTGAGCAGCAGACGCATTTTGAGCATACGGTTTATGCCCTGGTTCATGCGGTTGCGCGTGGCGCCGGAACCATCCTCGGCCGTAAGGTCGTCGACACATGCGTCAAGCTCGTCGGCCATGAAGTTCCAGATCACCTTGCATCCTGTGTCGAAATCCTCGTCGGCCGATCCGGGAATGTCGCCGTTGGTATCCGTACACAGCGGAAGGGCGCCGCCCCAGAGCTCGAAGTTGTTGTAATAGGCCCACGCACGCATGGTGCGCAGTTCGGCTATATACTGCTTCAATTCATCGTCAGTCACACCTAATGCCTTGGGGTCCAGTTTCTCAAGATCGCCCAGCATGGTGTTGCACAGGCCGATGGTCTCCCATGCATGTTCCCATGCGCTGCGGATTATTTTCGATTCGGCGTTCCAGGTCTGGGTGGACAGCACGAATTTCTCGGCCTCATCATAACCCCATGCGCCACCGTTCCAGGTACGCCACGCCACTTGATCGGCAGGAAACTCGTTGAGATACCAGAAATACTCCAGAAATCCGCTCTGCGCGCTGGAATATATCGAGGCGACAGCCCCGTCAAGGCTATTCTTGTCCTTGTAATAGGCGGAAGAATCAATCAGGTCGAATGTCTTCTCGTCCAGGTTGGTACAGGCGGAAGCGCCCGCCAACAGCACGGCAGCCAGAAGCGTGCCGGCAATATATCTGATGGTTTTCATTGATAACGATAGATTCGGGTTTAACGGAAACGGAATGTAACGCCCAGCGTAAGCTGAGTTGCCGAAGGATATGCGCTGGACACATCCACGCCCGGAGTAATACCGGTGGACGGCACTGCGGAAGGATCGGTACCGGAATAGCCCGTGAGTGTAAATACATTCTTAGCGGATATATACACACGCAGAGAGTCGAGCAGTCTACGGTTCTTGAACGGCACGTTATAGCCCAGCGTGATGTTCTGAAGCTTGAAATAATCGCCGTTTTCAAGAAAATATGAGGAAATGACGCCGCCACCGCTCCAGGTATCCTTGTCATCCAGATAAGCCGACCGCAACAGGTTGTCGCTGCCGCTGCCCTGCAATCCCATTCCATATTTACGCATATTGAAGATCTTGAAGCCGAAGGCTCCCTGGAACTGCAGCGACAGGTCGAAATTGTTCCATGTCAGATTGTTGCTCCATGTCAGGAAATGCTTGGGAGCGCCGTCGCCGATGTAGCGTTTGTCCTCGGGATTGGCCAACGCGGCGTTGATTACCTCGCCATCCTTGTTGTAAACCAGCATATTGTGGTTTTCGTCGGTTCCGGCATACTTGTATCCGTAGAATTGTGCGATACGGCTGCCTTCCTCCACGCGGAAGAAATATTCGCTTGTCCCCACACCCGGCTTCTGATACAGGTCAAGATACGACGCCTCGTATATGTCGTTGGAAAGCTTGGTCAGTTTGGTGGTGCCGTACGAGTAATTGATACCCATGTTCCATTTGACCGGCGTATTGTCCAGGATGTCGCCGTTCAGGGCGATCTCGATACCTGTGTTACGCGTTGTTCCCACATTTACGAGGATGTTGGAATATACGTATGGAGGCTGTGGAGCGGTATAATTGTACAGCAGATCCTGCGAGCGGCGGTCGAAGTATTCGATCGATCCGTTCAGGCGGTTGAACAGCATGAAGTCGATGCCGACATTGAAACTTGACAGTTTTTCCCAGCCCAGATTAGGATTGGCATTGCTGGAGGGACGATAACCGGTGATCCATTGTCCATTGATGAGATAAGTACCGGAAGCGCTATATGTCGAAATTGACTTATAGGGATCGAAATCGCTGCGTCCCGTCATACCGTAAGAGAATCTGGGCTTAAGGCTCTGCACCACCTGGACATAATCGCGCAGGAACGGCGTATTAGCCATTTCCCAGCCGATGGATGCGGCGGGGAAGGAACCCCATTTCCTGTCGGCTCCGAACTTGGTGGAACCTTCGTGACGGATGGAAGCGGATACGAACAGCATGTTGTCCCACGAATAATTCACACGACCGAAGAAACCCACCAGAGTGGATTGGGACTTACCGGCCCACATGTTCGCCTTTCCGTCCTTGAGCCATGTACCGGCTCCGATTCCCCACCACATCGGGTCGTCGTAGGAAAAGTTGTAGTTGGTCTCGCCCATGGTTTCCCAGTCTGACCTCTGGTACGAATAACCGCCTACGAAACGAACGTCATGATGATCGTTCTTGAAGCTATAGTTCGCTATCCATTCCAGTCCGCTGGTTACCCATTTCTGATATTCGATGTTGGCGCGGCCGGCATAACCTCCCCAATATGACTCGCCTGAAGTAGAAGGCGTGTAATAATTGCTCTTAAGGTCATTATAGTTGTAGGAATATGACAATGTGGTGCTTACACTGTGCTCGTCGTTATGCCAGATGTCGTATTTCACGTCGGCCGTGCCGAGGAGGTAATTGCGTTTTCCTTCGGAGGTGTTCACCTTAAGTTGCTGCACGGGGTTCTTGATATCGGTCGGGGAAGTAGGCTGGTAATAAGAGCCGTCCGGATTATAGACCGGGATAGTGGGGTTCATGCTGAGGGCAGTGTCGAACATTCCGTCGTCACCCCATTTCTCGTTTACGCGGCGTGCATTGATCGAAGCCGTGAACTTGAGATGTCCGTCAAGAGTATTGGCCGAGGCTGCGGCACGGCCACCGAATTCCTCACGGCCACTGGCGATGTCAAGACCGTTGGCTTTCTTATAGTTGGTCGAGACGGTATAGTATCCGCCTGATGGGAGGGTGCCGTCGATACCTATATACTGGTTGGTGTCGTAAGCCACGTCACGTGTTATCAGGTCGTACCAGTCGGTGCTTGCGCCATAGTCATTGCCGCGACGTGCAAGACGCCACTCGTATGGACTCAGAACCTCAGGCTTGCGGGTAGCCACCGATATTGCTCCGTATGAATCGTATGTGACGACAGGGAGTCCCGGGGTGCCGTTACCTTTTTTAGTGGTTACCAGAATAACACCGTTGGCGCCACGTGTACCGTAAATGGCGGCGGATGCTGCATCCTTGAGCACAGACATCGACTCGATGTCTTGCGGAGCCAGGGTACGGATGTCGCCGCCGGCAACACCGTCAATTACAATAAGCGGACCGTTGCCTGCGCTCAGCGAAGTCGCTCCGCGAATCTGTAAATCGGCCGAACCGTTGGGATTGGCGGCGGCTGTGCTGGACACATTGAGGCCGGATACCTTGCCCGAAAGCATCTCCATGGGATTGTTCATGGCGCCTTTCTGGAAATCGTCCTTATTGACCTGGACAACGGAGCTTGACACTTCACGGCGGCTGACGGATCCATAACCCACTACCACCACTTCGTCCAGAAGTTCGGAGTCCTCGGTCATGGTGGCGTCCACCACACTCTGGCCTTTTACATGTTTCTCCACCGACTTGAAGCCCACCAGACTGAATACGAGCGTCCCGTCGGACGGAACATTCTTAAGTTCGTAACGTCCGTCGATATCGGTGGCTGTAGCGATTCTTTGTTCGCCTTTGACCGAAACCGTGGTTCCTACCAAAACATCACCGTTGGAATCGTATACCGTGCCTGTCACCGACATGGTTTGTCCCATCGCGGCAGGTGCCAGCAAGAATGCCAGAATCCAGATGAAACTCACCATCGAGGCCCGGAATAGCCTTGGAATAGTTTTCATTTCTTTTGATTTTTAAGTTTAGTTATTATGTTGTTTGGGTTGTATGCGTGTCATGGTCAGATTTAGAGTATGTTTTAAAATCTGCGGTAAAATTAATGTTAAAATACGTATATATTCCTACAGTCAAGTTAAAATCTAAAAAAATAAAACCGTCAGAACGCTGAATGTCTGACGGTTATATACAATATTGGAGTTATATTTTCAAACCATATATCAATTGTTTATGTTCCTGATCTGCTCTTCAAAAGCATCCGGATCAAGAGATCTTTTCCGAATTTTGCTGCGGTAGGTATAAACGGTGGTAAGCGAACACCGCAGGAATTCCGCTATCCTTTCGCTGTCGTAGACGCCTATACGGATCAATGCGAGTACTCTTAATTCCGTATTGAGTCTGCTGCCCGGTTTTGGAACGATATGTTCGTCCGGACGCATTAGTCGATTCACCTTTTCCACAAAGTCCGGATAAATGTTAAGCACAGCCTCGTCGAACTTATTGTAGAAATCCTTCAGGGTCTTTTCCACGATACTGTTTTCCTTGATTTTCTTCAAAAGGTCCTTCGTATTGCCTTTGATCACCAGATTGCTGAGGGTCTGCTGGTAATTTTCCAGATTTCGTATTGTCAGCGACGAATACACCATGAACAGTCCCGTGTACTCCTCCTTGATTGAGTCTGAACTTTTCAGGGCGGCGTTGGTTTCCTCGAGCTTGTGGTTCACGGCTTTCAGTTCCCTGGAGACAGCCGACAATTCTTCGTTGTGTTCATGGATTGTTTCGTTTGCCTTCCTTATTCTCCTGATTTGCTTGAGAATGAAAACAAACGCTATGGCAAGGGCTATGGAGAGCGCCGAAGACAGTATCAGCAGCCATTTCAGTCGCGTCTGCTGGGAATTCTGTTGCCTGTTATACGCAGCATCTATCACTGTCAACATTCTCGCCGACTGTGCCGTGCGCATACGTGCGGCATAAAAGTTTGCATCGTCAAAACTCTTCTGGAGATAATGCTTGGCCCGATCTATGTCTCCGTCTTTGAACAGTTCGGAGGAGAGCTCACGGAACGACATGTTTTCCTTCGTACATCCCTTTATGTCGCTGATGGCACTCAGCACAAGATATTTCTTATGATTTTCCGTATCGCCTTCCACTTTATATGCGTATGCGAGAATCGAAGCGATGATTGAATATTGGCGGCTGCCGGGTTCATATTCCGAAAGAGCATTGGTCAGCATTTTCTTGGCTTCCCGGGTCTTTCGGGCACTTATCAGGGCATTGCTGCTGTATATCACTCTATTGAACGACCCGTCCGAAGCCACCTCCGCGATAGAATCGGTATATAATTCACGCAATTCAGCATAATCCTGGGAATATCTGGTCTCATTGCTGTATTCATTCATATACTGATATAGGTCGCAATTCACGTAATAATAATATTCCAACAGAGTTGAATCAAGGTCCGCACGGTTAAATGACTCTATTTCATTCAGAGCATCGCCGAAAAGACCGGCATGACTCATCACATCGATTCTGCGCAGCTGCAGTTCCTGCTGTTTGCGGAGGTCCCGGGTTTTTCCGGCTAAATCTAAGGCCAGGCCTATATAATATAATGCGGAATCGCTTACGTATGATTCGTATTCATCTATAAGGCGGTCAGTTATTTCCCGAGTTCGCTGATTGTCTCGATTCTTGGACAGAGAATGGCGTAACGCCTTTATCTTCTTTTCCTTCGCATCCTGATAGATCTGACTTTCGGCAAGTTCCAGGTCAAGCCGCTCATAGAGCGTATTCAAGTCGTCGGAATCCTCTTCATTTCTTGACGAACATCCCACAACACATAATAGGACCAATTCGACAGCAATAATATAAAATATACGTTTCACAACCATTAACGAGCTTCATGATGATTCACAAAGTTAATATTTTATTCGGTAACTGAAAAACAAAGGACCTCGACAACCTGATTTTTAACAGGATCCAGCCCTTGCGCCTTATATTGTAATTTAGATAAATTCATTGCTATAACGTTGACATACAGTAACATTTTGGCAGATTTATTTAGATTTTAGTTAGAACCTCTTTAGGACCGTTGCACAAGGGGGTATCTTTCCATAATTTTGTAACTAAAACCGACAGAACCTCATATCATGAAAATATTTATCATAATGGCCACCGTTGCACTTGCATCAACATTATCGCTGTCCGCCAGGTCAGAAACGATCGAGCGGCCGGATGTAAGAACATCTGAGAATAAAGTTGTGTATAGCGTATATCTGCGCAACTATACCAACCCGGAATCCTCGGCTACCTTCAACGACCTGCGCCGGGACCTTCCCCGAATCAAGGGACTGGGCATTGACGTTATTCATCTGCTTCCTTTCTATGAAATGGGGGTGGAACATGCCAAGGGATCTCCGTATTGCATCCGCAACTACCGTGCGGTCGATAGCCGTTACGGCACCATGGACGATTTGAGGGACCTTGTCAACGAGCTTCACGCCAACGGAATGCAGATATGGCAGGACTGGGTGGGCAACCATACGGCATACGACCATCCATGGGTAAAGCAACATCCTGACTGGTACACCGAGCGTCAGGATTTTGACGATGTCCGATCGATAAACAGCAGCAACAAGGAATTAAGGAAAGCCATGGCCGAAGAAATGCGTTTCTGGGTGGATGAACTCGGCATAGACGGATTCCGCTGTGATTTCGCACATGCTCCGGGTCGCGAATTCTGGGTTGACATCATCAATATGGTAGACCCCGACCATAAACTATATTGGCTTGCCGAAGGTGACGAGGGCGGTATCGCCAGCGATTGGATCCGTAACGAAGGCGGCCCGTTCGATTCACGATACGGATGGTCGTATTCCGAATTTCTGTACAAAGACGAATATGACCGCAAAAATGCGACCGACAGAGGGGATTTCAACAAGGCGATGTTCCATCTCGGCTATCCTGCCGACCGCGCCACGTTCCTGACCTACATTGGCTCGCACGACATTTTCCAGGGAATGAAACCACAGGTGTCCCCAAACACTCAGGACATGATTTACGGCGACAATCTGATTCCCTTTACGGTCATGACCATGCTTGCTCCGGGAATCCCGATGATTTATATGGGACAGGATATCAATTACTCAAAACCCGGCGGCATAAGCATAATGACCGATACCGAGGCCATTGACTGGAATAAGGTGGATAAAAATTATCAGGCTTTGATAACTAAATTGATACACCTGCGGCATTCGGAACCCGCCTTGCAGACCCTTAATGGGAAACTATTGAACCATACCACAGATAATGATTCGGTTTATGTGTTTGAACGCCGTAATGGAAAACATTCTGTGGTTGCCATGATTAATTTCTCCTATAATCCTCAGGAATTCCGCATCACGTCCAAGATTATTCCTGAAAATACATATTATAATACGGAGAACGGTAAAACCGTATCCCCGGCACATGACGCCTTACGTCTGCCAGGCAAAGGTTATGCCATATTCACCAAAGACGACGCGGATCTTAAAACCGATACCTATACTGTTTCAGTCACTGTTTCCGACAGGAAATATCATTCCGGAAATCCGTTACTAAGCGTTTTCACTCCCGATCCGCTGGAAAAGAGCGGCGACATATATGTTGTAAACCGTCAGTCCATGATACCGGTTGCCGGAAAGGACCATACATTTACAACCGAGATTGAATATCTGCCCGAGTTCGGCTATATCCTGCAGATTGAATCGGATTCAAGCGATAGCAAGCCTATTTCGTTAAACGTCAATAAACTTGATAACCTCTCGTTCGAACTCAAGGAGGGACAATTGATTCATAAAGTCAAATAATTGATTTCTTGCAGATCTAATTTAAGATAGAAAAGGAGTATTGTAGTTTAGTTTTACATTAGGGTTTATTTATACTGACATACATTCCTTTTCACATAGAGGCCACATCATTCACAGGCTATGATGTGGCCTCGATTCATTAAGTTTTTGTTAAATTACGGGTGGGTGAAGTGTCGGAAAATTAATTTTGTTAATTTTGCGGCATGGAAACACGTAATGTCAAAATATTGGTTGTCGACGACGAGGATGGAATCCGCGAGGGTCTGTGCGAGTATCTTCGCCTGGAGGGTTACGAGGCGGATGGCGCGGCAAGCGCCGAGGAGGCTCTGGCCAAAGGTATCGGAGGCTACGGGCTGCTTCTCCTTGACGTGATGATGGAGGGCATGGATGGCTTCGAGCTGGCGCGCCGCCTCAAGCAGAATCCCGACACTGCCGGCATTCCCATCATATTCCTTACGGCCAAGGACACCGACGACGATATGGTGGCGGGGCTGAGGCTCGGCGCCGACGACTATATTCCAAAACCGTTCTCGATGAAGAACGTCATAGCGCGCATCGAGGCGGTGACACGCAGGAGTTTACGCAATTCCAAGGTCTCTGAGAATGTGCTGTGCGACCGCGTCACGCTGTCCTGCACTGTAGACGGCAACGTGGTGAAGCTTCCGCGCAAGGAATTCGAGATCCTGGCACTGCTGCTCGACAACCCGGGCCGCATCTTCACGCGCGAGGAACTGATGAAACGTATATGGCCGGAGAACGTGGTGGTGGTGGACCGGTCGGTCGACGTGCACATCACGCGCATCAGGTCGAAAATCGCACCGTACGGCAAACATATAGTGTCCCGCTCGGGATATGGCTATGGCTGGCAGGACTGACACCCGGTTTTCTTTTCAGCTGCGCATATTGCTGTTGCTGTTGGGTTCGTGCTGGCTATTGGCGGCCACGTTCATGGTGTTCCAGTATCACAGGGAGAAGGAGTACAAGACGGGGATGATGAACACGCGCCTCCAGATGCACAATGCGCGCCTTCTGGACGACCTGCGCAAAGGGGAACCGATCGGGGACATAGTGGGACGCATCAGCAGTCCGACCGAAAACCTGCGCGTCACCCTGATAGGACGCGACGGCAAGGTGATATACGACAGCAACGGTCCGACACCCACATCCGACCACAACACCAGGCCGGAGGTGCGCGCGGCCCGAGCCAAGGGCGAAGGCTACGCCTTGGAACGTGTGTCGGAGGAAGACAACACCACCTATTTCTATTCCGCGTTATCAGGCGACGACGGCATGGTGATACGCTCGGCGGCTCCATATACCCACACACTCGTGGAGTTTCTGGCCATAGACCGCACCATCCTGTTCATAATGGGTGGCCTTACCCTGTTCATCAGCATCATCGGTCTGCTGGCCACACATAAGATTACCGTAAGCATACGCCAACTGAATCAGTTTGCCGAAAAGGCCGGCAACGGCGACAGGATATACGAGGGCTATTCGTTTCCCCACGACGAGCTGGGCAACATAGCCGCCAACATAGTGAAGATATATGTGCAGCGCGACCAGCAGCACCGCGAGACCATCCGGCTTGAGCAGGACAAGGCGCGGCTAAAGAAACAGCTGACCAACAACATAAACCATGAGCTGAAAACACCTGTGGCCTCCATCCTGGTAAGCCTTGACCTGCTGGACGACCATCCCGACCTGCCGGAAGCCAGGAGACGTGAACTACTGGCACGGATACGCGGCAATGCCGACCGGCTCAGCGCTCTGCTCAAGGATGTGTCCACCATCACGCGCATGGAGGACGGCCGGGGAATGATAGACAAGAAGCGCATCGACCTCTCGGCCCTGATAAACGGAATAGTCGAGGAGGCACGGCCCCGCACCGATATGCACATATATGTCAATATGCCCCGGCTATGGATCAATGGCGACCGTATGCTGCTGGAATCAATATTCCACAACCTGATAGACAACGCCATAGCCTATAGCGGAGGCACCGAGATACACATCAGTGCCGATGACGCGGGCAATTTCAAGGTATGGGACAACGGCAAAGGGATAGACGCCAGGCATCTGCCCCATATATTCGAACGCTTTTACCGCGTTGACGACGGCCGCTCCCGTTCGGCGGGGGGCACGGGTCTCGGCCTCTCCATCGTGAAGAACGCCGTGGCCGTACATGGAGGCTCAATCCGGGCCATCAGCACGAAAGGCCTGCTGTTCGAGTTCAGCCTCGCCTGCTCCAATCAGAGTATCTGACTCTTTATATTACCATCGTGCAGATAGACCTTTGCGGTCTTTCGGGCTGGAATCTTAACCTTGCCGCTGATAGGCTTGCCGTTCGATATTATCGTCACTTCGGGAGCCGACTTGCGGCCGGCATTATTGGTGATATAGGCAACCGATGAATCTTTCGGATCCTGAACTGCCGTCAGTTCCGTGCCCTTGACAAATACACGCAGTTCATCGGCCAATGAATTGTTCTGCTGTTCTTTTATCGTGGCCGATGAGGCGTTGTCGGTGATTTTAGTATCGACCGAGAACACCGGAGCCATACCGTCGATGCTGATTCCGTCTAATTCGGCGAGGGTCGTGCCCTTGAAGTTGGACGCCAACAGATAGTACACGCCATCGGGATCGGGAACGATGGTTCCGTTCCAGCCCTGCGGCAGTTTGTCGGTAAGCGACATGGTCTTCCGCTTCATCGTGCGCGTCATGGCCGCGTCCACATTGGTATAATAGTTGACATTGCGGCGGTCAACCACATCACCGGCCCTGACATCGCGCTGTCTGTCGGAATAGAGGGTGTAGAGCCTGGATGTCAGGATTGAGTTGTTGTTGGCCTGGTCGCCGAAACCCATACCCTTGTTGCCCGGAGCGGTGAAACCAAGCTCACCGTCTATGTTGACCCATTCGGAAGGAATGTCGACGAATGTCTTGCCGTCCGACACATTCCCTTCGTCGTTACCTTCGTAATAAAGGGTGCGCTTCTCCTTGGTGAACGGGTCGGTCGAGATGGCCATCAGTCCACCCTTCTCCTTAGATATTGTGGCGTCGTTGTTGGCCGTGACATAGTCCAGATATATCACGGCGTTGCCGGGCGTGGCGTATATCACGAAGCGGTTGTTGAGCGCGCCGCCGTTGGTGTTCAGCTCGCCGTTCATCACGAAATGGTTCTTGCCCGTCTCGTATATGCCGCTCACGACAGGCACGGCATCGGCGTTCTTGCCGTTCACATCGTACCAGCCGAGGAAATTGCCGTTGTTGCCGAATCGGAACGGCACTATTATCTTGTTGTTGTCCGGACGGTGGGAGGCAATGTAGCCGCTGTAATTCTTCAGACCCGCGCTCCATGAGAAGCATACGAATCGTGACGGCGACGAACTGCGTATCACGTTCTGTGCCGGGAAGATGTATGTGTCGCCGTATTTATCCTGTATTTCCTGCCATGTGGCCGGAGTGACGGAGGCCGTAGGCATCACCTCGTGTATCAGCCATGTCATCATGACGCGGTGCGCCTCCACGCCCATGCGGCGCGAGCCGACATCGGCGCGAAGCAGCCACGAGCCGTCGGCCGTAGTCTTCTGACGCGCCTGGATGTATTTGTACGCCATGTTCTCCAGGAACAACGCCACAGGATCCTGCAGAAAGCAGGCCATGGTGGAATATGACGTGATCTGGTCGAACAGGAACAGGCTCCAGTCGTTGCCGTTGGGCATGGCCAGTTCACCGTCGCCTAATGCCAGGCGGTTCAGCACCCGGTCCATCACCTTCTGATTGTTGTGCATCAGGGCGTTCGATTTCCACTTCTCCACGCCCTTCAGTTCCTTCTGAAACAGCTTCAAAGCTAATGCGGCCTCGCCGAGTTCCTGCATCACCACGTTCTGGTAGCTGGTGTGGAACAGGCTGTGGTTCTGCAGCGTCCAGTCGTCGAACAGGTTCTGTCCGCGATAGAGGTCGGCCACGGTCTTGTTGTCATATTCGGGATCTATCACCGTGTTATCCGAAGCGTCGTCGGGATGCGAATAGCTGTTGATGGCGAACTCGCGCATCCGTTCGAACCACTGCGGCGCCTTGGCATTGTCAGGAAACAGACCCAAGGCCACGGCCAGCACATCGGCTTCCCAGCCGTTCTCCTCGGCCTTGGTGTCGCCGTTGTAGCCGACGGGGATGTCGCGCTCCAGCTCATAGTTACATTCAGCTTCAAGTAGCTTTTCGATGGCTTTCTTTTGGTCGGCGGTCAGCGTGTTCCACTGGAAGAATGCCGAATAAGCCACCGACATGGCCCATAGCGACGATTCCCACTGCGAGTCATTTTTAGCGGTTGAACCCCAGTAAGAATTATTCTTACAGGCATAAAGCCTGTTGGCCTTGTGTGTGGAGTAGGCATAATTCAGCGAACGCGCAGCCCAATCCTTCAGATTATCCCACGTTATGCCATCGGGCAGCGAGACTTTGCCCTGAGCGTATTTCACTAAGAAAGCGCAGATCATGGAGAAGTCTGCATTGTGACGCACCCCGTGCTCGTTATTGCCCATGGTGTTCTCGCCCTTGAACACGCCCAACGGCGCGCCGGCCGAGTTTTTATCGGAAATTTCCAGCCAATTGTCGCGCATATACGGAGTGAAGTCTGCCAGCATCTGCAGCAGATGGTCCTTCATCTGCGGCTCGCCCACGAATTCATGCGTAATCCTCCCCTCCGTCGGACTCTCTATCACCTCCCTTTCCGCTGCATGTGTCGTTGTACCTCCGACCAGCAACAGAATACCTATACCTAATACAGCATATTTTACCATCCCTTTTCTATCCCTTTTACTATCCCTAATTTCGACTACTATCCGGTTTTCTAGTCGTAATTTCGACTACTACTCGGTTTTTTAGTCGTAAAAACGTGTAGTAGCTATTTCTACACGTTCACTACACCATACTACTCACTAACTAAATATTATCAAAAACGATCGGATGACGGTCAATTACCATCCATCCGACCGGATTTTCGGTCGGATGGAATAAAATGGTCGGATCAAACTACTCGGTTTTTGCATCAACTACTCGCCTACTACTCGGTTTTTGTACAAACTACTCGCCTACTACTCGGTTTTTGCATCAACTACTCGCTTACTACTCGGTTTTCATCTATACCGGTATACCAGCGTTGTTTTATTGATTGAACATTGCCTTCAGCCGCTAATTCCTTAAGAATGTTACCGACCATTTGACTGTTCTGTTCGTTAGTATTGCGTATTGGAAGCGTACCCTGAAGATATTCAAGGATGTCACTGCGCTTAGCTCCGTCAGAACCCGCATTCTGTATGTATTGAAGCACCATATGCTTGATTTTTTCACGTTCCAAACCCTTTACTTTAGTGTAGCCCGGTAGTTGTTTCGAGGCTTTAGCCACACTGAGCGATATGGTATAGTCCGGAGCTTCGCCTTCAATGAGGCCACGTTTCAGTAGATCCTGAGCTATATTCTCGTCTATCCGATGCCCTTTCTGAATGGCATCCAGCGAAATACAATCATGGAGCGTCAGGTTTTTATTGTCTTTAAGCAGTTTTGTGTAACGCTCGTTTATAGCATTACCATAGATGCGTACGGCCACTTCCCTCTTATCATTGTCAATCTCATAGTCAGGCATAGGGAACCTGCGCTCCATCTGTTCCGTAAACATTTTCTTGATTCCACGGCTTACGGTGTCTATCATATTGAAATGCACCATAGCCTTGCATAGACACGCATTGCGGAAAAAGCGTTGCGGTCCATTGGTGGCAAGAGCGTTTTCCAAAGTGCCGGGAATAAACGAACCTCCATTGGCATAATACAGGAATCCGGGATTTTCCACAAAATTAATACGCTGACGCATTGTATAATCCTGATGTGCGATGCAATTATGCAGAGCCTCACGTATGGTGTAGTCATCATACTGCTTCATAGTGTCGGGGAACAACGTTTCGCCCGGCATTTCACGCAAAGTCAGATTATGTATTTTAGCAAGAATCTCGTCTACCGTCAATATAAATGGCACAGAAAAATGCTCGTAATCCACCACATCCTGCTTCTCGTCACGGAGAGTCCAAGTAACCTCTGCGACAGCCGGACGCAGCTTGCTGTCTGAAAACATCTTACCCAACAGGATTATAGCGGCGCGAGTAAGTTTGCCATTGACCATCAATTCGCATTTGCTCAGAAATTCTTCCGTAGACCAGCGGTTGACCTCCTCAGCCGGAATCCGGCTATGCACCTTCTTGAACATCTTCCGCGCCTTGGCAATAGCCACTTCGTCAAGATCATCAATTGTCGCGTCAGGTACTATCTCCGCCGACCAGTCAGGTTCCGGTGTCTGACGACGGATTTCATCCTGCTTGGATTGATTAAGCGGTTTGAGACTTTCACCGTCTCGACCGTAAGCAATACCTTTCCACTTCATCACAATATTACGTGGCGAGGCCGGAATCTTGAACATCAATATTCGCTTGCCCTCAACTTCTATCGGAATAATCTCGCGAAAGGTCTGGCCATCGGTCGTATGTTGGGCAAAATCATGTTTTACATTATTGAGAGCACCTTCACCATTCTTATACGATGTGCCTACCAACTGATGCTTCTTCTCATCATATCCTAAAATAAGCCAGGCAAAATCAAGTTTACGAAGATTCGCCTCATTGCTCAACGCCGAGAAATACTTGCCCAAGTCATCGAAGTCGAAGCTATTCTCCGCCTTCTTAAACTCCACTACTTCATTCTCCTTATGCTGAGTCAAGTTGCTAAATATGTTGATGTATTCGATAGTCATCGCCAGATATGATCATTTATATAAGGACACTTACACTCCAACCTTACGCTATATTAATGTCCATTAATGCTTATATTCAATCTTCAATAGACAAATTTAGTTATTTTTTATGATATAATAATGAACTCATTTAAACTTTTGTGATTTGTGA